>SAMEA3663028__coassemble_642_pt1 | contig 12931 bp, 6 predicted proteins | sample SAMEA3663028__metabat2_low_PE_020 | metagenome-assembled genome bin SAMEA3663028 (sample SAMEA3663028) | pig gut metagenome | biome: pig gut; feature: pig-associated habitat; material: faeces | place: France | collected 2012 | reverse complement strand
CTTTAATTGTTATTGTCGTAGGAATTGTTATTCTTGTTGAAGTGTTTAGAACTGAAATTCCAAAGGTTTCCGTTTTTGATGAAAACGGAAACGAGATTGGTATATATGAGGATGGCGGAGAAGTATCTTTTGTAAAAAATAAATTAGGATACGACTTTGTGGGTTGGGTTGATACAGAATCAGGAGAGATTTATACAACCTTGCAAGAAGCATTAGATGCTGGTAGCAAATCAGTAAAACAAAAATGGGATGTAAAAACATATACTTTAACACTTTATATTCGTGGAGGAAAAATCGTAGGTGATGATTCTTATGAATTCCATGAAGCGGAGGATGATAAAGGCGATTATTATACAAAAAATTTTACGGTTGAAAGCAATAATATTATATTGCCTTCATCAGCCTATATAGGTAGCGTTAAAATTGAGAAATTAGGTTCAGCTTTTAAGTTTTGGAGCCAATTACCATCTTCGGAAGATTCTTCTACTGCGGTTAAGCAAATTCAACAAGGCTCAACAAGGAGTATTGTTTTATATGCCGTTTGGAACGTAGATCCATATGTAGTTAATTTTGTTGATGTAAATGGCAAAAACTATGAGCAATATGTTTTAAACTATAAAGATATAATAGTAAAACCAGAAAAAACTTTTGAAAAAGAAGGTTATGATTTTGGTGGATATTATACTGATTCTAGTTTCTCAAAAGAGTTTAAATTTGACGAAGAGATTATTACAAAAAAGTTAGATGTTTTTATAAAATGGATTCCTAAAGAGTATGTTATTGAATATTACAAAGGTGAAACTTTAATTGAAACAAAGCAATATCATACAGACGAGGATATACAAGAGTATATATGCCCATTAGAAGGCAAAGATGCATTTGTTTATTCTTTTAAGGCATGGCTTATAGATAACAATATAAATAATGTTTTTAATAATCAAACAATGCCACCTAAAAACTTAAAATTATATGCTCAACTTGAGAAAATACAATACACTGTGACATGGATTATTGAGGACAAGCAATTTGAAGATAAATATGAATATGAAGCTCCTCTTTTGTGTAATCATGATACATCAAAAGCTCCAACTGAAACAACAGTCTATGAGTTTAAAGAATGGCTAAATGAAAACGATGAACCTGTTGATATTAATGGTGCTTTAGTCACACAAAATGTTACTTACAAAGCAAGTTATACATCTTCAGATAGATATTATTCATATAAAATACTTGATGCAAAATCCAATGTGTTAATTGAAGATGTAGGGCGTTATGAAGAAGAGATTAATTTCCCAGATCCAACGCCTACAAAAGAATCAACAATTGATAAAGTATACACATTTGACTGCTGGATTTCAAATGATGGAAAGACAACCTTTGATGAGGGGACGTTTACTCTTACTTCCGATATAATTATTATTCCTAAATATTTAGAATCTATAAGAAAATATTCTGTAATATTCTGCATATATAATGAAGAATCAGGAGAATCGGATAAAGAATTGTATACTACTCAAATTGAGTACGGAAGCAAAGTGTTCTTTGATGAAGAAAACTATGGAAAGTTAATAGAGAATTATACTAATGGTACAAAGACTTATAGTTTTAAATCTTGGAGCGTAAACTTGGATGAATATATAGTGCAGGGAGATACAACTATATTTGCTATATATGAATCCGATGCAGATAAGTATCATTTGCATTTTTATAGCGATAACATAGAGATAGGAGTTAAGGATATCGATATAGGAGATGAGCCTGTATATATTGAAGATCCTATTAAAGCTGAAGATGCTCAATATACTTATACTTTTGTATGTTGGTATATAGACAAAAATGATAATGGCCAATTTGATATTGATGATTCAGAGCAAGTGGATAACAATTCTTTTAATGAAGCAACAAAAGATGAGAGATTTAATCTATATGCTCATTATTCAAAACAACTAAGAAAATACACTCTTTATTATGACACTAATGGTGGTAGTGAAGTCTTATGCGTTGAAATTGAAAATGGAACTGACCTTTCTATCTATATTGCAGATGATTTGACAACAAAAGAAGGATATACATTTATAAAATGGGAAGGAATTCCTGAAGATAATCTTATGCCTATTGAAGATTTAATAATTACAGCTACATGGCAGATTATTCAATATACAATTACTTTTGACACCAATGGTGGAAGCGAAATTGCGCCTATAACGCAAGATTATGGAACAGACATTACTCCGCCTGAAGATCCAACTAAAGAAGGATATACATTTAAGGGTTGGGACAAAGAAATTCCAAGTACTATGCCTGCAGGTGACATGACAATTACAGCTACATGGCAGATTAATCAATATACAATTACTTTTGACACCAATGGTGGAAGCGAAATTGCGCCTATAACACAAGATTATGGCACTAAGATTACTATACCAGAAAACCCAACAAAAACAGGGTATACATTTAAGGGTTGGGACAAAGAAATTCCAGGTACTATGCCAGAAGGTGACATGACAATTACTGCTACATGGGAGATTATTCAATATACAATTACTTTTGATACCAATGGTGGAAGTGAAATTGAACCTATAACACAAGATTATGGAACAGAAATTACTGCGCCTGAAGATCCAACAAAGATAGGGTATACATTTAAGGGTTGGGACAAAGAAATTCCAAGTACTATGCCTGCAGAAAGTATGACAATTAAAGCTACATGGAAGATTAATCAATATACAATCACTTTTGATACCGATGGAGGAAGTGAAATTGAACCTATAACACAAGATTTTGGCACTGAGATTACTATACCTGAAAGCCCTTCAAAGACTGGATATACATTTAAGGAATGGGAAGGAATTCCTGAAGATAATTTAATGCCAGCAGAAAATATAACAATTAAAGCTACATGGCAGATTAATCAATATACAATTACATTTGATACCAATGGTGGAAGTGCAATTGCACCTATAACACAAGAATATGGCACTGAGATTACTATACCTAAAAACCCTACAAAGATTGGATATACATTTAAGGAATGGGATATAGAGATTCCAGATATTATGCCTGCAGAAAATATGACAATTAAAGCTTTATGGCAGATTAATCAATATACAATTACTTTTGATACTGATGGTGGAAGCGAAATTGATCCAATAACACAAGATTATGGCACCGAGATTGCTATACCAGAAAACCCTACAAAGATTGGATATACATTTAATGGATGGAAAGGAATTCCTGAAGATAATCTTATGCCAGCAGAAAATATAACAATTAAAGCTTTATGGATAGGTAATACATATATTGTGTCTTTTGATTCTAACGGCGGGGAAGAAATATTAGGTACAGAGGTTACATTTGGCAAAGAATATGGCGCTTTACCATCGCCAACAAAAGAAGATTATGAATTTGTAGGATGGAAATTGGATACAATAGTTATTAATTCGTCAACAATAGTTGAAACTGCATCTAATCATACATTAAAGGCTGTATGGAAATTGAAAGAATATACTATAACTTTATCTAATAATCTTGGTTTAGAATTAACATCAATTAAATATACAATAGAAGATGATGTAATTCTTCCATCGGATTTAGTTGTTGGTATATATAGATTAGATGGTTGGTATAATTCTTCATCATTTGCAGGATCTCCAATTTTGTCATATGAAAAGGGAACAATAAGAGGAGACTTTACGCTATATGGCAATTATTATACTAACGGAATAACATTTAATTTAATCGAAGATGCAGAAGGTGATTACTATTCAGTTTGTTCTTATGATAAAAACTTACAAACAACAATAATATTTATTCCTAAAGTATATCAAGGAAAACCTGTAACTACGATTGAACAATCGGTATTTAGATATGCTAAAAATATACAAACAGTAATATGTAACGATATATTATATATTAAGGAAAATGCTTTTGCAGGATGTACAAATCTAAAAACTGTTAACATGCGTTCTGTAAAAATAATTTCAGAAGCTGCGTTCTCATTCTGTGCAAGTTTGGAAACTGTTTATATGATAAACGTGGAAGTTATTGGTATTGGAGCCTTTTCTCTAAATACAAGTTTAAAAGAAATTACAATTTCTACTTCATTACAAGAAGTTAAAGATGAAGCGTTTATTCAAGTTGATAGAATGACAATTATATATAATGGCAGCGAAAATGATTTTAATGAGATCTCAGTTGATACAAGCACAAATGCCGCCTTTATTTGGGATAACGTAAAAAAATAATAATTAAACAACTTATATAAATAGTAAGGAAATACAAAGCCCTTTGGTACTTTTAAAAATGAAGGGTTTTATACAAAAATTAATCCTTACTATTTTTTTTAAAAAATTTAGCACTCTCCTATTGACGCTGCTAAAACAAGTGCTATAATATACGTGAAGGTCAAAGAAAGTCAAACTTTTGGAGAAAGCATAAAAAAAGGAGGTAATGATAGATGGCATCGAATATTTCAAATGCAATAGAACAATTTATACTTTCTGTCATAGGAGAAGATGAGAGTATACAATTATCTAGAAATGAACTTGCAAACTATTTTTCAGTTTCTCCTTCGCAAATTAATTATGTACTTGAAACAAGATTCAATCTTGATAAAGGATATATAATTGAGTCTCGTAGAGGAGGAGGCGGATATGTAACAGTCTTGAAAATTCCATATTCTCAAGATGAAACAATACCTTTAATGTTAAAAGAAATAGAAGGGGTTAATCATCTAACATATAATAAAGCGAGTGATATGATAGATAGATTATTAAGAGAAGATATTATTTCGGAAAATGAGGCAACAATAATTAAAAGTGCAATAAGCGAAAAAGCTTTAGCAGGGCCAATAAAAACAAAAGATATTAGAAAAAATGTATTTAAAGAAATACTAGTCGGGTTAATGAGGCGATAATATGTTTGGAAAACAAAAAATATGTAATATATGTAAAAAAAGACCAGCTACAAATATTATTAAAGAAACAGTAAATGGTCAAAGTGTAGAATTTTGCTTTTGTAATGAATGTGCATCAAAAGTAAATTTGGATAATAATTACAATATCTTTTTAAGTAACATCTTTAATGATTTTACAGACAACTTTTATAATGAAGATTCTTTGTTTGAAAAACCAAGACCAAAGAAAGTTTGTAAATGTGGTTGTACAGAAGAAGATATTATAAATAGTGGTAGATTTGGATGTAGCGAATGCTATAAAACCTTTTCGGATTTGGTTGATCAATACGTACAAAGATTGGGTGGAAAAACATATTCAGGAACTATGCCAAATCATGTTGAAACAGAAAATCAAAAACCTCTTTCAAAAGAGGAACAAATGAAAAAGCTTCAAACTCAATTGAATGAAGCTATAGCTAAAAAAGACTATAAGAAGGCTGATGAAATAAGCAACCAAATTATAGATTTAAATAAAGGAAAAATAGGAGGCTAAATATGGACAAGATACAATCTACAGTAATATCTACAAGAATAAGACTTGCTCGTAACGTTAAGAATCTTCCTTTTCCTAATAGATTGAGTGGTGAAGAGGGAATATATACATTGCTAGCAAAAGTACAAAAGACTTGTGATGCATTGTTCCCAAATAAATATTATAAGATTGATGGTATGGATAGATATGAATCAGAATCACTTGTTGAGCGTCATCTAATTAGTAGAAATTTGCAAAAATCTAAATATGGTGGGGCTTTTATAAGTGAAAGCGAAGATATTTCAGTAATGGTTTTTGAAGAAGATCATCTAAGAATTCAATCTATAATGCGTGGATTTAATTTGGAAAATGCATACAATGCAGTTGCCAAAATAGATTCAGAATTAAAGAAAAATGTAGAGATAGCTTTTGATCAAAAATTGGGATATTTAACTGCATGTCCAACCAATTTAGGTGCAGCGATGAGAGCCTCAGTAATGTTGTTCTTACCTGGATTAACAAAATTAGGATTAATAGACAATATAATAATGAAGTTCCAGGATTTAGGAATGACAATTAGAGGTATCTATGGCGAAGGTTCTAAAGCAGAAGGATATGTTTACCAGATTTCAAATCAAGCGTCAATATCTCTAAGTGAAACGGAAATTTTAAACAAGATTAAGAAGTATGTAATGCAAATTGTAGATTATGAAACAGATGCAAGAGAAAAACTAAAATCTTCATTGGGTATAGATTTACAAAATGATATTATGATTTCTTATGGAATTTTAAAATATGCATGTAAGATGTCATCTCAAGAATTTAATCAAAATTTAGCATCGGTTAAACTTGGTGTGGCTCTAGGATATTTAAATTTAGATATGGACAAACTTAATAGTTTATCTGTATTAACACAACCTGCAATGTTATGTTTCTTAAAGAAAAAGGAGCTTACTCCACAACAAAGAGACATTTATAGAGCAGAAATAGCTAAAAGCATGATCGGCTAGGAGGTGTATATATATGGCAAATTATAGTCAAGAATGTCAAATGACATTAGAAAAAGCAAGAGAATTAGCAAAACAATCCCAAGGCTTATTGGGAACGGAACATATGATAGCAGCAATGCTATTAACTGAGGAATCAGAAGGCGGAAAAATAATGCGTGATCTTGGAATAGATGCGGAAGAATATGTAAATAGAAACATCGCATTTGAAAATCCAAAAGGCGGTTATTCAATAAGTAATAGAATGAACGCTATCATGGCAAGAGCAATTTTGATGGCAGCAAAACTAAATAAAGATGAAGTAGGTTCTGATTTGGTTTTGTACAGCATATTACAAGATGAAACTTCATGGGGTGTTAAAGGTTTAATCGCAATGGGATTTTATCCAAGAAATATTCTTAACATGATTGTTCAGAAGTATAATGGAGAATCAAATAGTGGTTATTCGCAAGATGATTCTGATTCTTCTCAATATGGATATTCATCTAACTCTTCTAATAAATCAAAAGGCCAATTCAAAGAAATTGAAAAGTATGGTGTTGATTTAACGGAAAAAGCTAAAAAAGGACAACTTGATCCAGTAATTGGAAGAAAGGACGAAGTAGATAGAATTATACAAATTTTGTCTAGACGTACAAAGAATAATCCAGTACTTATTGGTGAACCAGGTGTAGGTAAGAGCGCAATTGTTGAGGGATTAGCACAAGCAATAGTTTCTGGCGACGTTCCTGAAATGTTGAAGAACAAAACTATCTTCAGCTTGGATTTAACAAGTATGATAGCTGGTTCTAAATATAGAGGTGAATTTGAGGAAAGAATTAAAAAAGTAATCGATACAATAAAAGAAAATAAAAACATTATTTTGTTTATTGATGAGATTCATATGATTGTTGGTGCTGGAGAAACTAGCGAAGGCTCTATGGACGCAGCTAATATTTTAAAGCCACAACTTGCAAGAGGAGAGATTCAAACAATTGGTGCAACTACAATTGAGGAATACAGAAAATTCATTGAAAAAGATGCAGCACTTGAGAGAAGATTCCAACCAATAATGGTAGACCCACCTTCAGTAGAAGATACTATATTGATTTTGAAAGGAATTAGAGAACAATACGAAAAGCATCACTCTGTAAAAATAACAGACGAAGCAATTGAAGCTGCTGTTAAACTTTCAGATAGATATATCAATGATAGATTCTTACCAGATAAGGCAATTGACTTGATTGATGAAGCTGCTTCTAAAAAACATATTGGAGCTTCAGTTGTTCCAAAAGAAGTAAATGATTTGGAAGAGAAAATTTCTAAATTAAATATGGAAAAAATTGAAAAAGCTAAGAAAGAAAAGTTCGAAGAAGCAGGAAAAATTAAGGCTCAAGTTGAAGAACTTCAAAAAGAATTAGATCAAAAGAAATCTGAGTGGAAATCAAAGAAGAAAGATGTTGAACTAATTTTGAATGAGGATGATATAGCTCAAGTTGTATCTTCTTGGACAAAGGTTCCTGTAGTTAAATTAACTCAATCCGAATCTGAAGTATTGTTGAACCTTGAAAATGTTTTAAAGAATAGAATTGTAGGTCAAGATGAGGCTGTTACTGCAGTTGCAAAAGCTGTAAGAAGAGCAAGAGTTGGAATTAAAGATCCAAAAAGACCAATTGGTTCATTTATATTCCTAGGACCAACAGGTGTAGGTAAGACAGAACTTTCAAAGGCATTAGCTGAAGCTATGTTTGGCGATGAAAACTTGATGATAAGAATTGATATGTCTGAATATATGGAACCACAAAATGTATCTAAATTGATTGGTTCAGCACCAGGATATGTAGGATATGATGAAGGCGGTCAATTGACTGAAAAAGTAAGAAGAAATCCATACTCTGTAGTACTATTCGATGAAATCGAAAAGGCTCATCCAGATGTATTTAACATTTTATTGCAAATACTTGAAGATGGTAGATTGACGGACTCTCATGGACGTACAGTTAACTTTAAGAATACTATTATCATTTTAACATCAAATATCGGCGCTCAAGATATAAAGAAAAAGGCACTTGGATTTGGTGATGCAAAGAGTGAAATATCTTATGATGATATGAAAGAAAAACAAATGGAAGCATTAAGAAGAACACTAAAACCAGAGTTCATTAACAGAATTGATGACATAATTGTGTTTAGACCATTCTCTGATGAAGACATGAATAAGATTGCTACACTTATGAGTAACAATTTGGTTAAGAGATTAAAAGAACGTGGTATAGATGTTGAGATTACTCAAAAGGCAATTGATGTAATTGTTACTAAAGGCTTTAATGTTGAATATGGTGCTAGACCTTTAAGAAGAGCTTTACAATCTATGGTTGAAGACGAATTAGCAACTAAAATGTTAATGGGTGAATTCCAAATAGGCGATAAGGTTCTTGTTGACGGAGAAGAAGGCAAGTTAACTTTTTCTAAGAAATAGAATAAAAATTGAGCGGTGAAAAGCCGCTCAACTTTTTTAAATGAGTCTTTAAAACTTTTTTTGGCTATGCTATACTAAATATGAAAAATAATTGAGCAGGAGGAATACGACTATGCGAATTGAAATTATTACAAAAAACTACACAATGAGCGATTGGATGAAGAATTTGATCGAAGAGAAGTTATCAAAATTTGACAAATATTTTGATGATGATGCGGTAGCAAAAGTTGCATTGAAAACCATAGGAAAGGAGGGCTCAAAAAATTTCAAATATGGTATGGAAGTAACTATATTCTTTGGTAGCAATATGGTTAGAAGTGAAGTAAGTGCTGATGAAATGCAAAAGAACATTGATATTGCACTTCCAAAAATTGAAGGTCAAATTAGAAAATATCGTACAAAACTTGACAAGTTAAAGAGGGGTGCATTTGATGAATCTGCATTGTATGCTTCTACGCTGGGAGATAAAGAAAAACAACTTGTTAGAACTAAGACAATACATCTAAATAGCATTACAACAGCGCAAGCTATTGAGAAGATGGAACTTGCAGATCATGATTTCTATGTTTATATGGATGCAGATTCTGGCATGGTAAGTCTAGTTTATTGTAGAGAAGATGGCGAGGTAGGCCGTATAGAACTAGTTTATTAGTAATTATTGCCCTTAAAGTTATATTTTGAAAAAAATGCTTTAGGGGCATTTTTTTATTTGTAATAATTAGGTATTTATTCTTTTATGTATTCGCGTGCGTGTGGTATAATCCAAATATGAGAAAAATAACCAGAATTGTCGGAATTGTATTTTTGTTTGTAGTTTTTGCTACAATTTGCTTTTCTTGTTCAAATGTAAATCAAACAATTGAATATAATGACAATATCGATGTTAGATATTTAGATTCTTTTGAAATTATTAGTTCAAAGCCTGCTTCTCAAGAGTCTATAGAGTATGTAGATAAAGAAAGGGTTTACAAAAAAGTTTTAATAGATACTAGAATAAAGGGTTCTCATATTTTAGGATTATATGCTCCACAGGGAGAAAAACTTGTTGTTGAAATTCCAGAAAATCAAATAGAAATAGGACACAAAATTGTAATAAATAACAATTTGCCAAATGAGCAAGAAGTCGTTTTAACAAGCGCAAGAACTGAGATAGATGTGCTATATGGCGGAATTGTTGAATTTATATATAGCGGAGAAGAAAACTCTACAAATTGTATGACAATATATATAGACGGCGCTATAGAGTCGTCTTATTATAGATATGGATTGGATTCAAAAAACAATATTGATTCAATTGGAAAGTTTACAACTTTAGAGGCATCTAATGTTAGAATATATGTTCCTAATGCTTATGTAGATTATATTGAAAATCCAAATGAGATAATGTTATGGTGGAGAAACGCTATAGATTTATTTGATAGATGTTTATCTCTTTCTTATTATAAAAATGATTTTTCTTCAATTAGGTTGTATATTCATGGGGATTACTTTGATTATGATATTTCAGAGAACGCAGTATATATTCCTACTTTATATGCTTCAACTATATTAAATTATGACAACCTATCTTCTGGCGATGGTGATAAGCTTTATGATATTTTAAGTGTCATATCTGAAGCGAAAATAGAGCTTGCATTAAAAGATACTACTAAAGTCTATGAAGATTATACAAAGGATGTGTTATCTAGCTTTGTATATTCAGAAATGGTAGATTCAACAAGCGCTGATTTTACAAAGGAAATTAATTATTGTTTATCTAGTGCAAAGTGTATGCAAATAGCTATAGATCAATCATATATAGACAATACTCAAAAATATGTGTCATTTATTATGAATCTCTATTATGCATATGGCGGAGATGAGATTATAGAGGATTTTGATTACATTGCTACAAAAGACATTTTTAAATTTTTAATGGATGTAGTAAATAAGCACAATGCAAATATTGTTGATTATGTATCAAGTTATGGTCTTGCGTTTTCTTCAGAAGATATAGAAGTTCAAAAAGATAATAATCCATTCTATTTTGTTGCAAATGAATATTCGTTTGGCTTGAGTGATAGAAAGAACCAAACAGGACTTCATTTTAAAATGGGAGAGTCAGTAGAAATTGATTTTAATGCGGGATTAATTTCTAAAGAAGATGAAAATTGGGTTGTTACATCTGTTTCAGGAGAAGGCTGGAGTTATGTAAAAGATGGAGTATATTTGTTTACTCCTAATGCTGAAATGTTAAAGAATGATTTTACAATCACAATCACAAATGGTGATAAAGAGATTGAATTAAAAAGTAGAACTTCAGTTGATATAGCTGTAAGTAATTATAAAATGTACACAAATATTTCATACGAAAAACTTGGTCCAGATAAATTAAATAGTGCAATTAAATCAATAGACAAAGATATGTCGCCATCATTAAATAAAGCTTTATTAAAAGCTGAAGTGCCACAAGAAGAAGAGGTAGATACAACTTCATATTCTTTGGCTGTTACTACAGGTTGTTTGGAAGTCCCTAAAGAAAGTGATTACACTTTTTATTTAAAGAGTTCTGGGTTATGTAAAGTTGTATTTGGTGTAAAAGATCAAGATTTCGTAATGTTCGAAAATATATTGACAGTTGGAGAATATACAAACGAATTAAAATATGAGATAAAATTGCAAGTTGGTTTTAAATATTATTATACAATTTATAATTTGTCTAACAAGGGTAGCGGATATGCAAAATTAGGCATATTAGAAAGTGATATATCATTGCAAGATGTAAATGATGATGATATTGATATTAATGAAGATTATTTAGTATATAACGACAAGCATCTTACAAGGGATGACATTGTAAAATTTGATTCTAAAAATAGAGTAATAGATTTTTATGAAAAACAAGATAAAACAACAAACAGTTTTTCATACGGCAAAATAAGAGAGCATTCTAGTAATTTAACAATAAATCAAACAGCTTCGTCTTTGGAAATAACAGGTAATGTAGAGCAAGATGATATGGCTAAGTTTATTGTGCCATTGTACTCTTCTTCTAGAATTGAATATTTTAATATTCAAGTTAATGATATGGAAGGTGTAAGAATTAAGTTGACTGCTGAGGCGGATTTTACGAACGTTTTAGTTGATGATTTATTGAAAAACGGGCTTAACTTATTTGAAATAGATAGTAGTAAATCTTATTCTGAGTATAGGGTTGAGTTTTATGATGATAGCGATTTTGCTGTCAGTGTTACAGGATTAGAGTTTGGAGAAAACATAAAAGAACTTGAAATTGTGCCTTCAACTTCAACGGAAATTGAGTATATAGGGGAGTGGAGCACAATACATACATATAATGCAATTAATGGCTCTTTATCTCAATCTCATTCTCAAGCTTCATCATTTAAATATTCATTTAACGGAGATTATATTGCAGTTTATGCCGTAAAAGATTCTCAATTTGGTGGGGCAACGATATACATAGATGGATCAGAAGTAACTACCATTGATTTATATTCTGATACAACAATGTGTACTCAACTTGTATTTAATGCAAAATTAAAAGAGGGAGACCATGTTATTGAGATTAAGGCAAACGGGGAAACTCCAATCAACATAGATTATTGTGCTGTATCTAAACTTGGAGAAACACGTATTAATAACGATTTTTCAAAAATATGGTATATCGTATTTATTCCTAGTGCAGTATTTATTGCAATGATAGTATGCATTGCACTTGATATAAAGGAAAAAATAAAACGTAAAAAGCAGCAAAATTCTCAAGAATAAATTAGCGTTTTATAGTTTTTCACAATTCTATACGGAGACGGGTTTATGAGTATAACAATCAATATATATTATAAAGGCGAAAATGGTTCTGCTAGAAATTTTGCACGAGAAATGATAGACAGTGGAATTGTAGATGAGATAAAAAATGAGCCTGGGAATATAAGATATGATTATTTTTTTCCTATAGATGATGTAGAAACAGTTTTACTTATAGATTCATGGGAAAATCAAGAAGCAATAGATATACATCATAATTCTACAATGATGGAAAA
>SAMEA3663028__coassemble_626_pt1 | contig 13124 bp, 8 predicted proteins | sample SAMEA3663028__metabat2_low_PE_020 | metagenome-assembled genome bin SAMEA3663028 (sample SAMEA3663028) | pig gut metagenome | biome: pig gut; feature: pig-associated habitat; material: faeces | place: France | collected 2012 | reverse complement strand
GCGTTATAGCAGTTACACTTGTTGCTATTGGCACATCACTACCTGAACTTGTTACAACAATTACAGCGCTAATAAAAAAGAATGGAGCAATGTCGGCGGGAAATATAATTGGTGCAAATGTAATTGATATATGTTTGATTTTGCCAGTATGTGCAATTATATCTGCTTGTAATGGAGCAACAGGACTTCCTGTTTCAGCGCAATCAATTTATCTAGATTTCCCATTCTGTCTAGGAATAATTGCAGTTGCATTAGTACCAATGCTAATTACTCAAAAATTTAGAAGATGGCAAGGAATATGTTCTATGGTGTTATATCTAACATATATTGTTTTGTGCGTATTAATGTCAATGGGAATAATATAAGAAAAATAATAAGAACAAAAAGAGCGTTAAGGAGCGAAAATTCTTTAGCGCTCTTTTTTTGTCTATATTGTAAATGTCGATTTATTATATTAAAATATAAATAAAGGTGAGCGTTATGGATAAGCAAGAGATTTTAAGTTATTGTGATCATACTTTACTTGCGCAAAGTGCAACTCTAAAGGAGATCAAGCAAATATGTGATGATGGAATAAAATACAAAACAGCTTCTGTTTGTATTCCTCCATGCTATGTTAAAGAAGCAAAAAAATATGTTCAAGACAAACTGAAGATTTGTACAGTTATTGGATTTCCAAATGGATACAATACGACAGCTACAAAGGTGTTTGAGACAAAAAATGCCATCAAAAATGGTGCAGATGAAATAGACATGGTAATAAATATAGGTCTATTGAAAGCTAGAAAATATAAAGCTGTAAAGAGCGAAATAGAAAAGGTAAAAAAAGCATGCAATGGCAAGATATTAAAAGTCATTATTGAAACTTGTTTACTTACTGAAAAAGAAAAAATAAAGATGTGTGAAATCGTTAGTCAAGCAGGCGCGGATTATATTAAAACTAGCACAGGTTTTTCAAAAGGTGGAGCAACAAAAGAAGACATAAAGTTGTTCAAACAACATATTGGTGATGGTGTAAAGATGAAAGCTGCTGGTGGAATAAAGACGCTTAGTGATGCTGAAGAATATATTGCCTTAGGCTGCTCAAGACTTGGAACGAGCTCAATTGTAAAAATAATTAAGGAAAACGAAAATGCCTAGAGTCTTTTTAATTGTATTAGATAGTTTTGGCTGTGGCGAAATGCCAGATTCAGCAAAGTTTAATGACATTAATGTAAATACATTAAAGTCTGTTTCATGCCAAAAAGAGTTCATCGCTCCTAATTTGCGAAAATTGGGAATTTTTAATTTGGATGGACTGGGCTTTGAAACGAAGGAAAAAAATGTTTTAGGTTCATATGCAAAGCTTAGAGAACTATCTATGGGAAAAGATACAACAATTGGACATTGGGAAATGGCAGGTATAGTTTCATCTCAGCCTTTTCCAACATTTCCAAATGGTTTTCCTGACTATATTATTAAAGAGTTAGAAGCGCAACTTGGCAGAAAAATTATATGCAATAAACCATATTCGGGTACTCAAGTTATTAATGATTATGGAGATGAGCACGTAAAGACAGGTGCACTAATTGTATATACATCTGCAGATTCTGTATTGCAAATTGCAGCACATGAAGATGTAGTTCCTCTTAAAGTATTATATAAATATTGTGAAATTGTTCGAAGAGTAATGACGGGCAAAGATGCTGTTGGCCGAATAATAGCAAGACCATTTGTTGGCGAAAATGGTCATTATACAAGAACCCCAAACAGGCACGATTTTTCATTATTGCCAACAAAACAAACTATGTTAAATATATTGCAAGAAAGCGGATATGACGTTATTGCTGTTGGTAAGATTTCTGACATTTTTGCAAAGAGTGGAATAGATGTTTCATATACGACAAAAAGCAATAATGAAGGAATGAGTAAAGCTCTTGAAATGCAAAACCGCGATTTTAATGGAATTTGTTTTGTAAACCTTGTAGATGGGGATATGGTATATGGCCATAGAAGAGATGCTCATGGCTATGCACAAATGATAACGGACTTTGATATTCAATTAGGCGAGTTTTTGAAGAATATGAAAAAGGACGATGTTTTGATGATTACGGCGGACCATGGTTGTGATCCTTTATATACAGCATCTACTGACCATACAAGAGAATATGTTCCATTATTGATAGTTGGAAATATGATAAAAAAGATGAACAATTTAGGCGTTATAGATGGACTAGATTGTATATCTGCTACTATATTAGATTTATTTAAAACAGAAGAAAGAACAAGTGGGGAAAGCCTACTAGATAGGGTGATTAAAAAATGATGACAGATAAGCAATTATTTGAACTTGCAATAAAGGCAAGAGAAAATGCATATGCTCCATACTCTAATTTTAAAGTAGGAGCAGCGCTTCTTGCTAAAAATGGAGAGGTATATTTAGGATGCAATATTGAAAACAAGTCATATCCAGTTACGCTATGTGCAGAGAGAAGTGCTTTTTCTAACGCTATATCAGCGGGAGTAAAGGAGTTTGAAAAAATTGCAATTGTAGGCGGAAAAGACAAACTTGTTTTGTGTTCGCCTTGTGGAATGTGTAGGCAATTTATGCAAGAGTTTTGCTCTAAGGATTTTAAAATTATACTTGGAGAAGATGTGTTTCAGTTGAAAACATTTACACTAGAACAATTGTTGCCGGAGTCGTTTGAGTTATGAGAAAGAAAGGTTTTTTAGTTTTATTAATTATTTGTGTTGTCTTGTGTGCTTCATTTTTTGTGAGCTGTAAAGATAAAGAAGAGGTAGAAGATCCAAATACAATATATGTCATGTCATTTAATATAAGGCAAGACACGTTCATTGATACAGGTGTAAAAGATTGGGATTATAGATCTGCATATGTAATTGAGCATATTAAATCAAAAGCCCCACATTTAATTTGCATTCAAGAAGTAAAAGAATCTCAAATTACGGATTTAAGAGAATCGTTATCTGATGAATACGATTTTATATACTATGACAGAGGCGATGGGGAAGGCTTAGCATTAGCATATAATAAAGATTATGAATTAAAAGAGACTGATGTATATTGGCTAAGTGAAACTCCTGATGTAAAATCCAAAGGATTTGGCTCAAGGTACTATAGAATTTGCGCATATATGGTTGTTAAAAAGACGGCAACAGAAGAGGAGTTTATTGTATCTAATGTGCATCTTGACCACATGGTATTTAAAGCAAGAATAAATGGTATAAAACTCGTATTAGACAAAATTGCTGAGTATGATATGCCAAAGATTGTGTGTGGTGATTTTAATTGCTATAACACGGAAGAGACATATAGCGAAATAGCGAACGTTTTGCAAGACAGTCAAGCTGTTGCAAAAAAGACGATGGATGGCTATACGTATCACGATTGGGGAAATAAATCAAAAGTAAATACTGGAGCAATAGATTTTTGTTTTGTATCTGATGAGTACGAGATTAATGAATTTGATATATTTAGAGAGAATTCAATTAATGAGAATGGTGAAGCAGTTTACTATTCTGATCACTATGCAATAATGAGTAAGATTTTATTGAAAAAATAAAAATTAAATTATTCTTCGTTAAGAGAATTTAGAAGCACTTTTCTATCGTTCAAATATTTTTTTATGCTATTTTTTGTTGAAATAAAAATTCTAATATCTAGCCAAACAAATAAAGCTACGCATAAAAGCATTAGAAAATCTATACCAAGAGCAAGTGCAACATTTGATGTTGAAAAAGCTTTAACTAAATAGATTACGCAGCAAACAAATACTAAAACCGTAACAACAGCAATGGCGATAAAGCATAGGGCAATAATTATTGCAAAGATGCCATACATGATATCTGAAGCGATTATATCGTTTTTAGTTATTTTCTTCTTGTCCATTTTTATATAATAAGCAACATGCTGACGAGCTTATTGCTTCCTCTTTTCCGCAAAGTCCTAATTTTTCTGTAGTAGTAGCACTTATAGTAATTCTATTTATATCTATATTAAGCGCATCTGCTATGGATTTTTGTATATCTAATAAGTAAGGATTAAGTTTTGGTTTTTGAGCCATTATAACGGCTGAAATGTTTCCAATAATATATCCTTGTTTTTTTATTATCATATCAACTTCTTTTAATAAAAGCAATGAAGATATGCCTTTGTATTTTGGATCAGAATCAGGGAACAGAGTTCCTATATCTCTGTTGTGAGAGGCGGACAAAAGTGCATCCATTATAGCGTGCACAAGAACGTCTGCGTCTGAGTGTCCCAAAAGGCCTTTTGTATGAGGAATGTCAACTCCGCCTAAGATTAATTTTCTATTTTCTACAAGCTCGTGAGTATCCCATCCGTGTCCAATATATGCATTTTTAGGGCAGAAGAAGTTTAAATCTTCTTGAGTGGTAATTTTTGTATTATTGTTCTCGTTTATAAGTAAATGAATTTTTTCATTGTAATGTTGGGCAAGAGAAGCGTCATCAGTAAAGGAAAGGTTATCTTCTAACGCGCTCGTGTAATATTTTAAAATAGAATCATATTTAAATATTTGTGGAGTTTGAACTTGAACTACCAAATCTCTATCTAACGAAATAGAACCATCGCTTGTAATTTGTCTTAAAGAATTTACAGATTTGCCACAAACAACACATGAGTTAAATATTTTGGCTTGTTCTATAGCTAAAGAAATAGTTTTTTGATCTACAAAAGGTCTAGCTCCATCGTGAATTATTACATAATCTGTATCTTTGTCTAAAGACAAAAGTCCATTATATACGCTTTTTTGTCTAGTATCTCCGCCGAGTACGAGTTTAATATTTGCATTTATATTTTCAATAATTTTCTTAAAAGCAGAGAAATCTTGCTCAGAGCAAATTAGGGTAATTGAGTTTATATCTTCTCTTATAAAAGCGTTAATTGTTTTAACAATTAAAGGAAATGAGCCTATATCGTAAAAAAGCTTGTTGTAAGATAGATTGCATCTTTTTCCTTCACCAGCACATGGAATTAAAACATTAATCTTCATTAATTACCTCATACATTAAAGAGGAATCCTGTTTTTTTACAGTTTCTTGAACAGAGAGTATTTTAAACTTAAAAGTAGAATCTCCAAAATGAAGAGTAACGATATCGTTGACCTTAACTTGAGCGCCAGCTTTAGCAGGGCGGTTGTTAAGTTCAACTCTAGAATTGTCGCAGGCTTCATTTGCTACGCTTCTGCGCTTAATTATTCTACTTACTTTTAAAAATTTGTCTAATCTCATACATCAAATTTTACTATAAGGATGATTGCTAGTCAATAGAAGATGCAAGCGAGGCAATTGAAATATTTTACATAAATTTTACACAAACATCGAGAAAAATGCAAATTTTACATAAATTTTACACAAAAAATTAACTTTACAAAAAATAAAAAAATTTTTCTTGACAAAAAAATAAATATTATTTAAATTTATTTACGCACGTGTTTTCAAAAGGGGCACTTTCGCCTTTTTGAGATACAGCATTCAAAAAAATAGAAAAAATTTATACAAGGAGGGCAAAAAATGCCTGGCAATCAAGATACACTTGTCAATTTGACAAAAGAGAAGACGTACCCTGGTATTAGCACTGTTAGACGTACATTCTCTAAACTTGAAACAGTCGAAGAAATGCCTTATCTTTTAGAAGCTCAAAAGAATTCTTATGAAGAGTTTTTAAAAGTTGGTATTGGAGAAGTTTTAAAGGATTTCTCTCCAGTTAGCGACAAATTAAACAAGTTTGAGATCACTTATAATGGCTATTATCTTGGTAACGAACCAAAGTATGACATTAAGCAATGTAAAGCAGGAGAACATACTTACGCTGTTCCATTAAAAGTAAAAGTTAGACTTGTACGTACTGAAACTGGCGAAATTATTGAAGATGATGTATTTATGGGAGATATTCCTTTAATGACAGAATCTGGTTCTTTCATTATCAATGGTTCTGAGAGAGTTGTAGTAAGCCAACTTATTAGAAGCCCAAGCGTTTATTGTGATAAAACAATAGATAAAGAGGGTATTGAAAGATTCTCAACACAACTTATGCCTCAAAGAGGTGCATGGGTTCAATTTGAACAAGATCACACAGATACAATTAAGGGAATCGTAGATAGAAAACACAAGATTCCAGCAACAACATTATTACGTGCTTTAATTGGCGATGGAACTGCTGAAGAAATTATTAATGTCTTCGGAGAAGAACCTCTTTTATTAAATACACTTGAAAAAGATGGTCTTGAAAATTCTGAACAAGCTAAGACAAAATTGTATCAAAACCAACGTCCTGGTGAAACTTATACAGAAGAAGCAGCTCAACATGTTTTAGACAGCTTATTCTTTGATGGTAAAAAATATGACTTGATGAGAGTTGGTAGATATAAGTTCAACAAGAAATTATCTTTAGCTTTAAGACTTGAAAACTTAGAAGCTTCAAGAGATGTAATTACTGAAGACGGAGAAGTTATTTTTGAAGCTGGTAATTATTTTGATCTTGATAAAGCAAATGAAATTCAAAATTTAGGTATCAACGAAGTATATGTAAAAGACGATAACGGTGTTGAGTTTAAGATGATAGGTAACAACACTGTAGATTTAGATGCATTTGTTGAATGTAATCCTTTAGAACTTGGCATCAAAGAAAAAGTATATCTTCCAGCATTAAAGAAGATTATGGCTGATTGTCAAGAAAACGGAAAGGATTTAAATGAAGAAATCAAGAAAAACGTTGACAATCTTGTTGTAAAGCATTTAACAGTAGATGATATCATTGCTGCATTTAACTACAATTTAGGACTTTGCCATAACTTTGGTTCATTAGATATTATTGACCACTTGGCAAATAGACGTGTTCGTTGCGTAGGAGAATTGCTACAAAACCAATTCAGAATTGGTATGGCAAGATTAGACAAGCAAATTAAAGAAAACATGTCTAAGGTTTCTAGCGATGATGATACATTTAAGATTTCATCATTCCTTAACGTTAAACCTGTAAGTGCAGTTATTAAAGAATTCTTCTGCTCTTCTCAATTATCTCAATTTATGGATCACCATAACCCAATTGCAGAATTAACTCATAAGAGAAAATTATCTGCTTTAGGTCAAGGCGGTTTGACAAAAGAAAGAGCAAACATGGACGTTCGTGATATTAACTATACTCACTATGGTCGTTTGTGTCCTATTGAAACTCCAGAAGGACAAAACATCGGTTTGATTTCATCTCTTGCTGGTTATGCAAAAATAAATCAATATGGTTTCATCGAAACTCCATATAGAGTTGTAGATAAGAAAAAAGGCATTGTAACTAAGGAGATTAAGTATCTTCAAGCTGATGAAGAAGATAAGTACTGCATTGCTCAAGCAAATACAATTCTTGACAAAGATGGAAGATTCGTTTCAGATAAAGTTGTATGCAGAAAGAGAGAAGATATCCGTGAATTTGAAGCTAAGAAAGTAGATTTTATGGACGTTTCTCCAAAACAAGTTATTTCTGTTGCTACAGCACTTATTCCTTTCCTTGAAAACGATGATACAGCTCGTGCGCTAATGGGTTCAAACATGCAACGTCAAGCTGTTCCTCTATTAAAACCAGAAGCTCCAATGATTGCTACAGGTATTGAAGCAAAAATTGCTAGAGATAGTGGAGTAATGGTTCTTGCAAAGAATGACGGTATTGTAAAGAGTGTTTCAGCTGATACAATCGTTGTTACAACAAAAGAAGGTGAAGATGTTTATAATCTTCAAAAATTTGAAAGATCAAATGCTGGTACTTGCATTACTCAAAAACCAATTGTTGAAAAAGGTCAAAAAGTAATTAAGGATATGGTTATTGCAGATGGTCCTTCTACAGATAACGGTGAATTAGCATTAGGAAGAAACATCCTTATCGGATACATGTCATGGGAAGGATATAACTACGAAGATGCTATCTTGATTAACGAAGATTTAGTTAAAGATGACGTATTCACTTCGATTCACATTGAAAAGTTTGAATGTTTCGCAAGAGAAACAAGACTTGGTGAAGAATTGATTACAAGAGATATTCCAAATGTTAGCGATTATGCTTTGAGAAATTTGGATGAAAACGGAATTATTAAAGTTGGTTCATTTGTAAATTCAGGAGATATCCTTGTTGGTAAAACATCTCCAAAGGGTGAACAAGAATTAGATCCAGCACAAAGATTGCTAAGAGCCGTATTTGGAGAAAAGAGTAAAGAAGTTAAAGATACTTCAAAACGTCTTCCAAACGGACAAAGCGGTGTTGTTATCGACGTTAAAGAATTTACAAAGGCAAACAAAGATGAACTTGGAACAGGCGTTAATAGACTTGTTAGAGTATTTGTTGCTCAAAAACGTAAGATTGGCGTTGGAGATAAGATGTCAGGTCGTCACGGTAATAAGGGCGTTATTTCAAGAGTTCTTCCAAGAGAAGATATGCCATTCTTAGAAGATGGAACAAGACTACAAATCGTTTTGAACCCTCTAGGCGTTCCTTCACGTATGAATATAGGACAGGTGCTTGAAGTTCACTTAGGATATATTACTAAGATGCTTGGACTTAAAGTTGAAACTCCAGTATTCGATGGAGCAAAGAGAACTGATGTTCAAAAGTTGTTTGTTGAAAATGGATTACCTGCAAATGGTAAGTTTACAGTATACGATGGAAGAACTGGTGAAGCTTTTGAAAATCCAGTTACAGTTGGTTATATGTACATGTTAAAACTTTGTCACTTAGTTGATGAAAAGATGCATGCTAGATCAATTGGACCATACAGTAAAGTAACACAACAACCATTAGGCGGAAAAGCTCAATTCGGTGGACAAAGATTCGGAGAAATGGAAGTTTGGGCTCTAGAAGCATACGGTGCTGCTCATATCCTTCAAGAAGTATTGACTATTAAGTCAGACGATATTTTAGGAAGACAAAAAGCTTACGAATGCATTACTAAGGGTGAACCAATTGCTGAACCAGGAACTCCAGAAGCATTTAAAGTTTTGGTTAAAGAATTCCAAGCTATTGGTCTTGATGTTAAAGTTCTTAACGAAAACGGAGATGAAGTTGATATTGCAGGATATACAAACTACAACAGCATTACAAAAGTTAGCAAACAAGGTTTGGGATCTGAAGCAAAATCATTTGGAACATCAACTGAGAATGAAGCTCCAAGCAAAGAAATTGAATTATTTGATATTGGAAATGAATCAACAGAAAGCAGAATTGATTCTAATGAGAGTATCTTTACTCATGACGATGAAGGCTTTGGTGTTGAATCAGAAGACGATTTCGATATCGGTTTAGATAGCGATTATCAAAGTTTGATTTCTAGCAACGAAGATGATGAAGATTTCTCTTCATTATAATATCTAAGAGGTGAAAACATGGCAGACGTAAATAATTTTAGTTCAATAAGAATTGGTATTGCTTCTCCAGAAACTATTAGAAAATGGTCACATGGTGAGGTTACTAAATCTGAAACAATAAACTATAGAACTCAAAAACCTGAAAGAGATGGCTTATATTGCGAAAGAATATTTGGGCCAGTTAAGGATTATGAATGTTCTTGTGGAAAATATAAAAAGACAAAGGCAAAAGGAATTACTTGCGATAAGTGCGGAGTAGATGTTGTTAAATCTTCTGTAAGACGTGAAAGAATGGGACACATTGAACTTGCTTGTCCAGTAACTCATATTTGGTATTTAAAGGGCGTTCCTTATAGAATTAGCCAAATACTTGATGTTCCTTTAAAAGAATTAGAGCAAGTTGTTTATTACAACAAATACATTGTTACTGATCCAGGAACAACAGATTTGCAATACAAGCAAATCATTGAAGATAGAGAATATCTATCTAAACAAGATGAGTTTGGTAACAACAGCTTCAAAGCAGCAATGGGTGGAGAAGCAGTTAAAACACTTCTTTCTCAAATTGATTTAGACAAAGAAGCTGAAGAATTAAAAACTATTGTTGAAACAAAAGAAGGACAAATCAAAGTTAAAGCAATGAAGAGACTTGAAGTTATCGATGCTTTCCGTACTTCTGGAAATAAGCCAGAATGGATGGTTTTAGATGTTCTTCCTGTATTACCTCCAGAATTGAGACCTATGGTTGCTCTTGATGGTGGTAGATTTGCAACATCAGATTTAAACGATTTATATAGAAGAGTTATCATGAGAAACAATCGTTTAAAGAAGATGCTTGATGGTGGAACTCCAGACTTAATCGTAAGAAGCGAAAAGAGAATTCTTCAAGAAGCTGTTGATGCATTAATAGATAATGGTCGTAGAGGAAAAGCTGTTACATCTAATAATAGAAAAGTTAAGTCATTAACTGAAGTATTAAAGGGTAAGCAAGGTCGTTTCCGTCAAAACTTATTAGGAAAGCGTGTTGACTTCTCAGGACGTTCAGTTATCGTTGTAGGACCAGAATTAAAGATGTATCAATGTGGATTGCCAAAAGAAATGGCAATTGAGTTGTTCAAACCTTTCATTGTTAAGGTTCTTCAAGAAAGACAATATTGCACAAGTATTAAGAGTGCAAAGAGAATAATTGAAATGCCAGCAGAACATCCATATGTTTGGGATATTCTTGAAGACGTAATTAAGGATCACCCAGTTCTTTTAAACCGTGCTCCTTCATTACACAGACTTTCAATTCAAGCATTTGAACCAGTATTAGTTGAAGGTAGAGCTATTAAACTTCACCCACTTGTATGTACAGCATTCAACGCTGACTTCGATGGTGACCAAATGGCTGTTCACGTTCCATTGTCATTAGAGGCAAGAGCTGAAGCTAGATTCTTAATGCTTTCAACAAATAATATCTTGAAATTGTCAGATGGTAAGCCAGTTGTTTCTCCTTCTCAAGATATCGTTATCGGTAGTTACTATTTAACAATCGACGAAGATCCAAGAAAGATTGATCCTCTTGAAAAAGAAAGAGAATTCAGAAATGTAAATGAAGCAAAAATGGCTTACAGCTTAAAACAAATTTCTCTACAAAGAAAGATCAAGGTAAGAGTTGAAAAAGAAATCGATGGCGTTAAATATTCTAAGAAGATTGAAACAACAGTTGGTAGATTAATTTTCAACGAAGCTATACCTCAAGATTTGGGATTCGTTTCAAGAAATACTCCTGAAGAAAAATTGGATTTGGAAATCAATACAGTTGTTAAGAAAGGAGAATTATCTAAGATTGTTGATAGAGTATTTGCTAAATACGGAGCTACAGAAACTGCAGTTGTTTTGGATAAGATTAAAGCATTAGGCTACAAATATTCAACAGTTGGAGCAATTACAGCAAACGTATTTGATATGAACGTTGTTGAAGGAAAACAAGAAATCATTGACGAAGCTCAAGCTAAAGTTGACAAGACATACAATGATTTGAAGAAAGGTTTAATTTCTGAAGAACAAAAATATAAAGATGTCATGAAGATTTGGGGCGACGCTAAAGATAAGATTTCAAAGAGATTGGAAACAACAAAAGATAAATACAATCCAATTTGGATGATGGCCGATTCAAAAGCCCGTGGTGGTATGGGACAAATTTCACAATTGTGTGGTATGCGTGGTATCGTGGCTTCTACATCAGGAAGAAACGTAGAACTTCCAATTAAATCTTCTTACTCAGAAGGATTGTCAGTTCTTGAATACTTCATATCTGCACACGGTGGACGTAAGGGTATGGCTGATACATCATTAAAGACATCAAACGCTGGATATTTGACAAGAAGATTAGTTGATGTATGTCACCACGTTGTTGTATACGAAGAAGATTGTAAAGACGTTAAAGGTTATTTAGCTAAAAATACAGATTTAATAGATCTTGAAAAGGGATTACTTGGAAAGACAATTAAAGAAGATGTTATATCTAATAACAAGGTAATTCTTGAAAGAGGCACAATCATATCTCCTGAAGATATTATTAAGATTTACGATGCAAAAGTAGATATTGTAAATGTTGAAGAAGATATGGAAGGTTACTCAATCAATGCTTCTAAACTTGGTCAAGCATTCAAAGATAGAATTGCTGGTAGATTTACAATTTCTGATGTTGTTGATCCAATGACAGGTGAGATTATTGTTCCTGCTGATACAATGATTTCTACAGAGCAAGCAGCAGCTATTGAAAGAGCACATCTAAAGACTGTTACAATAAGATCTGTATTGACATGTAAAGCTAGAAAGGGTGTTTGTGCTAAGTGTTATGGAAAGAACATGGCTTCAGGAAACATCGTTAAAATTGGTGAAGCAGTTGGTGTTATAGCAGCTCAATCAATTGGTGAACCTGGAACACAGCTTACAATGAGAACATTCCATACTGGTGGTGTTGCTACTCAAGGTGATATCACAGGCGGTCTATTACGTGTAGAAGAATTGTTCGAAGTAAGACAACCAAAAGGACGCGCTACAATTGCTGAAATAGAAGGTATGGTAAGTGTAGATAAGGAAAATAGAACTGTTACAGTATCTGGTATTGATTTAATTAACAATGCTCCAAAAGATATCGTATACAATATTCCTTATAACTACAATGAGAATGCCGTTGATAAATTGTATAATAAGTTCAATGGTAAACATATAGACGCAGGTGACAAGATCTTCGAAGGTTCTATTTATCCACAAGAACTTGCAAGAGTTAAGAACTTAACTGCAGCTCAAGAGTATATTATTAAAGAAATTAAAGAAACATACGAAGCTGCTGATGCGGAAGTTAACGAAAAGCATATTGAAGTAATTGTAAGACAAATGTCTAAGAAGATTCGTGTATTAAATCCAGGAAAATCTAAGTTTAACTTCGGTGATATAGTTGATGAAATCGAATACGCAGAAGAAAACGATAGAATTTTGGAAGAAACAGAAGATCCAACATTAACAGCAAAGGGTGAAAAGATTCTTCAATCTATTACAAATGCATCTATTACTGTTGGTTCATTCTTATCTGCTGCATCATTCCAAGAAACAGCAAGAGTACTTGCAGACTCAGCATTGAAGGGTAAAGTAGATAACCTAGAAGGATTAAAGGAAAATATCATTATTGGTAAATTAATCCCAGCTGGAACAGGTACAAAGTGCTATAGAAATGTAACAGTAGTTCCAAAAGAAAGCGATTTATC
>SAMEA3663028__coassemble_584_pt1 | contig 13687 bp, 12 predicted proteins | sample SAMEA3663028__metabat2_low_PE_020 | metagenome-assembled genome bin SAMEA3663028 (sample SAMEA3663028) | pig gut metagenome | biome: pig gut; feature: pig-associated habitat; material: faeces | place: France | collected 2012 | reverse complement strand
CTCTTTCATGTCTATCATAGTGAGATAAAACTTCATCCATTTTTGCATCGCAGTATTCTTTAACATCTGCTTCAACATCAGCTGCTGGATGATAAAGATTAGGTATAATCTTTTCTTTTCCAACTTCCTTTTGGATGTCTTCAATCCAAGCTACTATTTTCTTGATTTCTTCATGACCAAATAAGATTGCGCCAATCATTTCTTCTTCGCTCAATTCATTTGCTCCAGCTTCAACCATTAAAATAGCATCTTTTGTTCCAGCAAGATTTAAGCTTAGCTTGCTCTTTTCTTTTTGTTCTAAATCTGGGTTTATAACATATTGTCCATCAACATATCCAACTACAACAGAACCTGTAGGTCCAGCAAATGGGATATCTGAAATAGTTAATGCAACGCTTGAACCAATCATTGCATATACTTCAGGTGGGATATTTGTATCTACAGATAAGCATGTAGCAATAACTGTAACATCATTATAGAAAAACTTTGGGAACAAAGGTCTTAAAGGTCTATCTATTAATCTTGAAGTTAAAATAGCTTTATCGCTAGCTTTTCCTTCTCTCTTTTTAAATCCCCCTGGAATTTTACCTACAGCATACATTTTCTCCTCAAAGTCACAAGACAATGGGAAGAAATCAACGCCATCTCTAGCTTCTTTAGCCATACAAGCGTTAACCATAACAGCAGTGTCACCGCATCTTACGATACAACTACCATTAGCTTGACCACAATAAGCACCTGTTTCAACAGTTACTTCTCTTCCACCAATTGTAGTCTTAAAAATCTTCTTTTCCATTACTAATCCTCCAATATTAGTTTCAATATATAAAATAACTTTAAATAATTGTCGATTAAAAGGGGTTATGTTGTGCATAACCCCTAATTAACTAGTTTCTTAAACCAAGCTTTTCAACGATTGAACGATAACGAACGATATCTGTTTTTTGAAGATATTTTAATAAACTCTTTCTTTGACCAACCATTTTTTGAAGACCTCTTCTAGAATGTTTGTCTTGAGCGTTTAATTTCAAATGCTCTGTTAAGTGCATAATTCTAGCTGTTAATAAAGCGATTTGAACTTCTGCAGATCCTGTGTCATTCTCATCCTTGCCGTATTTAGCAATGATTTCCTTCTTTGTTAATTCGTTTTCCATTTTTTTACCTCCTTCTGTGGAAAATTAATACACCATGAACTACGTAATACATCGGAGTTTTTGTAAAACCTAGCCCAGGTAACATGAGTATAATAACAAAAATACAATTTTCAGGCAACTAAAATATATTAAATATTAAAGAAAAAATTGTCTTTATCTTTAAGCAAAGCATCTTCTCTTTGCAAATAAACATCCAATCCTTTTGGATTTGCCAATCTTTCCAATCTATTGTCTTTTAAAAACAACCTTTTTGAAATAGCACCAGCACCATTTGCAATAATAGATGTAGTTTCTTCCATAATATCCACATTGTATATGCAAGCTTTATCTTTTTTACAATATCCAACATTTTCCAAGTTTCCAGAAACATGTTTTTGCTTGTACATATAATATGGCTCATAACCATTCTCTAACATAGATTTCATCGCATAATCCACCATTTTTGAAGGAAGAGAATCGCTTGTGTTATCATAATTTGATTCATGCAATTTTGATCCACGTTTTAAAGCTAGTGTATGAATGGTAATATTCTCTGGATTTAGTTTTAATGTTTGATTTACTGAATACTTAAAATCTTCAAATGTTTCATTTGGAAGCATTGCAATTAAATCCATATTTATATCAAAAGAAAAACGTCTCGCCATCTCATAAACTTTATAAATCTCATCTACAGTATGTTTTCTGCCAATTAAATCCAGCGTTTTTTGATTAAAGCTTTGAGGATTAATGGAAATTCTTGTTACGCCACATTTATCCATTATCTTTAGTTTGTTTTCAGAAATTGTATCAGGTCTTCCAGCCTCAACAGTAAATTCTGAAGCATTAAAATTTAACGAAGATATAATTCTATAAAAATTTTCATCATCAATAGATGTTGGAGTTCCACCACCTACATATACACTTCTAACAATTAAACCTTCACGATTAATTATTTGCTTTGTAGTTTCAATTTCCTTTAAAAGCAAATCAGTATAAGGTGTTACTAATTTTTTGACTTTATCTAACTCAGCAGAAATAAAAGAACAATAACTACATCTTGAAATACAAATTGGGATATTGACAAAAACATCAATTTCCTTTTCATTTTTATTGTAAATATTTGTTTGGTTTTTACAAATAGTTTCAATTAATTTTACTTTTTCATCAGACACAAAAAGTACATTTTTAAAATAATCAGAAGCATCAATGCCTTTACTTGTCAAATCATGAAAAAGTTTTGTTGGTCTTATTCCAGTCAATGAACCATAAGGCAATTTCCTTGATAAAAGCTTAGACAATATTTCATACAAGAAAATTTTAGAGTACCTCTTTTTTAGACTTTTTCTTTCTATTTCAGTTGAATATTCTTCTAATTTAAATTGTTTTTCATAATGCATAAGACAATTATTGTCTATTTCTATAATTGTGTTATATTCGTTATCTAAAGTGTTTATAAGAGATAATTCAATAAGTATTCCATTTTCTTGGAAAACTGTAAATGGAGAAAAAGCTCTAATGATATCTTGATAATCATTTTTAAAGCTTTCTTCATTTGTCCTAAAATTTACATAATCTAAATTAATCATATAAGCGCTGCAAGGTTGTTCGTTTTTTCTCTTAATATTGTTGTCTTTTCTCCATGCCCAGGATAAACAATAATATCCCCGTTTAGTTTGTATAATTTTAATAATGAGGAAATCATTTTATCTGGAGAGGAATCAAAAAAGTCCACTCTACCAAAGCTGTCCTTGAACAATGTATCTCCTGAAAATAAATTGTTTTCTATTAAATAACATACCCCGCCCTCTGTGTGTCCTGGAGTATATATAACTTGAATTGAAAAATCTTCAATGTTTATTGTTTCTTCATTTTTTATTACTTTATCTACAATAAATGGTTGCACACTTATGCCAAGCATTGATGCCATAGAATCTGATTGATTAATTTTGAATAAATCTTTTTCATGCATATAAATTTTAGCACCTAAATTTTGAACTTCATGCGCTCCAGCTATATGATCAAAGTGGCCGTGGGTCAATAAAAGCGATAATAAAGTTAAATCATTTTCTTTTATATACTTAAAAGCAGCACTCATATCTGAGGCTGTATCTATCATAATTGCTTGTTTTTGATCATTTGAAATAATATAAATATTATTATCTAAAGGTCCTGAACTAATCTGCTTTATTATCATTATTTTTCTCCACAATAATCATAACAGGACCATCATTAGACATTTCAATATGCATATGCTCGCCAAATACGCCAGTTGCTATATTTCCTAATTGCGCCCTAAATACGCTTAAAGCATATTCGTACAACGGATAAGCAACATCATATTTTGCAGCTTTAGAAAAATCTGGTCTTCTATTTGTAGCAGTATTTGCATATAAAGTAAAATTAGAAACTACCATAACTTCGCCATTTACATCTTTTAGCGTTTTATTAGTCTTTCCATTTTCGTCTCTAAATAGCCTCATTTTGCATACTCTGTCTACCACATAATCAACAATCTTTTTATCATCATTATGCGTAAAACCAACTAAAACTAAAAAGCCTGCACCACATTGTGATACAAGTTCTCCATTCACTGATAATTTTGCATAATTTATACGTTGGATAACTGCTTTCATTATTTTGATTTCGCTCTTTTTACTTCAGTAATACCTTTTATTTGTTTTAATTTGTTTATAAGAACTGTAATAGACTCCATATCAGAAATTTCTACAGTAATTTTCGCAAGGGCTTCATTTCTATCTGTCTTTTTCGCTTCCATACTAAGCATTGGCAATTTTAAGCTGGCAACTACAGAGGCTATATCTATTACAAGCCCTGGTCTATCTTCAGCAACGATATCTATGATTACATCGAATTTTCCAGTAATATCTAATGGCCAATCTGCTTGAACAATTCTTTCTTTTTCTAAAGATGCAACGTTTGGACAATCCGCTCTATGTACCATTACACCTCTTGTTCTAGAAATATATCCTATTATCTCATCTCCAGGAAGCGCCGTACAACATTGAGAAAAATGAACTTTCATTCCTGGCATACCATTAATCAATATACCAGTATCTGAACTCTTTTTTTTGCCAACAGGCACTTTTGCAAGAATTTGCTCTTCTTTTACTCTTCCTTCGCCTACATCCTTATTTCTACACTCTAATAATTTAGATAATACTTGATAAGCTGTAAGTTCTCCATAGCCAACCATAGCCAAGATTTCATCGGAATCATTGACAGAATATTTTGTTTTTATATATTCTTTCCAAGAAGGTAATTTGAATAATTCTGAAGCTTCATAACCTTTTTGTCTTGCAGTTCTTTCTACGCTATCTCTACCAATCTTAATATTTTCCTCTCTCATTTCCTTTTTAAAGAAGGATTTTATCTTAGATTTAGCAGATGGAGTTATTACAAATTTTAACCAGTCTCTTGATGGACCTTTTGAAGCATTTGATGTAATTACTTCAACAACATCACCATTATTTAGTTTTGTAGCCACTGGAACCATTCTATTATTAATCTTTATTCCAACACAATGATGGCCAACTTGAGTATGAATAGCATAAGCAAAATCTATACCAGTTGATCCATTTGCCAAGTTAAATACGTCACCTTTTGGCGTGAAAACAAACACTTGGTCGGCATAAAGGTCAATTTTTATATTATCTAGATATTCTTTCGAATCTCCAGATTCATTTTGAAGTTCCATAACACTTCTAATCCATGCCAATTTTTTATCGTCTAAAGATTGATTAGAAGACGTATCTCCTTGCTTGTACTTCCAATGCGCAGCAATACCATATTCTGCAATTTTATGCATTTCCTTAGTTCTAATTTGAATTTCAAAAGGAGAACCATAAGATGGAATTACAGTTGTGTGCAATGATTGATACAAGTTGCCTTTTGGAACAGATATATAATCTTTAAATCTACCAGGAAGTGGCTTCCATTTATTATGGACAGCACCTAAAACAGCATAACAATCTTTTACGCTATCTACAATTATTCTTACTGCTATTAAATCATAGATTTCTTCGAATGCTTTGCCTCTTTTTAACTTTCTATATATGCTATAGAAATGCTTTGGCCTTCCATTAATTTCGCCTTCAATTCCTAAATCATCAAGGATTACTTGTATATCGTTTGTAATTTTTTGAACGAATTCTTGTCTTTCACTCTTTGTTTGTGCAATTTTTTCAGCTATATAGAAATAATCTTCAGGATATAAGTATCTCAAACACAAATCTTCAAGTTCACCTTTTATGCTTGAAATTCCCAATCTTGCAGCAATAGGAGCATAAATCTCAAGAGTTTCTTTAGCAATTCTCTTTTGAGAAGCTTCATCCTTAAAAGCAAGAGTTCTCATATTATTAAGTCTATCTGCTAATTTAATAATGATTACTCTTATATCATTTGACATTGCAAGGAACATTCTTCTTAGATTTTCCGCTTGTTCCTCTTCTTTTGTCTTAAAATTCAATTTATCTAATTTGGTTACACCTTGAACAAGTAATACAACTTCACTTCCAAATTCATCGGAAATTTCATAATCTTGAACTTGTGTATCCTCAATAACATCATGAAGTAATGCTGCAATTATAGTGTCAGCATCCATTCCTAAATCTACTAAAATATCCGCAACAGAAAGTGGATGAATGATATAATCTTCACCTGATTGTCTTTTTTGGCCTTTATGAGCAGTTTTTGCAAAAAAATACGCTTTCTCAATTCTTTGAGCGCCATTTTCAGCATACGAAGTATGAATTTTTAATAAAAAATCATTTTCGACTGATAAATCCAATTACTTATTCATCTCCTTTAATTAGCTTGTATAGCTTACTATTTGAAATTGGATTTTTCACATTTGGAATTATTTTAAACTTATTATCCTCATACTTTATTAGCCCTAAATCCAAAAAAACAAACATAGCTATTACAAAATTATTATAATTTACATTTAGTCTTTTTTCAATATCAATATAAAGCAAATAAAGTTCAATATAAGGATTTTTTCTAATTGTTTCAACTGCTTGAATATATATTTTTCCTAAAGAAGAATAATCTAATAAATAATCTTTTAATTCATTTGCTGGCGCATAGTTTTCAACGTAATACACCTCGCAATCTTTATCAAGTAACAACATATCTATATAGCCTAAAGAAATTGGCCTATCTAAGAATATTAATTTCTTATAATTACTCAAGTTTTCTAAACTATTTAATGAATAAGCAATTATATTATCTGGACATCTAGAATCTAAAAAATACGACAAATGCTTAACCTGAGGCATGTTTTCTATTGCTTTTAGATACGTATTTTTTGAAAAACATATGTATGCACAGCCATACATGCACTCTTTTGAAATATTAACTGCCTCTTCAAAAGAAATGTTTTTGGGATAAAAAATGCTTTTATCTTCATATAGCGAAGTATTTAAATAATTCTCTGCATTTATATGATCATAATCTTCGCTTTTTATATCGCTAATTAGAGCTTGAATATAGCTTGTATTTCCATATTCAGCTTCTTCAAGTGTAAAGAATATTGATTTTACAATATCACTGTTTATAAAAGATAATTTATCCGCATAATTAAATCCTACCATTTGAAAGTTTCCTTTCTTGTATAGAATATGAGGAGAATTCATTTTTAATTGCTTAAAATTAATATTTTGAATTTTATCGTAAAATACAGGCTTTTCGTTACCCTCGCCAAATGGCTGCAATTTATTAAGCTCAAGCATCAATTTATTTAGATTTTTAATTTCTCTAAAATTATATAAATTTGTCTCTTGCTGTTTAATTATCTTTCCATCATAAGTTTTTTTATAATACTCATTTATTCTTAATTTAAAATCTTCAAACAAATCTTTTTTAATAGTTATGCCGCAAGCTTGTGGATGACCGCCAAATTTGTCCAAAATTTCATTTGCGCTGTTTACACATTCAAATATGTTAACTTCAGGAATAGAACGCCCTGAGCCCTTTAAAACATCGCCATTTTGAGTAAATACTATTGCAGGACGATTATATGTATTCACAATTTTTGCAGCAACAATTCCCAAAACGCCTTCATCCCATTTTTCGCCTTTTACTACAATTATTGGATACTTTTCAAAATTATATTTTTTTAACGACTCATCTACGCTATCATAAATTAATTTTGTTTGATTTTGTCTTTTTGTATTTATTTCATTTATATCTTCAATCAATGAAGAAATAACAAATGGATCTTCATCATACTTGAATAAATCTAAAACTTTAGTGGCATTTTCCATTCTACCTACAGCATTAATTCTTGGAGCAATTCTAAAAGCTACATCTGTTGAGGTAATCTTAGATAACTTTAAAGAGTTTTTCAATTCCTTAAATGCAGCTCTTGGCTTTGAATTAATTAGATTTAATCCTCTAATTACAATCTTTCTATTATCCTCAACAAGTGGCACAATATCTGCAATTGTAGCAACTGCAGCTAAATCATAATATTTAAAACTCTCTTCTTTGCCGCCCAAGCCTTCTATAAGCCTTAAAACAACCCCTGCTCCACATAAATTAGCAAATCCTTTATCTGATAAATGAGGATTAAATATTGGGCAATCAGGAAGAATCTCTTTAGGGCTGTGGTGATCTGTTATTACTACATCAAAGCCTAATGCTTCTTGGATATATAAAACTTCATCAACACTTGTTATTCCGCAATCTACAGTAATTAATAAGTCAGGAAAATATTCTTCAGCAATTTCTTCAAGAGCATTTTCATTCATGCCATAGCCTTCAGAATGTCTATCTGGAATATAATAATTAGCATTTACACCTTTTGAGATTAAAAAAGAATAAAGCATAGCAGTAGCACATAAGCCATCACAATCGTAATCCCCATAAATTACTACTGTTTCTTTATTATCTATCGCTTGTTGAATTCTTTCTTTTACTTCCTTATAGCCTTTGTAATCATTTAAATCAGAAAGTAAATCTAAATTTGGAGAAAGAAAATCCTCGCACTCTTCAATTGTGGTAAAACCACAATTTACAAGACATTGCGCGGTGATTCTTTCTATATTTAATTTTTCTGAAAAAAATTCTACTAATTTATTATCCATAATAAAAAGGGGCTGCCGTAAGCAACCCCATTCAATTTTTATTTAGCGCCTACATATTTTGGCTTTGAAGCTGCTGCTTCTTGAAGTTTCTTTTCTTTTCTCTTTTGTTTATTCTTTTCATGTGCTGTTACTAAAATATAGTACAAAGCTGGAGCAATAAACATTGATGAATAGAAACCAGCAACTAAACCAAATATTACAGGTAATGCAAATTCATTTACTGTTGAAGAACCAAAGATTGCAAAGATTACTATAGTAACCATTGTAGTTAATGTAGCATTAATAGATCTTTGTAAAGTTTGTTTAATAGATACATCTATTAATCTTGAAATGTCATATTTTGCATTTAGTTTCTTTTCGTTCTTAACATTTTCTCTTAATCTATCAAATACAACGATAGTATTGTTAATTGAGTAAGATACAATTGTTATAATCGCAGCAACAAATGAGCTGTTTACTTGTATATGGAATACAATTGTCAATGATACTAAGATTAAAACGTCATGAATCAATGCAACAACAGCTGCAATACCACTCCAAATTTCGAATCTTATAATAATATAAACTAAGATGATAGCAAGAGAGATTGCTAAACACATTAATGCAGTTTTAATCAAATCTAATGAAGCTGTTGCACCAATGTTTTCATAAGTGATCATATCTTTAATTTCATCATATTGAACATCTGTCAATTTTTCTTGTAACGCAGCAACAACGCTTTCTTTAATTAATTCATTTCTCTTTGCTGAAAGTGTATTATCTGCATCGTATGTTGTAGATACGTTGTCATATTTAAATACGATTGCATATTCATCATCACTTCCTGAAGATTGAGAATAAGTTATTGTAGCTTTTCCTGCGTTTGCATTTGGAAGTACAATTGTATTATCGTTATATCTTTCTTTGTATTCGTCAGACACACCATATTCAAGTACTTCTTGTCCGATTGACTCTTTTTCAATTGCGTCTCTTATTAACTCTTCATATTCATCATAATTTGAATCATTCAAATATGTTCCTAAAGTAACAGTCATAATAGAACCACCGGCAAAGTCAATACCAATGTTCATACCTTTCTTTACGTCTTTATATACTCCGCAGTATACACCGAACATTATTCCTGCTAAAACAATAATGACAAGAGGAAGAATTATCCAATATTTCATATTCTTAGCAATAGGTAAATTAAAGTGTTTTTCCAAATTTATCATATTACTCACCCTCCTTTACCATTTCTGTTTCTTTGTTTGGCTCTTCAATCACTGGAGCCTCCTCTTCTCTAAACAATGCATAGTATGCAGCGTCTTGCTCTCTTGTAAATGACATAATGCAAGCCAAAACAAGTCTTGTAACAAGAAGAGATGAAATTAATGACATAATAATACCAATTAACAATGTAATACCAAAACTCTTTAATGTTGAAGTACCTGCAACGATTAACACTACAGCACCGATAATTGTTGTAATGTTACCGTCAAGTATAGCTCCCATTGAACGCTTAAATCCTGTTGAAACAGCAGTTCTTATAGTCTTTCCTGAAGCATATTCTTCTTTGATACGTTCAAATATAATAACATTTGCGTCAACAGCCATACCTATTGCTAGTAGAACACCGGCAATACCAGATAATGTCAATTGTACCCATGGGAATACAGCTAAGAAGAATAAGAATGTCAATGAATACCACCATAGTGTTATACTTGCAGCTACACCCATCAATCTATATAACAAAATCAAATATAGCATAATAAGAATAACGCCTACGATACCTGCGATAACACCGGCTTTTATTGCATTTTCTCCTAATGTAGCTGAGATTGTGCTACATGATGCCATCTTTAATGTTAATGGGAAAGAACCCGCTGTAATTTGAACAGCTAAGTCATATGCATCATCATATGAATAGTTACCTGAAATACTACATGTACCAGTTGTAATTGCTGTATTTACTGTAGGGTGAATGATTTCTTGATCGTTGATATAAATAGCTAATTGTTTTCCTACTAATGCTGTTGTAGCATCACCAAACAATTTTGTTCCCTCTGTTGAGAATTGTAATACTACTTCATAATAGCCTGATTCACTATTATATTGAACACCAGCATTAACAATATCGTCACCAGTTAATTTTCTAGATAACTTAACAGAACCTGTTTCATCGTTTAAAGATAAATCGTTTGTTCCATCAACATATTCTTTAAATTCCAAATTAGCAGGATTACCAATTAATTCGAAAATTCTTTCTGGATCATCGACATCTGGAATTTCTACACGAATTGAAGTTCCACTAACTGTAACTTGAGCTTCTGTATATCCCTTATTGAAAAGCAATTGAGACATTGCTTCTTGAGTTCCTTCTATAGCAGCCTTTTTTTGATCATCACTTAAGCTTGTATACTCTTCTGTAGTTGTATCTACATCATATACGGCATAGATACCCCCGCTTAGATCAAGGCCCAAACTAATCTTTTTTGGAAATGCATTGTAATTGTATAGCCCAAGTTCACCATTATCTAGCGAAACAAAAGCAAATACCGTTCCTAAAATTATTAGAGTGCATAAGATTGACAAAATCGTTATTGATTTGTACTTTTTCACCTTAAATGTGCCTCCTAGTCATTAATAATAATATTATAAATATATAAAATAAAATATGTCAATAACAATTAACCCAAAAGTAGGATTAATACTGAGCAGAATCCTCTATAGCTTTTATCGCTAAAGATAAATCCATTCTCTTTCTTTCAAGTTGACATGTAATATTGTATGGTTTATTCATAGAACCTGCATAATTCAAGTTATTTGCAATGCAGCCACCTGAACAATAATACTTAGCTGGACAAAGTGTACAATCCGGCTTATTTGTTACAATATTCTCAGCAAATTTTTTAGATATTTCAAGATTTATGTTTTTTTCAAAAACATTACCCATGTAATATTCCTTGTTTTCAGCAAATTGATGACATGGGAAAATATCTCCTGTTGGAGTAACTGCTAGATACTCACATCCGCTTCCACATCCTGTCAATCTTTTTACAACACATGGACCACTTTCTATATCTATCATAAAATGAAAGAAATTAAACCATTTGTCAGTTTTTCTTCTATCTAAATAAACTTCTGCTAATTTTTCGTATTCTCTTAGTATAGTTGGAACCATTTCCTCTGTTATTTTCAAATCTTCAATATCAGTAACAACTGGCTCCATAGAAATCTGATCAAAGCCTTGGTCGTTCAAGAATAAAACATCATTAGTAAAGTCTAGATTTTTCGCAGTATATGTTCCTCTAACGTAATATTGTTTGCCATTTCTAGCATTTTTTACTTTCAAAGCATTTTTCAATACTATGTCAAATACACTTTTTCCGTTTACAGATTTTCTTACATTGTCATTTACTTCTTTTCTTCCATCTATGCTTAGTACAAAATTGTTCATTTCTTTATTAAGCCATTCAATGTTTTCATCGTTAAGTAAAATGCAATTTGATGTCATTGTAAAAGAAAACTTTTTCCCTACTTTTTCTTCAATGCTTCTTGCATATTCAACAATTTGCTTAACAACATTAAAGTTCATCATTGGCTCACCACCAAAGAAATCCACTTCTAAATTTTTTCTTTTACCAGAATATTTAACAAGAAAATCTATTGCATTTTTGCCTACTTCAAATGACATATGAGCGCGCGATCTTGTATGATACGTTCCCTCATCTGCAAAACAATATTGACATTTTAAATTGCAATCATGACAAATATGCAAACATAGCGCCTTTATTTCCCCTATCTTTTTTGCTTTAGCAAAAGTTGTGCATGGAGATTCTAAGACGCCTTCTTTTATTAGTTCATCTAATTCTGAATTAATTTCATCAATATCACTTTGAGAAATCTGTTTTAATTGAGCTTGTTGCTCTATAGATAAATCATGTTCAAATCTATCTTTAGCAACTAAAAAAGTGACAAAATCTACATTGTGTAAACTGCCACTTTCACTATCCCACATAAAATAATAAGCTCTATCGTGATAAGTAAAGCTAAATGAATGTGTCATTATATTTTATATTAGAATAAAGGTTTTTTTGGAGTATTATTAATCTTTTCTTCTTTATGTTGACAAGATTGATTTCCTACTGTGCAAGATGTTTTACATGCTGATTGGCAAGATGATTGACATTCTCCACAACCAATATTTCCTTCTTTTTTCATTCCGTTTTTAACAATTGAATTAATATGTTTCATACATAACCTCCGAAGTAATCTATATATATATTATTATATTTTAAAAAACATTTCAACTACTTTATTTTAACAAAAAAGTAAGATTTAATTATTTGATATCTTAAGACTCTTTTTTAATATTTACTTTAAAAATACCAGCAACAATTCCGCTTATAAAACAAGAAATAATGTCGCAAATTGTAAATGTTGACAAAGAAAAATCTTTATTTACTATTGAATAGATTAAATATGTAAATAAAGCATATATAATCCCTACTACAAGACCTTTTATCATTCCCTTTTTCATTTCTTTAAAAGCTATGAAAACACCAATAAATATGCTCAACATTTTAATTACAATATTTAAAGCAATAACTCCCTTTTCTCCAATTGATGAAAACATAATTATCATTGCTAATATTGCTATTAATAAAGCGCTAAATATTAAAGAATATATAGATGCCAAAATAACATCTAAGTAACTTCGATTAACTCTTTCCATAAATTACCCCATAAAATCTTATGAGAAAAAATCATATGAAATTACAAAAAAAATGGATGTTTCACCTAAGAAACATCCAAATCATTTTTACAAAATTAATTATTAGTTATCTTTTTTCTCTTCTTTTTCTTCTGCTACAGGGGCAACATCATCTTTTGCTAATTCTGGTTCATTTTTAACTTCTTCTAATGTTCCATCAGCAGCTGGTTGCATAACTGTATAAACAGCGCTTCTATCTATAGCAACGATTTGAGATCCATCTAATTTAGCACTTAAATCTAAAGTAATAACTCCTGCTTGTGCATCTATAGTTTTGATTTCCCCAATAAAACCACCAATAGTTTTAATTTTTGTACCAGGTTTTAAACTTTCCATCATTTTTTGAGTTTCTTTTTGACGTTTCTTTTGTGGAACGATTGACATAACAATCATAAGAACAAATAAAACGCCTAAAACAACAAGCATAATCCAATTGTTTCCACTAGTTGAATCTGCTGCAATATTAACTAATATATTCATAAATCAAATCTCCTTAAATTTAATTTCGCTTTTAATAATATAATAAAAATCTATTTTATGCAACTTTTATTATATTAGATACTCTATCTCAAAAAAGTTGACGCGGTTTTATACATTAAAAAACTTTATTTTGCTTTTTTCCGCCATGTCCCCATGAATATGTCTTTGTGAAATCTTCGTAAAAATCCAAGAATCTATCTTCTAATATTGCCTGT
>SAMEA3663028__coassemble_529_pt1 | contig 14533 bp, 11 predicted proteins | sample SAMEA3663028__metabat2_low_PE_020 | metagenome-assembled genome bin SAMEA3663028 (sample SAMEA3663028) | pig gut metagenome | biome: pig gut; feature: pig-associated habitat; material: faeces | place: France | collected 2012 | reverse complement strand
AAAGGAGAGAGCAGCGTTATGAGCATTTGGCATGATATTGATATGAACAGAATTAAACCTGAGGATTTTATTGCTTGCATTGAAATTTCTAAGGGTAGTAAGAACAAATATGAAGTAGATAAAGCTACAGGAATGCTTATATTAGACAGAATTCTATATACTGCAACTCACTATCCTGCAAACTATGGCTTTATTCCAAGAACATTTGCTGATGATGGAGACCCATTAGACGTATTAGTAATATGTAGTGAACCTATCGTTCCTCTTTCTTTAGTAAGATGTTATCCAATTGGTCAAATATCTATGATTGATGATGGAAAAGAAGACATTAAAATAATAGCTATTCCTTTCAAAGACCCAATGTGGAACTCTTTTGAGGATATAAGAGATTTGCCAATGCATATAGTTGACGAAATCAAACACTTCTTTGGAGTATATAAGCAATTAGAGGGAAAGAAGATGGATGTTCTTGAAATGAGCAATAAAGAAGTGGCAATGGAGACAATTAGACAAAGTATTGAAGCTTATAACGATATATTTGTTAATCAAGAATAATGAGAGCGCTAGGTTTAAAAGTAGACGAAAACAGTTTGTCTAGTGGATATATTTTGTCCGGAGACGATGAAGCAATAAAAGGTTTTATTAAAGAAACCTTTCTTGCTACTATCCCTGCAAGCGAGAGAGGCTTTGCATATGTTACTGTAGATATAAGTGGCTCTAAAAATGTAGAAGATATAATACAAGCTGCGGATATGTTCTGTTTCGCATCTTGCAAAAAAATGATATATGTTGAACCTATTACTTGTAAACTTGAGGCTAAAAGTATTAAGCAACTAAAAGAGTATTTTGATAATCCAAATCCAACATCTTTTGTTGTGTTTGAAGATATAGGATTAAACGATTTTTCATCATTTGATAACTGTGAGTTTGTAGATTGCACAAAGGCAAGTGAAGATGAATTATATCAATACATATATAAAAAATTAACCGAGAAAGGCTATTCTATGAATGGTATAGCAATTAGAGGTTTTATTAGATATTGCAATTGTAATTTCGGTAAGATTTCTTCAGAATTATCTAAATTAATGCTTTATTGCATGGATAGTAAAGTTATAAACAAAGAAGACTATGAAATGCTTACTGCACCAGACCTTGAAGTTGATGTATTTAAATTAATAAATAACTTGAATACTAGAAACTATACTCAAGCTTTAAAAATCCTAGATAAATTACAAGAAACAGGATTATCTAATAGAATTATTTTTAAGACATTGCAAACATCATATAAAAGATTGTTTTATATTGCATGCTCTCAATCAAGTGATGCAGTAATATCTAAATCATTAGGTATATCTAATTATGCAATTAATGCAAATAGGACAATAATAGCAAACAATAAAACAAATAAAACATTTATTAAATCTTTAAAGGAAATAGTAGACTATTTGTTTTATTTAGAAGAAAAGATGCTTTCTTTTGTTATTAATGAAAAAGATGTTATGAAATTGGCAATAGATAGAATAATAGAATTAATGGAAATAAAAAAAGATGAACGAAAATTTTAAAATAAATTATTCAGCAATAGGAATTATAAGAAACGTTGTATTGTATCTTTCAATGGCGTTTTCGTGTATTGCTGTATCCGAAGAAGCTTATAATTTATTGCCTTTTTACGATTTGGGCGTAGAAGTTTCATTTAGTGGATTTCAATATTATTTTCCTTTTGTTATGGCTTTAATATATTATGGCTTATACACCATATATATAAAGATGATTTTTAATTCTGCAAATGGAAGAATGTCAATGTATGGAAAATGTTTATCAAAAGAAAATGTTAGAGCATTAGTAGATCCATGTTTTATACTTCTTGCAGTGTTAATTGGCATTGTTGAAATCATATTTTATATTTATCCTGTTTGGGGAAAAATGTTTAAAACCATATGCAAGGAAATATGTGCATTTATAGTTATTTATTTAATGTATAGACAACTATCAAGGGGATTAGAAAAGATTTATAAACCAATTATTTTTAAAGCTTTGCTAATGCCAAGTATTCTTTTGGTGGTGCTTATATGAGAAAAAGATGGTTAATGTTACTTATAATGATTATTCTTCTTGCTTCAATAAGCATATATTTTGTTTCATGCTCAAAAGATACAATTTATTTAGAAAAGAGCCAACAAGAATTAGATTATAAAGATGAAATCATGAACAATTTGAGGATTGTTTCTACTGATTATAAAAATAGATATGTTTCTTCTTCTGATTCAGAAGTATTTGTAAATCATATAGTTTCATATATGGGTAGCGAACTTGGATATGATGTATCTATTCAACGATATTATGTTTCAAGCGTTGATTCAATTACATGCAATATTGAGTGCACTAAGGACTCTCCATCTAATAAACAAATAATTTTGGCATGTCAATGGGATAATTGTTATTCTTCATTTGATAATGCAAATCCAGATGGGGCATATGAAAGTGGAGCTGCAATAGCTACGCTAATGGCTATAGCTAAAGAACTTAAAGATAAAGATTTAAAATATGATTTAAAGATAGTATTTTTCGGCTGTGCAGTACAAAGTTATTATGGATCAGAATACTATTTTGGACAAATGAGTGAAAAAGAAAAAGAAGACACTTTGCTTGTTATTAATCTAGCTATGATTGGTGCTGGAGATAATACTTATATGTATAGTAGAGATTTTAGCACAAATTATAATGATACATTCTATTCTATAGCAGAGGCGAATGAATTAGGATTTACTAAAGTTCCTTTAGATAAAAGAATTATTTCATCAACTTTTTCTAATGAATTATCTTATGATTATGTTCACATTGGAATGTTTGGCAACCAAAATATTTTCAATTCCGACAATTAATTATTTGTCTATAAATTGGAAGGACAAATCTAATCCTGCATATACTGAAATTTCTGGAAAAGATAATGTCTTTGAAACGCCTAATGATACTTATCAAAATATGATAGATAGAGTAGGTGAAGAGCTAATTAAGGAAAGATTAAATAACATTCTAAAATCTGTTGTTTTGTCTTTAGATGAATATTATTCTATAGTTGAGCAAGATTTATATAATCCAACAGAGATAAATTCTTTCTTCTTAAGCGATAAAGCTTATTATATTGGCACAATAGCAGTTAAGATTCTAGCAGTTGCTGTACTATATATAATTTTAACAAAAATGCAATCTATAATTCAGCATAATAAAGGTGAGTATCTAAAAATGTTTGCGCAGTCAAATAATTTAGAAACGTTTGAGAGTCAACAGCAAGAAGAAATAGACCCTTTTTCCGACACAAAAAATGATAATGATATTAATGATGACATATTTCAATAGTAATTGATTTTTAACGACCATTGTATTATTATTTAAATATATAAAGGAGACGTAGCATATGTTATTAAGTGCATCAATAAATGATTTTTTTAATAATTTGTCATGGTTATCTTTAGTAGACCTATTTGCTTTTTTATTTATTGCTACGTTGATCTTTATATTTTTTAATCATCACCATGGAATTAGAATAGCAGTATGCTTGTCAATATACATATTATGTTATTTAGTTGTCTTTGTAGCATATACAGTAGTTGAACATGAGGCGCTAACTATTACTCTAAAAGTATTTGAATATTCAACAATATTTATTATTGTTTCAATTGTAGTTGTATATCAAAATGACTTTAAAATCCTATTTGCTAAAATAGCAAGAGGTGCAGAAAAAGGTTACGATATCAATGCTACGGATGAAGCATTAGTAAATGCTGCACATGAAATGGTTGTTGCATGCCAAAACATGTCAAAAGATAGAGTTGGAGCCTTAATTATAATTGTTAGAACAACAGTACCAGATAGAATATTAGATACAGGAACAGAATTAAATGCAGTTATATCTAGTGGATTGCTAGAAAGTATTTTCAGCACAAAAGGACCATTACACGATGGTGCCGTTGTTGTTAAGGAAAATAAAATTTTATCTGCAGGTTGTTTCTTACCTTTATCTAAAGAAGTAGATATAGCAAAAGACTTAGGTACAAGACATAGAGCAGCAATTGGTATTACAGAAGAGAGCGATGTTGTAGCTTTGATATGTTCTGAAGAAACAGGTGTTATTTCTATAGCTCAATCAGGAAAGATCGTAAGATATTTAACACCTGAAAGATTGCTTGACGAGATTAAATCTGCATACAATGTTTCTTCTAAGCCAAAAGAGCAAGATAAGAAAAAAAGAGAAAGAAAGTTTATATAATGAGTTACATTAGTATACAAGAAGTTTTGTTGCCAAAGAGCAACGTAGATTACACGAAATGGTCCGTAATTGCATGTGACCAATTTACATCTCAAAAAGAGTATTGGGAAAAATTAGAAAAAATTGTCGGCAAAGAATACAGTTCATTGAACTTAATATTTCCTGAGGTTTATTTAAATAAAATAGACAACGAGAAAAAAGTTGAAGATATTAACAATTCAATGATTCAATATTTAAATGACGACATTTTTGATTCATATAATAATTTTATTTATCTTGAAAGAGAAATTGCTCCAGGGGTAATTAGAAAAGGATTGGTTATTGCAATTGACCTTGAAGCTTACAGTTATGCTCCAAATGCAAAATGCCCAATTAGAGCAACAGAAAAAACTGTAAAAGAAAGACTTCCAATAAGAATTCAAATAAGAAAAGATGCAAAACTTGAATTGCCTCATATATGTCTTTTTATGGACGATGTAAATGATGATATTTTATCATCCCTTGCTAAGAATAAAGACAATATGAAGAAGTTATATGATTTTAATTTAAATATGGAAGGCGGTAGAATTCAAGGATTTTTGGTTGATGATTCTAAAGGCGTACAACAAAAATTAGATGCTCTATTAAATAAAGATTTATTAAGACAAAAATATGGAAGCGACGAAGAACTTTTGTTTGTGGTGGGTGATGGCAATCACTCTCTTGCAACAGCAAAAGAATGCTGGGAACTTATTAAGAAAGGACTAACAGATAAAGAGATAGAAAACCATCCTGCCCGTTATGCACTATGTGAATTGCAAAACATTCATGATGAAGCAATAAAGTTTGAGCCAATTCATAGATTTATGGAATATGCGGATTATTCTTTTATAAACTATTTAAAAAACAACTTAAAGGGCGACGGAGAAATAAAGATTTATTTTAACAGAAAATACGAGACGATTTCTGTACCTTCAGATCCAACTTTAGCAATTGCAAAGATTCAAAAGGCAATTGATGATTATATGGAACAAGATACTTCGGTTGAAATAGATTATATTCATGGAGATGAGTATCTTATTGATATTGTCAATAGAAAAGGCGGAGTTGGAGTATTTATGCCTCGAGTTGAAAAAAAGTCATTGTTTGATTATGTTTGTCATAATGGTGTTATGCCAAGAAAATCATTCTCAATTGGACATGCTGAAAGCAAAAGATATTATTTAGAAGCGCATAAAGTTAGATAAATAGTCATATTTAGTTGCGATTTATTTATATTTTATATAAAATTATAAAAAAAATCGGAGCTCGAAAAAATGGGAATTAAAGTTACGAAGTTTGGTGGAACATCAATGGCCGATGCGAAATCAATGAATCAAGTTGCTAATATAATTAAAAGTGATGCTCAAAGAAGATATGTAGTTGTCTCAGCACCAGGAAAAAGATTTAAAGAAGACATTAAAATTACAGATTTATTATATTCTTGCTATTACGATATAGAAATTAAAGGCGAGTGTACAGATTCCTTTAACAAAATAAGAGAAAGATTTATAAAAATCGTTGAAGATTTAAAATTAGATTACGATATAGTTCCAGAATTAGATAAAGTTGAAAGAGAAATGAAACAATATCATAGCCCTGCATTTTGTGCTTCAAGAGGGGAATATTTATCTGCTGTGATTATGGCTCATTTATTGGGATTTAAATTCGTAGACGCAAAAGAGTTAATGATTTTCTCTGAAGAAGGAGATTTTCTTGCTGAAGAAACAAATGAGAATATAAAAAATAAATTTAAGAATTTAAAATGTGTAGTTGTTCCAGGTTTCTATGGAGCAGACCATCTTGGAAATATTCATACATTCTCACGTGGTGGATCAGATGTTTCAGGAGCAGTTATTGCAAGAGCTGTAAAAGCTACAATTTATGAAAACTGGACAGACGTAAATGGCTTTATGGTTACAGATCCAAGAATCGTAGATAAGCCTGAAAAGATAGACGTTTTATCTTATCAAGAATTAAGAGAATTATCATACATGGGAGCAAACGTGCTTCACCCAGATTCTATTTTTCCTGTAAGAGTATCTGGAATTCCTATAAATATTAGAAATACTTTTGAACCAACAAACTCAGGTACTATGATTGTTCCTGTTGTTGATGATGCTGAAGCTAAAAAGAGAGTAGTAACAGGTATAGCTGGAAAGAAAGGATATAGCACAGTATTTATTGAAAAATCAATGATGAATGGAGAATTGGGATTTGCAAGAAAGGTTCTATCATGTTTTGAGTATTACAATATGTCTATAGAACATATGCCTAGTGGTATAGATACAATGAGTATTATTGTTGCCGATTCTGAACTTGCTGGCAAGGAAGATGTTTTATTGGAAAAAATTCGTCAAACTGTTAATCCTGATCACATTGAAATTAAAACAGGAATTGCATTGATTGCAACAGTTGGACATGGAATGTGCTTTAATCCAGGAACTTCAGCGAAATTATGTTTAGCACTTGCAAATGCAAATATAAATATTAGAATGCTTGATCAAGGCTCTAGTGAATTGAATATCATAGTTGGTGTTACAGACAAAGATTATGAATCAGCAATCAAAGCAATATATCATGCGTTTTATTAATAATTAGCTATAAAATCTTGATATAAAAAATGGTGTAATTTACAAAAGCAATTACACCATTTTTAAATAGCGTAAATTATTATTTACTTAAGAAAATAGTTTTTATTTCAAAAGGCTTAAATGTTAATTTGTTTAAGTCAATTTTATTTAAAATATTTTCAAGCATATCTGTCTCATAAGATTCAGCAAAATCTATACTTGTATTTAATTTTGTATTAATTGTATTGCCGTATGGTTCATATGCTCTTACTATAATTCCGTTGTTATTTTCACTGATTTTGATTGTTTCAATAACAATGCTGCTATCTTTAAATTCTACCATTGTAGGTATATTTATTTCTTTCTTTGTTACCTCTAGTTCATTGTTTAAACAATAACCTAATTTCATTGTGTCGCTATCTTCAAATTTGCAATTATGTGGATATATTGCATAAACAAAATGGTGAGCGCCTCTATCACAAGTAGGGTCAGGGAACTTTGGAGCTCTAAGCAAAGCTAAAGATAAGAAACCGTTTTTAACTCTGTGTCCATATTTGCAATTATTCAATAATGCAAAACCATAGCCATCTTGATCAAGGTTAACAAACTTATGCGCGCAGATTTCAAATTGAGCTTTTTGAACAGAATCATCTTCTCTTGTTGTTCTATCAAAGTTACCAAATTGAATATTGCACTTTACGTTGTCGTTATATACTGTTGGCACAAAATCAGCACGCAACATTTTTAATTCTTCATGCCAATCTACAATAGTGTCAAATTTAATTAATGATTCATTTAACGTCAATATAACTTTTTGAATAATATGCGATTTGTTATATTTATATTTAGACTCTCTAATAACAGTAGGACCATCTATATAGCATTTTGTTCCTTCTAGTTCAAGATCCCACTTTTCCATATTTGGATAATCCATGTTAATATCCCATGCATTATAAAACATGAAAGGATCCGAATAAATAGTAAACTTATTAAAGTAGTCTTTTACAAGTTCTTTGCTTGCTGCTTTATCAACAATACTTGTTATAACTCCTGTTTTGTTGTCAAAAGTTACTTTAACACAAGAGTTTTGGATTGAATTGTCGTCAAAAGATAAAGATGAAACATCTTCATTTAGAGGAATCAATTCAGCAGTTGAGTATTTTTTAACTGAAGTTTTATACCAAGTAGAATCTTCCTTAATGTATTCACATCTATCATAGTTTATTGGATTTATTGCATATAAACTATTAGATTTAGAGATAGCATTAATTAAATTATTTTCCATCTCTACTAATTCTTGGTACATAGTTTTGTATCTTGCAATAGATTCATCATATACTCTTTTTATTGAAGAGCCTGGTAAGATATCATGGAATTGATACAATAATACTTCTTTCCATATATCATCTAATTTATTTTTGTCATAACTTATTCCTTTAAGGAAAGCGTATGCTCCAATCCATTCAACTTTATGAAGTTGCTCTTCAATCCTACGATTCCATTTTTTACTATTAGCTTGTGATGTGTAGCAACCTTGATGGCGTTCATAATACAATTCACCCTTATGAGTTGGAAGAATATCTTTAATAGGATTAACATCATTAAAGAAATCAATAGCCTTACTCATTTTGCAGACATTGCTATGACGTTTTGTAAACTCTATATGGCCTTCCCCTGGGCCGCCACCGCCATCTCCATCGCCATAAATTAATAAAGCTTTATCTAATATATCTCTTTCTGTATTTCTTTTATCTGATCTATGAAGTGCAAAAACGGTTGAACCAGAATTATAATCTCCTTGTGGTTCCATGTGTGCAAGCACTTGAGTTCCATCTAATCCTTCCCAATTGAAAGATTTATATGGGAATTGGTTAACAGTATTTGATATTAATTTGATTGTCATAAAATAATCCATGCCACACTTTTTTAATACTTGAGGAAGGGTAGCAGGGAAACCAAACACGTCAGGCAACCAACACATATTTGATTTGAAATCAAATTCTTCTTTCCAGAATTTGCTTCCATATAAGGATTGTCTTATCCAAGATTCACCACCAGTTAAGTTGCAATCTCCTTCAACCCAGTTAGCGCCTTGTAATTCTATTCTGTTTTCCTTAACTTTTTCTTTTACTCTATTATATAAATCTGGATATTCTTCTTTTAACCATTTAAACATTTGTGGTTGCGATTCAGCAAAGATGTATCCATCATAAATATCTATATTTCTTAATTGATTTGCAAAAGTACGAGCAATCTTTCTTTTGGTTTCTCTAATAGGCCATAGCCAAGCTAGGTCAATGTGTCCGTGACCAATAGAATACAATGTAGTATCTGGATAGTCGCCCTTCTTATAATAATTAGGCTTTAGAAAATCTCTAGCTGCTTGAGCTCCTTGCTTTTTATAGATTCTAAAACTTTGCTTAAGCATTTTGCTTATTTCTTTATATCTTTCACTCTTGTAATCAAGTTTCATCATAACGAAGAATAAATCTTCATAATCGTAATAGTATTGAATTACATCGTCATGCTCTATGCAAATATCAAAACGACGTAAATGAGCTTTTAAATGCTCAAATCTTAGCTTTCCGTTAAATCCAGCATCTACATAAAAATCAATATCCTCGTTGCCTGTTGAATTATGAGATATATCAATTACTTGCTTTGCTATTAATGAATGGAATACGTCTCCTTTTGACATAACTTGAGTTACACCTTGAACAATAAATCCATCAGGATTAAATACTAATCCCTCACCTTGCAACTTAAGTCTTACAACTACGTGTTTTCCCTTAGCTTTTTCTTTAACTTTTCCAGTAAAATGAAACCATGCACAGCCATATTTTTTTGCCCAAGTGCTCCATTTGGAAATGTGTTCAAACTTGTTAAAGTCTAAGTTTTCAAATTTAATTGGTTCATCAGATTTAATGCAAGTTGCTTTTAAATCACCAATCTTAGTATGACATGCACAACGTATCGCTATGATGTTGTTTACATGTCCAATTTCTTTAATTCCTTGTTTTAAAACTTTTTTATCAATGCCCATAAATCCTCACTAATATTTATATTAGCATAAATATTAAGGGCAATAAAATAAAAAAGTCTAAACTATGTTGTTTGCATATGTAATAATATGGTAAAATTGTTTAGGAAAAACGTTTAGAGGAGATATATATGAGTAATTATTTTCAAGAATCAATAGAATGTGCATCAAGAGAGGAAATTGAGAGAATCCAATTAGAAAGATTGCAAAAACAAGTTAAACATGTTTATGCAAATGTTCCTTACTATAGAAATCTAATGGATCAAAAAAATGTAAAACCGGAAGATATTAAAACTCTTAAAGATTTGGCAAAACTTCCTTTCTTATCTAAGGCAGATTTAAGAGATAATTATCCAGATGGATTACTTGCTGTTCCAAAAAGTGAAGTAAGACGTATTCAATCGACAAGTGGAACAACAGGAAAAAGAGTAATAGCTTTTTACACGGCACATGACCTTGATGTATGGGCAGAATGTTGTGCTAGAGCCATTGTTGCTGCAGGTGGAACAAAAGACGACGTAGTACACGTTTCATATGGATATGGTTTGTTTACTGGCGGAATGGGATTACATGATGGTTCATATAAGGTTGGATCTATGACACTTCCAATGTCTTCAGGAAATACAGAAAGACAAATTCAATTTATGAGAGACTTAGGTTCAACTATTTTATGTTGTACACCTTCGTATGCTGCATATATTGGAGAAACAATAAAAGAAATGGGATTAACATTAGATGATATCAAGTTAAAAGCAGGTATCTTTGGTGCTGAACCATGGACAGAAAATATGAGAAGAGATATAGAAAAATCTCTTGGAATTAAAGCTTATGATATCTATGGATTAACCGAACTATGTGGACCTGGAGTTTCATTTGAGTGCTCAGATCAACATGGTATGCATATAAATGAAGATCACTTTATAGCTGAAATTATTGATCCAGATACAGGCGAGGTTCTTCCTTATGGAGAAAAGGGCGAATTAGTTTTAACAAGTATAGATAAAGAAGCATTCCCATTAATTAGATATAGAACAAGAGATATTTGTATTTTAAAACCAGAAAAATGTCCATGTGGAAGAACACATGTAAGAATGTCTAAGCCTATGGGAAGAAGCGATGACATGTTAATCATTAGAGGTGTTAATGTATTCCCATCACAAATTGAAACAGTTCTTCTTCAAAACGGATATGCACCAAATTATTTAATTGAAGTAGATAGAGTGAACAATACAGATACTTTAGATATAAATGTAGAATTGTCTAATGAACAATCTAAAGATGCACTATTTAACATTTCAAATGCTGAAAAAGAACTTGCTAATGCTATAAAAACAATGCTTGGTATTAATCCAAAAGTGCATTTAGTTCAACCTAAAACCATTACAAGAAGTGAGGGAAAGGCTGTAAGAGTAATAGACAAGAGACATTTGTTAGATTAATATAATAAAAAAATACAATAAAATATAGCACCTCCTTAATGCTTGTTCATTAGGAGGTGTGTTATTAGGAAAACAAAATAGATATGATAAAAGACTTAACAGTAGGCGATTCTAAAAAAACTTTATGGTTATATTGTCTTCCTCTTTTAGGAAGTGTGTTTTTTCAACAACTATATAACTTGGCAGATACAGTTGTTGCCGGTAAGTTTATTGGCGAATTTGCATTAGCTTCTGTTGGTAACGCGTCAGAAATAACCTTAATTTATTTGGCTTTTGCAATGGGATGCAATATAGGATGTTCAGTTATTACTTCTCAATTGTTTGGAGCTAAAAACTATTTAGGAGTAAAGAGCGCAGTATCTACAGCAATTATTTCATTTACTGTTTTATGTCTTTTATTAATGACTTTTGGATTTACTTGTTCAAGGCCTATATTAAAGTTAATAAACACTCCAGATTCTATTTTAGAAAGTTCAATGTTATATTTGAATATCTATACTGCAGGATTGATTTTTGTATTCTTATATAATATCTCTACTGGTATATATTCAGCTTTAGGAGATACACTGACCCCATTTATATTTCTTGTATTTTCTTCGCTATCTAATATTGTTGTCGATGTTATATTTGTATCTAAATTGAATATGGGAGTTGCTGGTGTTGCTTGGGCAACATTCTTATGCCAAGGATTAAGCTGTGTTTTATCTTTAATCGTTTTATTTTTTAGACTAAAGAGTATAAAAGTAGAAGGGAAGGTAAAGATATTTTCTTTTAAAATATTCAAAAAATTATGTATTGTTGCTATTCCAAGTATTTTGCAACAATCATGTATATCTATTGGAAACATAATAATTCAAGCAGTAATTAATATATTTGGAGAATTTGTCATTGCGGCATATACTGCAGGAATAAAACTTGTAAGCATAGCCACAAACACATTTATGGCAATGGCTTCAGGAGTATCTTCTTTTGTAGCTCAAAACATTGGTGCAAAAAAACTAGAGAGAGTAAAAGATGGGTTCAAATATGGAAATATTTTAAACTTTATAATAGCTTTGGTACTTTTCTTAATTTACACAATATTTGCAAAATTCTTTATAGGCATTTTCCTAGATTCTACTGCAAATTCATACACATTAGAAACAGGAGTAAAGATGCTTAGAATTATATCTCCGTTCTTTTTAATTGTTTGCATAAAGATTACTACAGATGGCGTATTAAGAGGATCTGGAGCTATGAAATTGTTTATGGTAACAACTTTTACAGACTTGTTGATTAGAGTAATTTTCGTTTATATATTTGCTTATAAAGTAGGTTTAGATGCAATATGGTTTTCTTGGGCAATAGGATGGGGCCTTGGTGCAGTAGCAGGTCTTGCATTCTACTTCACAGGTGTGTGGAGAAAAAATTTAATAAATATGGATAATGTTAATTAAATATAGGGATAAGCATCATAAGCGGCATTGTTATAATGCAAGATATGGTGCTAAGTAAAACAGTATTTACAGCTTCTTTTTGGCAATGGCCAAGCATTTCAGCATATGTTTGAATAATAATTGCAACAGGGCAACATGACATTATATAAATTGCTTGTTTTACAGGTATAGATAAAACGTCTGTTGGGATAAACCACATGCATAGAAGCATAAATAAAGGGAATATACATTGTTTAATAATGCAAATTATATATTGGGTCAAATTTGCAAAAATAGGTTTAATTTCTGTAGTAGCAAGTCTCATTCCCATAATTAGCATACATAAAGGTGTAGTCATCTTTGCAAATGTAGTAAAGAAAGTATTGATTTTCCCATCTCCAAGTTTAATTTTAAAGATAAATAAAGGTATAGCTACAAGTAAAGATAGTACAGCAGGATTTAAAACTATTTTCTTAACTTTCATATATTTTTTATCGCCAGTAATCACATAGCAACCAATAGTCCAACCTATAATGTTCATTACGACAAAATATACAGTTGAAAATGCGATTACTTCAGGATGATCAGGCAATAATGATTCAAGTATTGGTATTCCAAAAAATGCACAGTTTGGGAAGGCTGTGGCCATTGTGAAAATTCTATATTTATTATCTAAAGTTGCTTTCTTTTTGAATAAGAAAAAGAAAATAAAAATAAAAGTAGTTATAACTGCAAAGATAACAGCAAAAGCTATTACCATTTCAATACATACACTTTTAGAAAAATCCACTTGGTTAAAAGAATATATTACAAGGCAAGGTTGACAAATATACATTAATACAAAAGCAAAAGCAGAGATTGATTCTTCTTTAACAAGTTTTGTTTTAACAACTAAAAAACCTGGAGCCGCATAAGCAAGCATTAAAGCTACAGTAGTTAATGTGATTAAAAAATTGTCCATATAATAACCTCGTGCTTTATTATACTTGAGAAAAGATAAAAATCAAACAAAATAAACTATTTAAGTATTGCCCAATTACACATATGGAATATATCTGTATTTTTATATGACAATTTTTCAATATTTAATCCGTAAACATACAAAGGAACATTTACGCTGCTGTGTCCTGTTGTGGTATAAACAAAACCATTTTTTTGTATTTCGAGTCCACCTGATTCATGATCTGCTGTTACTATTACAACAGTGTTTTTGTGTTGCTTTGCCCAAGAAACACAGTACTCAACAGTCTCATCAAAATCAATTAATTCACTAACCATTCCATCTAAATTGTTTTTATGATTATATTTGTCTATTCTTGCGCCTTCAATCATAAGGAAGAATCCATTTTCATTATCTAAATATTCAATGGCATTTTGTGCTACATCTTTTAATTCGACATAGCTTTCTGTTTCATAATTTGAATGCAATGTAGGTATTATTCCATAATACTTGTTTGACTTATCTATATTTAATAAATCTTCATAATTATCTACATACGTATAGCCTTTTTGTGCGATTTTGTCACTTTTTGCACTTGTTAAATCCTTGCTTACAACACTGGCTATTAAATAATCTATATTAGAATCTAATTGAGAAGAGATTATTTGATTATATAAATTTCTTCTAAGCGCATGGCCTGAAAAACTCGCTGGTGTTGCCCCATAAATATCGTCAGTTGTTACAATACCTGTTTTCATGTTATTCTCTTGAGCAATATCCATTGAAGTTTTAAGGTTGCTAAATACTACTTTGCCTACCTGTCCATTTATTGTCTTTA
>SAMEA3663028__coassemble_521_pt1 | contig 14742 bp, 8 predicted proteins | sample SAMEA3663028__metabat2_low_PE_020 | metagenome-assembled genome bin SAMEA3663028 (sample SAMEA3663028) | pig gut metagenome | biome: pig gut; feature: pig-associated habitat; material: faeces | place: France | collected 2012 | reverse complement strand
TAAATACATAATTCATAACGCCGTCTAATTCTTCGCCTTGGAAATAATGTCTTCTGTACTCATAAGCAATTTTATTAGAAGCATCTTCCCATACTTCCCCAATCATAACAGCGTTTTTGTCACATTTTTTTATAGTTTTTCTTATTTCTTTTACAAATATCTCTTGAAGTTCATCTACGACATCAAGTCTCCAGCCTTTTACGCCCATGCTTGTCCATTTCTTTATAACGCCGTTTATAGGATTCGTTATTAAATCTCTAAATCCATTTGGTACCGGCTTAATTGTTGGACACACTGTGACGCCCCACCAACAATGATAATTATCTGGAAAATCATAAAATGTATACCAATTATAATATGGACTTTGTTGTGACTGATAAGCGCCTATTGAATTGTATGTATTAAATTTATTGAAATATAAGCTATCTGCTCCTGTGTGATTAAATACTCCATCAAGCATAATTGATATGCCTTTTTCTTTTGCTTTATCAATTAGTTCTTTAAATTTTTCTTCATCTCCAAGAAGCTCATCAAGCATATGATAATCTCCTGTATCATATCTATGATTAGAAGATGATTTAAAAATTGGAGATAGATAAATCATATTTACATTTAATGATTTTAAATAATCTAATTTATCTATTATTCCTTGGAAATTACCACCATAAAAATCGTTGGCTCTATATACTCCATCCGTGTCTTTAAGTGTTAGTGGGTCATTCCAATTTTTTAATACGCCCTTTTTGTTAAAGACAGCTTTTGGGTCATTCCCTTTATTGAATCTATCTACAAAGATGTGATATATAATACCGCCTTTTATATCATTTGGGGTATTGTAATCTTGATCAAAAATAGTTAATTGAAAACCTTTGTTATCGTCATCGAATCTTATATCGCCTTCTTCTGTTGATAAATTAAAATGATACCAATAAAGTCCTACATCTAAATCATTCACCTCTACATTAAAACACGAATATCCATCTTTTGAATTAACATAATTTAAAGGATAGTCAACATATTCATCACGTTCATCAAAATAAACACGCAATGTAATATTGTTGACAAAAACCCCATCTTTACAATAAATGCTAAATGATACGGTCTCGTTATTTGAGACCGCACCAAATGGCGATTTGCATTTTAAATCGTGTGGATTGAAATAGATTTCCATGCTTTTCTATTTCTTCTTTTTAGCAGTAAATCTAACTGGTTTTAAATGCCAAATTCTATCTACATATTCTTGAACAGCTCTATCTGATGAGAAGAATCCAGCATTAGCAGTATTCATCAATGACATTCTAGCCCAACGTTCTTTATCTGAATAAGCCTTATCTAATCTGTCTTGTGCATCACAATAAGATGCAAAATCAGCAAGTACTTTATAGTGATCAGCATTTCCTAAAATTAAGCTATCAGCAATCTCGTTGAATTGAACTCCAGCGATTCCTGATCTTAATCCATCGATAACGGCTCTTATTCTTGGATTTGAATGATAGTAACTTGAAGCTTCATATCCTCTTCTATTTAATTCATCTACTTCTGAAGCAAGCAATCCGAAAATAAAGATGTTTTCGTCCCCTACTCTTTCGTGAATTTCGATATTTGCTCCATCCATTGTTCCGATTGTAACAGCACCATTAATCATGAATTTCATGTTACCTGTACCAGAAGCTTCCTTACCTGCAATAGAAATTTGTTCTGAAACATCACTTGCTGGCATAACTATTTCTGCTAAAGATACGCGATAGTTTTCTAGGAATACAACCTTAATCTTTCCTTTTATATCTGGATCGTTATTAATTTGTTCACCCAAACAATAAATTAATCTTATTATTTGTTTTGCCATATAATAACTTGGAGCTGCTTTTGCACCAAATATAAATGTTCTTGGATTTATATCTAAATCTGGATTAGCTTTTAATCTATAATATAAATCTAAAATATGAAGAGCATTTAATAGTTGTCTCTTGTATTCATGTAATCTCTTAACTTGAACATCAAATATAGAATCAGGATTTACCTCAACTCCATTGTTTTCTTTGATGTATTGAGCAAGTTTAATTTTGTTTTCTTTTTTAATCTTAAGAATATTATCCAAAACTTCTTTATTGCCCTTAAATTGTTCAAGTTTCTTTAATTCGTTAGCATCTTTTAAGAATCCTGGTCCGATAAGTTTCTTAATGTAATCACTTAATCCTGGATTTGATTGAGAAAGCCATCTTCTATACGTAATACCATTAGTTACATTTGTAAACTCCATTGGGTGCATTACATAATAGTCATGGAATATATCGTCTTGCAAAATTTTAGAGTGCAATTGAGATACACCATTAATTGTATTTGATGCCGCAAGGCACAAATTAGCCATCTTAATTTGATTGAAAGACAATATTGCATTGTATGCAACTTTATTCCAATCATTTGGATAGAATACCCAAAGTTCATTACAGAATCTTTGGTTAATTTCACAAATAATTTGATAAATTCTTGGCAATAATTGCTTAAACAAATCTTCTGGCCATTTTTCAAGAGCTTCAGCCATAACGGTATGGTTAGTATAAGAAATTGTTCTTTTTACCATATCCCAAGCTTTATCCCAAGAATAACCATATTCATCTAAAAGCAATCTCATCATTTCAGGAATACACAAAGTTGGGTGTGTATCGTTAATGTGAATAGCTACCTTATCTGGAAGAGAATCCAAATTTCCATAGTCTCTTAAATGTTTCTTGAATATTGACTGCATAGAAGCAGAAACAAAGAAATATTGTTGTTTTAAACGTAATTGTTTTCCTTCAATGTGGTGATCTGCTGGATATAAAACTTTACAAATACTTTCAGCTAAAGCTTTTTGTTCAAGGGATTTAACATATTCTCCTTGTGAGAATAATTGCATATCAAAATCCATTGGAGCTTTTGCTGACCATAATCTTAGTTTATTAACAGCATCAATGTTATATCCTGATACATTCATATCATAAGGAACTGCGTCAACTACATAGCAATTTACATGGTCAATATATAATCTACCATTTTCCCATCTTTGATTAATTTGTCCACCAAACTTAACTTGGAAAGTATCTTCCTCTCTTGGTGCTAACCAAACATCACCATTTTGTAGCCAATCGTCTGGCAACTCAAGTTGCCAACCATCATTGATTTTTTGTTTAAAAATACCATAGTCGTATTTTATTGAGAAACCACTAGCAACATAATTTAAATTTGTTAATGATTCCATATATGCAGCAGCAAGTCTTCCCAAACCGCCGTTTCCCAATCCTGCATCAGGTTCAATATCATATATTTCTTCTAAAGTGGTTCCAAAATCTTTGCACACTTTCGCAAAAGTATCTGTTAATCCAAGATTGAACAAATGGTTCTTTAAAGATCTTCCTAAAAGGAATTCCATAGACATGTAATACACTTGTTTGGTTTCTTGTTCAACTCTTTTTCTTTTGAAAACCAATCGTTTTTCTGTCAATATGTCTCTTACTGTATAACATATTGCTCTGTATAATTGATGTTTACTACAGTTGTCTACTGTTTTACCAAAGTATCTTTGACATTTATTCTCAATTATACTTTTCAATTCTGCTTCTGTTATGTGTTCCATAAATATTTAAGCCTACCTTTTTTGTATTTTATATTTGCTTATATAATTCTATATATTGATCAGCTATTGTCTTCCATGAGAAATCTTTTTTCATTCCATTATGAACGACCTTTGCCCAATCATCTTTATAGTCTCTATATAATCCGACTGCTCTTTCAATAGCGTTCAGCATGTCAGAAGCATTATAGGTAGCAAAAGTAAACCCATCGCCTGTGCCATCTACATGATTATAAGCTTGAACCGTATCTTTTAATCCTCCAGTTAATCTTACGATTGGAACTGAAGCATAGCGCATTGCTATCATTTGCGATAATCCGCATGGTTCAAATTTAGATGGCATCAAAAACATGTCTGAAGCTCCATAAATCTTACTAGCCATATCAGCGGAGAAATTGATTATAGCTCTTAGTTTTCCAGGATATCTTGATTGCATATCTTTTAAGATATTTTCATATTTCCAATCTCCTGTTCCTAAAACTACTACTTGAACATCCATATTTAAGATTTTGTCCATAACTGCTGTTACCAAATCTATTCCTTTTTGGTGTGTTAATCTTCCAACCATACCAATCATAGGAACATTTTCATTTTCTGGTAAGCCTAAAAGTCTTTGTAAACCAACTTTATTAAACTTTTTGTTTTCCAAAGAATTAATGTCATAGTTTACAAATAATGACTTATCTGTTTTTGGATTGTTCTTTTCCTCATCAATTCCGTTGATAATGCCAGATAATTTAAACTTTCTTTGTCTTAAAATATCTTGCATTCCATATCCGTAGAATGGATCAAGAATTTCATTTGCATACGAAGGAGATACTGTTGTAACCCTTGCTGCGCTTTCGATTCCACCTTTCATATAATTTGCACAATCTTTATATCTAACTAATTTTGATTGATCGTAATTTAATCCAAGAACATCTCCAATTATTCCTTCCCCGTATTGTCCTTGGAATTCAATATTATGTATTGTAAATACAGTTTGAATGTTTTTGCAATATTCATCGCCTCTATAGAAGCAATCTAAAAATACTGGAGTTAATGCTGTATGCCAGTCATTTGCGTGAATGATATCCGGTTTAAAATCTATAATCTTTAATACTTCTAAAACCGCTTTAGAAAAGAATGCAAATCTTTCTCCATCATCATAATGACCATATAGCCCATGTCTTTTAAAATAATATTCATTATCTAAGAAATAATAGATAACTCCTTGATAATTATACATAAATACACCACAATATTGGCTTCTCCATGATACTTGAACATAACAATTACCAAGATATTGCATATTGTTTTTAAACTCTTGTGGGATGCCTAAATATAGAGGCAACATTACTCTTGCATCAATACCTTTCTCGCACAAAGCCTTTGGTAAAGCCCCTGCAACATCTGCAAGACCTCCTGTCTTAATAAAAGGAACAGCTTCCCCTGCAATAAATAAAACTTTTTTGCTAAATTGTGTTTTATTTTCAATTTTTGTCTTTGGAGCAGCAGCAACTGGCTTTTTAACCTCTTTAGCCTTTGCTACCTTTTGTGTCTTTGGTGCTGCTTTTACAGCCTTCTTTGTGTTTGCCATATGCAAAAACCTCCTTAAACAGTTTTATTTTTTACTATAACTATTGGATAAGAATTTGTGCCACTTATTCCCTTTTCTTCTGTAACTGTAACATTTTTATCTGTAATGACATAATCTAAAGATGCATTTTTCATTACACGACCATTTTCCATGATTATTGAATTAGTAATTTCTGCTCCTTCTTCAACTTTAACACCACGGAATAAAATACTATTAACTACTTTACCATTAATATCACAACCATCAGCGATTAATGAATTTTCAACAGTTGCATGAGCTCTATATCTTGTTGGAACGCTGTCCTTAACTTTCGTATAAACCTTTGCGCCTTCAACTCCAAATAAATCATCTCTTACTTGTTCTTGAAGAATCTTCATGCTTTCATTGTAGTAAGATTTAACATCATCTATAAGTGCGCAATGGCCATTTACATGATAAGAATAAATCTTTAATTCGCTAGACTTTTGTTGTATTATGTTTTTCTCAAAATCTACAAAACCTCTTTCAAAAGTATCTCTAACTAATCTTATTAGAAGTTCTGTCTTTAATAGATACACATTGATTCCAATTTCACACTCTTCTTTAGAAGCAACTTGTGTGATTCTTGTTCCAACAACTCTAGAATCTTTATCTAAATCTAACAAAACTCTCTTTGATGTTGTTGGATTTGAAGTATATGTAAGCATAGTAATATCTGCACCTTTTTCTAAATGCTTAGCATAAACATCATCAAAATCGATATTGGCAATAACATTACTATTTGTGATAATTACATATTCTTCAGACGCTTTCTCGAAGAACTCCATAATACCATATAAAGCTTCAATCTTTCCTTTAAATACACTTCTTGTTGTATTAGAAGCATATGGAGGGAAAACTGTAATACCGCCGTTTTTTCTATTTAAATCCCAATCTCTACCCATTCTGATATGGTCCATTAAAGAAGAATAATTTGAACGAGTAATAATTCCTATTTGTGTAATTTGGCTGTTTACCAAATTAGACAAAGTAAAGTCTATACATCTATATCTACCAAATATTGGAAGAGAAGCCGCAGTTCTATGTAATGTTAATTCATTCAATTTTGTTTCTTGATCACTTGCAAAAATAACGCTCATTATATTATTCATAGCTGCACCTCCTAGTCAACCATTGCCTTAACAGGCACTACTTCGTTTTCTTTAACTTTTGCGTTTGGACCTACAACTGTAATTTGCCATTCGCCTTTAACTTGTCCTACTTGAGTATCTCCAACTTTTGCATTTTTATTTACAACAGCATTTTGTCCAACTATTGCAAATCTTACATCTGCGCCTTCTTCAATGTGAGCATTTGGCATAATGTTGCAATTCTCAACATATGCTCCTTTTGCGATTCTAACACCAGAGGATATAACGCTATTGATAACTGTTCCCTCAATTTCACAACCTTCTGTAACTAAAGAGTTAACAATCTTTCCTGTTTGTCCAATATAGTGAGGTGGCTCAGCTGCATTTCTTGCATAAATTTTCCAAGAATTATCATCTAAGTTTATTCCAGATTCTTCGTTAATTATATCCATATTTGCTTCCCATAAACTTGCAATAGTACCAACGTCTTTCCAATAGCCTTCAAAATTATATGCAAATAATTTTTGACCATCTTTAAGCATGTTTGGAATGATATTTTTTCCAAAGTCATTGCTTGATTTAGGATCTGCTTCATCCTCAATTAAATATTTTCTCAATTTTTGCCAATTGAAGATATAAATACCCATAGAAGCATTTGTGCTCTTTGGTTGTTTAGGTTTTTCCTCAAATTCGTATACTGAATTATCTGGATTTGTATTCATAATTCCAAATCTTGATGCTTCTTCGATTGGAACATTAATTACTGCTATTGTGCAATCTGAACCTTTTTCTTTATGATAATCTAGCATTTTATCATAATCCATTTTATAGATGTGATCGCCTGATAAGATAAGTACATATTCTGGAGAAAACTTATCAATAAATGCAATATTTTGATAAATTGCGTTTGCTGTTCCCTTATACCAGTCTCCTGACTCTCCTGTAACATAAGGTGGTAAAACAAAAACTCCTCCGTTTAATCTGTCTAAGTCCCAAGGTTGACCATTACCTATATATTGGTTTAAGTCAAAAGGCTTATATTGTGTTAAAACACCAATTGTATCAATATTTGAATTTATACAATTTGATAATGGAAAATCTATAATTCTATATTTTCCACCAAAGGAAACCGCAGGCTTTGCTACATCTCTAGTTAGAGAATAAAGTCTAGTTCCTTGTCCTCCTGCTAATAACATTGCTACACATTCTTTCTTATTAGAAAACATGTAATCTATCCTCCTTAATCTATAACTTTCTTTTTCTTTGTTTTTCTAACAGGCTTTGGTTTAATATATTGAACACTGTTTGCTGGAATATAAATATTGATATATTGCTTTTCTCCATGCATTTCGCCTGCCACTGCTTTATATTTAACTGGCGAGTTTCCACATCCGCCATACAATTTGCTATCTGAGTTTAAGACAACATTATATGTTGTGTTATCTGGTACTCCTATAGAATAATCCTTTCTTTCAACAGGTGAGAAATTAACAACAATTATTGTATAATCTCCCTTTTTATCAAATCTCTTAAATACTACAATGTTTTGAGTATTATCATCAGGAATTATCCACTTAAATCCATCATAAGTTGTATCTAATTCATACATTTCTTTATGAGTCAAATAATATTTGTTCAAATCTTTTACAAAAGTTTGCAAATTTCTATGAGAATCATAGTCTAATAAAAACCAATCTAATTGTTTTTTAAAATCCCATTCAATAAATTGTCCAAACTCACATCCCATAAACAATAGCTTTTTACCTGGGTGAGCCATCATGAATCCCATAAAAGCTTTATCTCCATCAAATTTTTCTTGATATTCTCCTGGCATTTTATTTAGTAAAGATGCTTTACCATGAACAACCTCATCATGTGAAATTGGCAAAATAAAGTTCTCGCTATATGCATATGTTATTGAGAAAGTTACATTATTATGCATATCTTTTCTGAAAAATGGATTTGCCGAAACATATCTTAACATATCATTCATCCAACCCATATTCCATTTATAGTTAAATCCAAGTCCGCCATCAAATGGTGGCTTTGTAATCATAGGAAATGCTGTAGATTCTTCAGCAATCATTATTACTCCTGGATTTTCAGATAAAATTGCAGTATTTAAAGCTCTTAAGAAATCTATAGCTTCTAGATTATAATTTCCTCCACCAATATTTGGTCTCCATTCTCCGTCTTTTCTTCCGTAATCTAGATAAAGCATTGATGCAACCGCATCAACTCTTATTCCATCCACGTGAAATTCTTTTGTCCAATACGTTGCAGAAGAAATCAAAAATGATTGAACTTCCTTTTTCGCAAAATCAAAAATTCTAGTACCCCATTCTTTATGCTCACATTTAAGTTCATCTTCATATTCATAAGTCTTACAACCATCAAACTCATACAATCCATGTGCATCTTTTGGGAAATGAGCAATAACCCAATCTAATAAAACTCCTATTCCGTTTCTATGAAGAGTATCAATAAAATATTTAAAATCATCTGGTGTTCCATATCTTGATGTTGGAGCAAACATTCCCGTGACTTGATAACCCCAACTTCCATCAAATGGATATTCTGTAACTGGCAAGATTTCTACGTGAGTATAGTTCATCTCTTTTACATATTGAACTAATTCATTAGCTATATCTCTATAATTCATTACATTCCCATCAGCATGTCTTCTCCAACTACCAAGATGTAATTCATATATATTCATTGGACTTTCATAGGTGTTTACTGTAGCCCTATTTTTTAACCATTTTGCATCTGACCATTTATACGTAGACTTATACAATTTAGATGCATTCTGAGGAGCCGTTTCCGCATGAAGAGCATATGGGTCGGCTTTCATTAAAATTCTGCCGTCTCTTGCTTCAATGCTGTATTTATAAATATCGTAAATCTTAGCACCTTCAACAAATCCTTCCCAGATTTCTTCTCCGACTTTTGACATTGGGTGCTTTGATCTATCCCATGCATTAAAATCTCCAACAACACTTACACTTTTAGCATGAGGAGCCCATACTCTAAAAATCCAGCCCTCTTTTCCGTTGACTACTTGTTCTTGTGGACTAAAAAGCTTATATGCTTGATGATTTGTTCCCTCATGAAAGAAATAAATTGGTGCTTTTAATGTCTCTTGCATTACGAATCTCCTTTACGTTTTATTAATAAAATTATAACATTTGCGCGCGTGAGATTCAACAAATATATGACAAAAATGAACCGTTTAAACCAGTTTTTCAGGGCAAATTTGACAAGAAAATAATAAAAAATGTGACCAACTATTTAGTTGCAATGAGTCACAAATGCAACAATGTTATAATTGAGAGAAAATCTCACCGAGCGAAGCATGGATTAGCAAGTCTGCTTTTTCATCAGCTGGAGTTGTTGATTTGTTTATTAAAACAAGTTTGTTGCCATTATAGAAATCTATTAAACTTGCTGCTGGCTGAACAATTAAAGAGGTTCCTCCTACTATAAGAACATCTGCTTGTGAAATTAGTTTTATAGATTCTTTAATCGTGCTGTTGTCTAATGGCTCTTCATATAAGACAACATCGGGCTTTACAATGCCTCCGCATTTACATTTTGGAATAGAACCGCTATTTTTTATAAACTCTGCATTATAAAATGATCCGCAACTTTGACAATAATTTCTATGTATTGACCCATGTAATTCTAGTACATTTTTAGAGCCTGCGATTTGATGCAATCCATCAATATTTTGAGTTACAATGCCTTTTAATTTTCCTTGTTTTTCTAATTGCGCTAATTTTATATGCGTTATATTTGGTTTCGCATCAAGAATAAGCATCTTGTTTTTGTAAAATCTAAAGAACTCTTCCGTGTTAGATAAATAAAAAGAATGGGATATAATTCTCTCTGGAGGATAAGCGTATTCTTGATTATACAATCCATCAACGCTTCTAAAATCCGGAATGCCTGATTCCGTACTTACCCCTGCTCCTCCAAAGAACACTATGTTTGTAGAATTAGATGTCCATTCTTTTAAAATATCAAGTTTATTATTGTCCATTTTTATTACTTGTATAGACTTATTCCTCTATTTCAAATACTGTAGCTTCAAATGGTTTTAGTGTGTAATTTTGCAATGTTAAAGTGTTAATCTCATCATAATTACTTATAGCAATACTAGATGTTTTACATACAAGTCCTTGTGGTACTTTAAATTTGATTTCCTTGTTTTTAAAGTTACAAATAACAAAATATGACTTGTTTTGAAGCTTTCTTTGATATACAAACAAATCCTTGCTTTTTTCATAATATGGAATATAACTTCCCTTTATGATTATTTCTTTTCCTTTTCTAAAAGCAATAAACTTTTTGTAGAAATTTAAGATACTATTTGGATCTTCTTCACTTGCTTTTACGTTTATTTGTTTATAGTTTGGATTGATATACATCCAAGGCGTTGCGGTTGAGAAACCAGCATTTTCAGAATCGTTCCATTGCATAGGTGTTCTGGCGTGATCTCTTGCTCTTTTCGCCATAGCTTTTCTTGCAATTGGCATTAGTGGTGGACAAACCTTTTTCATAATGCCAAAAATTCGTCTTGCCATAATATCTTTATATTCATCATCTTTTAGAACCATATTTGTCATTCCGATTTCTTGTCCTTGATAAACATATGGCGTACCTCTTTGCATTTGCATTGCAACAAGAAGCATTTTTGCAGCATACTCTTTATTCTCTTGGCAATAGCCTACAAACCTTGGCCAGCTTCTTGGTTGATCGTGGTTTTCTAAGAACAACGTAGGTTGAGAAGTTAATGGCAAAGTTTGCCAATTTGATAAAATCTTTTTAAACTTTACTAAATTAAATTTCTTAGGAAAAACCATTAGTATTGAATCAGGAGTTGTAACATGTTCAAAAGAAAATACTGAATCTAATTCTTGTACTGATTCGTCAATACTGTTAAATGCATCTTTAAATGTTATTCCTTGAGACTCTCCTACAGTCATTGAATCCCACTTTCCAAAAGCTTTTTGATTCAATTCATGCATAAACTCATGATATCTTGGTCCCATACAATAATTATGCTTTCCCATAAGAGGTGCATCTTTTAATAGAGAACCATTTGGAAGATTGCCATTTTTGTCATAAACCTTTGATATGTAAGTTATAACGTCACATCTAAAGCCATCTACTCCAAGTTCAAACCAGTAATTACAAATATCTGCTACTTCTTGTCTTACCTTTGGGTTCTCCCAGTTTAAATCGGGTTGTTTCTCAGAAAACAAATGCAAATAATATTCACCTGTTAATTCATCATATTTCCAGGCAGGGCCTACGAAATTCGACATCCAGTTATTAGGAGTTTTTTTACCGTTTTTGCCTCTACCTTTTCTCCAAATATAGTAATCTCTATATGGATTATCTTTTGATTTTCTACTTTCTTGGAACCATTTATGCTCATCAGATGTATGGTTTACAACTAAATCCATTATTAGTTTAATGCCTCTATCATGCATACCTTTTACCATTTCTTTAAAATCATCTAATGTGCCAAACTCGTCCATTATATCTCTATAATCTGATATATCATATCCATTGTCGTCGTTTGGTGATTTATAAATAGGAGAAAGCCATACTGCATTTACACCTAAATCTTTTATGTAATCCAATTTTGAAATAATACCTTGTATATCTCCTATTCCATCTCCGTTAGAATCACAAAAACTTCTTGGATATATTTGATATACCACAGCATCTTTATACCATAATGTTTTTTCCATAATCCCTCCTAGTACTCTTATATTTTATCATAATTATTAATAAGTGAATATCCTCATTTTGATTTGACTATCTTTTGTCAATATCGTTAGAATAATGACATGAGTATTTTGACAATAACTGGACTAAGTCACATTTTTGATAACAAACAACTTTTTGATAATGCTTCCCTAACTGTTAACAATGGTGAGCATATTGGTGTTGTTGGATTAAATGGCGCCGGCAAATCTACTTTTATGAATATAATATCTGGAAAACTATCTCACGATTCCGGCGAGATAAAATGGCTTAATGGAATTAGATGGGGATATTTGGATCAACAGGCAACAATTGATAGATCTTTAACAGTTATGGAATACTTAAAAACATCCTTTCAACACCTATATGAACTTAATGATTCACTTGAAAAAATATATGAACAAATGGGCTCTATAGAAGATATGGATGAATTAGACAGATTAGTGCTTAAATCATCTAAAATGCAAGAAAGGCTTGAAGAGGCTAACTTCTATGATCTTGAAGCAGAAATAAAAAAAGTCGCTACAGGTTTAGGAATTCATAACTATGGCTATGACACTTCGGTTTCTAAATTGAGTGGCGGACAACGCGCAAAACTAATGCTAGCTAAGCTATTATTACAAAAACTTGATGTAATGCTTCTAGATGAACCAACCAATTTTTTAGATTTAGAACAAATCGAATGGCTAAACAAATATTTAAATAGCTTTAAAGGAACATTCATTTTAATTTCTCATGATACTCGTTTTTTGAATGATACATGTAAGATTATTATTAATATTGAAAATGCACAAATAGTTAAATATTGGTGCTCTTATGATGAATACTTAATTCAACACGAGCAAAAAGCACAACAATATGCAGACAACTATGAAAGACAGCAAAGAGAAATAAAGAAAATGGAAGAATATATAGCAAGAAATAAAGCTAGAGCTGCCACTGCAGGAATGGCCAATTCAAGACAGAAAATGTTAGATAAAATTGAAATATTACAAAAGCCTATTAACGCAGAAAAGCCAACTTTTTCTTTCCCATATATTCAAGTAATTACTCGCCATATGTTAGAAGTAAAGGATTTGCTTATTGGCTACAACAATAAGCCAATATTACCACCTATTAGTTTTTCTCTCGCATCTGATACCAAGTTATGGATAAGAGGAACTAATGGACTTGGAAAAACAACCCTACTTAAGACTTTAATACACAAAATACCTTCTTTAGGCGGTTCTTTTGATTTTCATTTATCTTCTAAAATTAATTATGTAGAACAAGATTTAGAATTTAGATCCAATCAAATTAGTGCTACTACTTTTATGAATGAAACCTTTCCTCGTATGAATTTCAAAGAGATAAGAAACCAACTTGCGCTTGTAGGATTAAAAGGCGAACTGGCAACAAAGCCGGTGGGAAATCTATCCGGTGGAGAGCAGGTTAAAATAAAGTTGTGCTCTATTATGCAAAAAACCTCTAATATTCTCATACTTGATGAGCCAACAAACCATTTAGATGTAAACGCAAAAGATGCGCTATTTGAAGCACTAGCGAGTTATCCTGGAGCAATCTTACTTGTAACGCATGAACCAGAATATGCAGAAAGAATTTGTACTGATATCTTTGATATCAAGGAAGAATACTAATATATTTTTTGGTTAATAATTTTATAATCCTTCCATTCAAAATCTAATTTTTTATTTCCTTTTAGATGATAGCCTGTTACCCTTCCATTTGGCCATTCTTTAGGAATGGCAGGAAGAATTTTAACATCTTGTCCATCATCATATACGAGCATTTCAAAAACTGCTGCGCTATAGCCGCAATTACCATCCATTTGATATGGAGGATGGAAATCCCATAGATTATCATATAGATTTTCGCTAATTAAAGATGAAATCATTTTATATGCATTTGCTCCATCTTTTAATCTAGCATATAAACAAGCTTTATTTGCTTTGCTCCAACCTGGATTTAACGAACCATGTTCTCCTCTATCTTCCAAACTCACTCTAGCTGCTTGCATTAAATCTGGAGTTTTTGAATTAATATCATAATATGGATATAATCCAAGTAAATGCGACGCATGTCTATGGTGATATTGACATCCGTGCAACTTATAAACTAGTCTTCTTAGAAATTTTGGGCCTTTCCATTCATCTTCTGTAATCCATTCTTTTATTTGTCCCCAACTGCCAACACTTAGTGGTTTTAATTTACTGCAAACATTTTCCAAAGATTCTATAAATGCCACATCGTCATTTAAAGTCTTTGCGGCTTCTATTGTATTTTTAAATAATGAATAGATTATTTCCTGCTCGTAAGTATTACCTTTTGTAATAGGTCCATGTTCTGGCGAATACGAAGGAGAAGAAACATATCTATCCAACTTTGAATCGTATTTTAAATTCTCTAACCAGAATTGTGCATTTCCCTTCATTGCAGGATATATTTTTTCTTTTAACACATCTTTATCTTGTGTATACAAATAATAGTTATAGCAATCTTGTAAAATCCATGAGCTAGCCGCAGGAGACCAACCCCAGTCAAAATCCCATCCTGGACAAGTCCAACCAAATGGAGTATTTTGAGTGTGGCATACCCATCCTTTTGATACATTATGATACATTTTTGCTGTAACTGCTCCTGGCTTTTGCATTGATGAGATATAATCT
>SAMEA3663028__coassemble_510_pt1 | contig 15014 bp, 13 predicted proteins | sample SAMEA3663028__metabat2_low_PE_020 | metagenome-assembled genome bin SAMEA3663028 (sample SAMEA3663028) | pig gut metagenome | biome: pig gut; feature: pig-associated habitat; material: faeces | place: France | collected 2012 | reverse complement strand
CCTCAAGCGGTTGCATAATTTTCTCAGATATTATTTTTGAACAAATAAATGATGCGATAATTGCTAGTAGAGAAATGCCGATCATCATTGGAATTGTCTTAATTACATAATCTTCTACAGTTTCAACGGCAACAGCAACTCTTATGAAAACATAATCTTCTCCATAAGATTTCTTTACGGCATAGTAAAGCATATATTGATTCATTGTATCACTTTTTCTTTTTACAACTTTACTCTCCCCTTTTGATGCGGCAACTATTTCCTCTCTATCTATATGATTATCCATCTTGCTGACATCGCTTAAATTGCTATCTGCAAGAACAACTCCCAATGAATCTATAATAGTTACTCTTTTATTGTTATCTACCGTATTTACTATGCTTAAATCTCCATCATAAAGCAAACAAAGCATATTTGCTAGTTCCTTTACCTCTTCCTCAGCTTTATCGTAATTATTATTCCTTGTTACAATAATGCCTAAGCAAAAAACAAGCAAAACAGATAGAATACAAATTATATTAATAGTTATAATAATTTTCTTTTTCATTTTAATGTGTATCCAATTCCTCTAATTGTTACTATTTCCGCTTGGGATTTTCTTGATGCTAAAATCTTTCTAAGTTCAGCTATATGAATATCTAGCGTCCTAGTTTCTCCGCTGTAATCATATCCCCATACTCTATTTAACAAACAATCTCTACTCAATGCGCTTTCAGCATGATCAAGCAGTTCTTTTAGCAAATCATATTCTTTAAGTGTTAGAGATGTTTCCTCGTTGTTTATTATTACGATATGCTTGTCATCATCAATAGAAATATCTTTATACGTATTAACTTTTTTATTATTAGTCTTTCTAATATTTGCTTTTATTCGAGCAATGAATTCCATAATCCCAAAAGGCTTGGAAATATAATCGTCGGCTCCAATATTTAATCCTTTTACTTTGCTTATTTCATCATTCTTAGCTGATGCCATAATAACGGAAATGTCTTTTGTCTTTGAGTCGTTTTTTAATTTGTCTAAAATTTCAAAGCCATTCATTCCATCAAGCATTACATCTAAAATAATTAAATCCGGCAATTGTTTATGCAATGCCTCAAATAATTCGTCGGCGTTTTCAAACGTCTGACAATTCATGTCCGAGCTTGAAATCGCACAATTATATAATTCTCTTATAGATGACTCATCGTCTACTGCGTATATTAATGGTTTCATATATTAGTGATGTTTTCCTGTAAGGGCATATTCTACCCATTCTCCTATATTTACGGCATGATCTGCAATTCTTTCAAGATATTTAGCAATCATTAGAAAATATAATGCTTGCTCAGTCTTTGAAGTATCTTTTTGAATAAGTTCTATCAGTTCTTGTTTTATTTTACAAAAGATACTATCTACGGCATCATCATGCTTATCTAAAGATGTAGCAACATTTATATCCTCGTTTACATATGAATAAACGCTATCTTTTACCATATCTGACACAATATTTGCCATTTTTGGGATATCTTCAATTTTTGCCACATATTCATCTCCAAGTTGAATGACAATTTCGCAAATATCTCTTGCTTGATCTCCAATTCTTTCCAAATCAGTAATCATTTTTAAAGCTGCAGTAATTTCGCGAAAATCTCCAGCTACCGGATGCTCCATTAAAAGAACTTTCAAACAATGTTGTTCTATGTCTCTTTCCATTTGGTTTATTTCAACATCGTTATCTGCAGTAACTTTTGCAAGTTCTTTATCCTTATTTACTAGAGCAATTATTGAAGTATCTATTACTCTTTCAATTTTTCTTTGCATTTCAATAAGCTCGTTAGAAATTTCTTTTATTTCTTGTTCGTATCTAAATCGTATACTCATTTGCCCCTCCCATATATCAACCGAATTTTCCTGTTATATAACGCTCTGTTCTTGGATCATTAGGATTTATAAATATCTGTTCTGTATCACCAAACTCAATCAATTCTCCTAGCAAGAAGAATGCTGTTTTGTCCGCAATTCTCGTTGCTTGCTGCATGTTGTGCGTTACTATAACGATTGTTAATTCTTTTTTTAATTCATTCATTAATTCTTCAATCTTTCCTGTAGAAATTGGATCAAGAGCGCTTGTTGGCTCGTCCATAAGAATAATTTTAGGTTTTACTGCAAGGGCCCTTGCAATACATAATCTTTGTTGTTGTCCACCGGATAAACCTAATGCGGAATTATTCAATCTATCTTTAACTTCATCCCACATTGCTGCTTCTCTTAAACTTTTTTCAACAATTTCATCTAACTCTGCTTTTTTATGTATCCCGTGCGTTCTTGGGCCATAGCATATATTGTCATAGATGCTCATTGGGAAAAGATTTGGTTTTTGAAACACCATACCAACATTTTTTCTCAACATATTGATATCTATTTTTTTATATATATTTAAATTGCCTACAATAAAATCCCCTTCTATCTTGCACCCCTCAATTAAATCGTTCATTCGATTAAGGCATTTAAGCAAAGTGGATTTTCCGCATCCTGATGGACCAATAAAAGCAGTTACCTCATTTTCTTTAATTTCGACATTAATATTTTTTAAAGCTTGAAAATCTCCATACCATAAATTAGCGTTGTGTATATTTATGTTTCCATTTTCAATACTTGTTTTAATTAATTCTTTTTTCTTTGATATATTAAACATATTAATTAGCCTTATATTTTCTCCTGTTGTTTTTTTGTTTATTATCTTTTTCCTAATAATTTATTTTGCATTATTCTTACTATTAATGTTGATAATAGATTTAAAACTAAAACTATCATTAGTAAGATAGCAGCAGTTGCCCATGCTTCATTTACATACGTATATTCTTTATTTAACCAATAAAGCAATACTGCTAGTGATGTGCCCTTTGCCATATAACCATTTGGAAGCGCATCCATTCCGCCGTTTCCTGACGTTAACATTAATGGTGCAGATTCTCCAATTATTCTACCTATTGCAAGAATAACTGCTGTCAATATACCAGGCAAAGCTGATGGCAAAATGGTTTTAAATATAGTTCTAGCTTTTCCTGCTCCAAGTGCAAAACTACCTTCTAAATAACCTTCCGGTACAGACTTTATAGCTTCCTCTGAGGATCTTAGAATAATAGGTATAACCATTATCGCAATTGTCAAAGAACCAGAGAGCAAACTTGTCTGAAATCCGCAAACATGCACGAAAAAAGCATTGCCGAACAATCCATAAATAATGGAAGGTATTCCAGACAATATTTCTATTCCGGATTTTATTATTTTTGTAAAAATGTTTTTGCTCTTTGCATATTGCGCTAAAAATATTGCTCCACCAAGTCCAATTGGAACTGCAATAATTAAACTCAATAAAACTATCATTAAACTTGATATTATTGATGGCAATATTGTCTGCGCGCCACTATAACTTCCCTTTAAAGCAAATAGACCTTCTGTTCCTAAATGAGGAATGCCTTTCGCAAGAATAAATATAACAATCGTAGCAAGTCCTAAAACGCTTATTACAGCACAAACATAACATAGTATTTCCTTAATCTTAACTACTGCATAATATCTAGCTTTCTTTATAAATGTTATATGATTAAAAATTGTTACATGCTGTTTTTTATTCTTATTTTTTGACTCATCCTTTTTGTCTTTAGAAATAATTTGTACTATTAAATTAATAACTAGCACAAACAAGAATAAAATACATCCAGTGCCAACCATTGCTCCATATGTCGTATCTCCAGGAGCAAGTTCTCCAATTCCTGTTACAATTAATGAAGTCATTGTTGAATAACTTTGAAATAATCCACTTGGTATTATTTTGGCACCGCCGCATATCATGGCAACCGCCATTGTTTCGCCAATAGCTCTTCCTACACCTAATATAAAACTTGCAATTATTCCCGATTTTGCAGTAGGAACAACGGCGCCGAAAACGGCTTGAGAGTGAGTATCTCCCATTGCTCTTGCGCCGTCATAATACGCTTGTGGAACCGCTTCTATTGCTGAAACTGACATAGACACTATTGTAGGCATAATCATGAATCCAAGAATTATACTTACACATAACAATCCTGCTCCTGAACCATTTTCTGAAAAAAATCCTAAATATGGTTGTAAAATTATAATCCCAAAGAAACCAAAAATTACAGATGGTATACCTGCAAGCAAATTAACTAGTTGTTTAAAAAATCCTTTTATTTTCTTAGGGCAATATTTTGCTATAAATATCGCAGTAAAAAATCCTAGTGTGCCGCCAATTATCATTGCCCCAATTGTAGAATATATTGATCCAACAATACATGCAGCTATTCCATATTCATTTGATAGAGGATTCCATGTCTTATTAAATACAAAATCTAGAAATCCAATTTTTGCAATCGTTGGTACTCCCGAGATAAATAAGAATATAAAAATGACAATAGCAGCTATAACTGAAAAAGTTGCTGCTACGAAAAATAAAGCCTTTACTCCCCATTCTTTAAAATAAGAACTGGAGTAAAGACCCTTTATATTCTTTGATAAATTATTGTCCATTATTTAATCTCTGAGAATTTAACAACGGCACCTGTATAAATATCATAGATATTTTTGATTGTTAGATTATCAATTGTGTTTTGTTTATTTACAATTATAGCAACTGCATCTTGAGCTAAATCAAATTGTGTGAAGTATCCTGCATTTTCTGCTTTAATTGCTGAACTTGACATACCGATAACGTTTCCTACTGAATCTTCTTGAGCTGCTGTTCTTCCTGCTCCTGATCCTTGGCAGTTGATATCAAAAGTTACATTTGGATTTAATACTTTATAAGCATCCATTAATATTACCATAACTTTTTCTACAGATGTTGAACCACGAATTACAACTGTTCCTGTACTTCTATCACTAACAAATTCACTGTTGTTGCTTGTATTAGGAACGAATCCGTTTTCTGCAACTATTTCACTAGCAGCACTGCTCTTTAAGTAATTTAAGAAATCTACTGTTACGCTAGATAGACTACCAGCTTCTGTAAGCGTTTTATTTGTAAGGATAACAAATGGTCTATAAAGAGTATAATCTCCGCTTTGAACATTTGCTACTGTTGCTTCTACGCCATTAACTTTTACAGCTTTAACTGAATCGTCTAATGATCCTAAAGAAATGTAACCAATTGCTGTCTTATTTGCTTGAACCTTTGCAATTACAGCTGAAGTAGCTTCAAGTTCTTCTGCTGTAGAAACCATATTTCCAGCAAGCTTTGTTCCATCGTCATCTTTAATTAATCCTTCAAAAGCTTCTCTTGTACCAGATGCTGAATCTCTAGCAATTACATTTATGTTCTTTTCTTCTGTTTCACCGCAAGCGGTAAAAATCATTGTTCCAATACTACAAACTAAAATTATAGCGATAATTGAAATAAGTAATTTTTTCATTTTTTTGTCTCCTATATTTTTTTGTTCAATTTAATCATAGAATAATAAAAAATTTCTTACTCTCACGCTAAAGTAAGGCTTTTGTAAACTTTTTGTAAACCCTAAAAAAGTAAAAAACTATTCCTAGATTGACACCTAGGAATAGCTTTATTTAACAAATTATATTATCTTATATTGTTGCTTTTGGTCCGATTGGGGCTGGACTATCTACATAACCAATAATTCTTGGATTATGTACTAATAATTTTGCAGCAGAAGGCATTGGCAATTGTCTTTCTTTAAATCCAATCTTATCTAAACCAACAAATGTTGGAACGTTGTCACTTAATGAACCAGTACTGATTATAATAATTGCACAATGTATATACTTTTCTCCATCTTCCACATATGCAAAACTAGCATTTGATTCATCGTTAATTGCATCTTTAATCATATTGTTAACCATTTTATGAGAAGATTCAGTTTCAGGCATAATTGCTGCATCAGATGTAGACTTCCAGTTATATATATCTAAATAGCCTTCAATTGTTACTTCTGGATAATTTGTAGCGTCTCCGCCTGTATATCCCCAGAACAACATACCAGCAACTTTTGCATTACAAATAATATTGTTCTTAAAATATAACTTTGGCTTGCATCCAGCTTTAGTTTCTACAGATATTGTTGCATCTGCACAGTTTCTAACAATGCTATCTTTCATATTAACATCGGCACCAGATATATATACACCTCTATGTCCATTCTCCAAGAAGCAGTGATCTAGTGTTAATTTTGTCTTACCTTCACCATAAGCTGTAAGGATCATTCCATGTCTAGATAGATTAATATCTAAATTTAAAGCTTCTCCTTCTGTTATTTTGTATCCTGTTACATGCAAATCCTTGATTGTAATATCGATCTCTCCGCCAACATATACAATAGAGTTCCAATATTGTTCTCCACTACCATATAGATTTGTAGCATCAAGTAAAAACGCGTTACCATACATATTAGAATTTAGAACAATTCCTGATTCGTCAAGTTCTATATCTTTTTGCATAACAACAACACTCTTTTCATCAACGGCTTTAAGTAATTCTTCTTCTGTTGAAACATTTACGCCATCTACAATTGTTAAAACGCAGTCTTTTGTTCCAGTTGAATCTGTTATTGTAATAACATATTCTCCCTCACCGGTAATTGTAATATTGTTACCACTTAAAGAAGCAATAGTTGAAGATTCCTTTTCAGCAACACTAGCACCGGCTTCTAAATTTAAAGCTTCTACTAAATTGTATGTATTTGTTGTTGATGATGCAGTATATACATTCTTTGCAAGAACACGAGTGCCTTCATCCATTTTAAAATCAATCTCTGTTACTCTTACAGATGATGGATCATTTGTGCCACCGAAGAACATGTTGTATACAAACACTCCGCCAACGGCCAAAGCTGCAACTAAAACAACAACTATTACTGCTGTAATAATTTTCTTCTTAGTTGTCATTGGCTTTTTAGTTTTTTTCTTTTTTGGGGCTTTTGGCAAGTCTTCTACTTCCTCATATTCATCCTCTAAATCCTCAAAATCATCAATAACATCATCGATTTCTTCATCAAAAAATTCGTCGATTTCTTCATCGATGAATTCATCTTTCTTCTTTTTCATAATTTCACCTCAAACATTTCAATACAAAGTAATTATATCACACCTATGCTACACAAATAAAGGCTCTGTTTTATATATATCTATATAGTTATTTTTAAAAGTAAATTCCAGTTGTATCAATATTGATTTTGAAAATTATAAATGCTATTTTGCATATTATAATATATGAACATTGTATTTATAATCTTAATAATTTCATCTATTATAGGCCTTACAATTATTAATCCGGAGTCGGTCTTAACAACACTTATAAGCGGCACGACGAGTGCGATTAACTTGTCTCTTACGTTAGTTGCTATTTATGCTATATGGCTAAGTGTAATTAAGATAATGAGTGAGATAGGTTTAAATAGAATTATTTACAAACTTTTCAAACCAATAGTAAAGAGGTTGTTTAAAGGCGAAAACGAATTGACCTATGAATATATTACACTAAATTTTTCTGCAAACATACTTGGAATGGGTGGGGCCGCAACACCTCTTGGAATAAAAGCAATTGAATCAATGAACAAAAATGATGCCTCTATCTCGGATAACATGATACTCTTTGCGGTAATTAATGCTTCCTCGATTCAACTGCTACCAACGACAATTATTTCGTTGCGCTCCACTTTTAATTCTCAAAATGCATCTAATATAATTTTACCAAGTATACTCTCTACTTGTATAACCACAATAGTCGGGATAGCTTTATGCTATATTTTTAGAAGATTTAAGAAGAAAACATGAGCAAGTACATAGTTCCCGTTTTTATTGTTTCTATTATCATTTTAGGATTTTACAAAAAAGTAAATATTTACGATTCATTTGTAGAGGGCGCAAAAGAAAGTTTAAAACTTGTATTTTCCATTTTTCCATACATTGCCACAATAATGATTGCTGTAGAAGTGTTTGCACTCTCTGGAATAGCAGATAAATTATCTGAACTTTTGAAACCAATTTTCAATATTTTTGGTATTCCTAGTGAACTTTGTCATTTGCTGGTTATAAGACCATTGAGTGGAAACGGCTCTATTGCAATGCTTGAAAATATTTTTGAAACATATGGCGTTGATTCATATATTTCCAAATGCGCTAGTGTTATTGTCGGTTCAAACGAAACTATATTTTATGTTGTAAGTCTATATTTTTCCTCACTAAAAACAAAGAAACTGCGTTATACAATACCAGTTTCTTTAATAACTATGTTTATTGGGGTTGTTATTTCTTGCTTTATTTGCAGATTTATTTAATTTAACTGCAACGCCTCTTTATACACAACATCCTTTGGCAAATTATTTTCCTTTGCTACTTGTTTAATTGCTTCTTTTTTATCTGTGCCTTGATCTAATTTTTGCATCAATTGCTCTTTTATAGATAGGCTATTTTCTTCTTTTTCCTGCTGATCATTAGGCTCAATGATAATAACGTACTCGCCTTTTGCCTCTTCTATTTCTGCGCTAGATAATTTACATCTAATTGCTTTTTCGTGAATCTTGGTGATTTCTTTAACAATATTGATATATCTATCTCCTAATGTTTTCAAAAGATAATCTATATTCTTATTTAAATCATATGGAGAAGAATAGATAACAAGATTTGTATTTATATTCTTATATGGCACAATCAATGCATCTTTATCTTTCTTTTTTTCGGGTAAAAACCCTAAAAAAGTAAATACAGGGTTTAAAAGTCCGGATAAAGCTATAGCGCTAGTTAGAGCTGTTGGACCAGGAATAACGCTTACAGAATAACCTTTATTTTTTAGTTCATTTACTAGTATTGCACCTGGATCAGATATAGCTGGCATTCCAGCATCTGTAATTAAAGCAACGTCTTTATCTTCATCTAAATACTTTGCTATTTTTTCTACGCTTTCTTTTTCGTTAAACTTATGACATGTTATTAATGGTTTTTTTATCTCAAAATAGTTTAATAATCCTAAGGAATGCCTTGTGTCTTCGCAAGCAATTAAATCCACACTTTTTAGAGTTTCTATTGCTCGCAAAGTCATGTCTTGCAAATTTCCAATAGGAGTACCAACTAAATATAATGTTGCCATTAGTCCTTTACGATGGTGTATCCATCTTTGCTATCTAATATGCTATATCCTTTAGCTTTAATTTCATTTCTTAATGCATCTGCAGTTGCCCAATCTTTGTTCTTCTTAGCATTTAATCTTTCTTCTGCCATTTTCTTTATATCCTCAGGAATATCTTCTTGAGCATCTAATACATCTAATTTAGCGTCCTTTAGATTCAATCCAAAAACCTTATCCATTTCTAAGGCAAGTTCAAATATATCTTTGCTCTTTTTTTCCTTTGTCATTGTCCATAAAACGCCTAGCGCTAATGGAATATTTAAATCATCATTAATTGCGTCTTCAAAATCTTTCTTATATTTTGCTAAAACTTCTTCACTTGTTTTTTCTTGAGACATTTTATGTTGATATAGCGCAGATAACAATCTAGAGTAAGAAACTTTAGCGGCATCCATACCTTCAAATGTAAAGTTTAATTTCTTTCTATAATGAGCATTTAGACAGAAATATCTAAACACTACAGCAGGATAACCCATATCTTCTAATTGAGATACTGTATAAGTATTTCTCAAGCTCTTTGACATTTTTCCGTTATTAACTAACATGAATTCGCCATGAACCCAGTAATTTACAGTTTTTTTGCCCTCCAAAGCTTCGCTTTGAGCAATCTCGTTTTCGTGGTGTACAGGAATATGATCTACACCACCTGTATGGATATCAAAAGTTGAACCTAAATATTTTTTACTCATTGTAGAACACTCAATGTGCCATCCTGGATAACCCATACCCCAAGGGCTTGGCCATTGCATTATATGTTCTGGTTCTGCTTTTTTCCATAACGCAAAATCGTATGGATTATGTTTTTGGTTATTTACCTCTACTCTTGCTCCTGCTTGTTGATCTTCTAAAGACAATCTAGATAATTTTCCATATGATGGGAATTTTGCAATATCAAAATATATTCCATCGTCTATTTCATATCCATATCCCTTTTCTTCTAATGCTTGAACATATTTAATCATATCGTCAATATGATCTGTTGCTTTTGCAATAATTTCTGGACGAGATATATTTAGTTTCTTAAGGTCTTCAAAGAAAATATTTGTGTAAAATTCTGCTATTTCCCATGGAGTTTTTTGTTGTTCACGAGAAGCTTTTTCCATCTTATCTTCTCCGCTATCTGAATCTGAAAGCAAATGACCAACATCAGTTATATTCATTACTCCTTTAATCTTATATCCATCATATTTAAGAACTCTTCTAAATATATCCATAAATATATAAGTTCTCATATTTCCTATATGAGCAAAACTATATACTGTTGGGCCGCAACTATACATTCTAACGGCTTTTTCATCTATAGGCTTAAAATCTTCTTTTTGTCTAGATAATGTATTATAAATCCTTAACATATTCTATTTCTCCTCCTCATTATCCATAGTTATAGAATAATGACATGCTTTTATATTTAATGCATTTTCAAGCGTTTCTATTCTTCTATTTAATCTAGCAAACTCTTCTAAAATTGGATCTGGCAAATGTTGATCTAACTCATTTACTCTTACATTGTTATGCTTTATGACTCTCCCTGGCACTCCAACAACAGTTGCATAAGGAGGCACATCTTTAATTACAACACTTCCTGCACCGATTTTTGAGTCATGACCTATTGTAATATTACCAAGCACGGTAGAGCCAGCTGATAACATAACATTATCTTGAATAGTAGGATGTCTTTTTCCTGTTTCTTTGCCTGTTCCGCCAAGTGTTACTCCTTGATAAATAAGCACATTTGTACCAACTACAGCAGTTTCGCCTATAACAACGCCAACTGCGTGATCAATAAATACACCCCCTGCAATTTGAGCGGCTGGATGAATATCTACTCCATATTTTCTTCTTGCCCCTGCAGAAATAATTGTCGCAATTACTTTCATTTTATGATTATAAAACCAATGCGCAATTCTATATCTAAACAATGCCTTGAACCCTCCATAAGTAAAAAATACTTCAGCTTTGCTTCTTGCTGCCGGGTCCTTTTCCATTGCTACATTTAAATCCATTTTTATCTTATTCATTTTCTCTCCAAATAAAAAAGATGCCATCATCAAAGACGAGCATCTCGTGGTTCCACTTTGTTTTAGATAATAAATATCTCTTATTAAACTTTAACGCAGTCATACGCATAGCATTTCCTCTATGAGCAACCAAATCGCACTTCACTATTTTTCTTCGAGAAAGCTTTCAGCCGATGACTTTCTTTTCTGCACCTGATTTTATAGTTACTCTTATTTGGTTATCGCCGTAACCTATATGTGTATATATTATATTGTCAGCAATTATTTTTTGTCAACAAATTGTGACACTCATGTTCTACTCAAGCTACTTGTCTCCCACTTTATTGACATCGCCTACTATCTCTTTGGGACTAGACTCTTTTTCAACTTCATCCTTTATTGAATCTTTTTCTTGTTGAGCCTTTTCTATTTCTTCTTTTGTAATGCCAAGATTTTTTATCATTTCCTCTAAAGCTTTATTTTTTAACTCTTCTTGATTAATAGTTTTGGAATCAACAATTTCTTTGTCAAAGCTTAAATCTAAAGTCCATTCGTTTATTATTGTTCCCTTTTCACGAGCTGTTAATACGGCTTTATATGCTTCGCTACCCTCTTGATATGATTGAAGAGTTAGATATTCTCCAGCATAGCATTGCATATTTGCTCTTTGACTGTATTTTGGTGCCGCCATAGCAAGGATCATAATAAAGAATGGATATGTGTATGTGAATGTATTTCCAAAGAATGCAGAAACACAATATGCAAATGCGCTATTTAATAAAACAAGTTGTAATCCTGTTAATGTTTTTCTGCATCTTAAAGCTCTAATGTAAATTATTAGTATTGCTGCTAAATATAACAAAAGAGGAATAATTCCAACATTTGCGCCTATTTGCAAATACTCATTATGAGGCATATCGCACCATTCTGGTTTTATATTCAATACAAAAACTGAGTTTCCATAATCGTTATAACAATCAAGACCTCTACCCCATAATGGAGATTTGCCAATAATTTTGCAAGCTGTTATCCATAAAACTAATCTTCCTGAACCAAGAGAACCATCTTCAACCGAATTGTTTTCTTCCCCTGATAGGAAAGCTATAATAGAGCCAATCCAACTTTTCATTTGTCTTAAGAATGTAGATAATCCACTTACTTCACATATAAACAACATAGTTGCAAATATAATTAAGATAATTACAATTTTTCCAAAATATAAATTGGTAGCATCTTTCATTTTTCTACAAGAAGCAGAATATGTAATTATTGTAAAAATAATACCAAAAATAATGGCAAGCATTGAGCCTTCAGATAGAGATTGAAAGGCTCCAAATAAAGACATTGTATACAATATGCCATAAATTATTGACCATTTAAGATTCTTTGCATACAAGAAACATCCCATAGCCATAACAGTAGATATTGCATAAAAATATCCCAAATGGTTGGAATTATTGAAAACCATTCTTGTTTGATCAAATCCTAAATCTTTATTAAAAATTACTTCAATTGAGCCAATAAAACTAATCAATGCAGCGGAAGCTAAAAATACAAGCATTGCTGCTTCTTTAGATTTTTGACGCTTTACAGAATACGCTAAGATAAAAATAAAGACATATAATATTACCGTCAAAAAGCCTTCGTTGTTATATTCATTACCATTCCATGCCATTTGAGAATAATAAGCATGCATGGTAGAGAAAAAAGTCCAAATAAATGCACCTGCAAGACATATAAGTTCCGGATATTCTTTAATTACTTTTAGACAAATATCTTTAAAAGATCCTTGAAGTTTTACGCCTTTTAAAATTGTTGATAAAACCCACGCTACAATTCCAATAATTGATAAAATTTTTATATATAGCAAAGATTGATCTAGTCTATAAAAAAACTTATTCATGTTGTCAACATTTTCTATTGACTCATGACTAAACAAAAGGAAAAAAGCTTGTCCCATAAGAGCAATTACAGATAAAAGAACAATGAAATCTAAAACGAAAATAGCCGCTTTTTTGTATTTTTCTTTTTTAAAGATTGATAATAACATCTCTCCGTTTTCAATTCTTTCTTCCATAATCATCCCTTTTCCTTTGTCTTAAATATACTACATTTTATTTGGAGTAGCAATTCCAATCAAATTTAGAGCATTCTTTAATACTTGCTTAACAGCATTTGTTAGCAATAAACGTGAATTTTTAATGCCCTGTTCTTCATTTGCAATATTGCAATTAAAATAGAATTTATTAAACGCTTGAGCTAATTCTATTGCATATCTAGAAATAATATATGGTTCATTCTTATTTGCAGCATCAAGTAGAGTGTCTTTAAATCTATCAAGTACTCTAATGACATCTGCTGCATCTTCATTATCTATTCCTTTATAATCAATTTCTCCTTGAACCAATCCACATTTTTCAATCAAGGAATTACATCTTGCGTAAGTGTATTGAACATATGGACCTGTTTCTCCCTCAAAGCTTAAAACTTTATCATAAGAGAAAGTTATGTCTTTTATTCTGCTGTTATATAGCATGCCAAACATTACCGCGCCAACACCTACTTGTTCAGCAACCTCTTCTTTATTAGGCAAATTTGGATTTTTCTCTTCTATTACTTTTAATGCTTTTTCTTTAGAAGTATTTAATACATCCTCTAAAAATACAACATGACCATCTCTTGTTGATAGTGCTCCATCCTCAAGAGAAACCATACCATGAGCTACATGATATAAATCTTTATACCAATCATAACCCATCATTTCTACAACTTTAAACCATTGTTTGAAGTGCAAGTTTTGTTGATAAGCTACAACATATAGACACTTATCAAAATTGTATGTCTTTTTTCTATAAAAAGCAGCAGCTAAATCTCTTGTAGCATACAAAGTAGCACCATCACTTCTTACAAGTAAGCATGGTGGCATTTTATCTTCATCTTTAAATTTGACAATTTGAGCTCCCTCAGATTCTACAAGCAGTCCCTTTTGTCTTAATTCATCAAGAACGCTCTCCATTTTGTCATTATAAAAACTTTCACCATTATAACTATCAAATGTAACATTTAATCTTTTGTAGACTTTATCTACTTCTTTCAAAGTGATTTCTTTAAACCATTGCCATAGATTTATAGCTTCTTCATTATTATCCTCGATTTTTTTAAACCAAGCTCTTGCCTCATCATCAAGTGTAGGATCTGATTCTGCTTCTTTATGGAATTTTACATAGATGTCTAATAAGCCTTTAACTCCTCTTTTTTCTATGTCTTCTTTATTTCCCCATTTCTTATACGCAACAATTAACTTTCCAAATTGAGTTCCCCAATCTCCTAAATGATTAATGCCAACAACATTGTATCCTAAGTATTTATATAACTTGTATAAAGCACTTCCAATTGCTGTATTTAGCATATGGCCCATATGGAAAGGTTTAGCTATATTTACTGAAGAAAAATCAATGCATACAGTTTTTCCTTCTCCTATTTTTGAGGAACCATACATTTCTTTTTCGTTATCTATGTCTTGTAAAACTTGCTTTGCAAGTTCAACTTTATTTAATTTAAAATTAACGTATCCGCTTACTGCTTCTACACTCTCAATAACTCCACCTACAGAAATTGTTGCTTGTATATCTTGAGCAATTTGTATAGGAGATTTTCTAAGCGTCTTAGCAAATTTAAAACAAGGCAAGCAATAATCTCCCATTGATGAATCTTTTGGAAAAGAAAGCAAAGAATATATTTCTTCTTTAGAAGTTCCTTCTATATTTATTAAATCGCTAATAATTTGTTTATAGTCCATATTATACGTTAAATAGGAATTCAATTACATCGCCATCTTTAACAACATAATTTTTTCCTTCACTCCTTATTTTTCCTTG
>SAMEA3663028__coassemble_460_pt1 | contig 15849 bp, 16 predicted proteins | sample SAMEA3663028__metabat2_low_PE_020 | metagenome-assembled genome bin SAMEA3663028 (sample SAMEA3663028) | pig gut metagenome | biome: pig gut; feature: pig-associated habitat; material: faeces | place: France | collected 2012 | reverse complement strand
TAGTAGATGCAGATTTAGGGCTTTATCAACAAGATTTTAGGTCCAACGAGAGAACATTTCAATTAGTTACTCAAATGTCTGGAAGAGCGGGAAGAGGAGATAAAGAAGGAAGAGTTATTTTGCAAACTTATTCACCTACAAATTATGTGTATAAATTTGCTATAGAATACGATTATGAAAACTTTTTTAAAAGAGAAGAAAATATTAGACAACTTACTCAATTTCCACCTTTTGTTTCCATTGTTAGAATTCTTGTTGTATCGGACAAAAGAGAAAAAGCAAGAGATGTAGCTAGGGTTGTTTATACAAAAATTGCTGATTATAAAAAATCAGACAAAGAGGAAAAGATTATTTCTCTTGCAGGAAATGAAGCTCCAATAAATATGATTAAAGATAATCATAGATATCAAATAATCATGAGAATAAAAAAAGAAACAGAAATGAGCACATTAAACGATTTATATGAGATAATAGAAAATATAGGAAAAGAAAAGGCAAGTATTTTTGTGGAACAAGACCCACAAAGCTTGATGTAGGTAAGCATATGGCAATAAGAGATATTACAAAAGACGGAAACCCAATATTAAGAAAAAAATGCAGAGAAGTTGACGTGTTTGATGAAAAATTACACAAACTTTTAGATGACATGAAAGACACTTTGAAAAAAGCTGATGGCGTAGGTTTAGCTGCTCCTCAAGTTGGAATAATGAAAAGAATTTGCATAATTTTATATGAGGATTTTTTCATTGAACTTGTAAATCCAGTAATTACAAAGACTTCAGGTGAAGATGTTGGTCCTGAAGGATGTTTATCATGCCCAGGTAAATCTTGTAATGTAAAACGTCCAACACAACTTACATGTGTTTATCAAACAAGAAATGGAAATAAAAAAGAAATAGAAGTTAAGGATTTTATTGCTAGAATATTCTGTCATGAAATTGATCACTTAGATGGAATATTATTCTATGATAAGGAATTTAAAAAATAATGAGAATAGTTTTTTTAGGAACCCCAGATTTTGCTGTGCCAACACTAAAAGCTCTTGTTGAGTCAAAACATGAAGTTTTGGCTGTTGTTACTCAGCCTGACAAAAAAAGAGATAGAAATGTAATATCTTTTTCTCCTGTTAAGGAAGAGGCTTTAAAGCATAATTTAGAAGTATTACAATATGAGAAAATAAAGATAGAAGGCATAGAAGATTTAAAGAGATTAAATCCCGATGTTATGGTAACATGCGCATACGGGCAAATCATTTCTCAAGAAATATTAGATATTCCAAAATTTGGCGTAATAAATGTCCATGCTTCGTTACTTCCAAAATATAGAGGATCATCTCCAATTCAGTGGGCAATTATTAATGGTGAAAGCCAAACAGGAATAACTATTATGAAAACTGCTTTAGGCGTTGATAGTGGAGATATAATTCTTCAAAAGAAAATTGATATAAAAGAGAATGAGACAGCAGGTGAATTGTTCGATAGACTTTCTCAAATAGGGCCAATGGCACTTCTTGAAGCATTGGATTTGATTGAACAAGGTAAAGCTGTGTTTACGCCTCAAGATGAGTCTAAAGCTACTCATGTTTCTATGCTAAAAAAAGAAGATGGACATATTGATTGGTCTAAAAAAGCTAAAGAGATTAAAAATCAAGTATATGGCATGAATCCATGGCCAAGTGCATTTTCTTATTTCAATAAAAAACTATTTAAAATATGGACATGCGATATAGAACCTATGAAGTTAGATTATCCAAATGGATATATGTTTATTAAAGATAAAAAAGTATTTGTTAAATGCTCAGATGGAGCAATTGAATTAAAAGAAGTTCAAATTGAGGGTAAAAAAAGAATGACTTCGCAGGCCTTTATCTTGGGCAATGAAATTGAAGGAGTTATATTAGAGTAATGCAAGATTATTTGGTTAGTTATAGAACCTTATATTCAATATTTCAAAACAAGGCGTTTGCATCGCTAGAATTGTCTAACAATTTGTCTGAAGCAAGCAACAAAGAGTTTGTTACAAAACTTGTATATGGAGTATTAGAGAAAAATGTTGAACTTGAATACTATATTTCTCAATTGACTTCAAAAAAGCCAAAAGCGCCAATTTATATCATTTTAAAAATGGGAATGTATTGCATAAAATATATGGATTCAATTCCATCATATGCAATAGTAAATAAACTTGTAGATTTAACAGCAAAAATTGGCAAGATGGAGTTAAAGGGTTTTGTCAATGCTACGCTAAAGAAATTTGTAACTTGGAAAGGCGTGTTGCCAAGTGATGAAATTGAGGCATTATCTGTAAGTACTTCCACTCCTTTATGGCTAGTAAAAGAGTATATTGAGCAATATGGTTTATCTACAGCAAAACAGATTTTAAAACCTTCTACATATGTATATGAGCATATTAGAATTAATTCAAGAACATATTCAATGAAAGAATTGCTTGGAGTTATGAGCGAATTTAGATTGAAATATGACGAGTCTACTTCAAATGCGATTTATACCAAATATAAGAAAATAATGAAGGGATTATACGCGCAAGGAAAAATTACTGTTCAGTCGAGAACATCTATGATTGCTTGCGAAGAGATGGATCTAAAGGATGGAGATATTGTTTTAGATTTGTGTGCAGCTCCTGGAGGAAAAAGTGTATATCTTTCAGAGATAAAAGATGTTCAAATTGTTTCATGTGATATATATGACCATAGACTTGAATTAATAAATAGTTATATAAATAGAATGCAAGCAAAAGGTATTGAAGTATTAAAAAATGATGCAACAATATATAATGAAGCATTTGATTCTCATTTTGATAAAGTTTTATGTGATGTGCCTTGTTCTGGCCTTGGAGTTAAAGATAGAAAACCTGATGTTTATTTGGGCATAAATAAAGAAGATATTTTATCTCTAGCAAATATTCAGTTTAAAATTTTGTCAAATGCAAGCAAGTATGTGAAAAAAGGTGGAATATTAGTATATTCTACTTGTACAATTTTAAAACAAGAAAATAGCGACATAATTAAAAAGTTTATGCAAGAGCATAATGAAGAATTTGAATTATTGAAAGAAACTCAATATTTGCCAAATGGCAAAGGCCAAGATGGTTTTTATATTGCAAAATTAAAGAAAAAATAATATGAATAAAAACTTGTTAGATTTATCTTATAGCGAAGTTCAAAGTTTAGTTCATGAATTAAATGAACCAAATTTTCGAGCAGTACAGTTATTTGATTGGTTGAATAAAGGCGTTAAGTTTTCTGAGATGAAAAATTTGCCAAAAGCTTTTATTGATAAACTTGTTAATGATGGCTATATTGATCAACCATTGCAAATAGTACAAGTTTTAGAGTCAAAGATTGATGGAACAAAAAAATACATATATAAACTAAATGATGGAAACGTTATAGAAGGCGTTTTGATGAAGTATAAATATGGAAATACAATTTGTGTATCTACGCAAGTTGGATGCAGAATGAATTGTGCATTTTGTGCTTCAGGCTTAGATGGTTTAGTTCGTAATTTAACAGCAGGAGAAATCTTAGCGCAAGTAGTTGCGGTAAATAGAGACAACAGTGAAGATAAAAAAGAAAGGGCTATTACAAATATTGTGCTTATGGGTAGCGGTGAGCCTTTTGATAATTATGAAAACGTAACAAAGTTTTTGCAATTGGTAAATGCAAAAGAAGGGCTAAATGTGTCTTTAAGAAACATATCATTATCTACATGCGGATTGTGTAATAGAATATACGATTTAGCCGATTCTAATTTGCCGGTTACTTTGACAATTTCTTTGCATGCGCCTGATGACGAAACAAGAAAGAAAATAATGCCAGTATCCAATAAATATGGAATTTCGGATATAATGAAAGCTGTTAAATATTATTTTGATAAAACTAAAAGAAGAATAGTATTTGAATACTCAATGATAAAAGGAGTAAATGATACACTAGATCATGCAAATAAGCTATCTAAACTTTTAAAAGGACTATCATGTCATGTTAATATAATTGCATTAAATCCTGTAAAAGAAAGAGGCTTAAATGGCACAAATAAACAGTCTATAAAAGAATTTATGGACGTGCTTATAAAAAATAATATTAGTTGCACGCTTAGAAGAACAATGGGTCAGGATTTAGAAGGTGCATGCGGGCAATTAAGAAGAAAATTTATAAAGGACAATACAACAATTGAATAAAGCTGTTGGACAGGTTATAAAGGGCGTAGGAGGCCTATATAGTGTTAAAACAGATGACAACTTGATTGTCAGATGTAAACCTCGTGGTAAATTAAGACGTGAGGGCGATATTTTTATTGGAGATATTGTCGATTTTCAATATGACAAAAAACTTGAAGGCGTAATAGAATCTATACATAAAAGAAAGAGTATACTTATTCGTCCATATGTGAGCAACATTGATGGTGTGGTAATTATAGTATCTCCACTTCCTGAACCTAATTTTTTGTTAATCGATAAATTAATAATTGGAACAATAGAACAAAATATTAAGCCGATTATTTGCATAAATAAACCCGATTTAGATGGTTACACAAATCTCGTGAAACATATACGTAACGACTATGAAAAGCTAGCAACCATCGTAGAAATCGATGCTTTGTCTGGTAAAGGTGGAGAGGAGTTAAAATCGCTAATTAAAGGTAAGTTTTATGCGCTTGCTGGACAAAGTGCTGTGGGCAAATCTACCTTCTTGAATAATTTGTTTGGAAAGGATATTATGAAGACAGGAGAAATGTCCATGCATGTAAATAAAGGTAAAAACACAACAAGGCATGTTGAGATAATTCAATTTGAAGATGGCACAAAAATAGCAGATACTTGTGGCTTTGATAAATTGATTATGCCAGTTGCCGATCCAAATAATTTAGCGAGTTATTTTGTAGATTTTGACGAGTTTTTGGGTGGTTGTAAATTTAAAAGTTGTCTTCATGTTGAGGAAAAAATCTGTGGAGTAAAAGCTGCTGTTGAAAGTGGTGAATTATCTAAAGATAGATATGATAGATACTTGCAATTATATAAAGAATCTGTAGAAAGGTGGAACAAAAGATATGATTAATGTAAAGATATCTCCTTCGGTACTTTCTGTACCAATGGAAAATATGGCTGATGCTGTAAAAGACTTAGCAAAATTCGGCGCTACATATGTGCATGTAGATTGCTTAGATGGAGTATTTGCACCAAATACCAGCAATGGTATTGAAATGACAAAAATATGTAGAGCAAATTCTTCATTACCTTTAGATGTTCATTTGATGATAATGGAACCAGAAAAGTATATAAAAGACTATGTTGATGCAGGAGCAGATATTATTACTTTTCACGAATCAGCATCAAAAAACTCTTCAAAAACATTAGATTTAATCCATTCTTTCGGCAAAAAAGCAGGACTAGTATTAAATCCAGATGTTGCCGTTTCAACTGTAATTCCTTATTTAGATAAAGTTGAAGTAATAATGCTTATGGGAGTGTATCCAGGATTTTCTGGGCAAAAGTTTATACCTGAAGTTTTAGATAAAGTTGTAGAGCTTAAAAATCTTGTTAAAGATAGAGATATTTTAATAGAGTTAGATGGCGGAGTAAAAGCAAGCAATATTGCGCAAATAGTAAGTAAAGGTGTAGATATTTGCGTTGGTGGCTCAAGCGTTTTTAATGCATCGTCTATTGAAGAAGGATTAAAGGCATTATTGACTGCAGAATAACAATTTTTATTAAATTTTCATATTCTATTTAGGGGGATATGTTTATGAAAATTATTTGTATTACTATGCCAAAATTTTTGGGAAAAATCCTAGGAATATTCGTAAGAAAAAAATAAAGCATCCATACGGATGCTTACTTTATATCTTTTTTATTTATTATGCACGGTTGTCCATTTTCTTTAGGCATTTTGTGCAAACATAAGCACGTTCAGTAGAACCGTTTTCGTTAACTAGTTGAACCTTTTGAACGTTAGCTCCCCAAGATCTTCTTGTTTTACGATTTGAGTGGCTTACTTTATTACCTGATAATTGTCCTTTTCCGCAAATAGCACATACTCTTGACATTTTTCTAAATCCTCCTACGAAGTTTACTTATGTATAATAACATTCTCCAAATTAATTTGCAACCAAAAATAATACATTTTTTTAAAAAGATGAAAAGCGCTGAATTTAAGATGAAAATGTGTAATTTTGACTAAAAATAGCAAAATAAAAATCGCTTGCAAAAAAACGTTATAATATATAAAATATAAATATGGCTGTAAAGACATCAAATTACTATGGAAAATTAATCATAACGGACACGGCTATTGCGATGACCGCATATTATGCTGCAATGGATTGCTACGGTGTCATTGATTTGGTTTCAAGATCTTTAACAGACAGCTTAAGCGAATTGTTCAAGAAATCTACTATTGGAAAAGGCGTTAAGGTAGTAACAATTAGCAACAGAATAAACTTAGAATTATTCGTTATACTTAAAGAGGGCGTGAATATTGCTGCTATAACTGAGTCTATAAAGAAGACTATTAAGTATAATGTGGAAACTTTTACAGGAATGAGAGTTGGCAAAGTGGAAGTCAACATAGTAGGTGTAAGAGTTTAATAAAAACGGAGATAATATGAAATATATAGATAATTCCAAACTGATTGAAATGTTTCAGGGTGGATATAAGAATTTAAAGGCAAATAAGGCCTATGTAGATTCGCTAAACGTTTTTCCTGTTCCAGATGGTGATACAGGTTCAAATATGACATTAACCATGGCTTCAGCTATTAAAGAAGTAGAAGCAATTCAAGGTAATGAAAAATCAGATATTTTAACAGCTTATGCAAGAGGTGCTTTAAGAGGTGCTAGAGGTAACTCTGGTGTTATTTTGTCTCAAATTGTTAAGGGTTTAGCGACAGTTTTAAACAATGAAGATTATATAAATACAAAAACATTGGCTCAAGCTTTTCTAAATGCAAGAGATGTTGCATATGGAGCCGTTACAAAGCCAAAGGAAGGAACAGTTTTAACAGTAATTAGATATATGGCAGAACAAGCGCCAGCTATTGCTGCAAAAACTTCTTCTGTTGAAAATTTCTTTGATCAAATTATTAAAAAGGGTGAAGAAATACTTCAAAAAACCCCAGATATGTTGCCGGTTTTGAAGAAAGCTGGTGTAGTTGACGCTGGTGGACGTGGCTTAATTTATGTAATGGAAGGATATCTAAAAGCTTTAAAGGGAATAGAGATTAAAGATGATGAACCTCAACAAAATTTTGAAGTACCATCTTTAGATGCTTTTGGAGATTCAAAAGGTGAAGAGCACGATTACGATAATATCAAGTTCGCATATTGTACAGAATTCTTTATTACAAACTTGAAAAAACACGTAACTGAAGAAGATATCGAGAAATTGAGAGAAAAACTAATGGCTATTGGTGATTGCGTTATAGCTATTGGTGACGTTACTTTCGTTAAAGTTCACGTACATACTAATCAACCTAACAAGGCTTTATATTACGCTCTTCAAATGGGTGAATTAGATAAAGTTAAGATTGAGAACATGCTTGAACAAAACAGAAAATTAAAAGCCGCTCGTGCTGCTTCTAAAAAACCTGTTGGTATGATTTCTGTATGTTGCGGTGAAGGTATATCTTCAATATTTAAAGATTTGAAAGTTGATGAATTGATTGAAGGCGGACAAACAATGAATCCATCTATAGAAGATATTGCTACAGCAATTTCGCACGTAAATGCTGATGCAGTCATTGTTTTGCCAAATAATGGAAACGTTATAATGGCAGCTGAAAATGCCGCACAATTAATAGAAGATAAAAAGGTTTATGTTGTTCCAACAAAAGAAGCTCCACAGGGAATTAGAGCTGCATTTGCTTTTGATCCTAATGCTGATGCTGAAACAAACGTTGCTGCAATGAGCGAAGCTTTTGAAGATGTAAAGTGTGGTCAAGTAACAACAGCTGTTAGAACAACAAATATGGATGGCTTTGATATAAAAGAAGGCGACATTATAGGTTTAGATGGCAAAAAGATTATTGCAAAGGGCTCAAAACCTGAAGATGTTGTTATGGACATTGTGGATAAATTAGTTGATTCATTTAGCGAAGTTATAACATTGTATTATGGAGAAAATGTTTCACAAGAAGCGTGTAACGCACTTGTAGAGCGACTTCAAGAGAAATATGAGGACTTTGACGTCATTGCTTACAATGGAGGACAGCCTCATTATCATTATTTAATTTCTATAGAATAAATAGGACAAAATGCAATTAATTGACATTAAAGGGGTCGGCGATAAGACCCTTTTAAAATTACATAAGTTAGGTATAAACACAATTGATGAATTGGTTAGGTTTATGCCTAAATTTTATTTTGACATGACTCATGAGTCAGATTTAAATACTTGTGCTCATGGGGATTATGTTTTATTGCAAGGTCAAATAATTAAGAAAAATAAAGTTGCATATATTCGTAGAGGCTTTACTCTATTTAAATGTACATTACTAGTTCAAGGTCAAAAAGTTGTTCTTTCATGGTATAATTTGCCATATGTTTCTTCGCAAATTGAACTTAATAATGAATATGTCTTTTGGGGAAAAATTTCTAAAAAAGATGGACTTAGTATTTCTAATCCTAGTTTTGAAACAATAGATAATATAAAGAGACTTCAAGGCATTGTGCCGATTTATCCTTTAAAAGGTGAAATTGGTCAACAACAGTTCCGCAATTATATTTCATGTGCACTTGAAAAGGGAAATTTTTATTCTCCAATTGATGAGTTTGATTCCATGTCTTTACTTCAAGCTTTTAAATTTATTCATTTTCCTACTTCAATGGATCAAATGAGATTGGGTAAAGATAGGTATAATTTAGAAGATTTAATAACTCAGTATATAGCATATAGAACAAATAAAAATTCTTTAAACAATTTAAAACAAAGAAAATATACGCTTCCTTTATCCTCAATTGATAGCAATATATCTTCATTGCCGTTTGAATTGACGCAAACTCAAAAAACTGCACTTAAAGAAATAATTGCAGATTTAAAGGGCAAAGAGAGAACAAATAGAATGTTACTTGGTGACGTTGGTTCAGGTAAAACAGTTGTTGCACTACTTACTTGTTTGTATGTAATAAAATGCGGATATCAATGTGCAATTATGGTTCCAACTGAAATTCTTGCAAATCAGCATTTTATAAATGCAAAAAAGATTTTAGCTAATGCAAATATTAATATTGCGCTTTTAACAAGTTCTACAGATGCCAGTGCAAAAAAACAGATATTAAAAGGCTTAAAAGATGGTTCAATAAATTTAATCATTGGAACCCATGCAATACTTGGTAGTAAAGTTGAATTCAATAACTTGGCATATATAATTATTGATGAATTACATAAATTTGGCGTTAAGCAAAAAGGAACACTAGAAGAAAAAGCTAGAAATTGCGATGTTCTATCTATGTCAGCTACACCAATTCCAAGGGCTATTGCACTAACAATTTATGGTGATTTGCAAATATCTAGATTGGAAAATCGTGAAGGAACTTCCAAAATTACTACACATATTCTTGGAGATAATAAAATAGAGGGAATGTACGATTTCATAAAAGAAAGAGTACATCAAAATGAGCAAGCATATATTGTGTGTCCACTCGTTCTTGATTCGGAGGGAATGGAAGTATATAGTGCTAAAATGCTATATTTTGAATTGACACATGATCAGATGAAAAACGAAAAAGTTGGACTTATTTATGGCTCAATGAAAGATTCTGAAAAAGCCAAAGTTATGTCAGATTTTTATGAGAGAAAAATAGATGTATTAATTGCTACAAGTGTAATTGAAGTAGGAATTGATTCTCAATATGCTTCTATTATGGCTGTACTCAATGCAGATAGATTCGGGCTTGCAACACTTCATCAATTAAGAGGAAGAATAGGTAGAAAAGCAGGATTAAGATCATATTGTTTTTTACATACTTCAAACTCTCAAGAAAATGTAAGATTAAATGCTCTAACAAAATATAAAGATGGTCATTCTATTGCAGAATTTGATGCATCTATTCGAGGATTTGGAGATTTTCTTGGCATGAAGCAAAGTGGTGGATCATTCAAAGGCGATTCAATAATTACAAAAGAACTTATTCAAAGAAGCAAAAGTATCGCAGACAAGTTATTATCTCAAGGTTGCTTTGATATTCACTTGCTTGTAAATATGGATTATTATTTAGAAAAATTACGCAATATTTCTTTAAATTAACGCATTAATAATTATATATTTTTTATGGACATTATGCAAAATAATATATTATAATTATCGCATAATAATTAAAAATAAATAGGAAATGCATTCATGACAAATAAATTTAAATTGCCACAAGGAGTTTTAGATTATCTACCAGAAGAATGTTATTCAAAAACTCTTATAGAAAATAAACTAATAGGTTGTTTTAAGGATTATGGCTATCGTCAAATAGATACACCAATACTTGAAAGATATGACTTATTTGAATCAGGAATAGGAAAAGTATCTTTAAAAAAACTATTTAAGGTAACTGATATTGATGGAGATTTACTTGTTCTTCGTCCAGATATGACAGTACCTATTTCTCGTATAAATTGTACAAAATTACCAGAAGGACAATATAAATTTTGTTATCAAGGCAAAGTATTTTCTATGCTTGAAGAATCAGGCAAATTAAGAGAGTTTACACAAATTGGAGTCGAGGTGCTTGGCGCTAAGGGAAATGGTGTAGATATTGAGATTGTAATGCTTGCAATTAAATCTATGCTTGAGACAGGTTTAAAAGATTTCCAAATTGAACTTGGCCATGTAGGATTTTTCAAAGGATTAATTAAATCTATGAATCTAAACGATGAGCAAGTAAATGAACTTGTTGAATTAGTTGAAAAGAAGGATTCAATTGGAGAACAAGTTTTTGCTAAAAAAGTTGGATTAGATAAAAAATCATTAGATTTATTACTAAAGCTACCAATGTTATTTGGCTCAGTAGAAATCTTAGATGAAGCTTTTTCTATGTGCGTAAATGAAGAGATGGCCGCTGCAATTAACAATTTGAAAACAATATATAAAGGCGTAAAGGCCATGGGATATGACAAATATATTTCTTTTGATTTATCTGTTGTTGGAAAGATGAATTACTATTCAGGAATGGTATTCAAGGGAATTACAAAATCTTACGGTAGACCATTTTTAATTGGTGGAAGATACGATAATTTATGCGATTCATTTGGTAAGCATGTTCCATGTGTTGGATTTGCTGCATATATGGGATATCTTCAAACAATACTTTCTATTCAAAAGAAGTTGCCAAAGCCAAATAGCGTAGACATAGTTATAGGTTTTGAATTTGATCAAATGAAAATAGCAGAAAAATTATTTGATGAATATAAAGCTAATGGAGTAAATGCAGTTAAGAGTTTTGCTACAACCATTGAGCAATTAGAAAAATGCATGGTAAGCTGTAATGCAAAAAAAGGTATTTTTGTAACAAAAGACAGCATTCTTGAGGTGTAATATGGGACAAAATATAGTTACATTTGCATTAGCAAAAGGAAGATTAGCAGAAAAGAGCGTTGAAATATTAGAAAAATGTGGCATTAAGTGTAAGCATATTTTAGAGCCAACAAGAAAGTTGCAACTTGAGGATGAGTCGGGTTTATATAGATTTATTTTTGTTAAGCCAACAGATGTTGCTATATACGTAGAAAGAGGCGTTGCGGATATAGGCGTTGTAGGGAAGGATTCTTTACTTGAAGGCGGACAAGATGTTTATGAATTGCTAGATTTGGGATTTGCTAAATGTAGATTGTGTTTAGCAGGCTTTGAAGGCTTTGATGTTAACGATTCTAGAAACATTATAAAAGTTGCTACAAAATATGAGAATATTACAAAAAGATTCTTTGAATCTAGAGGTCAAAATATAGATATTATTACTCTTCATGGTTCAATCGAATTAGGTCCAATTGTGGGTCTAAGTGATATTATCCTAGATATAGTAGAGAGCGGAAAAACCCTTGAAGAAAATAATTTAAAAGTGCTTGAAGAAATTGCAGATTGTTCAGCACGTTTAATTGTAAATAAAGTAAGTTTGAAAACAAAAGTAGATGTTATAAAACCACTTGTGAATAATATTGAAAAAATTGTAAAGGCGTAATTATGATGGTACCAGTTTTATTTTATAACAATGATGATTTATCTAGAGTGTTTTCAAGAACACAACTTGATAATTCGGATTTTAACGAATCTGTAAAGAAAATTGTTGATGATGTAAAAGCAAGAAAGGATGAAGCTTTATTTGAATATGCAAAGAAATTTGATAAACAAGATTTAAATAAAGATACCGTTTTAGTATCTAAAGAAGAAATAAAAAAAGCATATTCAATGGTAGATGCTGAATTAATTGCAAGTATTAAACTTGCAAAGAAAAATATTCTTGCATATCACAGAAAACAAACATCAAAATTTAAAAATTCTTTCTTTGAATCAGGAACTAATCGTAAAAGTACATTAGGATGGATTTATAGACCTTTAAATAGGGTTGGATTATATGTTCCAGGAGGAAAAGCAAGTTATCCTTCAACTGTTTTAATGACATCATTGCCTGCTATTGCCGCTGGGGTTGAAGAAGTTATTGTATGTACGCCAAATATAATGAATCCATTAGTTTTAGTTGCTTGTCATGAATGTGGTATTAAAAAGATTTACAAAGTTGGCGGAGCACAAGCTATTGCTGCAATGGCATATGGTACAGAATCTATTGAAAAAGTGGATTTAATTGCAGGACCTGGTAATGTCTTTGTTACACTTGCTAAGAAGATGGTATATGGAAATGTTGCTATAGATATGATAGCAGGACCAAGTGAAATACTTGTAATTGCCGATGGATCTGCAGATCCTACATTGGTTGCGGCAGATATGTTGTCTCAAGCAGAACATGATGAACTTGCAGCTTCAATACTTGTTACTACTTCAAAATCTATGGCCATTCAAGTACAAGCGGAAATTGAAAGACAAGTTGAATTGCTTGAGAGAAAAGATATTATCTCTAAGTCATTACAAAACAATGGTGCAATTATAGTTGTTGACGATATAGATACAGCTGTTGCGGTAGCAAATAGAGTAGCTCCAGAGCACTTGGAAATTTGTACTAGAGACGCTAAAGATGTTGCTATGAAAATTAAAAATGCAGGAGCTATATTTGTTGGACCAAACTCTCCAGAACCTCTTGGAGATTATATGGCTGGTCCATCACACGTATTGCCTACATCTGGAAGTGCTAGATATTCTTCTGTTTTATCTGTTGATACATTTATGAAAAAGATTAGTTACATTGAATATGACAAACAAGATTTGCAATCTATTGCAGACAACATAATCAAAATTGCAGAAAGTGAATCTCTTACTGCACATGCAAATACAATTAAATTAAGAAAGGAGTAAAGTTTATGAGACAATCTAAAATTGAAAGAAATACAAAAGAAACACAAATAGCACTTTCCTTAAATTTGGATGGTACAAGACAAAATTGCATAGATACGGGTATTGGATTTTTAGATCATATGCTTGAACTTGTTTCTTGTCATTCAGATTTTGATCTATCTATAAAATGTGTTGGTGATTTAAAAGTTGATGGTCATCACTCTGTTGAAGATATAGGTATTGTTTTAGGTAAGGCAATTCTAGAGTGTTTAGGGGATAAAAAGGGAATACAAAGATATTCTACTTTTACTATTCCAATGGATGAATCTTTAGCAACAGTAAGCGTAGATATTTCTGGAAGACCATACTTAGTATTTAATGCTGAGTTTGAAGGAAAGATTGGAGATTTTGATACAGAATTAATTGAGGAGTTCTTTAGAGCAGTTGCAACATATGGCGGAATAACACTACATATTAATTTGCAATATGGAGAGAACAATCACCATAAAGCAGAAGCAATTTTCAAGGCTTTTGCTCATGCTATGAAGGAAGCGACAAAAATAGTATGCGATTATATTCCTTCATCTAAAGGTATGTTAGAGTAATGATTTCTATTATTGACTATGGAATGGGAAATTTAAGAAGTGTTCAAAAAGCTTTAGAGCTAATTGGTTTCGACGCAAAAATTACTTCTAATCCCATCGATTTGCAAAATGCTTCTCATATAATACTTCCTGGGGTTGGGGCTTTTAATCAAGCAATGGAAAGTTTGAACAAAACAGGAATTAAAGAAGAAATGCTTAAGCAAATTGAAAAAGGTAAGCCTTTTTTAGGAATCTGCCTTGGAATGCAAATGCTTTTTGATAAAAGCTTTGAAGATGGCGAATTTGAAGGATTACATATTATTCCTGGTCAAGTAAAACGATTTGAAAATATTTCTTTAAAAGTTCCTCATATGGGATGGAATCAAGTGGAAATAAAAAAGGACGTTTCTTTGTTTAAAGATATAGATGATTATAACTTTTACTTTGTTCATTCTTATCATGCGTCTGATGTTAAAGATGAAGATGTTATGACAATTACAAACTATGGTTATAATTTTGTATCAAGTGTAAATAAAGATAATGTTTATGGAGTTCAATTCCATCCAGAAAAAAGTGGAGATACTGGACTTAAATTGCTAAAGAATTTTGGAGGAATAAAATAATGATTTTATTTCCAGCAGTTGATGTTTTAGATAATAAAGCTGTTAGGCTTTTATACGGAAAAAGAGATGAGGTAACAGTATATGGAACGCCTCTTGAAATGGCTTTAAAATGGCAAGAGATGGGCGCTCAATATTTGCATCTTGTTGATTTAAATGGCGCGTTTGATGATTCTTTAGTAAACAAAAACACTCTTATTGAATTAATAAAAAAAATATCTATTCCTGTTGAGATAGGTGGGGGAATTAAATCATTAGATAAAATCAAGTTTTATCTAGATGAAGTTGGAGCAACAAGGGTTATTGTTGGAACCGCTTGTGTTACAAATCCATCATTAATGGATAAGGCATGTGCGTTATATGGGAATAAAGTTGTTAGCGGTATTGATGCAAAAGATGGCTTTGTCGCTATAAAAGGCTGGGTTGAAAAATCTTCGCTAAAACCTCTTGATGTTGCGCTAGATATGAAGCAAAGAGGGGTAGATACAGTTGTATTTACAGATATATCAAGAGATGGCGCATTAACTGGAGTAAATTTAAAAGGTACTAAGGAGTTGTCAGAAAAATCCCAAATGAACATTATTGCTTCTGGTGGAATGGCAACATATGAAGATATAAAAGCGGTAAAGGAAGCAAATCTATATGGAGCAATATTAGGAAGGTCTATATATACAGGAAAAATTGATTTAAAGGAAGCATTGAAAATCTAATGTTAACAAAGAGAATTATACCATGTTTAGATATAAAAAATGGACGCGTTGTTAAAGGCGTTAACTTTGTTAATTTGATTGATGCAGGAGATCCTGTAGAAGTTGCAAAAGCGTACAATGCAATGAGAGCAGACGAAATTGTATTTTTAGATATAACGGCAACTCATGAAGGAAGAAATACTATGTATGATGTTATAGCTAAAGCGGCAGAACAAGTATTTATTCCATTAACTGTTGGCGGGGGAATATCTAGTGTTGAACATTTTAGAAATCTGCTTAAATTAGGTGCAGATAAAATATCTGTTAACTCAGCTGCAGTGAGAAATCCAAATCTAATAACAGAGGCAGCACTTAGATTTGGTAGCCAATGTGTTGTTACTGCAATAGATGCTAAGAAAAATAATAAAGGTTCTTTTGATGTGTATTTAAATGGTGGTCGTATAAATACAGAGATAGATGCTATATCTTGGGCACAACAAGCCGAAAAATT
>SAMEA3663028__coassemble_421_pt1 | contig 16750 bp, 12 predicted proteins | sample SAMEA3663028__metabat2_low_PE_020 | metagenome-assembled genome bin SAMEA3663028 (sample SAMEA3663028) | pig gut metagenome | biome: pig gut; feature: pig-associated habitat; material: faeces | place: France | collected 2012 | reverse complement strand
ATAGCACTAGAATCATATTGCATTCCATTTAGATGCAATGTTGTATTTGCCAAAAACTCAATGTTATCTAATTCGCTATTTATAACTTCAATAGCTTCTTGCTTGCTAGAACAATTTTCAAGTTTTTTGGATAAATATGTAACAACTTCATTTTTAACTTGCATCTTTATTGCCTGATCTAATTCACTATTAGAATTTGCTCTAATATGAATTCTCAAATATTCTTCGTTACTTTTTCTTTCGCACCCGCAAAAGATTCCTAATAATAAAAATATAAGCAAAAAAACAATCAATACTCTCTTCATGAATAACCTCACAATTTCAAGTATTGACCAAATATATAGATTTTATTCTTCTGAAATTATTTCTATTCCACTAGGAAGAAGTTTTACAGCTTTTGCAAATTTATAATCGCTTAGTTTCTTTACGCACTCCTGAGCTTTTTCAAAACTCTCAAAAATTCCAATAAAAGCACTTCCTGACCCTGTCATTAGCACCTTGTCGGTGAATTTTAATAAATCTTGTTTTGCCTTTACAATTCCTGGAGCACAAACTTGTGCAGGATGAGATAAAACATTATATAATACTAATTCTTCACTTACACAAATATGCTCTATTTGTTTTTCATGATTATCAAACTCTTTATAAACATCTTTAGTGCTAGCGCCATATTCTTTTTGAGCAACGACCAAATTTAGATTAATCTCTCTCTGTTCTGGAATAACTATTTCTCCTCTACATTTCACTTTTGCCAATCCGCCTTTAAGCATATAAGGCACATCGCTTCCAATTTGAAGAGCAAGTTTTGTCATGTCTTCTAATTTAATACCATATAGTTTCCCATATGCAAAAAATACTCCAGCTGCATCCGCACTTGATCCTCCAAGTCCTGCATTCATAGGAATATGTTTTTCTATTTCTACTTTAACTGAATATCCATATGCTTGTTTTAATAATTGAGCGGCTTTAGTTGCAGTATTTGTTTCATCTTGAATTTTGTTGTCCATAAAAACTTCAACGCAATCAGACTTTGATACTTTAACAATATCATATATATCAACTGACGCCTCAAGCATGTCTAACGAATGATATCCGTCGTCAAAAACACCACGGATATCAAGTATAAGATTTATCTTTCCATTGACCTTTAGTGATATACTCTCCATATTTTTATTATATCACTAGTTGAACAATTTTGAATAGGCTAATAAGATGTGCCTATTTCTTTAAATACCAAAATATTCTCATTCCCATCCATAACATCTTTTATATCATTATTTTGTTTAGATATTTCATCCATCCCTACACCAATTCTTTTTGCAACATCCCACAATGATTCTCCTTTTTGCGGTTTATATATTCTAATCGCACAGTGACATTCTTTTTTCTCTTCTTTAATAACAACTTCACTGATTCCATTTAGACCTATGTTCTTACAATTGCACAATCCTGACACCACATTTACTACAAGTTCTAATTCATTTGCGGATTTTAGTTTTGAAAATATTCCTAAAACCAATACTTCTGGATATACATCACAATTGATTAGCTCTTTTGAATTGTTCACCTCAAAAGCATATGGCATCTCAACAATGTGAGAATTAGTTTCATTGTTATCGTTTATATAGATAATTGTTGCATATATAATTCCTTCTGAAACGAATATCCCATCTTGCTCTACAATAGGCACTATATCTTCTTTTGTTATGCTTATTGAGATAATCTTCTTTATGTTATCTTCCATCTTTGCTGTAGCATTTAATCTACTTTCGTTTATAACTAATCCTTCTTTAGAAAAATATTCATAATTATTTTTTGTTGTCTCAATGATTGCAGATGGAGAGTATAAATCTTCTATTATTTCTTTTTGCTCAATGTTAAACAATGCTCCTTTTATAAATGTGTCAAGCTCTAATCTAATTTGCCCTTGCATGTCTGATGGAATAATTAACCTAGAATCATTAATTAAAATATATGGACAAACAATAGGATTTAATCCAATTGAATCAATTTCCTTAGAGAATGTAAAATCTTCAATTTTTTGCTCAATCTCGTTATTTGATTTGTATAAAATATCTACACTAATTTGTCCAACAATATTTACTTTATTCTCCATTGGCTCAACGCTTATAATCGCACTTTTTGGAGTATACAAAATTATCTCATCAATCGGTTTTTCTATCGATATATCTTGAGTTATTGTTTCGAATTCATTTAAATATCTTTCAAATGTCTGTATTGTTGCTTCTTGTGTTTTATATATAGCACCATCAATCTGGGTTAATAGTTTTTGCTCATTAGATACAATTTTATATCCCCATAATTGAATCACGTTTTGTACTCTTATTTCTTCCCCTATAATAGTAGCAATGCTATCTATAACATTGCTTTTAAAATCAATAGTTTCATCTTTTAACAAATCATTTGTTAAAACGCTTTCCGTAAAATCTATAACATAATCCAATCCTTTTATATTGTTTTCAATATCGCAATAGCAAACCTTAACAAAAGTTTTCCCCTGGATTTTTATTTGTTTTCCTATAATTTGTGTTTTTACAACAACGCTATTTGCTTCATTAAATAAGATTTTGCTTATTTCCCCTTTTTGAGAAACATCTATATTGCTTTGTGTTATTACTTGTTTTTGACAAAATAGTTCTTCTCCTGAAATTGTATAGTCTTCATAATTTGTTTTTATATCCATTGCGCCTCGCTCCTTAATACATTTTATTAAGAAGACGCTTTAAATATACCTATTATGCATAACCAATCAGTACAATATCTTTTGTTATTAAATCGGTAAAAGAATAGCTTTGAGTAATTTTAGTTTCATCTAAAGGAACAATAGTAAATATATTGTTATATACACCATTTATAATCCCTTTAAATTTTTTATATTTTTTCCTTCCCTTATGAACTTGAATAACAATGGGAATGTCTTTTATCTTACATAACATATCGAAAATTTTTATAGATAATTCTTGTTGCATATTATTAGTTTTGACACATTTTATCTAATTAAAACAATTAAGTTAAAACTGTTAAAAAAAAATAAAAACAACTATTGTATCAACAATCGCATAGTGATAATATAATTAATAATATATGGAATTGATAGCAAAATTATTTATAAAAGATTATAAAGATACAAAAAATCCTACAGTTCGTTTTAGATATGGAACAACTGCAGGAATTATTGGTATTGTCGTAAATACCATTTTATTCGCCTTTAAACTTTTGATTGGAATCATTGGTAATAGCATTACAATAATTGCCGATGCTATAAACAATTTATCTGACACATCAAGTAGTGCCGTTACACTATTTGGATTTAAAATCGCAGCAAAACCTGCAGATAAGGAACATCCATATGGTCATGCTAGATTTGAATATATTGCTGCTTTTATGGTAACAATGCTTATTTTTGCTGTTGGAGCAATGCTATTAAAATCTTCAATTGAAAAAATAATCTCACCAAGTGTCACAACTGTTACTATCTATACATACATAATTCTTGCTGCTTCTATTTTAATGAAAGTCTTTTTGCTTTTCTTATATAGAAATTTTGCAAATAAAATTGATTCATCTTCTCTAAAAGCGTCATCTCAAGACAGTCTAAACGATATAATTACAACTACTATTGTTTTAATCTCAACAATTGTAATAGATATAGTTGGACCAACAAAAGTAAGTATAGACGGAATATTTGGTGTAATAATTTCAATTTACATTATTTTATCTATAGTTAAATTAACTAAAGAGATCATTAACTCTCTAATAGGAGCAAAGCCAGATCCTGAACTTGTAAAATCAATTGTAGATGCTATTATGTCTTATGATAAAGTACTAGGAATTCACGATTTAATGCTTCACAACTATGGAGTAGGAATAAATATTCTAATGGTACACGTTGAAGTCGATGCAAATATGTCTATAATGGATAGCCATTCTCTTGCAGATGAAATTGAGGTAAAATTAGAAAAAGATTTCAATATAAAAGCTTCTATCCATATTGATCCAATTGTTGTCGACAATCCTGAAGTCAATAGACTAAAGCAAAAGGTTATCGATTGTTTAAATAGCTTTGATGAGCAACTTAAAATTCACGATTTTAGAGTTGTATTTTGTGCAAATTCAAATAATATAATCTTTGATGTAGTTGTTCCTTTCTCAGATCAAACAACGCTTCAAAGTATTAATGAAGCGTTGAATAAATCTTTTGAAAACGAATCTAAATTAAATAATTTCGTTATTAAAGTAGATAGAGGAGAATAAGTATTATTTTCCTGATTCCCCATAGTTAGATAATACTCTAGCGGATGGATCGTTAACATCACAACCTTTCCACTTTTTGTTTGGCATCCAGAAATCTTTTATCATTTCTGCTTGTCCAGGATAATATTTTTCAAATATTTCTCTATACAATAAACTTTCTTTTGTAAATGGCATCGCATGGTATGCATATTTTTGTCTCTTTTCTTCAAATTCTTCATCTGAATACAAACTCTCTGCATATTCTTTTAAATCATCAACCATTGAGTGCCCTACGGCATCTGAAAACGCTGCTTTTTCTCTATATAAAATAGAATCAGGAAGATAGTCTCCTTCAAAAGCTTTTCTTAGCAAGAACTTACCCTTGCCATATGTGTTCATTTTCTTTTTAGGATCAATGCTCATAACGTATTTGACAAAATCTAAATCTCCAAAAGGAACACGAGCTTCAATTGAGTTTGCAGAAATGCATCTATCTGCTCTTAATACGTCGTACATATATAGCTCAGATATTCTCTTTTCTGCTTCTTTTTGGAACTCTTCTGCACTTGGAGCAAAATCTGTATATTTATATCCAAAAAGTTCATCAGATATTTCGCCTGTCAACAAAACTCTTATATCGCTTTGTTCATGTATTGCTTTACATATTAAATACATACCCATAGAAGCTCTAATTGTCGTTATATCAAACGTTTCTAATACTTTAATAACTTCTTCTAGGCTGGACAATACATCTTCTCTAGTCATTATTATTTCTTTATGATCTGAACCAATATAATCAGCTACTTCTTTAGCATATTTTAAATCAATAGCATCTTTTTTCATTCCAATAGCATAAGTTCTAATTGGCTTTTTTAACATTTTTTGTGCTACAGCACAAACTAGTGAAGAATCTAATCCACCACTTAACAAGAATCCAAGTGGAGCGTCAGCATCTAATCTCTTTTCTATACCATAAGTTAATTTATCATGAATTTTCTTATAAATTGTGTCTAAATCATCATCTACATATGATTGAGCAGTAGCAATGTCATTGTAGCAAATAAACTTTCCATCTTTATAATAATGTCCTGGTGGGAATGGCATAATTTTATCTGAAAAAGCTAAAAGGTTTTTTGCTTCAGATGCAAACATTATTTTACCCTCTTTAGAATAAGCATAGAACAATGGTCTAATACCAATTGGATCTCTTGCTGCAATAAATGAATCTGTTTTTGAATCATAGATAATCATTGCAAACTCAGCATCTAATTCCTTAAACATTTCTACGCCTTTTTCTTTATATAAAGGCAAGATAATTTCACAATCGCTATCTGATTTAAACTTATATTTTTTAGACAACTTCTCTTTTATTGGTCTAAAACAATAAATCTCTCCATTGCATACAACATAGTCACCATCTAAACTAAATGGTTGCATACCTTCATCTGTTAAACCCATAATGGCTAATCTGTTGAAACCAATATAACCAGACTTTAATTGAATGGTCCTTGTCATATCTGGACCACGTTTAATAGTTTTAGACAAACTATCTTTAAATTCTTCTAAGCTGATATCCAAACCAGCATAACTCATAATTGAACACATTGTGTACCTCCACAAATAAAATACAGCTACTCGACCTAATTATTTTAGGGCGAATAGCTGCTGCTTCGCGGTACCACCTAATTTCACTCATAAAGAGCCTCTTTTCACTTCACGTCATTGTAAAGCTAACACCTGTAACGGGCTGTACCCGGATTCCCTACTCTCTTGCGATTTCAGTTCACAACTTCTGAGTGTTATTCAATTTAGGCTATCGATGGTTTTTCACTATCACCAACTCACTGTGCATAGTTGACTAAATCTACTCGTCTCAGTCACCGTCTTTATTTAATATGGCTTGATTATAATTCCATTTTTTATACTTGTCAATAATCTTTTTTTACAATTTTTACATTTTTTTTAAACAGTCAAATGCTTAACTAAAATGCGTTAATAGCTATTCTTTTGGGTGTTTTGAGCAATTATCAAAACACCGCAATAACTTTAATACCAAAATAATACCAATTTTCAAGCACGATTTTCAAAATTTTTATACGTTTTATACCTATAAGATATTGCCACATAGACACTGAAATCCCCGGCAAGATTCATAGAATTGTTTTGGCTTATTCTATAATTTCCCAATGGTCGGTTTTATCTATTGACATTCCTCATCTTCGATTATAATACAATTTACTTTACCCGAATATGCTGTGCAAGCATCAAGCGCTATAATTCCTTTCCCGTAATACGGAGAGAAATCGGCATTAGAGCCAAACTCTTGGCAAGTACCTTCTAAAGCAGAGTGTCCGAACGAACAATGCCAATGTCCGCATACTATAGTTTTACCTGGCTCGATAACATTGTTACTTGCGGCAGCCATTCCGTTTAACCAACGTGCGCGATTCCATTGTTCTTTGTTTTGCTCTCGCCAATTCTCTTGATAAAAGTATGTGTCGTATGTGTTTACGCCACGACCGATGACGTGGCACGGAATCCAGCCGTGGACAAAGATGTATTTCTCCGTTTCATAATAGTCTTTCATTGCAAGAAGAATAGTTTTATAAAACGGAGTATTTTTTGCTTTTAAGACAAACCCTTCAGGATAAAGAATCGACGACGTTAAATCTTTGCCCGTTAGTTGTAAAACAGAATCAATCGTGCCGTTTGACCAATGGTGCGTTGCCATAACATTCGACGTCATCCATTTATCGGCATTTTCGATAAGGTCAACCAATAAATCTTCGTGATTGCCACGAATAAGTATCACTTCGTTCTTTTTAAGCAAGTCCAATACAAAAGATTGCATCTGCAACGCTTCGGAGCCTCTGTCAAGCAAGTCACCGCATATAACCAATTTATGCGGCTTTTTATCTTCAAAAAATCCTTTTTCGGTTAATGCTTCTTTCAATTCGGAAAAATAACCATGGGGATCGGATACAACATAATATTTCATACTGCGTTTAATCCATTTTGAATGCGTGTTTTAATATTTTAACGACTTCTTCTTTTGTATAGTTTAATTTTAACGCCTTCATGTCTATACTTTCCGTTTCTATCAGATCAAAGAAATTTTGCATATCCGCTTTGACACTATCGGCAACCGCGATTGTTTCACTTGGATTAAGCAACTGTGTCAAACGAAGAATGTCGTTTTTATGTTTTTTCAAATCACGCTCGTTGATGTGCTGTCCTTCTAAATGCTTTTTGGTCAAATCGACGTGAGCCTTTGCCTTAAATGCAATCAAGTAAATCGGCTTCAATACGGGAAGTCCGTTTACGATTTCGGCACCTTCTTTTAAGAAGCGATAATACTCATCATCAAGCAATATTGCAGACAAGCTCGATATTTCGTCACTAACGACAATTTTCGTATATCTACCCGCCATATCATCGGGTATCCAATCTTGCTTTCTCGAAAACAATTCTATCATTTTGGGATAAGAAGAATTTTTGGGATTTAAGAATCTGAAGAAATGAGTGGTTTCGTCCGACTTCCAAAATTCATATCCGCCGTCTTTAATAAAATTCCAAAAGGCTTTGCCGAAATCCGCAGACAACTCTTCTACAATTACAATCATATCGATATCGTTCGTCGCCCTGAAGGTAATTCCTGCCTCGTTCATTTCCAACGAACAAGCCGTTCCTCCGACAATGATAAAGTTATCGGAATAATCCTTAAGTCTTTCAGCAAAGACGTCAAGTCCGTTTACATTATATTCAGCCATTTTTTATCTCCTTCATAAGTTCGTTCAATGCTTCTTCCGTTCTTTCGTCTATATCTTTTTCAAAAGAAAGGCACAAAGACAATTTATCCACGCATCCGTTATTCATAAAAATCATCGGATCATACTTCCATACTTCTAATTTAATTGGTTTGCCCGGTGAAATTAAATAATCAACAGATAGAGAGCATTGACTTTCAATGCTTTTGTAGGTGGTTTTTGAAACTGCATAAGTTTTAACGTCGTCATCTGCAATGGATGTGAATTGTTCCAATGCCGTATATCCCGCTTTTACGCCGAAATTTATAATGCTTTCCTCATTTGCATAAACATACTTCGCCACAGGCGAAACCAAGTATGTCTTGATGATTGAGATATACTCGATTCTATTGACTTTTACGGTATAGTATTTCGTTCTTGCAGCTTTTCTAACGGAAAGCAAATTGAGCGAAGTTAAAACAGTAACGCCTCTGCTTACAGCCATAACATTTAATCCGGTAATTTCGGAAATTTCATTTGCGGTATATTCTTTCTTTTGTCCATAAAGGAAAAACAACGCGCAAAGTTGTGTTTGAGGAGTAAATTTTTCGATAGCGGCGTCGCTCAAGTTTTTACACTTGCTGTCCAATATGGTGCCGACGCTCGGCATAAATAATTGTTTTTCGGGTTCAACAAACTCTAAGCTGCTTTGTATAAGATTTTCACGTTGTTGAAAACTCAATTTATCCACACATAAAACAACAGGAAGTGCAAGCAAATCTTGTAATTTTTTTTGCTGAACTTTATACGATTTCAGGTTCAAGTTGCCTTTTGTTTTTACAAAGACATATTTTTTTGTGTTTATTAGAATCCCGTAAAAACAATACTCGTTGCTTAGATAATACGGTAAGTTGCCTACATTCGGATTGTACTCGTTTACAACACTCTTTCCAAATACTTTTTTAAGATATTCTAACGGCATAAGACACCTATTTAACATTTTTTCTACATTATAACATTTGAAATGTTAAATATCAAGAAGATTTGTTATCGTCGGCTTGGAAAACCATATTTTTTCTTAAAAAGTCATGTGCTAAACTAAAATGATTTCATTAAAAAAGCAACTGTATAGTTGCCCTTTTATTTATTATATAAAAATCATTTATTTAAGCCTATTTATGAGCCTCCATATGAGCTACTGCTGCCTTTATAAACTCTCTAAAAATTGGTTGAGCTCTATTTGGACGAGAAGTAAACTCTGGATGATATTGAACGCCAATAAAGAAATCATTTTCTGGAACTTCAACAGCTTCTACTAATCTTTCATCTGGCGATGTTCCTGTAACTTTTAAACCGGCATTAATTAATTGCTCTCTAAAGTTATTATTAAATTCATATCTATGTCTATGACGTTCTTTTACCATATCTGTCTTGTAGCATTGTTCCATTAGGCTGCCCTTTACAATTTTACAAGGATATTCACCTAATCTCATTGTGCCGCCTTTTGGAATATTGCCATGTTGATCTGGCATTAAATCTATTACACAATGTTTGCTCTCTGGATGGAATTCGCTAGATGTTGCATCTTCAAAACCTAAAACATTCTTTGCATATTCAATAACTGCGATTTGCATACCTAAACATATTCCAAAATATGGAACATTGTTTTCTCTAGCATATTTACATGCTAGTACTTTTCCTTCAATTCCTCTATCTCCAAATCCTCCTGGCACCAAAATACCATCGCAATCTCCAAGCATAGCTACATATGTATCTTCTGTTAAATCTTCAGCTTCAATCCATTTAATATCTATATCTGACTCATTTTCATATCCGCCGTGTTTTAAAGCTTCAACTACAGATAAATATGCATCGTGAAGTTTAATATATTTACCTACAAGAGCAATCTTTACAATCTTTTTCATGTTCTTGATTCTTGTAATCATTTCCATCCATTCTTCCATCTTTAAATCAGGAGTTAATAAACCTAATTTTCTACATACAACTTCAGAAAAATGACTCTTTTCAAGCATCATTGGAGCTTCATATAAAACAGGAACTGTAGCATTTTCAATTACGCAATCTTTTTCAACGTTACAAAATGATGCAATCTTTTCTAATATGTTTTGTTCCATTGGAATATCGCAACGAGTAACAATAATATCTGGATGAATACCTAGTCCCATTAACTCTTTTACTGAGTGTTGAGTAGGCTTAGATTTTAATTCATTTGAACCAGAGATATATGGAACTAATGTTACGTGAATAAACACGCAATTATTTCTACCAACCTCTAGTGAGAATTGTCTTATTGCTTCTAAAAATGGTTGAGATTCAATGTCACCTGTTGTTCCACCAATTTCTGTCATAACTACATCTGCGTTACTTTTTTTACCAACTCTATAAATAAATTCTTTTATTTCATTAGTAATATGTGGGATGATTTGAACTGTCTTACCAAGATAATCGCCTCTTCTTTCTTTGTTTAAAACGCTCCAATATACTTTACCAGTTGTCAAATTTGAATATTTATTTAGATTTTCATCAATAAATCTTTCATAGTGACCAAGATCTAAATCTGTTTCAGCGCCATCAGCTGTAACAAACACTTCACCATGTTCAAACGGACTCATTGTTCCTGGGTCAACGTTAACATAAGGATCCAATTTTTGAGCGATTACTTGCAATCCTCTTGCTTTTAGCAATCTACCTAAAGATGCCATGGTAATACCTTTACCAAGTCCAGATACTACACCACCTGTAACGAAAATGTACTTTGTCATAATTTATACCTCGATTTCTCCATTATATACAGTTTCAGCGCTACCGGTCATATATACAACATCGTCATCTGTATATCTTATTGTAAGATCTCCACCAAGTAGTTTGACTGTTATGTCCTCATTTCTCTTACAATATCCATTTAAAACGGCAGCTACAGCACTAGCACATGCGCCAGTTCCGCAAGCCCAAGTTTCGCCACTTCCTCTTTCCCAAACTCTCATTTTTAAAGTATGGTCATCAACCACTTTAATAAATTCTGTATTTACTCTCTCTGGGAATAGTGGATCGTTCTCGAAAATTGGTCCTAACTTCTCTAAATCTAAATTTTCAACACTATTTACAAATGTAACGCAATGAGGATTTCCCATTGATACACAAGTAATTTTGTATTCTTTTCCACCAAATGTATATGGAACATTAATAGCAGTTTCTCCCTTGATCTTTACAGGAATATTTGCTGGTTTAAGTTCTGCCTTACCCATATTAACAGTAACAGCATTTACTTCTCCATATACTGTTTGAACTTTAACATCTTTTATGCCGGATAATGTTTCGATCTTAAATTCCTTTTTATGAACTATATTGTTGTCATAACAGAATTTTGCAACGCATCTAATACCATTACCGCACATTTTTCCTTCAGAGCCATCCAAATTAAACATTCTCATTCTAGCGTCAGCAATTTGTGAATCACAAATTAAAATTACTCCATCGCCACCTATTCCAAAATGTCTATCGGACAATCTAACAGACAACTCTTCTGGATTATCTAAAACGTTATTATTTGTACAATCAAAATAGATATAGTCATTGCCACAACCTTGCATCTTTGTAAATGCTCTCTTTTGTTTGTGCTTATGCAATCTATTTATATCTATTAGTTCTGTATTGTATTCTGTATATCTACTCATCAAGCTATCTACAACAGCTTGAGCTGTATCAATTGAAGTTAGACATGGAATTGCTCTTTCTACAGCTTTTCTTCTTATCTTAACGCTATCTCTTGAAGGCAATTTTCCTTTAGAAGATGTAGATATGATATAGTTAATCTTTCCTGATTCTAGAAGTGTCAAAGAGTTATATACAGGATCTTCGTGAATCTTATTTACAAGTTTTACTTCTAATCCTAAATCTCTAAATACTTTAGCTGTTCCTTCTGTTGCATAAATTGTATATCCAAGTTCTGCAAATTTTTGAGCAATCTCTCCAATTTCCTTTTTATCTGTTTGTCTAACAGTAATAAATACACCGCCCTTTTTCTCAAGTTTATATCCAGCAGCGATTAGTCCCTTATAAATTGCCTCTTCTTGAGTTGTAGCTATACCAAGTACTTCTCCAGTAGACTTCATCTCTGGTCCTAAATGAGTATCTACATTTATTAATTTTTCAAAGCTAAATACTGGAATCTTTACAGCAACATATGGAGAGTTTGGATACAATCCTGTTCCAAATCCTAAATCTTTTAATTTTTCACCTAAAATACATTTTGTTGCCAAATCTACCATTGGAACACCTGTAACTTTAGAAATGTATGGAACTGTTCTTGAAGATCTTGGATTAACTTCAATAATGTATAATTCATTTTTGTAAATTAAATATTGGATATTTACAAGACCAATTGTATGAAGTTCAAGTGCCAAACTCTTTGAGCATTCGATTATTCTATTTATCATTTCGTCTGTAAGACCAAATGCAGGATAAACGGCAATGCTATCTCCTGAGTGAACACCAGTTCTTTCAACGTGTCTCATAATACCAGGGATTAAAATGTCCTCTCCATCGCAAATAGCATCAACCTCAAGTTCTGCTCCCATTAAGTATTGGTCAATAAGTACTGGGTTTTCAATTCCTTGCGACAAAATTACGTCCATGTATTCAATTACATCTTCATCGCTGTTACAAATGGTCATGTTTTGACCACCAAGTACATATGAAGGTCTAAGCAATGTTGGATAGCCAATTTCGTTTGCAACTTTTAAAGCCTCTTCTTTCGTCATAACTGTATATCCTACAGGACGCTTTATCTTCAACTTCTCTAAAAGTTCATCAAACAATTCTCTATCTTCAGCCATATCGATGTATTCTATTTGAGTACCAAGAATTTTAACATCCATATTCTTTAGCATTTTTGTTAACTTAATTGCTGTTTGTCCACCAAAAGCAACAACAACGCCATATGGCTTTTCCGTTTCAAGAATATTTATTACATCCTCATTTGTTAATGGCTCAAAATACAATCTATCTGCTGTGTCAAAATCTGTAGATACAGTTTCTGGGTTATTATTAACAATAACAACCTCGTATCCTGCTTTCTTTAACGACCAAACACAGTGAACTGAAGCATAGTCAAACTCGATTCCTTGGCCAATTCTTATTGGGCCGGCACCAAATACTATTACTTTTTTCTTGTCAGATTTTCTTTTTTCTATAAACTCTGCTGCTTCATTTTCATCATCATATGTCGAATAGAAATATGGGGTTTGAGCTTCAAACTCTGCAGCACAAGTATCTACCATTTTATATACTGCATGTCTCTTGTTCTTAATTTTTTGATTAGAAAACTCTTCTATTGTTTTATCTAAAAAGCCTAATTTCTTTGCTTCTAGATATAATTCATCTGTTAGTTCCTCTTTTTGCAATCTATTTTGCATTTGAACTAATTTCGAAAGTTTTGCTATAAACCATTTATCTATTTTTGTCTTTCTATTAATCTTCTCAATAGAAACACCTCTTTTTAAGCTCTCATATACACAGAAGATTCTCTCATCGTCTACATCGTGCAACTTTTGTGCTAATTCTACATCATCCATTGCCATAAACTTTGGATCATTAAATGTATCATGAGAAATTTCAGCTCCACGAACAGCTTTCATAATAGCCTGTTCAAAAGTAGGAGCTATAGCCATAACTTCTCCTGTTGCCTTCATTTGTGTTCCAAGTTTTCTACTTGCATAGAAGAACTTATCAAAAGGCCATTTTGGATACTTTACAACCACATAGTCTAATGCTGGTTCAAAACAAGCATATGTTGTTCCTGTTACGGCATTTTTAATTTCGTCAAGTGTATATCCTATTGAAATTTTTGTAGCTACTTTAGCAATTGGATATCCTGTTGCTTTTGATGCTAAAGCGGAAGATCTACTAACACGTGGGTTTACTTCAATAACTGCATATTCAAAAGAATCTGGATTTAATGCAAATTGACAGTTACATCCACCTTCTATCTTTAAAGCATCAATTATGCTTAAAGCTGCAGATCTTAGCATTTGGTATTCCCTATCTGCTAAAGTAACAGCTGGAGCAATTACTATACTATCTCCTGTATGCACACCAACAGGGTCAAAGTTTTCCATTGAACAAATAGTAATAACATTACCAGCGCTATCTCTCATTACTTCAAATTCTATTTCTTTCCAACCTGATATACATTTTTCAACAAGAATTTGATGTATTGGTGAACTTCTTAATCCGTTTTGAGCAATCTCTATAAATTGATCTTCATCATTACAAATTCCACCGCCAGTTCCTCCTAGTGTAAATGCTGGACGAACTATAACTGGATAGCCAAGTTTTCTTGCAACTTCAATTGCTGAATCAATATCGTTAACAACCTCTGATGGAATTGTTGGTTGATTTATAGATGCAAGTGTATCTTTGAATAATTGTCTATCTTCTGCCTTATCAATGGTGTCTGGTCTTGCTCCTAAAAGCTTAACTCCCATTTTGTCTAGAAATCCTTCTTTTGCAAGCTGCATAGAAAGAGTTAATCCAATTTGGCCTCCCATTGTTGAAAGCAAGCTATCTGGTCTTTCTTTTTCAATTATTCTCTTTATTGTTGTAATTGTTAAAGGTTCAATATAAATTCTATCTGCAACCGCATGATCGGTCATAATTGTAGCAGGATTTGAGTTTACAAGAACAACTTCAAGTCCGTCTTCTTTTAAAGCTTTACAAGCCTGTGTTCCAGCATAGTCAAACTCTGCTGCTTGTCCTATAATAATTGGGCCGGAGCCAATAACCATAACTTTTTGAATATCTTTTCTTAGTGGCATTATCTTACTCCTCCCATTCTTTGTATAAATTGATCAAACAAGAATCTTGTATCTAGTGGACCCGCACATGCTTCTGGATGGAATTGAACAGAGAATGCATTAGTCTTTAAATAATTAACACCTTCCACTGTTCCATCGTTTGCGTTTATAAAACTAATTTGTGCAACATCACTTGCTAAAGATTCTGGGTCAACTGCATATCCATGATTTTGTGTTGTTATATATACTCTAGATGTAGACAAATCTTTTACAGGTTGATTTGCTCCTCTATGACCATATTTCAATTTATAAGTGTCTCCTCCATGAGCTAATGCTAACAATTGATTTCCTAAGCAAATACCAAATACGCTCAAGTTTGTATTTAATAGTTTTTTAATTTGTTCAATTTCATAAACGTTTTCTTTAGGATCTCCTGGGCCATTAGACAACATTACCCCATCTGGATTAACTTTCATAATATCTTCAAAGGAAGTATTATGAGGCATTATATAAACTTGGCAATTTCTCTTTAAAAGTTCTTTTGCAATATTTCCTTTAACACCATAGTCCATTAATACAACTTTTTTATCTACTTTTTCTGGAGTTAACACTTCAACTTCCTTACATGAAGTTGCAGCAACTGCGCCTTGAACTTTATAATCACGAATCTTTTGCATTTTTTCTTCAGTTATATCCTTAGTGAAAGAAACCATACCATTCATTACGCCATGATCTCTAACAATTTTTGTTAACTTACGAACATCGATGCCTTGAATTCCTATTACGTTGTTTTCCTTTAAGAAAGTATCTAAGTCACCTTGGCTTCTAAAATTCGAAGGAAAATCACACACATCGCGAACGATATATGCTTTATGGTAAACTTTTTTGCTTTCAAAATCTGATGGGATTACACCATAGTTGCCAATTAATGGGAATGTCTGAACTACAATTTGACCATAATAACTTGGATCTGTAAGGGTCTCTAAATAACCAGTCATTGCTGTGGTAAAAACAACTTCGCCAATTACTTCTCCCTCTACTCCAAAGCTTTGGCCTTCAAAGATTTCTCCGTTTTCAAGAATTAAATAAACTTTTTTCATTTGGCCCTCTTGTTAAAATTATTCATATATGTCTAAAACGGCCTTCGCGATTTCTTTTCTTGTTCGTCTTTGATTCATCGCAGTTTTTTCAATATGCTTATGCGCATCTTCCTCGCTCATATGTTCGTGAATAATAAGTGCACATTTTGCCCTATCTACTAGTTTTAGTTCCTCAATCTTGTCTTCTAACTTCCTGTTTTTCTTTAAAAGATTTTCAAATCTTTCGTTCATTGCTCTAAAAATTGATAGACTTTTCATTAACAATAATAGTGATACAGGTTTTGGTAAAACTAGAACTCCGTTACTCTCCAACTTTGACTCGACAGCCTCACGAATATCCGATTTTACTAATAGTATCACATTAGTGATATTATTATCAAGCGCGAAAAGGGATAAATCACTGCCAAATTCGTCCTCAAGTGGAGCATTAATTATAACCATCGAAAAAGGTTGCGCACCAAGCATTCTTCTCGCTTCACTTCCATTTGTAACTCTTTGGATGTTTAAAAATCCTGCAGACTTAATAACCTGCGTGATTTCTTGTGGAATCTCTCCTTTTGAAACGAAAAGTAACGTGTCTAGCATTTAATTAAACTCTACCAAAATATCTTTCTGTTAAATATTTGTGCTTGTCTCCAGATGACTCAACATCTTCAATTTCTTTCTTCTTATATGCAATTATTTGTTTAAACAACGAATCAGGAAGTACACTCTTAACAAATTCGCTGTTTTCTGCCAATTCTATTGCTTCATGTAAATCTTGAGGCAAAGATAAAGCTCCATCACTTTCATCTAATTTATGTTTGATTTTGTTTTCTAAAACCATATTTTGTTT
>SAMEA3663028__coassemble_416_pt1 | contig 16817 bp, 13 predicted proteins | sample SAMEA3663028__metabat2_low_PE_020 | metagenome-assembled genome bin SAMEA3663028 (sample SAMEA3663028) | pig gut metagenome | biome: pig gut; feature: pig-associated habitat; material: faeces | place: France | collected 2012 | reverse complement strand
TCATCTACTTCTTTTCCGTCTAACAGTAGCATAGTAAATATGACAATATGTGTCATTATTAAAAAAAAATATCTAATTAAGTTCTTCCTCAAAGTAAAAATTACTAGAACAGTTCATTCTAATAGCGTGAAAAAAATAACTTTCTCTATTATATTTCCTATTTTCTATTTGTTCCTATAAAAAATCTTGTCTTAAACGGTTGGCATTTGTTAGAGTTTTGTAGTAGAATTCTGCTTGTCGATTTTTAGTTTTGGGGAATAGATAAAGATGTTTGCACTGATTGTTAGCTGTATCACGGGCGTAGCGGTATTCTTGGCGGTACTGATTAAACCTTATTTTAATGTAGGCAAATTTAAAATAGGTACTTATTGGCTTATTTCGCTTTTAGGTGCAGTGGTACTGCTTATTTCGGGTAGCGTACCCCTTAATTACCTTTGGCAAAATCTTACCGCAAAGACGTCCGTCAATCCTTTAAAAATACTCGTACTCTTCTTCGGAATGACGGCAATCTCTATATTTTTAGACGAGGTAGGGTTCTTCCGCTACCTTGCAAACGCCGTACTCAAAAGGACGAGGAACAGCCAAATTAAGCTGTTCGTTACGCTATATATCGTGGTCTCCGTTCTTACCGTCTTTACCTCTAACGACATAGTCGTACTCACCTTTACTCCCTTCATCTGTCTGTTTTGCAAAAAGGCTAACATCAACCCCGTCCCCTACCTTTTTGCCGAGTTCGTCGGAGCTAATACTTGGAGTATGCTTTTAATTATCGGCAACCCCACCAATATCTATCTCGCCTCCTATGCGGGGATAGACTTTGCTTCCTACTTTTTAAAAATGGCTCTGCCCACCTGTTTTGCAGGAATTACCTCATTTGTAATTTTGTTGCTAATTTTTAAAAAGAGCCTTAAAAAACCAATGACGGCAGTGGCAACTTCCGAAGAGTGCATAGAGGATAAGCCTTCGCTGATTGTCGGCTTAATATGCCTTGTTGTCTGTACGGTTTTGCTCGTAATAAGCTCCTATATATCCTTAGAAATGTACTTGATTGCAGGGGGGACGGCAATAGCGCTGTTTATCGCCGTATTGATTTTAAAACTCTGCCGTAAAAAACAACTCAAACCGCTTGGCGCAACCTTAAAAAGATTGCCTTACGAACTCATTCCCTTCTTGATTTCGATGTTTGTTATTGTGTTGAGCCTTGATTATTGCTTAGTTACCGAAAAAATTGGTAAGCTACTATTTGCTTGGCAACCCATTTTTACGGTCGGAATTTCGTCTTTCTTTATATCAAACATAATAAACAACATTCCTATGAGTGTTTTGTACGGAGCAGTCATTAGTGCTGGCGGAGAGAGTACCGCCTATTTACAGGGCATCTATTCTGCAATAATCGGATCTAACATAGGCGCATACTTTACGCCCGTGGGCGCATTGGCAGGCATTATGTGGGTATCTATTTTAAAGCGGTTCGAAGTCGATTTCTCCTTTAAAAGATACATTGCCTACGGTGCGTTGGTCGGCTTTCCCACCCTGCTTTCTGCATTGTTGGGGCTGTTGATTGTTATTTGATTTGACAATCTATCGTTATTCTTCTTTGCTGAACTAGTCTTTGCCTACGGCGCACAAAGGACACTCAAAGTCGTCGGGAAACTCTTCCCGCTTTGTGCCGGGAGCAATTTCGTTGTCGGGGTCGCCCGTCTCTTCGTCATAGACGTAACCGCACACGTCGCATACGTATCTCATAGCTTTACCAGCTTATTTTATTTATTCTTCAATACTTATATTTTATGATAAGAATAGCACCAAAAATTACTGCCTCCAAATATGCTTTAACATTGTTAATAATTAGTAATAACCGTTCCTAAAATGCCTAATATAAAAGCGCTAACAATAATCAATGGTAATATAATTCGCAACCTTGAGGTAGAAATCTAATCATAAACTCACACGCTTAATTTACTTATCGTAGATATATATTAAAACAACTGTTCCAATTGTATTGCACTTTTTTTGGAAAGAACGACCAACGTCTCAACATGTGTTGTTTGCGGGAACATATCATATGGCGTAATCTTTTCAATATTATATTTATTGATTAACAAACTTAAATCTCTAGCCAATGTGGCTGGATTGCAAGATATATAAATCACCTTTCCTGGCTCTGACTCTAATATGCTTTCTAGAACTTTATTGTCGCATCCTTTTCTTGGAGGATCTATAACAACGATAGAATTATCACCTTTAAACTCATTTATTACTCTTGGCAACTCTACAGCAGCATCTCCGCAAATGTTTAGGATATTCTTATGGCTGTTCATCTTTGCAATCTTATTTGCATCTTCTATCGCTTCTTTTACAATCTCAATACCTACAACCTTTTCAGCGCAATCTGCTACTATGTTTGAGATGATTCCTATGCCGCTATACACATCAGCTACTTTAGCCTTTTCTGTTTTTCGTATTTCATTGCATACGGCAGTATAAATCTTGTCTCGTATTTCATCATTGATTTGCATAAAAGAATTTGGATTGACAAAAAAATCCACTCCTAAGGCGTTACCTTTTACCTTATCCTCTCCATATATACATTGTATTTTTTCTCCCATAATTACATTTGTTCTTTTTTGATTAATAGAAACATATAGGGAAAAATCTATTTTAAGGCTTTCAAGTTTTCTTATTAATTCTTTGTTTTTTGGTAGAGAATTTGCATTGACTACTATACATATAGAATAGGCCTTATCTACTCTTCTTAAAACTAAATGTCTAACAACTCCAATATTTTTCTCTTCATCATAAACACTTATGTCGTTTTCATTTATATAATCCACAACAGCATCTACAATAGTCTGCATTTTTCTTGTGTGAAGTGGACAATCGCCAAGTTCTTCATCCTCTCTTTTATCAAAAGGAACAAAAGTGTGAGATCCCATTTTATAAAAACCTGCACAAACTTTGCCATTAACCTTTCTCAATGGAATTTGCACTTTATTTCTATATCCATATTTTTTCTCACCGGTTACAACATCATCAACTTTGCAATCAATTTTACATGCTCTATCTATGCAGTTTTTAATATTGTCTTTTTTTACTTTTAATTGATAATCATAATTAACATGTTGCATCGAACAACCACCACATCTAAAATAAATCGGACATAATGGCTGAATTCTTTCTTTAGCTGCTTCTATTACTTTAATTACTTTTGCTCTTGCAAAAGATTTTTTAACTTCTACAACTTGGACTTTAACTTTTTCACCAATTAGACAACCAGGAATGAAAATTACATATGAATCAAGTTTAGCAACTCCTTCACCTTCCATTCCATATGAACATATAGATAATTCTAAAATGTCGCCCTTTTTCATATTAAAGCATGTGCGCTCTTAACTCTTCATTAGATAATGGACTTAAATATGCTGGTGCAATATCAAAAACAGTTTTGCAGCCTGTAACTCCCTCTTTGTGCAAACGATATATACCTCTTGCATATGCTAAGATTACTGAAGAAGTGAACTCTGGATTAGAATCAAGCTTTAAGCTATATTCTATAACATGAGTATTTTCCTTATTTATACCTGTAACTCCTGTTCTAAATACAAAACCACCATGAGGAATTCCTGCATGATTTGCATTGAATTCTTCTTCTGAAATAAAATGAACTGTTGTATCGTAATCAGCAAAGTAATTTGGCATTGTTTTTATATCATGTTCTATTTGTTTTAAATCTGCTCCTTCTTCTGCAACGACAAAACATTCTCTGATATGTTTTTGTCTTGTAGTCAATTGAGGATTTGTTCCTGCTCTAACAGCATCTAACGCTTCTTGTACAGGAATAGTGTATTGTTTACCATTCTTAACACCTTTAACTCTTCTTATAGCATCAGAATGACCTTGACTAACGCCCTTGCCCCAGAAAGTATAATCTTGTCCTTCTGGTAGAACAGCGCTGCCATATAATCTCATTAAAGAGAACATTCCTGGATCCCAGCCACAAGAAATCAATGCAATATGATTATTTTCTTTAGCTATCTTATCTACATTTGCAAAATGATCAGGTATTTTTGCATGAGTATCAAAGCTATCTATTACATTAAAGTATTTTACAAACTCTGGTGTTTGCTTTGGAAGATCTGTTGCAGAGCCTCCACAAATCACAAGAACATCAATCATATCTTTTAATTTTTCAATATCAGCTACTGAATATACTTTTACACCATCTGTTAATGGTTTAATTTGCGATGGGTCTCTTCTTGTAATTATACAAGTTAATTCCATATCTTTATTTTGTCTAATTGCGCTTTCAACGCCTTTTCCTAAATTACCATAACCTAAAATTCCAATTTTCATAATAAATCTCCACTGCGTATTTCTTCCCTCAAATCACAATTGTATTATATATCAAACATGAAAAAAATTGTTTTTAAATTTTATCAATTAGCATTATATAATTTAATTAAGAGGGAAACTTATGGAAAACAATACTTTAATATCTAAAAAAATGTGGTTCATTTTAATCTTATTTGGACTTATTGGCCAGATAGCTTGGGCGGTTGAAAATATGTATTTCAACTTGTTCGTTTATAATACAATTGCAAAAAGCACCGAAACAGTAACACTTATGGTTCAATTAAGTGGAATTACTGCAACAATAATAACTTTATTAGCAGGTATATTTTCAGACAAAGCCGGCAATAGAAGATACTTTATATCCATTGGTTATATTATCTGGGGACTAATCATTGTTTCATTTGCATTTATTACAAAAGAAAATACATCTAAGATTTTTAACATTTCAGACACCGCAAAGATTATTTCAACAACCTGCGCAATCGTAGTTGCAATGGACTGCTTAATGACCACTTTTGGTTCTACCGCAAATGATGCAGCATTTAATGCTTGGGTAACAGATAATACATCTTCCTCAAACCGTGGAAAGGTTGAAGGCGTTTTATCCATTATGCCACTATTTGCACTTTTAATAGTTGCGGGAGGCTTTGGCATTTTAGTTTCTCAAATTGGTTATGATGGGATGTTTATAGCTCTAGGTAGCATTGTTGTAATTTCGGGTATTATTGGTATATTCCTAATTAAGGACAACCCTTCTTTAGTTAAATCAAATAATGTGTTCTATAAAGACCTAATCTATGGATTTAAGCCAAGTGTAATAAAAGAAAATATAACTCTTTATATTATTTTTATTGTTATGTGCATATATAGTATTGCCTGCCAAGTGTTTATGCCATATTTAATAATTTACTTACAAGAATATCTAAAGTTTACAGTAATTGAATATAGTATTGTTCTAGGTCTTGTTATTATTCTTGGAGCTATATGTGTTGTTCTTATTTCAAGAGCTTCAGATAAATATAGAAAAGATAAAATGTGCTACATCTTTACAGCAATATTTGCTATAGGACTACTTTGCATTTATTTTGTAAAAGGAGAAAACCACACTCTAAATGTTATTCTTCTAGGTATATTTGGCTTTGTAATGATTGTTGGATACATTTCTCTTCTATCTTTACTTGGAGCATTAACAAGAGATTATACGCCTGAAGAAAATGCTGGAAAATTACAGGGTATTAGAATGATTTTCTATATATTAATACCTATGTTTGTTGGTCCTGCTATTGGACAAGCATTAAACAAATCCCAAGGGACAACATATATTGATCCAGATTCCCTTCAAGTTGCAAATATTCCAGCACCTGAGATTTTCTTAGTAGCAAGCATTATTGTATTGCTTATGTTTATTCCTCTTGTTTTCTTAACCAAAAAAATTAATAAAGAAAAGAATAAATAATTTTCTTTTTCCTACAATATAAATATGAAAAGAAAACTATTAGATATAAACAATCAAATAATGTCTCTTAAGGACGAACACAATAACATATATTGGTTTGACAGAGAATTAGAAGAAGAAGCAAACGATGCTGATTAAAAAGCAAATAGAGTTTTATTCATTTTTAAATAGCTATGGCATTTAAACCTATGGTAAATTATCGTAGCGCATCTAAAAATGCAAGTTTGACTTTCAAATAATCATATTTACCATTTGTTTTCATTGCTTGATGAAAGCCAATATCTCTTAATGATTCAGGGCATTTCTCCTTATAAATATATGAATAATTATATAATACCAGAATTTTAATTTTGCCATTATAGTAGTCCCTTTTTGCGCGATCGCATTCAAAATCAATAAAACTTTTATTCGACTGCAATTTTGATGATGAACAGCAAGTTGACCATGAGCGGTAATTTTTACAAAAAATACAATATCCTTCTTTAACACTATTAGTTTTTTCACCAACAATAAGAATAAACAATTTACACATATCCATTCTTTTTGACAAAGAATCTTTAATACTACATGGAAGACTATTATCTCTTGACTGCTTAAAATCATGTACATTTTTAAATTCTAAAGAATAAATATCGTTTTCATTCCAACTACGTCAAATGAAGAAAACAATAAATACTATTACGGAATGAATGGGGGCATCGAATTGCATAATACCCCTAAAAACGCTATACTATTTGGTGATGAAACTCATGAAGGAATTCTTCCTAAGAAAAAAATGAACAAATTTCCTTTAGGAAATTGTTCTGAAGTCGACGCAGTGAATAAAGCATTAAATGCTGGTGCAAAATTAGAGCATCTTCATTTAACAACACTAGATGTAAAGCGCAAAAACATACGTAAACATAACATTGTTGGAAAATGTTCTTGTAAAAATTGTACCGCTACTTTTAAAGGTAGAGTCAAGAAAAATAATACAGAATGGGAGGATTAAGAATATGAACAAAAAAGATTTCGAAACCATATCAATGAATGGTAGATTAGCATATCAATTAATGTGCGTTGAAAGATATCTTGTTTCAAAATACCCAAACAAAGATTTTACAAAACTTATGGAACTTCTATGGCAAGTAACAAACGAAATGTACTGGGATACTTTCTCTGACTATGTGATGGATTTAGAACCATCAACCTTATTTGAATTTGATACTTATGAAGAACAAGAATGGTTACGTTTATCTAAAGAAGAGTACAAGGAATTAACTCCTTGTATGAAAGGATTAGATAATGTAGTAGATGATTTATTTGAAACGCTAAAAGAGCAAACATTTGTATACGCATATACAGAAGTACCTAAGAATACTAAAGAATCTATTGATATTGTCTTTGATACTATTAAATTCTTAAAACAAGAAAAGATTAAGTTGCCCGATGTAAAGCTTGTAGAATTCTCTACTATTAACCAACAAGATGGCTGGGGAGATAGTTTTGATGGAACAAAATTATCAATAATACTAAATAGTTAATTATAAAAAAGGCTGCTAGAAACAAATAATTCTTAGCAGCCCTTGTTATTAGTTTTTCAATTATTATTCTTTTTCTAAAGCAAGTGTTCTTGTTGTTAAATCACATACTTCAGTTGGTCCATAATATTGAATAGCTCCTGGATATGTGAATGCTGTTTCTTTTGCCCATTCATCTCTATGAGCTTCAAAATATTTAAATGGTTTGCCTTCAAGTTCTACTAAAGCCTTCTTTATAACTGGCTTATCTTCTCCATGTCTTCTTTCGATATTCATCATCTTAGTGATTGGCATACCACCAGCAACCCATTCCTCAGCTGGCTTAGATAGATTTGAAACTTTAGATAGATATCCATTATAACCATATTGGATAAGCATGAATGCATTGTATCCTAAAGAATAGCAATAATCAGCATCAAAGTTTGATGGGAAGGCACATCTTCCTTCATAACCAAAGAAATGGTGTAATGGAGAGAATTTACCCTTATAAGTTCCAGCCTTCTTTCTTGCATCAAGATTTGCTTTAACTAAAGCTGAGAATAATTTTTCAGATTCGATTAAAGATACTTGAACGTTTCCATGTGGATCTCTTTCCAAGAATAATTGTTGTTGAATTGTTGTTGGAAGGATAGCGAATACTGACATAGATTCCTTTGTTAAACCTTTTTCAATAAATGCATATTTATCTTCCCAAGTAGCCAAAGCATTAAAAGCATCTGCTTTGCTTCCTGCAAGTAATTCATTAATTTCATGAATTAATACAGAAAATTCTGGAACAAATTCTACAACGCCTTCAGGAATAATAGCTACACCAAAATTCATTCCTTTTGCGGCTCTAGCAGCAACTGAATCGGCAATGTAATCTGCGATTTGAGCTAATGACATTTTCTTAGCAGCAACTTCTTCTGAAATTAAGCAAATGTTTGGTTGAGTTTCTAAAGCACATTCTAGAGCAACGTGAGAAGCTGATCTTCCCATTACTTTAATAAAGTGCCAATATTTTTTTGCAGAATTTGCATCTCTTTCAATATTTCCAATTAATTCACTATATGTCTTTGTAGCTGTATCAAAACCAAAAGAACATTCAATATCTTCGTTCTTTAAATCTCCATCGATTGTTTTTGGGCAACCAATTACTTGAACTCCTGTATTATTTGCAGCAAAGTATTCTGCAAGAACAGCAGCATTAGTATTAGAATCGTCTCCACCGATAATTACAATAGCTGTAATTCCATGTTTTTTACATACTTCTGCAGCAATTGCAAATTGTTCTTTTGTTTCAAGTTTAGTTCTTCCTGAACCAATGATATCAAAACCTCCAGTGTTTCTATATTGATTAATATATTCATCATCAAAAATTAGATAATCGTCATCTATTAATCCACTTGGACCATTTTTAAATCCGATTAAAACATTTTCGCTATTTGTTGCTTTTAATGCATCATATAATCCGCTAACAACATTGTGTCCACCTGGAGCTTGTCCACCAGATAAAATAACTCCTACCACTTGTTTCTTTGCTTGAGAAGTATTTTTACCCTTTTGGAAAGTTATTTCATTCTTTCCATAAGTATTTGGGAACAATTTTTCAATTTTTTCTTGATCTGCAACACTTTGTGTTTTACTTCCTTCTTTAACACAAATGTCAGAAATTCCATTTCTTAGCATTCCAGGCAACTTAGGTACATATTGATATCTTGCCTTTTGTAAAGGTGATAAATTCATCTTTCTTTCTCCTTCTATTTTGTATATTTTATAGACCAAGCGTTACCGCTTCATCATATAGTTCTTTATTAAATACTCTCTCTTTTGCAAGAGCTTCTGCTATATCATCAGCAATAATATGGTTATCTCTAATACCAACTACTTTTCCACCAATATCTTGCAATAATAAATCTACTGCTTTCTTTGCAAATTGAGCAGCAAGCAATCTGTCTTGCATAGATGGTGTTCCTCCTCTTTGGATATATCCTAGAGTCGTTGTTTTAATTGAACCTGTTACTCCGCCGTCTTTTAATTTTTGTTTCAATTCTTCTGCCTTCATAACACCTTCAGCTAAAACTATTATATCTGATGTCTTTCCTATTCTTTGATTAACTTTTATTTTTCTAACAAGTGCTGGAATATTACATTCTAATTCTGGAACCAATATAGATTCTGCACCACCACCAATTCCTGCATATAGAGCAATATCTCCACATTTTCTTCCCATAACTTCAATAATACATACTCTATCATGAGATGTCATTGTATCTCTTAAGTTATTAATAGCACTTAAAACAGTGTTTACTGTTGTATCAAATCCTAAAGTATAATCCGTATAAGCTAAATCGTTATCTATTGTTCCAGGAATACCTATAACTTTTACGCCAAACATTTCATATAAATCTTTAGCTCCTCTATAGCTTCCATCTCCTCCGATAACAACTAGTCCTTCTATATCATAAGCATCTAGATTATCTGCAGCAATTTGAATATATTCTTTTTCTTTAAATTCTGGGCAACGAGACGTTTTTAGGATTGTACCTCCTCTTTGAATAATATCTGAAACAGATCTTTTATTCATTTGAAAAATTTTATTGTTTACTAAACCAGTATATCCTCTTTCTACGCCATATACTTCAAGTCCACTATTTATTGCATATCTTGTTACGGCTCTAACACAAGCATTCATTCCTGGTGCATCGCCACCACTCGTTAATACAGCAATCTTTTTCATTTTTTGCTCGTATAATACATTTTAGATTTAACTAGATTAAACATCTTAGTTAGATGTATTATTTTCTAACTCGCGAATATTATAGTATATTATTTAAAAAAGTTACTAATTATTTTAATAATTTTTAATTATTAATTACAACTTTTACTTTATCCCTACCAAAAGTGTCAATTATCATCATTTCTATAGCATCATCGACATTTATGGTATTAGGATAACTATACAATTTCTTTCTATATTGTATTTTAATGACATCGTTTCCCGTATTTCTTGCACCAACGATATGATACAATCTGTTATTTAAAACCTCAAGTTTATCATCATCTGGACATAAAATATATACCGTTTTAGATGATTTAATTTCTTCTTTTTTCTCTACAACGTTTTCATTTTTATCAAGTAAACTAATTCTAGAAACACCTATGCTTACTTGACCTTCCTTGAAATTCAATCTTCCTGTAATATCTACAACAATATCATTTTTTAAGAAAGACTTACATGATTCATAGGTAGATGCGAACATAACAACCTCAACAGTACCATATAAATCCATAAACTTTGCTGTCGCCATAATAGAACCTGATTTAGTTTTTTTCTTTATAACGTCATCTAAAAGTCCTGCTATTCTAATTGTTTTGCCATCATATTCACGTATTATTTCCTCTTTTTCTAAAGAATCTTCGATATCATCACTCTCTTCCTCTTCTTCTGAATCATCGCCACTAGACAAAGCTGCAGCAATATCTCCCAAATTAAATGTGAATTCTTTTAATTCTTCCTCATATTCCTCAAGTGGATGACCGGACATATAAGTGTTTAACACTTCTTTCTCCATCGAAAGTAATTCAAGTTTATCAAACTCTTTTCTCTCAATTAATTTCTCTTCTTGTTCTTCTTGCATAAAGTCAAAGAAAGATAATTGGCCTGATTCTTTGTTCTTAATATCGTTGTTTGCTCTTGATAATACTCTTGGATAATTATCTATAATTGTTGCGCGAGTATGTTTAAAGCAATCCATTGCTCCTGCCTTAGCAAAATTTTCTATTGTCGTTTTATTTGCAGCACCAGAAGCGCAATTTCTTTCACAAAAATCTGTTAAAGACTTATAATCTCCATTTGTTTTTCTTTCTTTAACAATATCGTCTGCAACTTGAATACCAATATTCTTTATAGCAATTAATCCAAATCTGATCTTACCATTTTCAACTTTAAATAAAGCTTCACTCTTATTAATATCAGCTGGCAAAATTTCAACACCATATTTTTTTGCAAGAGAGATATATTTAAGCAATTTATCTGTTTTTGTAATTCTATTATTCAAAATAGCGCATACAAGTTCAACTAAATGGTGACGCTTTAGATATGCTGTTTGATATGCAACGTGTGCATACGCAGCAGCGTGCGACTTGTTAAAGGCATACGTGGCGAACTTTTCCATAGCGTCAAACGTCTTTGTAGCTGCTTCTTCGTCAATACCTCTTTCTTTTGTTCCCTGCATGAATTTGCCTCTTTCCTTAGCCATAACTTCAGGTTTTTTCTTACCCATAGCACGTCTAAGCATATCGGCTTCTCCAAGCGAATATCCCGCCATAACACGAGCTGCATTCATAACCTGTTCTTGGTAAACGAAAAATCCGAAAGTGCTATTTAAAATTGGAGCTAAACTCTCATGATAAAGTGTCACTTTTGATGGATCATTTCTTGCTGCAAGATATGCATCAATATTATCCATTGGTCCAGGTCTATACATTGAGATACCTAAAATTAAATCTTCAATATTATTAGGATGTAGTTTAGTCATAAATCCTCTCATACCGCCTGAATCTAATTGGAAAACAAAGTCTGTATCTCCTTGCGAAATCATTTCATAAACGCTTTTATCATCTACGCCTATTTTGTCAAAATCTATTACTTCACCAGTTTGTTCCTTTACATACTTTATTGCGTGGTGAATATCTGTTAAAGTAATCAAGCCTAAAAAGTCCATCTTTAATAGGCCCAATGCTTCTGTTTCTGTCTTTTGGAATTGTGTGATTACATCAACTTTATCTTTTTTCTTTTGAATAAGAAGTGGACAAGCGTTGATAACCTCCGTATCGCAAATAACAACTCCTGCAGCGTGCATGGAAATATTCTTAGGCATTTCTTCAAGTTTCTTTGCCATATCAACAACTTCTTTTATTTCAGGTATTGTATTATACGCTTCTATAAAATCTGGTATGCCAGGGATATCATCGCCGTCTTTATTCTTTGCATTTCCAAGTGCTAAATCAATTGTTAATTTAGGATCTGTTGGAAGCATTTTTAAAACCTTATTTACCAAATCTAAAGGCACATCATATACTCTTGCCACATCACGTATTGCGTTTTTTGCCTTTAAGGTTCCTAAAGTAAGAATTTGACATACCTTATCTCTACCATATTTATTAACTACATAATCTATTACTTCGCCTCTTCTTTCTGTACAAATATCTATATCAAAATCTGGAGGAGAGTTTCTTTGTGGATTTAAAAATCTTTCAAACAAAAGATCAAATCTTAATGGTTCAACGTTAGTAATACCAATTGCATATGCAACAATTGATCCAACACCGGAACCACGCCCAGGACCAATTGGAATATCGTTTTCTCTTGACCAATTTATAAAATCCCAAACCACAAGATAATATGAATCAAATCCTTTAGTATGTATAACATTCAATTCCATATCGGCTCTTTCTCTTATTTCTTGGCTATAGTTTTCTCCATATCTTCTTATAAGCCCATCATCAGTTAATTTTCTTAAATAAGATTCTGGAGTATATCCTTGTGGTGGAACATAAGTTGGATATAACTTTTCAATTTGATTTTCAATAAATCCAAGGCCTTTGCATTTTTCCATTATCTCTACAGTATTTGTCAAAGCTTCAGGAATCCAAGAGAATATTTGTTGCATTTCTTCGTAGCTTTTTAAGTAAAACTCTTCAGAATCAAATTTCATTCTTCTCTCATCAGACAATCTAGCTCCGGTTTGAATACAAAGCATTACATCGTGCGCTTGAGCATCAGATTTTTTAATATAGTGTACGTCATTTGTTGCAACGACTTTTGCTCCAATTTCTTTTGCCAATTTAGCAAGTAGTGGCAATATTTGTCTTTCTTCTTGAATCCCATGATCTTGCAACTCAATATAGAAATCTTCCTTGCCAAAAATCTCTTGCAACTGCAAAGCATACTCTTTTGCTTTTTCATATTCATTGTGAAGTAAAAACTGCGGTATAACACCAGCCAAACATGCAGAAAGGCATACTAGTCCTTCGCTATGTTGTCTAATTGTCTTTAAATCTATACGTGGCTTACCATAATAACCTTCTATATAAGATAGGCTGGTAAGTTTCATCAAATTGTTCAATCCCTCTTGTGATTTTGCAAGCAAGACTAAATGGTTATAGTCATATCTTCTTGTAGAATCTTGTTTACTCATGTCGTCAACAGTGTAAAACTCATTGCCGTAAATCACATTAAATTCTCTATCTTTTGGTATTAATTTTTTAAACGCTTTTAATGTTGAATATGCAGTAAAAGAGGCCATCATATTTCCATGGTCAGTAATTGCAACACCTGGCATTCCTAACCTTAAGCACTCGTCAAAAAGTGGCGAAACGCTGCCATGCAACAAACGTGCTGCTCCGTCAAGTAAACTATATTCAGTGTGCACATGTAAATGCACAAATGGAACTTTTTCTCCTGGTTCTACTTTTGTAGTTAAATCTGCCATAACTATTTATCCCTCTATTTCCTCTGCCATTTTTTCAATTTTCTTTAGTGCTCTATTTAATGAACTTTTTGTTATATTAAGTTTTTTACTTAAAACGCTCATGCTTGATTGTTTATCTTCAAGTCTTGCTCTACATACCATTGCAGTTTTTTCATCAAGTTTATCATATCCAAAATGGGCTATTACTTTTTCAATCAACTCTATGTATTTTATATTAGCACTCATTGTTTTATCCACATTTGATGCCATAATATTTGATGTTCTATTTAATTTATTGTTAACTTCTCTTTCTACGTTTACTTCACTTAATTTTATAACGCTTTTCATTGCCTTTAAAAAAGCTAGAATATCTTGAACGTGTTCTGAAGACTTTGTATAAAGCGCATAGGTCGTTTCTCTATCTATATAAGATAAATTTAAATTACACTCTTCTAGTTTTTTCTTCAAACAAAGCGCATAATTTTCTTCTGTAAAAGATAATTCTAAATGGTATCCACGCTCTTGTTCAATCCCTCCTGGAAAGTACACGCTTCCTACACTTACAAACACGCCCTGCATATAGCTTTGCACTTTTGCATAATTTGTCATTGATTCTATATATGAGCAATTATCGTCGACAATATATTTATCGTTTTCAAAATGTGACAAATGCATTTGAAGTAACATATCATTAGCTTTTTTGCCTTCAACAATAAGTGAACACAAATTACTATCTGAAGAAGAAAAATTAATTTCAACGTCTATATTAAACAATTCTTTTATTAAATCACATATCTTTAGAGCAATTTGTCTTGTTTTACATTCATATACTAAAGAAAAAGTGTGGCCCTTATATAGTTCGATTGAACCCATAAGCTTTGTCACAGCGGTCAAAAAAGACAATTCATCTTGTTTGTCTTTTCCCACTTCTTGCAATATTTCTTCAATAGTATCTTCAGTATAATTCATTATTGTTTAGACCTTAAGACAAGAGGCTTGTCCCCTATATTTATTACTCTATCCTCAATTTTATATTCTTCTACCAACTTTAGGGCATAATCACACTGTCCAATTTGTTCAATTTTATGCGCATCAGAGTTCACGATAAAATTGCAACTAGTAGAAAGTAATTCTTCTAATCCTTGTTTATTTGGAACTGAGTGACGAGTAGAGATTTCTACGTATGTTCCATAATCCGAGCAAACTTTTCCTATTTCTTTATAATCCACTAAAAGATTAAATCCTGGATGTGTCACAACATCGATTTTATAATTTTTTATCATGTTTATAAATGCTTTAGTATTTTTCTTTTTTTGAGCGCTTGAACATATTCCTGCGTTTCCAAACATTGCTGGAAGAACCATATTAAACATTGGTGCAATGCTACGCTTTGTTGCAGATAAATGGTATCCGCATAATATGATATCCATTTCTTGTTCTTGCTCTTTAGTTAAATCGACCTCGCCATCCATTGTGATCAAGTTTGCTTCAACCCCTAAAAGGACTTTTATGTCTTTTTCATTAAGATTCTGAACTTGAAGTTTCATTTCCTCAAAAGATTTTGGTGTTAAACCTGCAAAAGGCTGGCCAAATCCGTGGTCAGTAATAGCAATAGCTTTAAGACCTAACTGTTTTGCTCTATTAACGTTTTCAGCAATAGTTCCCTTTCCATGAGAAAACACTGTATGAGTATGGTAATCTGCATTAATTGATAAAGACATCTTTTCCTTTTATTAATCTTTAGATTAATATTACTTCATATTGTAATCGAACCTTAAACTCCTTGTCAACCTTGCTTTGTGCTAGATTAGCAAGCGTTATAAAATCCGTGCTTGTAGCCCCTCCAAGATTAATTATAAAATTTGCATGTTTATTAGATATCATGGCATTACCTACTTGCATTCCTTTAAGTCCAGCCTTTTCGATATAGTAACCTGCGGAAATGTCGTTTGCTTTTTTAAATACACTTCCAAGTGATGCTTGTGCTGGCTGTAGTTTTTTTCTAAAATCCATATATTTATTCATTCTTGCTTGAACAGCAAGTTTATTATCTTCTTTCAGTTTAAGCATTACTCCAAGCACAACGATTTTTGTTTCTAAAATTTTTGAATGTCTATAAGAGTATAATAAATCTGCGCATTTTACTTGTTCATATTTTCCATCAATTAATATATCTACAAAATCAATTAAATCACATATTTCTCGATTAAATGCTCCTGCATTCATAGCAACAGCACCGCCTATAGTTCCTGGAATTCCTATTAATTCCTCTATACCAGACAAGCCTTCTTCCTTTGCTAAAGATACAATTTTAGATAATAAAGCTCCTGCTTCGGAGTATATACAATTATTTATTTTTGCGCACCTGTTTATATTTTTTGTACAAATAAAAGCGCCCTTATATCCTGAATCGCTAATCAATATATTGCTACAATTACCAACAATAGTATAAGGAATACAAATATTATCTAACTCTTGTATAATACTTTTTATTGAATGAGTTTCTTGCGGGTAAATTACATAGCGAATTTTTCCACCGCTTTGAAATAGCGATAGGGATTTTTGATTATATTTGATTGAGCAATTAAAACGTTTAAAATAATCAATATACTGCACAATAAAAATTATGCAATTGCAAAATAAATATTACTTTTTTCTTAAAATATATACTTCAAGTGGATCTATAACTATTCTTTTATCATTAAATACTCGTCTTGATAATAAATCTACATATTCGCCATCAAGACAATAAGATGCTCTTTTTTCTCCGCTGTTAGCAAGAAGGATAATTGAACTATCATTATTCTTTCTTTCTATAATTAGATAATCATCTTCTTTTATATTGATATCTCCAAGAATTTCTTCTTTATATTTCTTTCTAATCTCTCCTAAAGCCTTATAGTGTGACAATAGTTCATTGTTAATTGCATCCCACTTCATTGTTTGTCTATTTAACGGATCTTCAAAACCTTGCATGCCTATTTCATCTCCGTAATAGATAGATGGGATTCCTGGAAGTATGTACTGTATAGA
>SAMEA3663028__coassemble_404_pt1 | contig 17272 bp, 19 predicted proteins | sample SAMEA3663028__metabat2_low_PE_020 | metagenome-assembled genome bin SAMEA3663028 (sample SAMEA3663028) | pig gut metagenome | biome: pig gut; feature: pig-associated habitat; material: faeces | place: France | collected 2012 | reverse complement strand
TTCCATCTCCAATCGATGTTCCAGAAGTAGAAGGAAACGTTCCTGGAGAAAAAGATAATATAATCACTCGTCCAGCTTCTGATGATGCTCCACTTAGTGGATTAGCATTCAAGATTGCTACAGACCCATTCGTTGGAAAATTAGCTTACTTCAGAGTATATTCAGGTGTTATCACAAAAGGTTCATATGTATATAACTCAACAAAAGATAAGAGAGAACGTATTGGTCGTTTGGTAAGAATGCACGCTAACAGCCGTACAGAAATCGACGAAGCACATGCTGGTGATATCATTGCTATCGTTGGATTAAAAGATACAACAACAGGTGATACTCTATGTGATGAAAAGGATCCAATCGTATTAGAGAGTATGGATTTCCCAGAACCAGTTATTCAAATTGCTATCGAACCAAAGACAAAAGCTGGTCAAGAAAAGATGGGTCTTGCTCTTCAAAAACTTGCTGAAGAAGATCCAACATTCAAAACATATACAGATCAAGAAACAGGACAAACAATCATCGCTGGTATGGGTGAATTACACCTAGACATTATCGTAGATAGATTAAGAAGAGAATTCAAGGTAGATGCAAATGTTGGTAACCCACAAGTTGCTTATCGTGAAACAATCAGAGAAACTGTTAATGCTGAAGGAATGTACAAGAGACAATCTGGTGGTAAAGGACAATATGGTCATTGTAAAGTTGTTCTTTCTCCAAATGAACCAGGAAAGGGCGTAACATTCGTAGATAAGACAGTTGGTGGATCTATTCCAAAAGAATATATTCCAGCTGTTGAAAAAGGTATGCGTGATGCTGCTATGGGCGGTATCTTAGCAGGATATGAAATGGTTGATTTCAATATCGACTTAGTAGATGGTTCTTACCATGAAGTAGACTCATCAGAAATGGCATTCCAAATCGCTGGATCTATGGCATTTAAAGATGGTGCTTCTAGAGCTAAGCCAGTATTGCTTGAGCCTATCATGTCAGTTGAAGTTGTTGCTCCAGATGAATATTTAGGAACAATTTTAGGAACAATTTCTGGACGTCGTGGAAATATCAAGACAACAGAAGATAGAAATGGTGTACAAGTTGTAGATGCTGAAGTACCACTAGGAGAAATGTTTGGTTATGCTACAGATCTTCGTGGATCTACTCAAGGTCGTGGTAACTTCACAATGCAATTCTCTCACTATGCAGAAGTTCCAAAGAGCGTTGCTGAAAAGATTATCGGAGAAAGAGCAGCAGCTAAGAAGTAATCAATAAAGTCAATATCAAAATAGCGCAAATCTATATTGATATTGACAAAATATAATAAAAAATTATAAAATAGAAAAAGAATAAAACAAAAAATTAAATAGTCAATTTTTAGGAGGATATTTAAAATGGCTAAGGCTAAATTTGAAAGAACTAAACCACACGTAAATATCGGTACAATTGGTCACGTTGACCATGGTAAGACAACTCTTACAGCCGCTATTACAATGTATTCTGCAGCTAGAGGTCTTGGAGACGCTATGAAATATGATGAAATCGATAAGGCTCCAGAAGAAAAAGCAAGAGGAATCACAATTAACACAGCACACGTTGAATACCAAACAGCAACACGTCACTATGCACACGTTGACTGCCCAGGACACGCAGACTATGTTAAGAACATGATCACTGGTGCTGCTCAAATGGATGGTGCTATCCTTGTAGTTGCTTCTACAGATGGTCCAATGCCACAAACAAGAGAACACATCTTGCTTGCTCGTCAAGTAGGCGTTCCATATATCGTTGTATTCATGAACAAGACAGATCAAGTTGATGATCCAGAATTATTAGATTTAGTAGAAATGGAAATCAGAGAACTTCTAAACGAGTACGGATTCCCTGGAGATGATACTCCAATTATTAAGGGTTCTGCATTATTAGCATTACAAGCTGCTTCAGCTGGAAATCCAGATGATCCTGCATGTGCTTGCATCCAAGAATTATTAGATGCTGTAGATTCTTATATCCCAGCTCCAGAAAGAGATACAGATAAGCCTTTCTTAATGCCAGTTGAAGACGTATTCACAATCACAGGTCGTGGTACAGTTGCTACAGGTAGAGTAGAAAGAGGATGTGTAAAGATCCAAGATAAGGTTGAAATCGTTGGTATTAAGCCTACAGTTGAAACAACAATCACAGGTCTTGAAATGTTCAGAAAGTTACTAGACGAAGCTTATGCTGGAGATAACATTGGTGCTCTATTAAGAGGTATCGATAGATCTGGTATCGAAAGAGGACAAGTTCTTGCTAAACCAGGTTCAATCAATCCACATACAGAATTCTCTTCTCAAGTATATGTACTTAAGAAAGAAGAAGGTGGACGTCATACTCCATTCTTCAATGGATATAGACCACAATTCTACTTCAGAACAACAGACGTTACAGGTTCTATCCAACTTCCAGAAGGAGTTGAAATGGTTATGCCTGGTGATAACGTTGCTATGGAAATCAAACTTATTACTCCAATCGCTATCGAAGAAGGACTACGTTTCGCTATTCGTGAAGGTGGAAGAACAGTTGGTTCAGGCGTTGTTTCTAAGATCAAAGGCTAATATATAAATTAGTATTAATAAAAACAGGTGCTTAGGCGCCTGTTTTTTAATGACTAATGCTTAATAATTGACAAAAAAAGTACAAATGTGTTAATTTATAAAAGATATTCGAGATAGGCAACATGGAAAATTACAATAAATTTATAAAAGATAATAAAAAGAAAATTAAGAATCTTGCATCACTTTCTTCAAAATGTGATTATATTACCGCGGATTTATTCGAAAAACACAAAGTATTTAGAGGATTAAGAGACAAAAAAGGTAACGGCGTTGTTACAGGGCTTACAGAAATTTCAGAAATTAATGCTTTTAGATATACTGAAAATGGTGAACGAATCCCTATAGAAGGCGAATGTTTTTATAGAGGAATTCCAATTCAACAAATCATTGAAGGCGGCGCATATAATGGTAGATTTGGTTTTGAAGAAACCGCATATTTGTTGCTTTGCGGAAAATTGCCAAATAAGCAAGAATTAGATGACTTTATTTTCTTATTATCTGGACTTAGAAAATTACCAGATACCTTTTTAAGAGATGTAATTTTAAAAGCCGTTTCTGAAAATATTATGAATGCTATGGCAAAGTGTGTGTTGTCTTTATATTCTTATGATGAAAAAGCTGAGGATTTAGATATACAAAATGTATTCACACAATGTTTGAAATTAATAGCATGTTTTCCAGTTTTAGCAGTTCATTCTTATCAGGCTCATAGATATTATCACGAAGGAAAGAATCTAAAAATTAGAAATCCAAAGCCATATTTATCTACAGCAGAAAACATTTTGTATATGCTTAGAGGTACAGATAAATTCACTGCAGAAGAAGCAAGATTGCTTGATGTTTGCTTAATCTTACATGCAGAGCATGGTGGCGGTAATAACTCTACATTTACAACTAGAGTTGTAACATCTTCAGGAACTGATACATATTCAGCAATTGCAGCTGCACTAGGATCACTAAAAGGACCTAAACATGGTGGTGCAAATATTAAAGTTGTTGAAATGATGGAAGATATAAAGGCTCATGTAAAAGATTATTCAGATGATGAAGTAAAAAATTATTTGAAGAAGATTTTAGATGGTCAAGCATTTGATCATCAAGGGCTAATTTATGGAATGGGACACGCGATTTATTCCTTATCTGACCCTAGAGCTAATGTTCTTAAAGGCATGTTGTTTAATGAAAATTATCATTTTGAGCACACTCCAGACTTTGAATTATATCAAAAGGTGTACAAAATGGCGCCTGAGCTAATTGCCGAAAAAAGAAAAGTGTTTAAAGGAGTTGCAGTTAATATAGATTTCTATACTGGATATATCTATAAAATGCTACATATCTCTAAAGAATTATTTACACCAATATTTGCTATTGCAAGAATTGCAGGTTGGAGCGCACATCGTATCGAAGAATTAATAAATCAAAGTAAAATTATTCGTCCTGCATACGTTGCCGTTGGCGATAGACAAGAATATGTTAAGTTAGATCAAAGAAAACCTTCACAAGGTTAAATATAAAAAATAAAAAAGAGGACATATGGGAAGAAAAGATTGGTTATATGGTAGAAATGTTGTTTTAACAGGTTGTTCTACAGGAATGGGAAAAGAAGTTTTATTAATCTTAGTTAAAAAGTATGGCTGTAATGTTATGGGTGTAGCTAGAAATAAGGCAAAACTAGATGAATTAAAAGCTGAACTTGGAGACAAATTTTCATATAGAAGATTTAATATTTCTTCACAAGAAGAATGGTACAAATTTGCTGAAGAATTAAAAGCAATGAATTTCGGTGTAGATATTGTAATTAATAACGCTGGAATGATTCAACCATTCACACAATATACAGATTTGCCTGATGATCAAGCAATGAAAGTTATTAATACAAACTTATTGAGCATTGTATATAGTTGTAAAGCAATGATTCCACTTGTTAAAGAAAGTCAATTTGGATTTATTTGTAACGTTGCTTCTGCTTCTGCAATTTTGCCTTTTGGTGGACAAGCAATTTATTCTGCAACAAAAGGCGGCGTAAATGGATTAACACAATCTTTAGCTCAAGAACTAAGAGGATACGGAATAGGCGTTTGCTCAATAATGCCAGGACCTGTTAAGACAGATATTTATAAAGCAAGAGAAGGAGAGGCTGCTGGACAACAAAAAGCAGATAAATTAGTTGAAGGACAAGGTATTACAGCAGCAACAGCTGGTAAGAGAATTGTCAATGCAATTGCAAAGAGAAAAATTAGAGTAGTTCTAGATGGAATGGCAAAGATGATGGACTTAGGAATGAGAGTTTGCCCAAGAATTACTGTAAAATTAGTTGCTAAAGCTATGAAAGGTGCATCTTCTTTTGTAAATTCATTTAAGCCTATATTTGCTGAACAAATAGAAAAGAAAGATGAAATTAAAGCAAAGATCAAGGGTAGAAAAGCTGTTATTAAACATGATATTTCACAAGTAGCTCCAGGACCTTTTGCAAATGACGATTTAACAAATGTCTAAATAATAAAAATTACAAATAATTGCTCCTAAACTTTACATATTCACAAGTTTAGGAGTATTTTTTTGCTTGAATTATACTACAAGATAAACTTAAAGCTCCTTTTATATAAAATATAAAATATAAATATAATTCGTTTGACAGCACAATATTCATGTGTTAGAATGATAACGCACTCATAAGAAACGGGGTGTATTTTTTTAGCGGAGGAATATAAAAATGGCAAAGAGCACATCTACAGCAAGAATTACTCTAGTATGCACAGAATGCAAACAACGCAACTATGACACATACAAGAATAAGAAGAATACTCCAGACAGACTTGAATTAAACAAGTATTGCAAATTCTGCAAAAAGACAACTGCACATAAAGAGTCTAAATAATTAGGAGAGAAAGATGGCAAAACAAGAAAAGTTAAGAGAAGCAATGGAAAATAGAACAGAAGCTCCTGTTTCTACTTCAACAAAAGCTGACAAAAAAGATAAGAACCAAAAAGAAAACTGGTTTGTAAGAACTGGAAAGAAAATTGGTAAAGCATTTAAAGAAATGTTCTCTGAATTAAAGAAGGTTAATTGGCCAACTTGGAAAATTACATTGACTTCTTTAGTAACAGTTTTGGTTGTTGTTCTTTTCTTTTTATTAGTTGTTATGGGCTTTGATAGCCTTTGGGCATGGTTACTTGGATTGCTAGTATAAGGAGGTAAGACGATATGTTAGAAATGGACGTTCCACAATGGTATATTCTAAATATTCAACACGGCTATGAATCAATCGTTGAACAAGAAATTAGAGAACTTATAAATTCTGATTTATATAAAGATCTAGTACTAGACGTATCTGTACCACGTGAAATTACTTATGTAGAAAGAAACGGCAAAAAGAAAACTGTTGAAAAACCAAAATATCCTAACTATGTTTTTGTTAAGATGATTTATACAAAACAAAGTTGGTGGGCTGTTAAGTCTACAAGAGGAACAAGAGGTTTTTGTGCAGATGCAAAAAATATTCCTATTCCAATGTCTGCAGATGAAGTAAAGAAAGCACAATTGGAAGAAGTAAAGATAGAAGATTTGAAGATCAAAGTTGGAGACAATGTTTCAATCTTATCTGGTCCATTTAAGGATTGGGAAGGTGAAGTTATTGATATTAGACCAGATGATCAAAAGATTAAGGTTAATATCGTAATTTACGGAAGAGAAACATCAATGGATCTTGACTTTGCTCAAGTTGAAAAAATTTAAGTTAATAAAGCTCGCAAGAGCATGGGAGAAACGTAAATCTATTTAATGCGTTTCGATATACCACGATTGCTATATGGAGGATTAAACTATGGCAAAGAAAGTTAAAGCAGTAGTTAAATTACAATTACCAGCCGGCAAGGCAACTCCAGGACCACCAGTAGGATCATCTTTAGGACCTCACGGCATTAATATTCCTGCATTTACAAAAGAATTTAACGAAAAGACAAAATCACAAGATGGATTCATTATTCCAGTAGTAATGACAATCTATGAAGACAAGAGCTTCACATTCATCTTAAAAACTCCACCAGTTCCAGTATTAATCAAGAAAATGGTTGGAATTCAATCTGGAAGCGCAAAGCCTAATAAAGATAAAGTTGCTAAACTTACAAAGGCTCAAGTAGAAGAAATTGCTAAGCAAAAGATGCCAGATCTAACAGCTGGATCATTAGAAGCAGCAATGAGCATGGTTGCAGGTACAGCACGTTCAATGGGCGTATTGGTAGAAGAGTAATAGGAGGAAGTAGATATGAAACAAGGTAAGAGATATTTAGAAGCTGCTAAGTTAGTTGAATCTGCTAAGGCCTATGATATCGGTGAAGCAGTAAATGTTATGTTGCAAACAGCTACAGCAAAATTTGATGAATCTGTAGAATTACATGTTAAGCTTGGTGTTGACTCTCGTCACGCTGACCAACAAGTTAGAGGCGTTGTAGTATTGCCAAACGGAACAGGTAAAACAAAGAAAGTCTTAGTTATCGCTAAAGGAGCAAAGGCTGATGAAGCTCAAGCTGCTGGTGCAGATTATGTAGGCGGAGAAGAATTAATCAATAAGATTAAGAATGAAAACTGGTTTGATTTCGATGTATGTGTTACAACACCAGATATGATGGGACTTGTAGGTAGAATCGGTAAGGTTTTAGGACCTAAGGGATTAATGCCAAACCCAAAATCAGGAACAGTTACTATGGACGTTACAAAGGCTGTTAATGAAATCAAAGCAGGTAAGGTAGAATATAGATTAGATAAGACAAATATTATTCACGTTGCTATCGGAAAGAAATCTTTCGGAGCTGAAAAAATAATTGAAAACTATCAAGCTATATACGAAGCAATTTTAAAGGCTAAGCCATCTTCAGCAAAGGGTCAATATGTAAGAAGTATTTCAATTTCTTCAACAATGGGTCCTGGCGTTAGAGTTAAGGCTTAAAAAACACGTCAATTTATTTGACACACATAATACATTATTGTATTATAAATTACGAAATTTATTCTTGCCAAAGACAGCAAGTGCTTGAAAAAGCTTAATATCTTGCCGAGGTTAGAGAAAATAGTATAATTGAACTATTATCCCTCTATGTCTTTGGCTAGAGGGATTTATTATTTATAGGAGGTAAGGAATGTCAGTAGCAAGAGATTTAAGAGCTCAACAAATCGAAGATATCAAATCTAAGATCCAAGCTTCTAATGGTTTTATTCTTGTAAGCTACAAAGGTATTACAGTTGCTGATGATGTTGCACTACGTGCTGCATGCAGAGAAGCAAAAGTTGAATACAAAGTTTTAAAGAATAGACTTGTAAACAAGGCACTAGAAGAACTTGGCATTGAAGGATTTGCAAATGATTTACAAGAGCCTACTGCTGTTGCCTTTGCAAACGGAGAATTAACAGCCGCTTGTAAAGTAATTAAAGATGCTTCAGCAAAAGTTAATTGTTTAAAAGTAAAGAGTGGATGCATGGATAATGCATACATCACAGCAGACACAGTAAATGCATTAGCAGCTATCCCATCAAAGGAAGTACTTATTGCACAATTACTTGGTATGTTACAAAGCCCAATCAGCGGCTTAGCAAGAGCGCTACAACAAGTAGCAGAACAAAAAGCTTAATAGCTTAAAAAAATTTAGAAATTATTGGAGGATATAAAAATGGATATCGCAAAGTTAATCGAAGAAATTAAAGGAATGACAGTATTAGAACTTAACGATCTAGTTAAGGCAATTGAAGAAGAATTTGGTGTTAGCGCAGCAGCTATGGCAGTTGCAGCTCCAGCAGCTGGTGGTGCAGCAGCTCCAGCAGCAGAAGAAAAGACAGAATTTGATGTTATCTTAAAGGCAGCTGGTGCTAATAAGATCGCTGTTATCAAAGTTGTTAAGGCTGCTACAGGTTTAGGCCTTGCTGAAGCTAAAGCAGTTGTTGACGGAGCTCCAAAGGCAGTTAAGACAGCTTGTCCAAAGGCTGAAGCTGATGATTTAGCTAAACAACTTACAGAAGCTGGTGCTGAAGTAGAAGTTAAGTAATTTATCTTTACGAACCTATAAAAATATAAAGGGCTGTCAATGACAGCCTTTTTGATATATAAATATTAAATAAATTGATTTAAATCTTTATTGTAATTATAACCTATTGATTCAAGTTTCGTTATTATTTCTTCTTTTGAAATGTCTTCTGAATCACATAATGAATCGAGGGAAGAATATGAATCTCTAAGTTTCATGTTTATAATTGATAAAAGCATATAGTTATCTTGAGGAATATACATTTTGATTTCTCCTTATATACTTTAATAATACTATAAATTGACTACAAATAATAGGTGTGATAATATGTTTTCGAGGTGAATTACATGTATTTTTCAAAGTTAGTTGAATCTATTTGCCCATATGTTGCTGGCGAACAACCACAGGACAAAAAATATATAAAAATCAATACAAATGAAAATCCTTATCCTCCTTCTAAAGAAGTGGAAAAGATTATTAAAAGTTATGATTATTCGTCATTGAGATTATATCCAGATCCTGACAGTAATGTGTTAGCAGATTCTTTATCCAAGATTTACAACGTAGGGAAGGAAAATATCTTTTTAGGAAATGGATCGGACGAAGTACTTGCCATGTGTTTTCCTGCATTTTTTGATCCAAATGATTTGCCTGTTGCTTTTGCAGATATAACTTATTCGTTTTATAAAGTTTGGGCTAATATGTATAAAATTAACACTCATGTTGTTCCTTTAAATGACAACTTTGAAATTGATGCAAATGATTATATAAATTTAGGCAATAAAGTAAAGGGAATTATTATTACAAATCCAAATGCGCCAACAGGAATTATTCTTGATAAACAGGATTTGATTTCTATAATAAAGGCAAATAAAGATAAAGTAGTAATAGTAGATGAAGCATATGTAGATTTTGCCAATTATTCTATGGCAGAATATATTAAAGAATTTGACAATCTACTTGTTGTTAGAACTTTTTCAAAATCGTATTCTTTAGCAGGAATAAGATGTGGATTTGCTCTTGGCAACGCTAAGCTTATTAGTGCTCTAAATACAATTAAAAATTCAATCAATTCTTATACCGTAAATAGATTAACTCAAGCTGTAGCAAAAGCAGCGATTGAAGATAGAGAATACTTTGAATCTACTATTAATAAGATTGTACAAACTAGAGAGTGGACAGTAACAAAATTGAAAGAATTGGGATTTTATGTATTGCCTTCATCTTCAAACTTTGTATTTGCAAAGCATATTGAATGCAAGGGAAAGGATTTATATTTAAATCTAAAGAAAAATGGGGTATTAGTAAGGCATTTTGATTTAGATAGAATTAGAGATTATTTAAGAATCACAATAGGCACACAAGAAGAGATGGAAAAGCTTATTGAAACACTTATTGAAATAATGTAAAAATAGACAAAATAATATAAAACTACCACGTATAATCGTGGTATTTTTTTTAATATGAATATTAAATATGAAACAGATTTTAATAATTTAAAAAACTATATGTATTTGGGGAAAACATCTTTAATCATTGAAAAAGATCAAAATATAGATGAAATTGATAAATATTTTTCTATAAATAAAATCGAATATAGAAAATATACATTAGAAGATAATTTATATGAGGCAGTAGAAGGAGTAAAAAATGTAATTGTATATGGAAGCATTAAGACGCTCAAAAAAATAGATGTATATCCACTTGATTATATATTTATACCAAGCGATTTGTTTATGCTTGATGTACTTTCGCTCATAAGTCCACCAAGATGTATTGTATTTATGCAAAAATATGAAACATCTTTATATTGCGATATATATTCGCAATTAGCGTTATTATTACTTGAATATAATGACATTTCAATTAATTACACAAATCCAATAGAATCGTATGCTTTGGCAATGCAAGCACATCAAGATGAGTCGCAAAAATATGATCTTGTTGTTAAATACTTTTCATCTATTTGTGAAGATATAAAAAAGGATTTATTTGTCTTGTGTTTAATGATGATTATTAGGTTTTATATGGCTGTTAAAAACATTAACATGTTAACTTATCCAGGAGATTTTGATAATGCAATAAAAATAATGTCAAAGATGCTAAATATCCCATCTTTTGGGATACTTAAGACTTTATCTAGCAAAAAAGAATTAGGGAAAGAATCATTTAAGTTTATTAGTTCATACAACATAGAGTCTTTTAAAAGAAAATATGATGAGGTTATCCCGCTTATTAAAGCATATAAAAATTGTTTAAAAGATAAAGGATATGAAATGAGTATATCTTTTAGAAAAATATATGACTATATTTCATATGCGGCTATTTTTTCTAATCAATCATCAGATTATTTTCAACTATTTTTACTTGGATTGATTTAAATATTAAATATTGGTCAATACTTTAAGCGAGGCAAGAATGAAAAAAATAATATTGCTTGTAATTGTGTCTATACTATTATGCGTTATATCTATGCTTACATATAAGGTCAATTTGCCTAATGCAGATGAAATAAAGGTGTATTCTCAATCAAGCGATTTAGATATTGATGCAGTAGCTAAAACTCGTGCATTCGGGGTAACAAGATATACCTTATCCAACAAGGACATAGAAAAAATACAGGAGGATTTTTCAAATATAATATCTATCGAATTTACATATAAAAAGATTTCAATCGATGAAATAATAGAGCAATTAAACTGCATTATTGTTTCCTATGAAAAAGTAGAGAATGTACTTATATATTATTTGTACACAAGTTCTATCGATGAGTCTATAGAAGTAGACAACAGATATATAAATGTGGAAGTTGCTATTTCGAAAGAAAATGTAAAAATAGGTATTCCTTTGCTTGTAGGGGAATATTAGGAGGTATTATATGTCAAAAGGAAATAAAACAAATGAAAAAGCCGCTGTTATAATGAATAAAGCATTAACATTTTTAAAGCATAATATTTACTATATCATTATGGGAGTTTGCGTTTTGGCACTTGCAACAGTAATTACGGTCGCTGCAGTAATTAATTCAAATAAAGCAAAAGCTCAAATCCCAAATGATAATGAGGATATTTTGTCTCCTGCACCTGATAATACAGATGTAGATAACCAAGATCAAGATACAAATCTAGATTCTAACGAACAAAAACAAGTAGATAATCCAACTATAGATGTAGAAGAGACTTTCTATATTATAGCTCCACTAGATTCGTATGTTGAAGGACAGGGATTTTCAGATACAGAATTGGTATGGAATGCCACTCAAAAACATTGGGCAACACATGAGGGAATGGATTTTAAAGCAGAGGCTGGCAGTGAAGTAAAATGTGTTTTTGATGGGGTAGTAGAGAGTGTAACGACAGATAGTTTTAATGGAACAACTGTAACAATTTCTCATATAAAAGGATATCAAAGTGTATACAAATTACTTGATGGTGTTTCCTTAAAAGCTGGAGATAAAGTTCAAAAAGGACAAGTAATTGGTAAAATATCTGAAAATGCATTAAGTGAAATAGCAGATGGACCGCATTTACATTTTGAAATATTAAAAGATGGGAAGAGAGTAAATCCACTAGATTATTTAATAAATGGAAATAAATAATATGTACACCCGCAAGGGTGTATTATTCTTCTTTTGTAAAACAACGAGTTTTTAATAACCCATCTTTAATATCAACCGTTTTGCTTGTGCAAGTACATCCTTTGTTATATTTGCAAGGAAAGCAATTGCATTGAATAAACGTGTCATCATTATCTTCATACGAAAAGTCTTTGCTTGCTTCCATATTAACCTTAGTTTGTTCTAATATTCCCATTTCACGTTTTTGTCTTGTTTCGCAAACACCGCGCTTATTTATAGTAATAAAGCCTGCTGTGCAATGATAATTGTTATTAAACTCGCAATTTGAAGTTGTACATTTTAGTCCTTTCATTTATCTACGCCTCCTTATCTTTATTATTTTTATTATTGGAGTTTTTATTCATTTTTCGCTGTTGAATAAAAAATATTGTTATGCTAATATTATTTCGAGGTGATAAAAATGAAAGTATTGTTATTACAAGACGTAAAAGCTCAAGGTAAAAAAGGTGAGATTATTGAAGTTAATGATGGCTATGCAAGAAACTTTCTAATTAAGAAAGGATTTGCTAAAGAAGCTACTGCAAGCGTAATAAATGAAACAAATCAAAAAAATGCAGCAGAGGCAAAACGCAAAGCTGAAGAACTAGCAGAGGCAAAGAATATTGCCAATATTTTAAACAATAAGGTAATTACAATTTCAGTTAAATGTGGAGACACAGGAAAACTATTTGGTGCTGTTACTAGCAAGGAAATTGCAGATGAAGTTTCTAAACTAGGATATACAATTGATAAAAAGAAATTTGTAATTAAAGACCAAATAAAAGCTATCGGCAAATATAGCGTTGAATGCAAGATTTATACAGGAGTATCTTTTAGCATAGTTGTAAACGTTATTGCACAATAGAAACATTAGTGATTATATTGTTTTCAATAAGAAAGTCAAAGTTTTTAATAACATTTTGACTTTCTTTTTTATATAGAAGGGAAACTCTATTTTTAACATAAAAATCGTTTAATAATATGATTTTTTCAAATCCATTTAGCATATCTAAAAAAATGTCATATGAACTTTCTAAACATAGTTTTTTTGCGTACTCGAAGTCTTTTATATATATGCTTTCTAAAAAGATATATGGTATAGAAAAAGAGGATATGTTTGGTGCTACTCTATAAGCAAATTCTCTTGAAACTTCTTTATATTGTCCATCAACAAAGCAAAAATGTCGTTTAACAATTCTTTTTAAAGAATCGTTTATTTCATCTATTAATATAATTTCATTATCTATAAAGACAATATCATCGCATTGACAAGACAAAATAGAGGTGTAATCGTCGCCATAAAACAAAATATTAATATATTTCTGTTTTTCTATATTTGCAAGTATTGTGATTAATTCTCCAAAGGAAAGTTCTGCATGTTTTATAGAGATTTCATTAAGCTTTCCTGGAGTAATAGCATTATAAATCTCGCTTTCAGTTTCTAAAGATAAATAATATATGTTCGCATTTTCATGAGCAGTAAAAATGTGTTGTTTTTTTAATTTCAATTCTTCCTCATAATAAATGTTTGGTTGAGTTATGCAGGATATATCTTTTTTGAAAGATATGTAAAAGGAGGAAGAATTTATTTTTGCAATGATAAGATATTTGTTTGCTTGTATTTCATTGTTCACTATCTTAATGGTGGTAAAAATAGGGGAAGAAGTCTCGTCAAATGGAATAAAAATAAGCGGCAAGATATTACTTGATGTTTTATAGCAATATTCCACAACGCATTGATTACAAATTATGCATCCATTTTGATTATCAAAATATAAAGATAACATATTATAAAATATGAAAAAAGGCCACCTAATATGATTAAGTGGCCATAAGAATTCATTTGTAAACTTATTTTAGTATATATTTATAGTCGCCTTCAAATATAGCTAAAACTACATTTGAGTAACCATTTATTAATTGAGAATCATTAACAACATAACAAGAAACAGCAGCGCTTTTTCCTGTTAAATCATTAGATGTAGTAGCGGATACTTTTCTATATTCATATTCTACTTCGTTGTAAACATATTTTTCCTCACTTGCAGCACAAGTAGTAGAAACCTGAATCTTTTCTTTTTGATCTATATCGTATGTTTTAAAAGTAAATCCATTAAAAGATGTAGTTACAACTCTTAGGGCAAAATATAACATGCAATTTTCATAATATGCACTTGAAGTATATGTGTCAGATTTCATATTGTCTTCTTTTACTATTTCTCCATTAACCAATTTTTTGAAATAGCATTTTTTGCCGTCTTCGTTTTGTTTAACGACAACAGTAGTTGTGTCGTTTTCAACAGTTTTAACGTAAGAGCCAAAGAATTGTAAATTGTTATATACGCAAGTATAAGAAACTTGAGAATAAGATCCATCATCAAGAATCAATTCATTAGAAATAATATAAGCATTTGGCTTTGTTGCTTTAAATGTATATAGTGCAGTTTTTTCACTAGATTGAGTTTTAGTAATACCATCTTCGTAAACATAATATGCTACATCTTTAGCCATGTTTTCTACTTTTGTTGTAAGTTTTCCAATCTTTTCATCTGTTTGGGCAACCATCATGTCGTATTCAAAAGTCTCTGGCAAAATTCTTTCAAGCCATAAACCCATTTCTGAAATACTAGATTGTAATGTTGCAGAAGAGTTATTGCATGAAACAAAAGCTAAAGATAAAACCAAAATAGAAATTACTACAACTATTGATAAAAATGTCTTTTTCATTTTTTAAATTCCTTAATTTAAAATTCTAGTTTATTGTAACAAAAAATGTCTTTATTGTAAATCAATATAATACGGAGCAAAAATTTAGTTTTTTGTAATATGGCAAATGCAAAAATATTAAAATCTTTTGACAACAATTTAAGAAAAAAGAGATGTCTCATTTTTAAGACAGCACTCCAAAAAATACTAAGAGCTCTATATACAGTAACGCAAAAATTTATTATTATATATATTGAGAATTTTTTATAAAATAAAAAAATGTAGAGGGAAGAAACGATGGCGAATTTGATTATATCTAATACACTTGATGGAACCTTTGTTCTAGAGAAATTAAAACAAAATTTAAAAAAGGGAGAAAAGCAATTAATTATCGTCCCAGATAGGGTTGTGCTTTCTTATGAAACGAGGACTTTAGAATATTTAGGTATTGTTGGATCTTTTGATATAGAGGTTGTTTCTTTTTCTCGTCTTGCAGATTTATATTTAAAAAAAGAAAACAAAAAAATATTTAATAATCAATCTCAAATGATGCTTATTAGAAAGGTGATTGAAGAGAACAAATCAAAATTGCTTTATTACAAAACAGCAGCTGGATATGTTGGTTTTTCTAATGAAGTTTTAAAAGTGATAAATCAAATAAGACTTAATAATATTACCACTTCAGACTTGTCAAAATTGCTAGAAGCTTTACCTGAGAAATATCAAAATAAAGCTAAAGATATTTTGCTTATTTATAATAAATATCTTGAGGCAAGTGTTAATTCTTGCTACGATGCCGTTTCAAAATTAGAAGTAATAAAAGAAGCTGCAGATAAAGGGGAGTATTGTAATTACAACATATATATTTGCGAATTTACATATTTTAATAAATTGGAATACGATATTATATTTTCATTGCTAAAAAATCAAGATGTAGATAAAAAGTTCTATATTGGTGTAATAGAATCAAACGACGATAACAAACACATATACCCAAAGACAAGACAAAGTGTAGAAGCTTTAGTAAAAGGCGCTGGATGTGATTTGCAAAAGGAATACATAAATGAGGTTTTAGATGAGGAGTTTGAAGAAATAAGAAAGAACTTATTCTCATATAAAATCCCAGATAATAATATTAAATCTAATAAAGTTCAATTAATGATGGCGACAGATATTGAAGAGGAAGTTCAAGGTGTTGCTAATCAAATAAAAGCAATTATATCAAAGGGCGATCAAAGATATAAAGATATGTCTATTGTTTGTTGCGATATAGACAACTATAAATCTTCAATTCAATCAATATTTAGAAGAAATAATATTCCTTTTTATATGGATGTAAAGACAAGCTTGTATAATCAAAGTTTTATTAAGCAATTATTATTTGCTTGCAAAACTGTTTTAAACGGATATAGACAAGAGGATGTCATTGCTTATTTAAAGGAAATGGGTTCAACTAAAGAAGGAAATGCAATTAATTATTTTGAAAACTATATATTAAAATATGGACTAAATTACGAAAAAGGCTTTAAGCAAGAGTTAAAATATGGAACAGAATATGAATTGGCTAAAGCAAAGAAATATCAAGAAAAATTACTTGATAATCTTAGTCCTTTAGAGAATATAAAAGGAAAAACAGTAAAAGAATATGTAAATGCAATAAAAGATTTTATGCAAAAGGTTGAGGCAGAAAAAACATGTGAAGATTTTGCTTTAGAACAGGAAGAAAAAAGTTTTATTGTTGAAGCATCTATAACAAGACAAGTGTGCTCAAAGTTAAATGAAATTTTATCTCAACTTAGTGCTATTTTAGGTGAGTGCGAAATGAGCTTTGAAAAGTTTGTTCAAATCTTAGAATCCACTATATCATCTCAAGAGATAAGTACAATTCCTATGTATATAGATTGCGTTTATATAGGTTCAGTTAATAAGACTGTATATATGAAAAAAGATTATATGTTTGTAATGGGTGCAAACGATGGTCTTTTCCCAAGCGAAACAACAGAGGCAGGATTAATATCTCCTCATGAATATCTAGAATGGAATAAACATGGGGTTTGCATATATCCAAATGTATATGATGTTAATAGTATAGAAAGATTAAATGTTTTAACTATTTTGTTGAAAGCTAAAAAGGGCTTACAAGTCTCATATCCAAAAAGCGATATCTCCGGAGCAGAGTTACAAGCCTCGCCTGTAATTGAATATTTGCAAGATATATTAAAAACAGAAGTTTATTCGTTTGGAAAGATTGAAGATGATACTCCAATAGATTTAATGATAAAAAACATTACAAGCAAAAAAAATGTTTTGCTTGAACTTATAAAACTAAAAGAGCAGGTAGAGAAAAAGC
>SAMEA3663028__coassemble_394_pt1 | contig 17724 bp, 14 predicted proteins | sample SAMEA3663028__metabat2_low_PE_020 | metagenome-assembled genome bin SAMEA3663028 (sample SAMEA3663028) | pig gut metagenome | biome: pig gut; feature: pig-associated habitat; material: faeces | place: France | collected 2012 | reverse complement strand
TACAAAATTATGTATACCTGCAAAAACAACAGTAATTGAAGATAATGCATTTAATGGAAGCATGATTGAATATTTCTATTTTGCTTCTAGTAGTGCTAGTTCAAATGAAGAATATTTATTTGAAGAAGACGCATTTAATGGAATAAAACTTTCCTCATTAGATGCTGTTAGAGTATATGTTATAGGAAGAACAAATGCAGGAATCGTATCTGATTCTAATTTGCAAAAAGCATTAAACGATTTTGATATTGAAATAGAAGTTTCTGATGAACCAAACTAAATAACAAATCCACCATTAATGGAAATAACTTGGCCGTTTATGTAACTTGCATCATCACTAGCAAGCCAAATAGCGGCCTTTGCTATATCTGATGGATTTCCAATTCTAGAAGACGGCGTCATGTCTATTATGTCTGAAATATCTTGTTTAGATAAATGAGCATTCATGTCTGTATTTATTAATCCTGGAGATATTGCATTTACGTTAATACCATTGTAGCCTAATTCTTTTGCTAAAGATTTGGTTAAGGCTATAATACCTCCTTTTGTTGCGGAGTATACACTTTCACAGCTAGCGCCAACTTCTCCCCACATAGAAGCTATATTAATAATTTTTCCTGAGTGTTGAGAACACATAATAGTAGCAATAGCTTTGCAGCAGTATATAGTTCCCAATAAATTTGTATTTACAAGTTCTTGAATATCTTCAATTGATGAGTCAATTAGAAGAGAAGTTTTAGAAATGCCTGCATTCATAATTGCAACATCAATAGTTTTTCTTAATAAAAAAACTTTATCTACAAGCGCATTAACCTCAAAATAATTTGAGATATCTGCCTTGATAATAATACCATCTCCGCCGCTATTCTTTATGTCTTGTAATACGTTTTCTGCGCTTGATTTAGATTTATTATAACTAATTACTACAAAATAATTGTTTCTTGCAAATTCACGAGCAATTTCTGCTCCAATACCTTTTGAACCACCAAATATTACTGCTGTTTTCATATTATTAATTATACATCAAATATAAAACTTGGCAAATCATTAGGTAAATTTTGTTTTTAAGTGTATAATTTAGCCATGAATAATTTTGAAAAATTTAATATAGATAGCCATATTTTAAGAGCGTTAGATGAGCAAAACATAGTTAATCCGTCTGAGATACAAGAAAAGGTTTTACCTATTGCTTTTTCAGGAAAAGACCTTGTTGCAAAAGCACCAACAGGAACTGGCAAAACTTTGGCTTTTGTTTTGCCAATTATTCACATGGTTAATACAGACAACAATAAAGTTCAGGCACTAATTGTATGTCCTACAAGAGAACTTGTAATACAGATATGCGATGTTTTTAAATCTGTAACTAAGTATTATGAAGGATTTAGAGTTGCCGGGCTATATGGCGGACAAAACCTTCAAAGGCAATTGTTATATCTTAGAAAAAAACCACAAGTAATTGTAGGTACTCCAGGTCGTATATTAGATCATCTAGATAGACACACTTTAAAGTTACAAGAGAATAAAATGATCATTCTTGATGAAGGGGATGAAATGCTTGATATGGGCTTTAGACCAGATATAGAAAAGATTTTGAAAGCCATACCACAACAAACATGCCAAAAAATGTTATTCTCAGCAACTATTCCTAAGCAAATAGAAGATATAGTAAAAGAAAAGTTTTATGAGCCTGAATATGTTTTAGCAACAATTGAGGGAGAGGATATTCCAAAGATAAAACAGTACTACACTATGGTGAAAGACGACCAAAGAATAGCTGCAGTTTTACAAATATTAAAATCTAATAAATTTAAAAGATGTATCGCTTTTTGTAATACAAAAAGTAGAGCAGAAAAGATTTTTGAAGCTTTGAAAAAAGCCAAACAAAGTGTGGCTGTTATCCATGGAGATATGAAACAAAAAGACAGAACAAGAATAATGAAGGATTTCAAGGATGGCAAGTATGAGATGTTGATTGCTACTGATGTTGCGGCAAGAGGAATCGATGTCGAAGCTATTCAAGCAATCTTCAATATTGATCCGCCATCAGATTCGGATTTTTATGTACATAGAATAGGAAGAACCGCTAGAGCTAATTCAGACGGAATTGCTTACACTATTATAGATTCTTCTCAAATTGGATTTGTTCAAGCTTATCAGACGAAGACAAACAATGCTTTAGAATATTTTGAATTAGACGATTTAAAAGGCTCATATACATTGCCAAAAGATGGTTCAAACAAGTTTCATAAAGTAGAAAGATTAGCATCTAACAAGAGGTTCTTTTTGACTGTTGGAAAAAAGGATATGTTAGATAAGGCTACACTTGCAAAACTTGTAACATCAAAATGCGGATTGAGCATCCATGAAATTGTAGATATAAAAGTGGATGATACCTTCTCTTTTGTAGAAGTAGGAGAAGTTAATGCTAAGAAAATTCAAAAATTAAATGGACTTATGATTGGTAGTAGAAAGTTAAAAGTAGAGGAAGCAAAAGCTGAAGAAAAACAAAATAAACACAAAAAAGAAAATTTCACTTCCAAAAAAGAGTGTAGACAAGATAAAAAAATATCTGAAGAAAAGAAACGTAAAAAAGAAGAAAGATTAAGGAAAATGGAGAAGATTAACAAGAAATTTGCTCCAAAAGGAAAATTTCAAGCATATAAAAATAAATAATAGCTAAACAAAAACCCCTTTTATTGAAAAATCCAACAAAAGGGGTTTTTTAATTATCTAGAGAGTTAATTATTGTGCATTAGATTTAACTGCATACCATAGATTTTGAATTGTTTCATTTTTATCTCCATAATCTACCATAACAGCACATCTATCTACTATATCTTTAGAAGGGAATTGTACAATGTCTGTAAACACTGGAGTTTTTGCTTCTTCAATAGTAGAGAAGAAATAAGACAAATCTACAGATGTGTATCTATCTTCATCAATTGAAACGCCATCTTCCATGCAATCTGCATAATCAATTGCGTAATCAAAAGTTGCTTGTGAAGCTATTGCTGAAGTATATCCAATAAAATCCATGTTTGCAATTGCAGCTTCATCAGAACACATAAAGTTTATCCATAAATCCGCAGCTCTCTTGTTGCCAGCATAAGCAGGAATTACCCAGTAATCGCACCAAACATTTGCGCCCTCTTCAGGAACATAATATGCAAGATCTGGATATTTTCCACACTCGTCCATGTGTTCTTCACTTAATGTATATACAGCATCTCCTGACCATTGTAATAATAGGTCTGTCTTTCCTAAAACGATATCTGTTTTTCCTTCATCTACTTCGTATCCATATACATAAGGAGATTGAGCAATAAGCATATTTTTAACAACTTCTAATTGAGAATCATTTGTAGCATTTAGAGCTTGTGCGATTGTCATTGTAGCATCGTAATGTGCACTCGCAGTATTTTTAAATGTATATAAAGATGCAGCAGCATAAGAATCTCTTACAGAATCTTTCATTTGGATTTTTCCAGAATATTTTGAGTTCCATAATGCACCCCAGCCTTGCGTGGCAATTTCAGAAGTTGGGATTTTTCCTCTATTGTAAACAATACCCATTGTTCCCCACATATATGCACATGAATATTTAGAACTTATTGAAGCAAACAATCCGTTTTCGTCAGTAATAAAACTAGATACGTTCTTTCTATAATCTTCAACGTTTTCACCTAAATCTTCAGCAAGATCCAATAATAGGTTCTCTTTATACATTCTTTCTACCATATAATCTGAAGGGCATAGAACGTCATAATCTGAATTTTTTGTAGCAATTTTTGCATACATTAATTCGTTTGTATCAGCTTCTTGATACTTAACAGTTATTTTTTCGCCTGTTATTTCTTTGTAATATTTTTCAAATGCAGTGATTTGTTCAGGATCGATATATTCCGCAACGCTTAATACTTTTAAAACGTTTTCACGTTTTGTGCATCCTGCTAATCCAGGGATGATTAACAAAGAAACTAAACATACGATGGCCAAAATTAAAACTACTTTTCTTTTCATTTTAAAAAACTCCTATATATTTTATTTTTTATTTTCCTTTATTTCTTTTTGTGGCTTATTAATAAAGATTAATAGGCCAAGAACCACAAAGAAGATTATTGTAAACAATGCTCTAAACTCTGATGGAAGAGGTTTTTTGCCTGATGCTTTATGGTATATTAGCGTAGAAATTGTGCTAAATCCATCTATTGTGAATTCTGTTATAACAAAGTCATCAATACTTAAAGTGAATGCCATAACAAAGCCTACAATAATACCTGGCATTATTTCTGGAATTACAACTTTAAATATGGCTTGCCAGTAATTGCATCCTAAGTCTAAAGCTGCTTCATAGATTTTATTGTCTGATTGAGCAAGTCTTGGAGCAACATTTAGTAACACATATGGAGTGCAGAATGTAACGTGAGCAAGAATTACTTCAAACATTTCTACATCAGAACCAGTTCCAAAAACTCTTCTAAGAACCTGGAACAACAACATCATAGACATAGCGGTTACTATTTCCGAATTTACCATAGGGATTTGATTTATGTTGCTATATGTTGTTTTTATCCATTTTTTTCTTATGCTGTGTAATCCTATAGCTGCAGCTGTTCCTAAAATTGTTGCTATAAAAGAAGAAGCAACAGCGATTATTAGTGTATTTAAAAGAGCGCTAAAAATTTCGTCAGATAAATTACCAACAAATAAGTTGGAATAATTTTCAAAAGTAAACCCGTTCCAACTAGAGAAAGAAATAGAACCAGTAAATGACCAAATAATCATCCATATAATTGGAATATATAATATGCCTAGTATTATAGCTACATAAGTCCAAGATAAAGATTTTAATGCAATAGATTTAATTTTAGAGTTATTCATTACATCATACCTCCTGCTGCACTTCCATCTTTATCGTATTTGTTTACTACGAACATAGAAATTCCAATTACAATTAAAATAATTAAACTTATAGCACTAGCAACGTTGAAATTAGCGGCGTTTAGTGCTTCGTTTTGAATATAATCACCAACTAGGGAATATTTATTGTTACTCATAATATTTGCTATTGCAAAAGTTGTTATAGAAGGCATAAATACCATCGTGATGCCGCTTAAAACTCCAGGCAGAGAAAGAGGCAAGGTAACTTTTAGTAATGTTTTAAAAGGTCCTGCTCCTAAATCGCTTGCGCCTTCAAATAAGCATTTATCTATTTTTTGCATGGTATTGTAAATAGGCATAATCATAAATGGTATATAGTTATATATCATAGTAAAAGTAACAGCGAATTCTCCTAGAGGAATACCAAGTGCGTTAAATGCAGATTTTGTGGCTAGAGTTCTTATTAAGAAATTAACCCACATTGGAATCATAAATAACATAACTATTACACTTTTATATTTAAATGTAGAATTATTTAATATTAAAGCTATAGGGTAGCCTGCAACTAAACAAACAAGTGTAGTAATAATTCCTACTTTAAAAGATCTTTTTAGCATTATTAGATTTGTCGATGAGAATACTTGTTTAAAGTTTTCAAAAGTAAAAGAGAAAGACAAAGATCCATCTTGCTGATTTTCAGCAAAAGAGTATAAAAATAGGATTATTAAAGGTAGTACTATAAATACTGCCATAAAAATTCCATAAGGAATAGAAAGATATTTCCTTGAAAATTGCTTAAATTTCATTTTTTATTTCCTCTTTTATTTCCTCGATTGATTCAAAACCTTCAAAAGTAAAATCTTCAGGCTTAATTCTTATTCCGATACGATCACCCTTATCCCATAGGTATTCTGTATTTGCAAAGATGTGTTTATTATTGTCTGTTCGAATAGTAACAAAATAATTTTTTCCTTTATAAATCATTGATTCAACATTTCCAGAAAGAGGAGCGTCCCACTCGTCGTCCGTCATATCTACTTTATCAAATTCAATAGAAACAACACCTTCTTTGCCAATATAGTCTAGAGAAGAAGTTTGCTCTCCAAAGAAAGCGATTGGGTCAAACTCATAAATTTCATCATATAAAGAGAAAGTATTTTCGCTCTTAAATACAACAGGAACAACATTCTTTCTAACTTCGATTTTCATTATTTGAATATCAAAAGGATCAACATTTAAACTAACTTCAGTTCCAGCAGGGTATTCTTTTGTACTATGGATAATAAATTCGTAACCATTTGCAATACAGCTTGCTTCGTAGTGTACGCCTCTAAACATTGAAGATTTTATAACGCCGTCTATAAATCCTTCACCAGGTTTTTTTACAACTAAATCTTCTGGTCTTATAACTACTTCAATAGGTTCGTTTTCTGCAAATCCAACATCTACGCAATCAACATCTACTCCGCAGAAATTAACAAGTTTGTCTTTTTTCATTATTCCATCAAAGATGTTTGCTTCTCCGATAAAGTCAGCAACATAAGCATTAACAGGTTCGTTATATATTTCCATTGGAGAGCCCTTTTGCATAATTTTGCCATCTCTCATAACAATTATTGTATCTGACATTGTTAATGCTTCTTCTTGGTCGTGAGTAACGTAGATAAAAGTAATTCCAAGTTTTTTATGCATTTCTTTTAATTCAAGCTGCATTTCTTGTCTCATTTTTAAATCAAGAGCGCCAAGAGGTTCATCTAAAAGCAATATCTTTGGTTCATTTATGATAGCTCTTGCAATGGCAACTCTTTGTTGTTGTCCGCCAGATAAAGAGTTTACATTTCTTGTCTCGTAATCAGATAGGCCAACAATTTTAAGTGCTTTTTTTACTTTTTCGTCAATGTATTCTTTCCATAGGTTAACCTTTTTTAATTTAGGTGCGCCTTTTTTAGTATTTATTGTTTTATATTTATATGCTTTTTTTAATTTAACCAATTTTGTTTCATTAGTAGGATTATGGTCTTTATCGTAAACGACTTGTTCTACAAGAGTATCTTTCAATTTAATTTCTTTGCCGTTATCGTCTACAATCTTTTTTAGTTTTAAACCAAAAGCAACATTATTAAATACATTTAGATGAGGGAACAATGCGTACTTTTGGAATACTGTATTTACTTCTCTTTTGTAAGGAGGAAGACCAGCAATATCTTTTCCGCCGAATAGAATTTGGCCTGATGTTGGTTGTTCAAATCCGGCAATCATTCTAAGTGTAGTTGTTTTTCCGCATCCTGATGGGCCTAAAATTGTAACAAACTCACCTTGTTTAATCTTTAAATTAACATCTTTTACAACTGCCTTTGTATCATATTTTTTATTCAAATTAACAAGTTCAATGATATATTCGCTCATGCTGTTTCTCCTTAGAATTGAGGTGGGCTAGAAACCCAAATGATTTTTGCAAAGTTATCTGTAGTATTTTCAATATAATGAATCTTACTTGCTTCATAATAAAAAGAACTTCCGCATTTTACCGCTTTAGATTTTTTTCCTAAGTGTAGAACAATTTCTCCTTCTAATACATAGCCAAACTCTTCACCTTCATGAGGTTGATCTTCGTATAATTTGCCATGAGGATTAATTGTAACAATAATAGGCTCCATTTCATTCTTTTGAGCATTAGGTACAAGCCAAGTTTGAGTATATTGATCATCCTCTTTAACAATAAAGTCTTCTTCTGTAAAAACAACTTTTTGATTATCTGAATCTGAGAAAAATTCCTTTAAATCTGTACCAAGCGCATTTAATAAATCTACAAGCGTTGCGATTGATGGAGAAGTAAGGTCATTCTCAAGCTGAGAAATATAACCTTTTGTAAGCTCGCATCTATCTGCAAGTTCTTCTTGTGTGAATCCACATTGTAATCTTAAAGATTTAATTTTAATTCCTAATTCCATAAGTCCTTCTTATCATATTTGTATTGTTTAGTATTTCTAAACTTAAAAATTAATCGGTTATTTTTCTCTAAACTTTAAGTTTAAAATTATTAAACAAGCAAATTATATATATACTTATATAATGTGTCAATTATTTTTATATAAATTTTTGAGAAAAAATAATAAAAAAAACAGAGGATGAAACATCCTCTGTTTTAATCGCTTGTTTTATAAACTAGTCAGCTAAGATTTCGTCAGCTTTTCCAGCGCATCCTAAAACTTCTGTTAATTTGTGTTTAACAACAGTTTTAATGTTTGTTCTAGCATCAGCAAGATATTGTCTTGGGTCGAAATGTTCTGGATGTTCTGCAAAATGCTTTCTAATACCAGCTGTGCAACCTAATCTTAAGTCTGAGTCAATATTGATTTTGCATACGCTCATAGCAGCAGCCTTTCTTAATTGTGCTTCAGGAATACCAACAGCATCTGGCATCTTTCCGCCATTAGCATTTATGATTCTAACGAATTCTTGTGGAACTGATGAAGAACCATGTAATACGATAGGGAATCCTGGAAGTTTAGCAGAAACAGCTTCAAGAACATCAAATCTTAGTGGAGGTGGAACCAATACACCATTTTCATCTCTTGTGCATTGTTCAGGTTTAAATTTGTATGCACCATGTGATGTTCCAATAGCAATAGCTAAAGAGTCAACACCTGTTCTTGTAACGAAGTCAATAACTTCTTCTGGCTTTGTATATGTTGTGTGTTCATGACAAACTTCATCTTCAACACCAGCAAGTGTTCCTAATTCGCCTTCAACAGTAACATATGGATGATTTGTTGTATCATGTGCATATTCAACAACTTTCTTTGTTAAAGCAACATTTTCTTCGTAAGGAAGAGCAGATCCATCAATCATAACTGAAGTAAATCCACCATCGATACAGCTTTTGCATAATTCAAAAGAATCACCATGGTCTAAGTGTAAGCAAATTGGTAGTCCAGAAACTTCAACAGCAGCTTCAACCATCTTTCTTAAATATACTGGGTTTGCATAGTTTCTAGCACCCTTAGATACTTGAAGAATAAGTGGAGCATTTTCTTCCATAGCAGCTTCAACAATTCCTTGAATGATTTCCATGTTATTAACATTAAAAGCTCCAATAGCATAACCGCCATTGTATGCTTTTTCAAACATTTTTTTTGTGTTCATTAATGGCATAACCATTACCTCCTAAAAATAATTATCAAGAGTATATTAGCATATTATTGTTTTTTTTAAAACAAAAATAATAATATTGTGAATCATATTTTTCCTAAAATAATAATTTAAATATTAAACATAACAATCGAAATAAATAGAATAAAATGTAAATAAAATATTTTAGTCTATATATACTGATTTCGGTGTATAATCATTATGATTAAATATGTGGAGGTTTTGTAATGTTATTAGACCAAAGAATAAGAACACTAGCGCATAATTTGGTAAATTATTCGTGTAGAGTTCAAAAAGGAGAAAACGTTTTTATTGAAGCAACAGGAGTCGATTATCAATTAGTCAATTGCTTAGTTCAGGAAGTTGTTAAAGCAGGCGGATATCCTTATGTTTCAATAAAAGATAATAGAGTTGAAAGAGAAATTTGTATGAATATGAGCAATGAACTTGCTGAACAAATGGCAGATTTTGACAACTATAAAATGAAAAAAATGCAGGCATACATTGGTATTAGAGGCGGAGAAAACGCTTTCGAAAAAAGCGATGTACCATCAGATAAAATGAAAATCTATTTATCAAAGTATTCTCAACCTGTTCATTTAGATACACGCGTAAAACATACTAAGTGGGTAATACTTAGATATCCTACTCAAGGAATGAGCGCTATGAGTGCAATGAGCACAGAAGCTTTTGAGGATCTATATTTTAAAGTATGTAATTTAGATTATCAAAAAATGGATGATGCCATGACTCCTCTTGTTGAATTGATGAATAAGACAGATAAAGTTAGAATTGTTGCACCTGGTACAGATTTGACTTTCTCTATAAAGGGTATCCCTGCAATTAAATGCTCAGGAAAATGCAATATCCCAGATGGGGAAGTATATACCGCTCCTGTAAAAAATAGCGTTAACGGAAGAATAACATATAACACACCAAGCGTGGAAAATGGTATTAAATTTGAAAATGTATCTTTATTGTTTAAAGATGGAAAAATTGTTGAAGCTACTTCAAATCATAATAAAGAGATTAACGAAATTTTTGATACAGATGATGGAGCAAGATACGTTGGCGAATTTGCAATTGGAGTAAATCCATATGTAGAGAATCCAATGGGAGATATTTTGTTCGATGAAAAGATAAGAGGTTCAATTCACTTTACTCCTGGTGCAAGCTACGATGATGCATACAATGGAAATGATTCATCTGTTCATTGGGATCTAGTATTAATTCAAACAAAAGAAATGGGCGGTGGAGAAATCTACTTTGATGATGTACTCGTTAGAAAAGACGGAATTTTTGTGCTTGATGAACTAAAATGTTTGAATCCTGAAAATCTAAAATAAATAATTATTTAAAAATAAAAAAAATGAGCAAAATTACGATGTTTGCTCATTTTTTTTGTGTGCTTACCATAGAGAAAAATCACCGGGTTGATTAATTCTATGTTTTTAAGAAAATAAAAAATATTGAGGTTCTTTCTTATTTCCACATTTATTATAAAAAATATGGTATAATTTTGTAAATGGAGAGTAAATCTACCTAAATTTTTTGTCATTCTACTTGAAGTAGAGTGAAAAATATACTCAGTAGAGAACGATTAGGTAGATAAAATATGCATAGGATTTTAAAGTAATATTGTCAGGAGGAATAAGTATGGACGCAGAAAAAATAGGAAAAGTTATTTTAGAATTGCGCAAACATAATAAATGGACTCAATTACAATTTGCCGAGAAATTAAATGTGTCAGATAAGGCTGTTAGTAAATGGGAACTAGGTGCATCTATTCCAGATATTCAACAATTAGAATCAATTACTAAAATGTTTAATATTTCATATGATTTATTATTAAGCGGAGATGTAGATAGAGTAAAACTTCAATTAGTTCAACAAGAGCCAGCTGTGCAAAAACTTACAACTAGAGAAAAATTTAATCCTACAGAATGGTATTCATTAGATAATGCTGCAAAAGTATATCCACCTCAATCTTCTAGTGATTGGAATATGGTGTTTAGAATTGCTGCTGTTATGAAAGACCCAATAGATAAAGATATATTAAATCAGGCATTACTTGACATGGTAGATAGAATGCCAACCTTTATGGTTACAATAAAAAAAGGGTTTTTCTGGTATTATTTTGAAAGAGTAGAAAAAAATCCTAAAGTTTTAGATGGTGGCAAATATCCATGTAGATCAATTAATCTTGATGGAAAAAATTATTTGTTTAGAGTTTTGGTTGAAAACAACAGAATTGCTTGCGATTTTTTCCATTCTTTAACAGATGGTACAGGTGGAACAATATTTTTAACAACTTTAATTACTAGATACTATGAATTAAAATATGGTTCTATTAAAGATTATAAATGTGCTTTAAACGTTCTAGATAAAGTTAAAGAAGAAGAGATTCAAGATAGTTTTGATCATTATGCTACAAAAGGCAATTGTATAAAAAGAGAAATTAAACACGCATACCATATTAAAGATAAATACACAAAAGAAAGCGTGGTTACACATGTAGTTATGGATGCTAACGAATTAAAAGCTCTTGCTAAAAAGTTCAATTGTACAGTTACCGTTTTTCTTACAGCAGTTTACTCAATGGCGTTTTTAAGAAGAAGAGCTTTTGATAGAGATACTAAACCATATATAATTCAAATTCCAATTAATTTAAGAAAAAGATTCCCTTCAGAAACTTTGAGAAACTTTGCTTATTTTACTGGAATAGAAATAAATGAAATGGAGTTATCTTTAGAAGAAACCATTAAAACAGTAAAAGAACAACTAGAAAAAGGAACAGACATGGATTATCTTCAAAAGAGCATTAATGCAAATATGAGAGACGAGAGAAATCTATTTATTCGTATGGCTCCAATCTTCCTAAAAGATATTGCATTAAAAATTGTTAGCGGAACTTTGGGAGAAGAAGGTTTCACTACAGTATTTTCGAATGTTGGAAATTTAAATGCTCCAGATGAATTAAAAAGCATTGTAGATAGATTTGAGTTTGTATTAAAAGACGACAGATCTGGAGGAATTTCAATGAGCGGTATTACTTTTAATAACAAATGCGTAATATCTTTTATAAGGTCAGTAGAAAGAAGTAGTATTGAAAGAGATTTTGTAAGAGAATTAACTTCTTTAGGATTAAATATATACGTAGAAGGCAATGGAGGTGTTCAATAATGAGAGTTTGTAAATATTGCAATTGCAAAATGAATGACAATCAAATAAATTGTCCTTTATGTGGCGCTCACACTGACGTTGTAGATGCTTCTGTGCCAATGGTTTCAGGTAGTTATCCTCAAAAGGGATTGAAAAAACCTGTAAAATTGCTTGTTAGAGATATATTTATTGGATTAACTTCTATAATTTTAATGGCATTTTTGGTTTCATCAATAATGTCTCATAATTGGGCATTATTTTTGGTGGCAACATCATGCTTGGCTTTCGTATGGTTAACAATATTACAATATGTATTTTATCCACACAATACAAGGCAAATTTTATCTGGTATTTTTACATGGACTATAATATTTATTAATGCTGTATTTTTGCATTATTATTTTCACGGAATGAGTAATGCTTTAAATATATCGATTGGAATTATATCTCCAATTTTATTGTCAATACTAAATGTTGTATTTTTAATGATTGTATTTATTGGCGGAAATTGGTATAGATATGCTTTCCAAACAATAGTGTTATGCTCAATAGAAATAATATGGTTAATTGCAGTATTACTATTAAAGTTTAATGCCGTTGCATCAATAGTAAGCGCTTCAATAGGATTTGTTACAATAGCATTTTCTTTCGTGTTTGGAAGAGAAGTTATATATGCAGAATTTAAAAAACGATTCCATTTTTAAATTTTAGCTTTAAACATTAAGTGCCCTTGTGTCTAAGGGCATTTTTATTTAAAAACAATACGATTACAATTAACACTATTTAACTTATATGTTAAATCGCTTGCTAAATAAACTTAATATTGCTAAAATATTTTTTGAAAAATAAAAAAAAGATAATAAATTTTAATTTTTGGAGGACATATTATTATGGCAAATGTAAGAGTTGCAATTAATGGTTTTGGACGTATCGGTCGTTTGGCTTTCAGACAAATGTTTGGAGCAGAAGGTTATGATGTAGTAGCTATTAACGATTTAACAAGCCCAAAAATGTTAGCTCACTTATTAAAGTATGACACAATGCAAGGAAATTATGTTGCAATGGGACATACAGTAGATTTCAAGGATGCTCAATTAGCAGAAGATGGAAAGACAGTTGTAGTTCCAGGTGCTATCATTGTTGACGGAAAGGAAATCACAATTTACGCAAAAGCAAACGCTGCTGAACTTCCATGGGGTCAATTAGACGTTGACGTTGTTTTGGAATGTACAGGTTTCTATACTTCAAAAGCAAAGGCTCAAGCTCATATTGATGCTGGTGCTAAGAAGGTTGTTATTTCAGCTCCAGCTGGAAACGATCTTCCTACAATCGTTTACAATGTTAACCATGAAACATTAACAGCAAATGATAACATTATCTCTGCTGCTTCTTGTACAACAAACTGCTTAGCTCCAATGGCTAAGGCTTTAAATGATTTAGCTCCAATCGAAGCTGGTATCATGACAACAGTTCATGCTTACACAGGAGATCAAATGATTCTTGATGGACCACAAAGAAAGGGAGATTTAAGAAGATCTAGAGCTGGTGCTCAAAACATCGTACCAAACTCTACAGGTGCTGCTAAAGCTATCGGATTAGTTATTCCTGAATTAAACGGAAAATTAATCGGTTCTGCACAAAGAGTTCCTACAGCTACAGGTTCAACAACAATCTTAGTTGCTGTTGTTAACAAGTCTGTAACAAAAGATGAAATCAATGCTGCTATGAAGGCTGCTGCTACAGAATCATTCGGATATAACACAGATGAAATCGTTTCTTCAGATGTTATCGGAATGAAATATGGTTCATTATTTGATGCTACTCAAACAATGGTTATCCCAATGGAAGGTGGCAAAACTCAAGTTCAAGTTGTTTCTTGGTATGATAATGAAAATTCTTATACAAGCCAAATGGTTAGAACAATTAAATATTTCTCAAAACTATTAAATAAATAATTGATCTAAAAGAAACTAAAATAATATATCGCCGAATTCGTAAAAGGATTCGGCGATTTTTTTTCTAAATTATGATTATTTTTATAAAAACATTTTAATGTAAATCCTATAAACTCCTAAATATGAAAAAAATATACAATGAAATGAGAAAAAAGCTCAATTAAATGTTGATTTTCTTAAAAAATTGAATATAATATAAATTAGAGAAAAGTGAGGTGATAATAATGTTAATCCAATTCAATTTTAAAAACTTTAAATCCTTTAGAGAAGAGGCAACTTTGGATTTATCAGCAGCGAAGATAACAGAGTTCTCTGATAGAGTAGTGTCAATTGGTAGTGAAAAAATATTGCCTGTTGCTGCTATTTATGGCGCAAATGCAAGCGGAAAGTCAAATATATATAGTGCATTTGAATATATGTCAGAGTATATCGCGAATTCTTTTAATTATGGAGATGAAGGAGATAAATTTGAAAAATTTAGACCAACTCCTTTTTTGTTTGACTCGACATCGGCACATTCAGAGTCTAGTTTTGAAGTATATTTTACGCTACCTGGAGATAAGAGTGAAAAAACTTATAATTATGGTTTTTGTATTAATAAAGAAGGCATAACAGAAGAATGGCTAAATTATAAGGCAAAAACCGCAAGAAAGTATAGTACAATTTTTTATCGTAATGCAGATGAGATAGATTTATCCGGTTTTCCAAAAAATAATAGGGATAACATTCAAGTAGCTTTAGAAAAACAAGTTCTTATAATTTCATTGGGAGCAAAATTAAAGATTAAAAGATGTAAGGAAATTCGAGATTGGTTCATTGCTAATGAATTTGCTAATTTTGGTGATCCTTTTACTAATTTCTTTATGTCTCAAAAATTGCCAAAGGGATTTGTTGAAGACAAAAAAGTACAAAGTAAAGTTATAGAGTACTTTGCATCTTTTGATGAACATATCAAGGATTTTAGAATTGAGAAGGTTCCTCAGGAAGGAGAGTTTAATGAAGAGAAATATAAGATTAGTGCACTTCACAAGATGATTGACTCTGATAAGATGGCAGAAATACCTTTAGGCTTTGAGTCAGCTGGAACATTAAAAATGTTTGCATTATATCCAGAACTTCAAGCAGTATTAGAAAAAGGAAGCGTGTTTTTTGTTGATGAATTAAATGCTCGATTGCATCCATTGCTTGTAAGAAATTTTATGCTTACATTTATGAATCCTCGAATTAATACTAATCATGCACAACTTATTTTTACAACACATGATACGTGGCAATTATCTAATCAGTTGTTGAGACGCGATGAAATTTGGTTTGTAGAGAAAGATGAGAGAGGAATATCTACATTATATTCATTGGCTGATTTCGTAGATGAAGATGGTTCTAGAATACGTAAGGATGAAAGTTACGAGAAGAATTATTTAATCGGAAAGTATGGTGCAATTCCAACATTAAAAAATATAGAAATATAATAGGATTAATTATGGCTAAAAAAGATAGAATAGGCAATAGAAAATTAAGAGAGCATAGAAAACAATTTAAGACGCCAGAATTAGGATATTATCTTGTAGTTACAGATACAGAAGCTACTGAGCGTTGTTTTTTTGAGGGACTTCATAAGTCTTTGCCAGAAGAGATAAAAAAGAAGTTAGTCATAAAGGTAGTGGAGACGAAGACTCAAGACTTGATTAAAAAATGTTTAGAACTTACGTTATATGATGCGCAATATCGTATTCCATGGATCATATTTGATAGAGATCAAGTAAAAGATTTTGATGAAATTATAGCAGAGGCAGAGAATAATGGAATACAGGTCGGATGGTCAAATCCTTGCTTTGAAATATGGATGTATGCATATTTTGGTTCCATGCCAAATTTATATGAATCTTGGAGATGCTGCTCTGATTTTAGACAAATATATGAAAGTAAAACAAAACAAAAATATGATAAAGCGGATGAAAATATTTATAATAAACTTTGCAGGGCCGGCAAAGAAGAAATTGCGATAAAAATAGCAGAGCAAAAGTTTGAGCAATATAAAAGAGAAGGAAAAACAAAGCCAACCCAAATGTGTCCATGCACAACAGTGCATAGGCTGGTTGGTGAGATTAAACAAAAATGCTCATATAACTTATTTAAGGAAAAAAATAATGATGAATAAATTTGAGTAAAATTTTATTACATTAATATTTTCAATAATGAATGAAAATAATTGTATAATAATTTATCAAGAATTGAGATATAGTAACGAATTATAAGTAAACTTCTTAAATTTTAAACATAGTCTTTTAAATAAAAATAAAATTTTGTATACTAAAAGCATGAAAGAATTGAGATTAAAATATAATAAGCCAGCAGTAAATTCTAGAAAAGGCTGGGAAGAAGAGGCATTGCCAATTGGCAATGGTGCTTTAGGTATGAAAGTTTTTGGTCTTACTTCAATTGAGAGATTGCAATTCAATGAAAAATCTCTTTGGAAAGGTGGACCATCAAATTTAAGACCAAATTATAATGGTGGTAATTTAAATAGATATGAACAATTAAAACGCATTCAAGAAGCATTGGAAAATAATGACGAAAAGACTGCCAAAAAACTTAGACAACAATTGGTTGGCATAAAAGATGGTTATGGCGGATTTATGCCTTTTGGAAATGTTTATATTGAATTAAATCATAATAATGTTGAAAACTATGAAAGAGGATTATGCTTAAATGATTCAATTTCATATGTTAGTTATGATAACAATAACATTCATTATGAAAGAAAGCATTTTGCTTCCATTGAAGATAATTGTATTGTTTCAGTTCTTTCTTCATCATCTCCTGCTTCTTTTTTAATTAAAGTTAAAAGTGATTTAAAAGGATCAATTATTGAATACAACCAAGAAAAAATAGTGCTAAAAGGCTCTCTTGAAGATAATGAATTAAAATATGAAATGAGATTATTATTGTCTACAGACGGAGAAATTAAAGTTGCTGATGGTGTTAGTATTTTAAATGCTAAAAACACGACTCTTTCTTTGTTTGCAGCAACAGACTATGCAAATGTGTATCCATCATATAGAGGAGAGGATCCATCACAAATAATTGACAGACAAATATTTAAATATGATAAAAATACTGTTGAAGAAAGACACGTTAAAAAATCTAAAGAAAATTTTGAAAAACAAACTTTTGAATTAACAGAATATCAAAGCAAAATTAATACTGATGTATTATTACAAAAATATAAAAATAAGAGCGCAAGCAATGATGAAAAACTTGAACTTGAAGAGTTGGTATTTGTTTATGGTAAATACTTAATAGCAGCTTCTTCTCAACCTGGTTCGCTTCCAGCTAATTTGCAAGGTGTGTGGAATGATATCGAAGACCCAGCTTGGGAGTCAGATTATCACTTAAATGTAAATTTGCAAATGTGCTATTGGAATGTATACCAAGCTGGATTATTTGATGAAGCAATTCCTCTTTTAGATTATATCTCATCAATGCAAAAGCCAGGAGCAGTTACAGCAAAAATGTATCACAATGTATCAAAAGGATGGGTATGCCACACTCAAAATACTCCATTTGGTTGGAC
>SAMEA3663028__coassemble_386_pt1 | contig 18049 bp, 13 predicted proteins | sample SAMEA3663028__metabat2_low_PE_020 | metagenome-assembled genome bin SAMEA3663028 (sample SAMEA3663028) | pig gut metagenome | biome: pig gut; feature: pig-associated habitat; material: faeces | place: France | collected 2012 | reverse complement strand
GTATTCTACTAGATTTTCTTTTTTGTTTTAAGGGTGTAAAATTTTGACGTTTACGACGTACACATAAAAATCAGGTCAAAATTATGGCGAAAAAAAAGTTGGCAATTACCAACAATTTTTTTACTAATTTCGTGCAATTCTCCCATGGTGCGCCTTCAGGGACTCGAACCCTGGACACCCTGATTAAGAGTCAGGTGCTCTACCAACTGAGCTAAAGGCGCTTAGCATTATGTGGTGCGGATGAAGGGACTTGAACCCCCATGTCGAGGACACTAGATCCTAAGTCTAGCGCGTCTGCCAATTTCGCCACATCCGCACAATTATGCTGGTGACCCATCCGAGATTCGAACTCGGGACAACTTGATTAAAAGTCAAGTGCTCTACCGACTGAGCTAATGGATCGGATTTAATTATAGTTGCCAATATGCTTTTTTGAGTTGGGCTATAATAATACAATTTAATTTTTGGCAGGGGTAGCAGGACTTGAACCTACGAATAACAGAGTCAAAGTCTGTTGCCTTACCACTTGGCGATACCCCTACAAGGTCTGCACTTTAATGTGGGGTGGGTAGAGGGATTCGAACCCTCGGCCTCTAGTGCCACAAACTAGCGCTCTAACCAGCTGGGCTATACCCACCACTTTATGGTGAGCCTGGAGGGATTCGAACCCCCGACAACCGCCTTAGAAGGGCGATGCTCTATCCAGCTGAGCTACAGACCCAATTTGGAGCGAGTGATGGGAATCGGACCCACGCGGCCAGCTTGGAAGGCTGGAATTCTACCATTGAACTACACTCGCATTTTTTTCAGTGCTTGTAAATCTTAACATATATGTAATTTGCTGTCAACAAAATTAAACAAAAATAATGCAAAATTTATAAGCACAAATAATTGTAAAATTAGATATATTTTTTTAGTTATTTTCACGAGCAGATCTTGCTGCTGCTCTCATTCTTTCAGCTTTACTTAGTATTACTTTTCTTAGTCTAATGCTTTTTGGCGTAACTTCAACAAGCTCGTCATCTTTAATAAACTCAAGGCATTGCTCTAGAGATAAAGTTGTAGGAGTAATTAGCTTTAACGCATCATCAGCACCGCTTGATCTACAGTTTGTTAAATGCTTTTCTTTACATACATTAACAGGCAAGTCTTCTTCTCTTGAATTTTCACCAACAATCATGCCTTCATAAACGTTTACGCCTGGAGATATAAATAGGGTAGATCTTTCTTGAGCATTAAATAATCCATATGTTGTTGAAACACCATTTTCCCAAGCAACAACAGAACCTCTATTTCTTTCTGGAATATCACCCTTATATGGTTCATAGCCAATTAAAACATGGCTCATTATTCCATAGCCTCTAGTATCTGTTAACATTTCGCTTCTGTATCCAATAATGCATCTAGATGGTATTTTAAACTCTAATCTTGTTCCGCCTCTACCATCAGGATCCATCTTTACAAGTTCGCCTTTTCTTGCGCCCACTTTTGACATTACTGGACCAACATATTCATCAGGTACATCGATTACTAATTCTTCAATAGGTTCGCATTTTTTTCCATCAATAGTTTTATATATAACCTTTGGTCTAGAAACTTGGAATTCATATCCTTCACGACGCATGTTTTCAATTAAAATTGAAAGATGTAATTCACCTCTTCCATATACTTTAAATGAATCTGCAGAAGAAGTTTCCTCAACTCTCATACTAACGTTTGTTTCTACTTCTTTAAATAGTCTAGCTCTTAAATGTCTACTTGTAACATATTTTCCTTCTTTTCCAGCAAATGGGGAATTATTTACCATAAATAGCATTGATAAAGTAGGTTCATCTATATTAACAAAAGGAAGGGGATCTACTTTGTCTACGTCGCAAATAGTTTCTCCGATGTTTATTTTTTCTATTCCACTAATTGCTACTATATCACCAACAGAAGCGCTATCACTTTCTACTCGTTTTAATCCTTCAAATTGATATAACTTAGAAATTTTTACTTGAGTGTTTGTGCCATCTCTATGGCATACAACGGCTTGTTGGCCAGAAGTGATTTTGCCTCTTGTAATTTTTCCAATACCAATTCTTCCTACATATTCATCATATTCAATATTGCAGATTACAGTTTGAAGTCCGTTGTTTAAATCTCCTTCTGGAGCTGGAACCTCAGAAATAATTGTATCTAATAGGGGATCCATATTTGTACCAGGTTTTGTAGGGTCAAGAGTAGCCCAACCTTGCTTACCTGATGCGTAAACTGTTTTGAAATCTATTTGCTCGTCATTTGCTCCTAATTCTAGGAATAAATCAAGAACTTGGTCTATAACTTGATTAGGATCTCCGCCTCTATCTATTTTGTTTATACAACATACAACAGTTTTAGATAGTCCAAGTGCTTTTTTCAATACGTATCGAGTTTGTGGCATACAACCTTCTACGGCGTCAACAAGTAAAACAACACCATCTACCATAGATAATATACGTTCAACCTCACCACCAAAATCAGCGTGTCCAGGAGTGTCAATGATGTTTATCTTGACACCTTTATAGTGTACAGATGTGTTTTTAGCTAAAATTGTAATTCCTCTTTCTCTTTCAATATCTCCGCTGTCCATTACTCTATCTACAACGGTTTCATTTGTTCTAAAAACACCATTTTGAACTAATAATTGATTTACCAAAGTTGTTTTACCATGGTCTACGTGAGCGATAATAGCAATGTTTCTTACATCATTTCTTTGCATTTTTTAATCCTCTATTTTTGTACAATTTTATATGTTAAGTTGTTATTTGCAATAACTAAATAACAGTAGGTTCTTGTGTAGGTGATAGAGCCAGGATTGATTAAAACAACATTTTTATTAATTTCATCAATTTGTGGTCTATGGGTATGTCCATATAATCCGTAATGAACATTTTGATATTCGCATTCAAAAGCTAAATCAAATAAATCATCCTTTACGGAAAACTTGTGCCCATGTGTTATTAACACTTTTACACCTTCTATGTCAATTATTTTAAATGGTTTTTGTGAAAAAGAATCACAATTGCCATAAACATAGATAAATTTATCTTTATATTTTTCTTTCAATGTCTGAATCTCTCTTATTCCATCACCTAAGTGAATGATATAGTCTGATTCATCTAAAACATTCCAAAAATCCTCATCTATTGGTAATAAGCCATGAGAATCAGAAATAACTACACAAGTTTTCATAGTTTCTTTAATAAATCCAACAATGCTCTTGCTCTATGAGAAACAGTATTTTTTTCATCTAATGTTATTTCTGCAAAAGTTTTGTTTAATTCGTAGCAATAAAAAAGAGGATCATATCCAAATCCGCCATTGCCTTGATATTTAAAGAGTATTGTGCCATCAACGCTGCCTTGTCCAACGAAATATTTTCCATCTGGATAATATAAAACAATGCAAGAAGTAAAGTGAGCAGCTCGTTCTTCTTTTGTAATGGCATGTTTTTCTTCAAGGATTTTTAAAAGCTTTTGATTGTTGTTATAATCGTTACATGGTTCTCCAGCAAAGCGCGCTGAATAAACGCCTGGAGCTCCATCTAATATATCCACGCATAGTCCTGAATCATCAGCGATTGCAGGCATATTTGTGATTTGTGAAATGGTTTTAGCCTTAATTAAAGCGTTTTCAAAAAAAGTTGTTCCTGTTTCTTCGATATCTATGTTTATATTCATGTCTTTTAAAGACTTTATATCTTCAAAAACATCCTTTAAAAATGTTTTAATCTCTACAATCTTGTTCTTATTATTAGATGCAACTACAGCAATCATTTTGTTTCCTCATCTGGAAGAATTTCAACAGCAATATTTATAGATGTATTCTTTATTTGTGTAATAAATTCTTCAATTTTATTATCGTGAATATTTATTTGTATTATATTTGCTTTTAGCGAAGAAGAAGTGTCGATTACATCTGCATTATCTTCGTCACATTTTACATATATAAGCAAAATGGTTTTTTTATGATTTGTACGTACAAGTAAAATATCTTCTGTATTGATTTCAAAATACTTTAAAAAATATGCAGCATAACATACGACTTTATTGTCTTTTATTTTGTATCCAGTTAAAAATGTGCATAGATTGATTATAAGTAAAACAATTATCATTATAATTGAAACAACAGTATCAACAACAGGATTTGTAGAACGTAAATTGCCGACATTTGCAATGGAAAGAAAGTTGACAATAATAGCTGCTAAAAGTATAATTGTTAACGTTATTGTAGCTATATATATTAATTTTTTTTGCTTTGCAAAATAGAATTTTTCCATAGTCGCTATTATAACATACGCTTTTTATAAAAGTAAAAGGAATTAAAATGGTTTTTAGAAAGATTTGTCAAGAGGATTTTAAGATAATTAATGAGCAGTTAAAGTCTACTCAGTATAATGGTTGTGAATATCAAAAAATATATCTTAATGCTTGGCCTTTTTTTAATATTAAAAGCATGGAAATTTCAATTGAAGACAACATTATATTTTTAAGATTCCATCCAAGTGAAAAATACGTAGAAAACGGGAGTAAAATGTGGTATTATTTTGCGCCTTTAACTACTATTGATAGGGTGGTAGAAGGCATAAAAAAGATTGAAGCAAAGTGTAATGCAGAAAATGAGAAAATGCAAATTATAAATGTTCCAAAAGAATATATTAATTTGTTAGATACCGATAACTATTCTATAAAAAATGATAGAGATTATGCCGAGTATTTATATTCTGTTCAAGATTTAACAAATCTTGTAGGTAAAAAATTTCATGCAAAAAGAAATCACATTTTAAAGTTTGATAAATTGTACAATTATGAATTTCGTGAATATAGCCAAGAAGATTACGATGATGTTATGAAACTCTTTTTTAATTGGTACAAATCTAAACAGGATGAGTTTTTTGGTGAGGCTGAGATAGAAGAGGAAGATGAAGCCTATGCACTAAGAACAGAATTAAATTTAGTACTAACTGAGCCAAATTCTTTTGCAGATGTTTTGATAATTGATGATAAAATTGTCGGATTTACATTAGGTGAGATTTCTGCTTCTAATGTAGGCATTGTTCACGTAGAAAAATGCGATATATCTTACGAGGGTATTTATGCAAAAATAAACAATTTATTTGTAAAAAAACATTTCCAAAATGTAAGAATAATTAATCGTCAAGAAGACATAGGGATTGAAGGTTTAAGAAAGAGTAAATTGTCATATAATCCAATAGGTTTTTGTGAAAAAAACTATATTTTTAATAAAGAGTAGCCCTTAAAATATTAAAAATTTTACATTTGCGCTCGCATAATAATAGATATATAATAAAGGCATGAGGAGTACTGGCGTAAAGAAATTTAGCATTTTATGTATATTGCTAATTGTTTTAGCATCTTTATTTGCGTGTTCTTTTGACATTAATACAAACTCTTCAACAAGCGGAAGCGATTTAAGTATCGGAAAAATTTCATATTATATTCCTAGTTCAAATGGTGGATGGACATTCCTTTCTTCAAAAACGACAAAGGGAGAAGCTTTGCTTGTTTTTCCTAAAGAACCAGCAATAAAAGGTAAGGTTTTTTATGGCTGGTATGATTCCGAGGATTTTTCAAACGAGATTATTGAAAGCTCATATTTAACTACTACAATCACAAGTGAAATAAAATTATATGCAAAATATATTGATGAGAAAGATGCTGTAGATCCTACAATCACATTTGTAACAAATGGTGGAACTACAATAGCTCCAACAACTGTCAATTTTAAATCTAAACTTCCTTCTGTTGTTACAACAAGAAAAGATGGTTCTTTTGTTGGATGGTATTTTGATGAAGAATTTCAAAATCCAGTAGATATTGATTACTATACTTTTAGAGAAAATATTACTTTATATGCAAGATGGAGAATAGATGGAAATAACTTGTATTGGGAACTTAATGGCGGAGCTTCTACTGCATATCTTCAAGATACGTATTCTTCATCATATAAAATTTCGCTTCCTGATTCTTCTAAAATAACAAAACTAGGTTACGAGTTAGATGGTTGGTATATAGATTCGGCTTTAACTACAAGATTTTCTGGAAACTCAAGTGATTATTCAGGGGAATTGACTCTATATGCAAAATGGAATGGTAAAGAGTATAACATTTCGTACCACGTAGATACGAATATATTTGATTTTGTTGCACAAGATTATCCAACAACATTTGTTTATGGCACCTCATTAGAACTTTTTGATCCAACTCCAAAGGATAAAAAGTATATATTTGCCGGCTGGTATTTAGATTCAGATTTAGAGAATGCGCTAGATAAAAACAATTTGCCAGCAAGCGACATTGATTTATATCCAAAGCGAGAGCTATATGGAAATGCTGTTACTTGGGAATTAAATGGCGGTGCTTGCTCTAGTGCGCTTCAAGATATATATTCTTCTCAATATCCAATTGTCTTGCCACAAGAATCTAGTTTGACAAGATTAGGATATACATTTGCAGGTTGGTATACTAATGCATCCTTAACGGCAGCATATTCTGGAAATTCAGGTGATTATTCTGGTGCTATAACGCTTTATGCAAAATGGAGTGGAAATATATACACTATTACTTATCATGTAGATGAAGAATTATACGATTTTGATTCTATGAGCAACCCTTCATCTTTTGAATACGGAAAGAGTGTTGAAATTACAAATCCAATAGCAAAAGATGTTAAATATGCATTTGCAGGCTGGTATTTAGATTCGTCACTTCAAACACCACTAAACAAGAACAATCCACCAGCAAAAAATATTGATTTGTATCCAAAGCGTGAACTATATGGAAATGCTGTTACTTGGGAATTAAATGGCGGTACATGCTCTAGTGCGCTTCAAGATATATATTCTTCTCAATATCCGATTGTATTGCCACAAGAGTTTGCTTTATCTAGAGAAGGATATACATTTGCTGGTTGGTATACTAATGCGGCTTTAACGGCAGCATATTCTGGAAATTCAAGTGATTATTCAGGAGCTATAACACTTTATGCAAAATGGAGTGGAAATGAATACACGATTACTTATCATGTAGATACCGATATATTTGATTTTAATGAGTCAAACTATCCTTCTACTTTTATATATGGAGATCAACTAGTTCTTTCAGATTTAACTACAAAAGATTCTTTAAATACATTTGCTGGTTGGTATTTGGATTCAGCTTATTCAACAAAACTTGTTTTAGAAAATATTCCTGCAAGCAATATTGATGTATACGCAAGATATGTTGAAGGAAATATATTAAACGAATTTGATGAGGTTCCAAATCAAGAAACTATTATATATAGTTCATCTATAACAAAGTCTCTTGGCGTTACGTTAGACTCAAATATTGAAGTTTATGCTTCAAGTATAGATGCTCAAAACTATATTGCATACAATAAAAATTCATTGAGTTTATTAATCTTTGGTAAAGATTATTTGTCATCTATTAGTGTTGGCAAGAGAGAAAAAGTAACATTTAACGTGAGAAATAAAACAGATGATACAGTCTCAGAAATCTCATATTATTTAGTTCCTGTTACGACAACACCATATAATTTTGACAAGATGTTATCGTATGAAAAATCTACAGCATCAAGTTTAACAATTGCTTCATCATTGGCTATATCTTCTTCAAGCATTTATTGTGTATTTATTGATAATGCAAAATTTGATTACACATATTCTTCTAATTCAATAATTATCTCAAGTAGTGATATGTCAAAATTGACAATTGGACGTCATATATACGAGATATATACAGATTTAGGAGTATCTAGTGGAATTATAGATATAACATGTGTTTCTAAAAAAGCTCCTTATAATGTTGAGATTGATATAGACAGCAGTTATCCTACTATCTATATAACTTGGGATTGTGATTTCACTCCTGATTATTACAAGGTAACAATAGGTTCTAACTCATACACATCAACCTCTTATCCAAGCAAGTTTAATGGAAATGTATTTAATGCAACAAATCTTATTACGACAAAGGGTACTATTGTTACAGTATCTGCAATTAAGGATACTGTTACATATGAATCTTTGTCTGACACTATGCCTTTAACAATTGCTGATGGAGCAGAAGAGGTATTATCAAAAGAATATGGATACACATTTGCTGGGCAAACGAGCAATTGGTATTTTACAACATTTGATGAAATATATGATGCGATGTTCTATACAAGGACATATTGGTTAGATTTTGAAAAGAAAACGACAATTGATTCAAATGTATTCTCATATTTCCATTACTGTATAAATGAGGAAGTATTAAATGATAGCAGAATTGATTTTTCTGATTCTAATTTGAATTATTACTCTAAAAGCAACGTATCGACAGCATTTACTGAAGAAGAAAAAGTAATAACAAACGCAGCGTATGCTTTTGGTGTTTTAAAATATGTCATGTCAAAATTGCCAGAAGCAGATTCTTATTCTGCAGGTTATTTAGCTCCTACTAATACTACTTTTGCTACAAGCAATGATAATGATTATTATTTCTATTTCCGTTCTAGAACGGGATTAAACAAGGCTCCAAATGAAACAGATGAACAAGCTATAAGAAATCAATCTGAAGTAAGTGGTTATACTCAAATAGAAAAGCAAAATACGCATTTTGGTAGTGGCTTGCCAGAAGATTATGTATTTCCTATTGAACAAAATAATAAAGGAGATGCGGTTGTTAATTCTTCAGTTGAGTTATATGTAGCTTTAGAAAAAGGATATAATCCTATTATTAATTCTGAAAACGCATCATTAACTAATTTGTACAATATAATGAAGCAATCCTTGAGAAGCATTCTAGATACTACTATGAATGAATTTGAAATTGCTATAGCAATATATGAATATTTAGATTTAATTATTTTATATGATCATACGTTAGTTGCAGATAAGACAGTAAATCCAACAGATGATCCATATTATTATTTCTATACAACATATTACTTAGAAGGTGTCTTTATTTATGGCGTAGCGGTATGTAATGCAATTGCTCCTGCATATGCATCACTATTAAACATGATGGGTATTAATGCTCATAAACTTGTTGGCGATACGACAAGCGGTGGCCATGCTTGGGTTGAATTGCAAATTGGTGGATTATGGTATATAGCTGATCCAACGTGGGGAAATCGTGCATTTAAAATTTCAGAAAATAACATCTACGAGATGATAGATTACTCATACTTGTTTATTCCATACACAACTTCATACAATCAAGGAAGAACACTAACCGAGCCAGAGGTATATGGAGAACATTATAGCGGAGATGAAAGTGTAGATATATTTAAAATGTTGACTTTTACGTACAATTCGGTAGAATATGATTATTATATTGAATCTTTGAACGAAGTGAGTGTTGCAAGGACATATATGGTTAATAAGTTTGGCTCTTCAATGACAAGTGGAGAATATATGGCAATAGAATTAAAATTTGCATCCACAACTTATTATACAAGCTTTATAGCAACGCTTTCAGGATATACAATTTATTCAGGAAGCACTGGCAATAATACATATTGTTTCTTAATAAAAAAGAACTAATTTAAATTATGGAGATATAGATGATTGATTTAATTTCAAAAGGAATGTTTTATGTAAATGGTGAATTTTATTCACAAGAAGAACTTTTAGCAAAAGGTGTTCAAGGAAAAGAACTTGAAAACGCATATATGGGTACTATGGCTTACAACATTTTAAAAAGTCATAATACATCAGGAATTACAAAAAAGGGAGAAGCTTTGAAAATCAAGTTTGATGCAATGGCTTCTCATGATATTACTTATGTAGGTATTATACAAACTGCAAAAGCAAGTGGATTAAAAGAATTTCCTATTCCTTATGTTTTAACTAACTGCCATAATAGCTTATGTGCTGTTGGTGGTACTATAAACGAAGACGATCATGTTTTCGGACTTAGTGCTGCTAAAAAATATGGCGGAATTTTTGTTCCACCTCATCAAGCTGTTATCCACACATATATGAGAGAATGCATGAGTGGTTGCGGAAAAATGTTGCTTGGTTCTGATTCTCACACAAGATATGGAGCACTAGGAACAATGGCAATGGGAGAAGGGGGCCCAGAACTTGTTAAGCAATTATTGAATAGAACATATGATATAAAATATCCAGATGTTATAGCTATTAATTTAACAGGCAAACCAAGAAAAGGCGTTGGACCTCAAGACGTTGCTTTATCTATAATAGGTGCTGTATTTAAAAACGGATTTGTAAAGAACAAAGTAATGGAGTTCGTAGGCGATGGAATCAAATCTTTGCCTATAGAATATAGAAATGGCATTGATGTTATGACAACAGAGACAACATGTTTGTCTTCAATTTGGATGACAAATGACGATGAAGTTAAAAACTATTACACAATTAGAGGAAGAATTAACGATTATAAGCCATTAACTCCAGCAAGTATTGCTTATTACGATGGTGTTGTTAATGTTGATTTGTCTACGATTGAGCCACAAATTGCACTTCCTTTCCATCCAAGCAATGTATACAACTTAAAAGATGTCATCTCAAATCCATACGACATTTTTGCAAAAGTTGAAAAAGAAGCTAATGAACTTTTAAAAGGAAAATCTACAATTAAATTGTTAGATAAGATAAAAGACGGAAAAGTATATGTAGAGCAAGGAGTAATAGCAGGATGTGCAGGTGGTACTTTTGATAACATTTATGAGGCATCAACTATACTTAATGGTTTATATACAGGTTCAGATAAATTTACATTAAGTGTATATCCATCATCAACTCCAATTTATGAAGATTTGCTTGAAAAGGGAGCTTTGACAAGATTACTAAAAGCTGGAGCAAACATTAAAACATGTTTCTGTGGTCCTTGCTTTGGCGCTGGTGATGTTCCTGCAAATAATGCATTGTCTATTAGACATTCAACAAGAAACTTTGAAAACAGAGAAGGTTCAAAACCTGCAAATGGTCAAATCGCTTCAGTTGCATTAATGGACGCAAGATCAATTGCCGCTACAGCTAGAAATGGTGGTGTTTTGACATCGGCAATGGATTTAGATTACGATAATACAATTCCTCAATTTAAATATGATGATTCAATCTATAAAAATAGAGTTTATAACGGATTTGGCAAGCCAGATGCGGAAGCACAACTTCAATATGGTCCAAATATAAGAGATTGGCCAGAAGTTATATCTTTGACAGATAACCTTATTATTAAACTTGCAACAGTTATTAATGATCCAGTTACAACAACTGATGAATTAATTCCATCAGGAGAAACATCATCATATAGATCAAATCCACTTAAACTTGCAGAGTTTGCGCTTTCAAGAAAAGATCCAAAATATGTTGAAAGAGCAAAAGAGATCTATTCTAAAGAACTAGAAAGAAGAGAAAGCGGAATTAAAGATGAATATTTAGATGCAATAAAAGTTGCAAAGGTTGAATTAAAAGGAACAACATCTATAGGCAGCGGAGTGTTTGCTATTAAGCCGGGAGATGGTTCTGCAAGAGAACAAGCAGCATCTTGTCAAAGAGTTTTAGGTGGAGTTTGTAATATTTCAAGAGAATATGCAACAAAGAGATATAGAAGCAATCTAATCAACTGGGGAATGTTACCATTTATTAATAAAGACGATGAGTTTGAAATAAACGATATAATTATCGTTTTAGGAATAAAAGAAGGTATTGAAACAAATAATCTTGAGTTTAATGCAAAACTTGTTAGAAATGGAAAAGCTAAAGATATTAAGTTGTATTGTGATGCTTTAACACCTGATGAGAGAGAAATCATAAGACAAGGTTGCTTGATAAACTATTATAAAAGCCAAATGTAATAATGAATAAGCAAGAGGAAAGAGTTTTAATCAAGCAAAGACTTGAAAAGTTGGAAAACAAGGAAGAATTAGACAAGAAAATTTATAACAATTTAATAGAGTCTAAACTTCTTAAAGGACAAAATATTTGCATATATAATTCTTTAAAGCAGGAAGTTGACACGAAAAACATTATAGACTACTGTCTATCTAATGGATATAAGGTGTTTCTTCCTGTCAGCAAAGAAGAAAAGATTGTTCTTGTTCAAATAGATAAATCAACTGTGTATAAACAAGGAAAATTTGGCATTTTAGAACCAATAGGAAAGGAAAGCCAAGAGAATATGGATTTATGTATTATTCCTCTTTTAGGATATGATTTAAAAAAACATAGATTAGGTAAGGGTAAGGGTTATTACGATAGATTTTTAAAAGATAATAATTGTACAAAAATTGCTTTAGCTTATTCTTGTCAAGAATTAGATTTAGTAGAATCCATGCCACACGATGTTTTAATGGATTACATAGTAAATGAAAATGGAGTTATTTAATGAGAGTAATAGCAGGAAAATATAGAGGAAAAGTCTTGCAATCTTTTGAAGGAAGAGATATTCGTCCTACAATTGATAGAGTTAAAGAATCCATATTTAATGTTATACAATTTGATGTTAAAGATTCTATTTTTGTAGATTTATTTGCTGGCACAGGAAGCATAGGGATTGAAGCACTATCTAGAGGCGCTAAAAGCGTAATTTTTTCAGATATTGCAAAATCTAGCCTTGACATTATAAATGCTAATTTAAAAGGGATAGACGGCAATTATAGGGTTTTAAATAGAGACTATAGAGAAACCTTATACAGCATAAAAGACCAAGCAGATTTTATTTTTGTTGATGCTCCATATAAGATGGATTGCATTGAAGAGATTTGCGAGATTGCAGATTCAAAAAATTGTTTAAAAAATAATGGCTATATAATTTATGAACATGATGAAAACAAAGAGTTCGATTTGCCTACAAAATTCTATATAGAAAAGAGAAAGAAATTTGGAATAGTAGTTGTAGATTATATAAAAAAGACGGATAAAATATGTGCAGTTACAGGCAGTTTTGATCCAATAACATTAGGACATATGTGTATAATAGAGCATGCAAAAAAACTATTTGATAAAGTTGTTGTTGTAATTGCTCAAAATGAAGAAAAAAAGAGTTTCTTTACATTTGATCAAAGAAGACAAATGGTTGAGGAGTCTTTAAAAGAATATTTAAATGTATCTGTAGAAGTATGTAATGGATATGTTTTTGAATATTTAAATAAAAAAAATATCAATGTGATTGTAAGAGGCTACAGAAATAATGTAGACTATGAATATGAGCGAGAAATGAGTGCTTACAATAAAGAGCATGGAAATATAGATACTCTTTTATATCAAGCAAGTGAAGAAGAATCTTTTATTTCATCTACTCAAGTTAGAAACTATTTAGAAAAAAATGAAAAAATAATAGGACTTGTTCCTAAATCTATAGTAAAATTAGTAAACAGGTTTTATAAGGAGAAAAATAAATGATTGAATTAAATGTTGAAGAATGGTTACAAAAGTTAGAAAGTCAAATTACTCTTTCAAAGAAAGGTATTTTTAATGGAATGAAGCAAGTTGACGAGGGTGCTTGTTTAGAATGTATTTCTCAAATTAGAGCATTACTTCCAAGCGAGTTATCTGAAGCTAGATTGATAAAAAAAGATTCTCAAAATATAATTGCACAAGCACAAGCACAAGCTAATAAGATTGTTCAAGATGCGCAATTAGAAGCACAAAGATTGGTTGAAGAGAATAGAATTGTTGAGGATGCAAAAGCTCAAGCTAACAAGATTATTCAAGATGCAACAGATTACGCAAACAGCATGGTTGGACAAGCATATTCAGATATGGCTAAATTATTTAATGATGCCGAATTGCATGCAAGAGATATTTTGCAAGTTGTAATGGATACAAAAGCTCAAGTTTTTCCTGGGTATGACCAAAATCAACAACCATCAGATCAACAATAATAGATAGCAAATTATAATTGAAATTATAGATTGGGTTAGTTTTGTCAATAAATAAAACCCAAGTTTGATACCTGTTGGATGTATAAAAGCTAAGCTTTGAGCTCCAATAGATAATCCACCAAAAGAGATTAATCCTGCCACTATAGGTAGGATTTTTGTTTTGTCATTATAATGTTTTAAAAGACTAAGACCTCTAGTTAATTCAATCAAGGATAAGATAAACGGGTTAACATTTAGAATGCGAAGATAAATCAAAATATCTACAATAAGATAAAACAAGCAAATATATCCGCCTATTACGAGTAAAGATAAAACTGAGTCTTTCATGGACTCAAGTAAGATATTGCCACTTTGATTTGATGTATCAATGCAATATATATTGTCGTCTTTGCGCCTGTAAATAAGGCCATTTATTAATGATGCAAAGACTATTGAAATAAACAAAATATATCCTAAATGAATACTGTTTAGATATGCATATCCAACTGTATATACGACAAAAATAGGACTTGATATTGAGGTAAAAGAAAGTAATGTTTTTGCTTGATTTTTATTAATTTGTCCACATGTGTATAAGTCAGATATTAGTTTTGCATTATTTGGGTAACCGCTAATTAAAGACAAAAGTACAATGGTTCCTGCTTTATTTGATACACCATAAACTTTATTTAAAGGGAGTAGATTAAAATTGTGTATAGACATAGAAAGAAGTTTAGATATAAACAAAAAAGGAAAGCAACTAGGAGCGTAATTTAGCAAAAATAACATAAACCCATTTTTAATAGATTGAGAAAAAGTTATTGGCTCTTTTAGGATAATAATCAAAACTAAAAAAGAGACAAAAATAAGCGCTGAGGATTTAATAAAGCGTTTCATAAAATAGTATATGAGAAAGAATAATTAAAGTATTCTAATGAATGAATCGTATGAGTAGTTTAAACTAGTGAATAATCTTTTGCTAGCATTAATTAAATCTAAGTTTAGATTATTTTTCTTTATATCGCTAGGCTTTGTAATGACAGTAGCTTCAATGTTTGACAATAACGATTTAGATTCTTTATTAATTGCAAGAATATTGATATAGTCAATTGGCTTGTCGATAAGTTCATCAAATTTGCTGTAATTTTCGATTAAGCAATTTAAGATAATTCTACAAATTGCAGTATATGTATAGCGTTTTGTCTTAACTTTTGCAATAAATTCGTCAAAGGATTCTGACTCATTTAAAGAGGATAATATGCGATTATGTAATCCTTCATTTATGCCATAAATCTGGTCAATATTTTGAGTTTTTGGCAATTGATATTTTATTAAAGAAAATAAGTTTTCCTTTATATTTTTGATTTTGTATAAGTCTTGTTCTACATATTTTGGTACATATGAAGAAACACTTAGTGATTGCATGATTAGTTCTCTTAAAGATTTTGCAGAAGGATTTGACGTATCTAAAGAATCGTTATAATTTCCCATTCTTTGCATGGTATAACAATTCACGCTATCATCAACGGATTTTAAGTATTCAACTGCAAGTGTATTATTTGGATGAGATAGTATTTCGCTCAAATCTTTACTAGTGCATTCTTGAACAGCAAGAGAGGATGCTTGAGCGTAATTTGTTCCTGTTTTAATATGAGCCTTTAAAGCTGATTGATATTGAGGTGTTTGCATAATTGAAGCAACCTCATTTAACTTTTCTATATTTCCGCATTCGGAACCAAAGAACAATGCTTTTTCACCATTGAACAAAGAAATAATCTTGCTTGCTCCAGTTGCAAATATTTGAGCGGAGGCTAAAGTGTATTCAGGAGGAAGCTCAGCCACCATGTCACAGCCTGCTTGTATTGCCCATGTAGCTCTTGTATATTTATCTACAATTGCAACTTCTCCTCTTTGAACCAAATCTCCACTCATTATACATACGATTTTGTCGCATAACGATTTAGCGGACTCAATTAATTTTAGATGTCCGTTGTGCAAAGGGTTAAATTCGCAAATAATAAATCCTATTTTCAAAATTTTGTCAATTTCCTTTACATAAATTGCGCGTAATGTTTATAATGTCATTGTATTACAAACTAATGAAAAAATAAAGCGCGGAGGCTTATATAAATGAGTAAAGTTATTGATAGAATTATTGATAAAGCAAAATCATTACAAAAAACAATTGTTTTAGCTGAAGGTGAAGAACCAAGAACAGTTAAAGCTGCTGAAATTATTACAAAAAACAAGATTGCAAAAATCATTTTGCTAGGAAACGAAGACAGCATTAAGTCTAAATACCCAGAAGTAAACTTTGATGGAATAACAATTTTAGATCCATTAAAGCAAGACACTTCAGATTATGCAAATACATTGTATGAACTAAGAAAAGCAAAAGGAATGACTGAAGAACAAGCAAAGAGTGAAATTGTAAAGACTTCAGCTGGTGGATATTTAAACTATGGAGCAATGATGATTAAAAAGGGTGATGCAGATGGTATGGTTGCCGGTGCTGTAAACTCTACAGGAAACGTGCTTCGTTCAGGACTAACAATTGTTAAAACTAAGCCTGGTATCAAGACTGTTTCTTCTGTATTTTTAATGGCTTTTGAAGGAACACCATTTAAAGATCAAGAAGTTATGGTATTTGGTGATTGCGCTGTTAATATTGACCCAAGTGATGAACAATTAGCAGATATTGCTATTGCTTCAGTTGCATCTGCAAAAGAATTAGCAGGAATAGAGGAACCAAAAGTTGCTTTATTATCTTTCTCAACAAAGGGAAGCGCAAAACATGAAAAAGTAGATAAAGTTACATCTGCACTTGCTCTAGTAAAGCAAAAGGCTCCAGAATTAGACGTAGATGGAGAACTTCAAGTTGATGCAGCTTTAGTTCCTGCTGTTGCTAACTTAAAAGCTCCAGGAAGCAGTGTTGCTGGAAAAGCTAATGTATTTATCTTTCCAGATTTAAATGCTGGAAATATTGGATATAAATTAACTCAAAGATTTAGCGGAGCAGAAGCTATTGGACCTATTTGCCAAGGTTTTGCTAAGCCAATTAACGATCTATCTAGAGGATGTGTTCCAGAAGATATCGTTGCTGTTGTTGCAATTACTGCATGTCAAGCAGCAAACAATTAATTGTACATTTAAAATTTAGGATTTAAGAAGGAGAAAAGTTATGAAAGTATTAGTAGTAAACGCAGGTAGTTCTTCATTGAAATATCAAGTTATCGATATGACAACAGAAGAGGCTTTATGCTCTGGTGGAATGGAAAGAATTGGATTTGAAAAATCTAAGATTACTCATAAGGCTAAAGGGCAAAAATGGGTAATGGAAGATAAGGGATTAGCAGATCATACGGTTGCTTTTAATACTCTTATAGAAATTCTTACAGATAAAGAAAAAGGGGTTTTATCTTCAATTGAAGAAATCTCTGCAATAGGACATAGATATGTAAATGCTGGAGAAGCATATGTTGCTCCTACATATATCACAGATGAAGTAATAAAAAATCTAAAAGACAATATTTGTTTTGCTCCATTGCATGATCCAGCACATATTGCTTGTATTGAATCATGTCGTACACTTTTACCAAAAGTTCCAAACGTTATTGTTTTAGATACAGGATTCCATGCTACAATGCCAAAATCAACAGGATTATATCCAATCCCATATGAAGATTATGAAGCATATCATATTCGTAGATATGGTGCACATGGAACAAGCCATAAGTTTGTATCATCTGAAGCAATTAAATATCTAAATGCTCATGGATATAAATCAGAAAAAATCGTTACATGTCATTTAGGAAATGGTTCTTCTATTACTGCAGTACTAAATGGAAAGAGTATAGATACATCTATGGGAATGACACCTCTTGCAGGAATTCCAATGGGTACACGTTGTGGAGATATTGATGTTGCCGCTGCTGAAATGCTTGCAGATAGAAAGGGCATGTCATTTAAAGAAACTGTTACATATTTAAATAAAAAATGCGGTTATCTTGGAGTAAGTGGTGTTTCATCAGATTCAAGAGATTTGTATGCTGCTACAGCTGAAGGAAACGAAAGAGCAAGACTTGCATTAGATATGTTCGTTGTAGCTACAAAGAAATACATTGGTGCATATGCAGCAGAAATGAATGGACTTGATTGTTTAGTATTCACAGGTGGAATTGGAGAAAATGCA
>SAMEA3663028__coassemble_347_pt1 | contig 19161 bp, 15 predicted proteins | sample SAMEA3663028__metabat2_low_PE_020 | metagenome-assembled genome bin SAMEA3663028 (sample SAMEA3663028) | pig gut metagenome | biome: pig gut; feature: pig-associated habitat; material: faeces | place: France | collected 2012 | reverse complement strand
TTATTCAAATGTTGGAACTTATACAATTACTCCAGTATTTGAAAATTCAAATTACGATCTAACAATCACACCTGCTGTATTAACTGTAATAAAGGCCAATTTAACGATTACAATTAATGTTCCTACGACATCAATTAATTATGGAGATGAATTGCCTACATATACAATAAGCAAATACGATGGTTTTGTTTATGATGAAGACGAATCAATTCTAAATGGATCATTTAGTTATTATTGTGAATATTTAGATGTAAAAAAAGCTGGTACTTATAACATTGCTTTCTCTGGATTAAGCGCAGACAATTACAATATTATTTATTCTGAAGTATCATGCGTTGTTAATAAAGTATTACTAACATTTAATATTAATGAAGTATCCCCTATTACTTATCTTGATAAAAAACCAACATATACTTATACAGTTTCAGGATATGTTAATGGAGATGATTCTTCTGCGTTTAGTGGTGTTACAATTGTATCTACATACGAACAAAACGACAATGCTTCTTCAACAGGATATGCATATTATGTCGATGTTTCAAATGCCGTTTCAGATAATTACATGTTTACAACAAACGGAACAAAATATTTGATTGTAAATAAATATACACCTACAAATGTTACATGCTCAGCAATAAACGGAATTGTTTATAGCCCTACTGCAACATTGTCTACATATGAAAGCTTACTTCCTGATTTCTTTACATGGGAAAACCCAAATACTAAACCTGTATGTGCTATTTCTACATATAATGCTATATACAATCCAAATCCAATCAACTATAACGATGTTATTGTTTCTGTTCCAATGCAAATAGCTAAAGCAACAACAACAATTTCATATACATCTTTAGAAACAAATTATACAGGATCAGAAATTGATTATATTTCTATAATTAATGCTTCAACAAACAACACAGACAATTCAACTGTTGACTACGAAATATTTGAAAGCATTATGAAAGATGGTGGAATATATGCTCTAAAATTGTCTGTTTTAGAAACAGCCAACTATTTAGAATGTATATTAAATTTATCATTTAGCGTAAAAGCTGCATTAATTGGAAGCACATATTACACAATAGAAGATGCTCTATCTATTGGCGGAAGTATTACTGTTCTTGGAAATTCGTTCATGTCTGCTGGAACCTATGATTTAAAATCCGGCAGCACACTATCTTTATATCATGATGATGCAAACACATTACTTGACGGATATGCTTCAACAACTCGTTCCGATTTTGCCGATTATTATGAATCTACATATTTAAAGAAACGTTTAACTTTAAGAGCGGGAACTACTCTAAATGTTTATGGAACATTACAACTTGGTGGAATTACAACTTCTCCTTCTGCCTGCCTAAATGGCCATACAAGCGAAAATTATACTCAAATTGACATAGAGTCTGCTTCATCAATAATTGTTAAATCTGGAGGCCTTATTGAATGCCGTGGTTATATTAAAGGAGAAGGAAAAACAATATACGAAAATGGTTCTAATGTATATTACCCATTTGCAGTAAGAGACTTTAAGGGCGGAACAAATACATACGCTATATATAATCATGTAAATGCTGCACCTTTTGAACAATTTGAAATGCCAAACAATCAAACTTATCAAACTATAAATTATGGCTCAACTGTTAATATTTATTGTGTATTATATGCAAACAGATCATTCCACTCTACAACAGCCAAGTTTATTGCTTCTTCAGGTGCTATATTTAATTTAAATAGTGGAACAATTGATTTACATGTAGTTCCTCAATCTAAAACAGTAAACGCAGTAACAATATCATACTTTAAATTTAACGGTGATATTTCTTTAGGCTCTTTATCTATGAAAGTTAACATTACAGCTTTTACTCCTGTTACGGTTGATACAAAGAATGTATTGTGCCCTATTTCATATTTGTGGAATATAACTATTGAATCTGGAATATTCACAATAGCAAATCCAATGCAAATAATGACAGGAAGTTCATTTACTGTAAATCCTGGAGCAGAAGTTGTTGTAAATGCTAATTTAATGATTAGATCTACAGCCTTTACCGGTTTTTCAGGACCTTTCTGGTATCCAACGACATATGGACCTGCTCAATTAATTAATAATGGTACAATTACAATTAATTCAGTAAGTATTGGTGGATGTATTAGTAGCACTCAATCTGGAGCGCAAATTATAGCAAACTCCTTTACGCATGGCATTTCAACAAAAATGTGTACAGGCAAAAAGGGATTGATTCTTCCTTCAGTAGATGTAGAAGCTACACAAACAGAAGCTAATCTTCTTCTTGTAAATAGCGATGAAACCACTATTACTCCAGCACAAAATACAACGTATACATATAATGGTTCTATGTGGTCATAAAATGTAAATAAATCTTATAATGCACTCTTTATCTTTTTGATTAAGAGTGTATTTTTTTAAAAAAGACCTAGAAGCTCTGGAGACACAGTAATCATAGATATACCAGCAGGGCTATTAGATTAAATCCTCTAATAAGCCCTTAAAATTACAAACTTAATTATTATATCTTAATTATTTTGCCTTTTAATTTTCTTGATTTAAAGAATGTTTTTAAATCTGTACGAATAAGTCCTACAGCATTAAATACTGAAATAAATACAGCATATATTTCCAATCTTCCAAGGAACATAATAAGGCTTAACGTCCACAAAACAATAGGATTAGCTTGAGGACTTGTTATGCCTACAGATAGTCCTGTAGATGTAAATGCTGAGAAGACTTCAAATATTGCGTCACCAAAAGTATAACCACAAGCCGTAATAATTAAAGATGCGACAACAGCTATTAAGATTAATATTAAAATAAAATCATTATTTTCTTTTCTATTTTTATCTGTAAGTTCTACATATTTGCCCGCATAAGTCATAAAATGAGTATCGGCATATCTTCCCTTTCCTAGCCTATCTTTAAATTCCCAATAAATACCTTTGAAAAAGGACACCATTCTATATTGTTTTATACCACCAGATGTAGAACCTGTGGCTCCTCCAACGGCCATTAAGACTACCGTTATTCCTATAAGAAGAGTTGGCATTGCAGCAATGGATGGAATGATTTGATACCCTGTTGTAGAATATGCAGAAACCATTTGGAAGACACCAATTTTAATTGCTTCTTGCAAATCGTAACCACTGCTTAGATATAGGGAGATAGAGAATATAGGAGCAAATAATAAAATAGTAAAAATAGTATAAGTAGTTTCACTGTTTTTAAATACGTTCTTAAACTTACCTCTAAGCAAATTAGCGTGAATTAAGAAGTTAGTAGCACCTAATATCATTAAAATCATTGTAACAATTTGAATGCCCATATATCTAACTGGTCCTAAATATTCATAATATCCTATTGATGCATTACGTACAGAGAATCCTCCCGTAGCAATAGCCGATATAGAATGATTAATTGCGTCAAATACAGGCATTCCAAAAAGAGAATACAAAACTGTTCCAGCAAGAATATAGGTCACGTATATTGTCAAAATTAGTCTTGCAGATTTAGCCATATTTGGCAATAATTTATCATTATGGCCTTCTGACGAATACAATTTTAATCCATATTTGTCTGAAATTGTTGCTGTTATTATTAATATTAATCCAACGCCACCTAAAAATTGCAAAACACTTCTATACATTAAAACCATTTTTGGAGTCGTGTCTGGATTTATAACGGTTAATCCTGTTGTTGTCAAACCACTTGTAGATTCAAAGAATGCTTGAGTAAAGTTCATGTTCATTGAAGTCATAAATGGAATGGAACTAATTAAAATGCTTATTACCCAAATTGAAACTAAAAGAACTTGATCTTCCCCTTTTCTAAGCTTTTCCTTTTTGCCACGTATAATAAATAAATACATAAGCAAACCGACAATTATACTACCACCTGCAGGTATCAAGAAATCCTTTAAATATATTTTTTCTTCAGGATAAAAAAATGCTACAAAACAAGGCAGAATCATTGCCATTCCAATAAACGCAATAAATATTCCTAAATAGCCAATAATTAATCTAACTCCATAAATACCCACATTAACTTTATGGATTCCAAAATTATCAGTACTTATTAATTCTGTATCTATTTGTTTTTTAGTCATTAAAAGCTCTCTTCGAAGTCTTCTGAATATATTTTATAACTTCATCCTTATCTGCATTGGTTGTAATAACAAATAGCTTGTCTCCGAATTTTATTTCTGTATTTCCGGAAGGTATTACAACTTGTGCATTTCTATATATACATGAAATATTATATAATCTTGTGTTTTCTAATTGCGCAAGAGTTTTTCCAATTATTGCCAAATTCTTCTTATTTAACACAATCTCAAGCATTGCAATCTTATCTTGTTCAAAAGAAAGAGCCTTTACAACATTCTCAAACGAAGACTCAACTTTGATTGTTTGCAATAATAAATATGTTGAAGATACAACACTGTTTACTCCTAATTTATGAAATACATCAACGTTATTAGGATTAGATACTGTGCATACAACTTTTTCTATTCCAAATATTTTCTTAGAAATTTGACATATTACAAAATTGTCCTCATCATTTGGACATAATGCAATAGCTAAATCGCAATCCATAGCTCCGGCATCATGTAAAACACTTATTTGAGTAGGATCTCCAATATATACTTTAATATGGTTTTCCTTGCTTAAATATTGACAATATTTTTGATCGCTATTAACTACGATCAATTGATGCTTTGCTTCTTTAAACATCTTAATGATAAAATCTGCTTCGTTTTGTCCACCAGTAATTAAAACTTTCATTATTCTAAATCCCCCGACAAATTAAAGTATTCTTTGACAGACAAATTAAATGGATATATAACATTAAAATTATATCCAGCCAACAGGCCTGCTTTATCATTACTATTTTGCATTAAAAATATTTTTGGAACTTTAAATATTGTACTACATATATTTGCTAAAAATATATTTGTATTATCATTTTTAGTAACAATTACAACTTGAGAAGCTTTTGAAACTTGTGCTTCTTCTAAAACAGAAAGGTCAGATGCATCACCAACCAATTCAATTCCAACAAACGAATCAGCTATTGTTGAAAATGCCTCCGGATTTTTATCTATTAATACAACATCTGAACCTAATGTTGATATAGACGTTGCTAGATAAGATCCAAACTTTCCTGCTCCGATTACAACTATATGATCCTTCATTCGTTCTCCTCGATTATTTATTAATCCTAAATATTATAAAACATTATTATAATAAAACGCAACATCTAACCATGGTTCCTAATTATAGGTCATATTACCTAATTTGACGATTTTTTTCTTTTTTTACTCTTAAAATATAAAATCGATAAAATCAAACGATTTCACCGATTTTATATACAAAGCCCTAATACGTAAAACATACCACAAAAGTCTCATGGTTTTGTTTATATACATTTTATTTCACCTTAATATCTTTTTCCTATCGTTAGAAATATTCTCTTATTCTGTTAAAACACCGATACGAACGGAAATTATTTCTTTCAATCGCGCTTTAATTCTTTCAGATAAATACGATTCACCCGTCATGGCAAGCAAGGTTTCTTTTTCTTTAACAACCTTTAAAAGCAATTTTTCCGCAGTAACGCTTTTTATGCCAATTTCTTCTGCGAATGTCAAGAAGTCTTTTCTTCTAATCTTGCGCTTTTTCTTGCACATTGTTAAAGCAAATTCATCTTCGTCTTCGGGCATAATCGCGTTAACGGGTAGCAAATCATAAGCCGCCGACAGAACGTATTCACTACTCCCTTCCGCTTTTTCTATCATTGAAAAATTCTTTAAGTGCATATCCGAGTTACCTATAACAAACGAAAAAACCAAACGCAAATAAAGTTCCGTTAAATCAAATATCGCTATAGAAGAATACTTTTTGATAACCTTTGCGCAACGCTCATAAGAACCTTTGTATTTATCTTCGGTCAGGCGCTCTTCGAGTTGACAAAAATCTTCCATTGCAAGCATTTGCATTTTACCGTCAGCATTTACCCTGTCAATTCTCTTAGTGATATAAGCAAGCTCGCCTTGGGCGTTCATCTTGATTAAAGCAAACGGCACGGTTTTGATCCCAACCTGCTTTGCCATTTGCATAACCAAATATTCTGCTTCGGGCAAAGTTTCGTATTCTTCCGTCTGGGGTTTCAAAATATACCCCGTAGGATAATTGACATTCATAAGTCTTTGTGATCTTCCTTCCGTTAAATGTAAAGACAATTTCTTTTGCACGCCTGGAACGGTAAATCCCTTATTTGCACTCTCCTCAGCAAGCCTTTTTAAGGTTTCTTCCGAAATATCTAAAAGCGGCAACTTACCACTTCCGAAAAACGCTTTTACACATTTTTTGTGCCATCCGTTTTCCACTTCTTCTATGGATGCCTTTGGCGTAAATTCTTTACCGCAACACAAACATTTCATTGTTTTTCACTCCTTACGCTTACGTTCCCTACCGCGTCTTTGCAGGCTACCAAAAGCACACCGAACCTGTCGCTCGGTGAAATCTTCCAATTATGCGTTACAATACCGAGTAACCACCCTTCGGGAATTAATCCATCAAAGAACGGAAATAAAGTTTTTGCTCTATATTCGTTTTTAAAAAGCGGTAACGTTAAACTAACGGCGGTTGCGTTTTCGTTTTGCAAATATTCTTCGTCGTAGAGAAAAGAATACCCGTAGTCAGTTTCGGACAATACACCCGCAAACACGTTTCGCACGTAAATATAGGCGCTTCTATATGTATCACTCATCGCTTTTTAATCTCCCAACCGATACTTGCGCGCCGAATACAGCCAACGCTTGATTAACTTTATCAAGGCGCAATGTTTTTTTACCTTGTTCTAATTCTCGAACAAAACGAAGTCCAAGCCCCGCCCTCATTGCGAACTCTTCCTGGGTAAGTCCTAATTCTTTTCTGTTGCGTTTTACAAACTCACTTATGTTTTTCATAGCACCATTTTTAAACTCGCTTATATTTATTTCACTAATATTTTATACCCTTTCGGGTCGTTTGCAAAGTAATTTGCAAATATTATACCCAAACGGGGTTATTTTGTTTAAAATTTTACCTTCTTCATCTTTTCTGAACGTCCACCCCTTTTCTTCCATCTGCCGAAAGGTCGCCCATCAGTTATCTCCGTAGTTTTCCGCCATTACGACAAGGGAAAGGTACAGATTGTTTATCCCTCTGTATTTCTTGCACGTTACCGCAGATTCCGAAGCGCCTGCGGCAACCCATCCCAGCTTGCCTTTTTCAAGGTTTGCAAGAATCTGATCGATGAGCTGTTTCCTCTGCGGCGTTAATTTTTCATACGCGCTGCTTTTCGTTTCATTCTCGCTCAAGAGTAACTTTCACCTCCTTTAAAGCAACAGGCTCGCCGTTTTCGTATCCCTCGTCGTCAAAGTCCAAATAATCGTCTATTTCGTATCCTTTCAGAATTACAATTCCAGGGGTATCACGTATTTTCTATTTCTTTTTTTGCATTTTTCTCCTGACAAATTTATTTTTCTTGCATTTTTGTCAGTTTCAAAACCGACAAAAGTATTGAATTTTATATTTTTGTCTGCTATAATAAAACCACAGCATAATGAAAGAGGTGATTTTATGATTATTCGAGAAGCATATCTTAGACAAATCGTTCCGCTGATAGATAAGAACTTGATTAAGGTATTGACAGGCGTTCGCCGTTCCGGGAAAACCGTCTTACTTTCGCAGATTCAAGACTATCTTTTGAAAAATGGAAGAACCAAGTCGCAAATCATCAATATAAGTCTTGAATCCAAAAAGAACAAGAAGTTCAAAGACGGCGACGTCTTATATGAGTATCTGATTTCTGCTTGTGAAAAGTTGAACGCTAAAGCGTATATTTTCCTTGATGAAATACAGATCGTTTCAGGCTGGGAAGAAGTCGTGTCTTCTCTTCTCGTCGACGTCGATTGCGACGTCTATATCACTGGTTCCAATTCAAAACTCCTTTCGGGCGAGCTTGCAACGCTGATTGCCGGGCGCTATATTCAGATCCACGTCTATCCCTTTACTCTTTCCGAAGCCAAGCAAATGCTAATACAAACCGGCAGATTCACCTCCGACGAAGAGTTGTTTCAGAACTATCTCAAATACGGCGGTTTGCCAATGCGTTTCTCACTTGAAGAAATATCGCTTGAAACATATCTTTCGGACACTTACGACGCCATTGTAGTTAAAGACATTATCCAAAGGAACAACATTAAAGACACGAATCTTTTGAATATGATTCTCGCCTTTCTGATGGACAATATCGCCAATCCTTTTTCCGCCCGTTCCATTGTCGCCGCGTTGAAGCAAGAAGGCATCAGCACGACGGTAGAAACGGTAATCGCCTATATCGACTACATAAAAAAAGCGATGGTCGTGTATAGCGCACAGCGTTACGACATTAAAGGCAAGAAACTTCTTTCCACAAACGAGAAGTATTACACCGTAGATTTGGGACTGAGAAACTGCGTGAAAGCGAGCGGAAAAATCGACTATAATAAGTTGTACGAGAATATCGTATACCTTGAACTCTTGAGCCGCGGTTACGACGTAAAAGTCGGTAAAACTGACAATTACGAAATCGACTTCGTTGCTTACAAAGGTTCGGATATTCTTTACGTTCAGGTCTGTTATATTCTCTCTTCCCCCGAAACGGTCGAACGCGAGTTCGGAAATCTCGAAAGAATCAAAGACAACTATCCGAAGTACGTCATTTCAAGTGATCTCCCCGATTTTTCGCGTAACGGGATCAAGCATTACAACATTATCAAATTCTTGCTTAACAAATAACCTCTCGGCTACGGCTACCCGCCGTAGCCTTTTTCTATACACGTTGCCTTCTTATCTATTTCCGTTTTCGCCTGTACTTTTAGGCGGAGTGGGCGTATAAGAACGAAAAGAAATTAAATAAGTTCAATCATATACAATGGCAAATTCAAAAGCCGATCTTCCTGTTTGTAATCGCACATTGAAGTTCTAACTGAAATTTCCGGTTTATACTTCTCACTATACGTTTTCAAACTCTTCGCCTGTAAATTCACTTCCGCCTTTACTTCCAAAGGAATAATTTGCTCTCCATTATCTACGATAAAATTAACCTCGCACGAACCCCTATCATTCGTATAATAATATAGATTCAAGTCCAATCTAGTTTTTAATTGTTGCAAAACGTATTGTTCCGTCAATGCACCCTTAAATTCAACGAAGGCACGATTGCCGTCCAGTAAAGCCTTTTGACTTAATCCAACCATACAAGAAAGCAATCCGACGTCCAACACAAAAAGTTTAAACGCTTTTAGGTCTTCATAAGCTTTTATAGGGATCCCTGCTTGATTTACCCTACCGACTTTATAGATAAGTCCGCAATCGAAAAGCCACATGATTGCAGTTTCATAATCCTTTGCCCTCGCTCCTTCACGAACCAAACCATAAACGAACTTTCTATTTTCTTTTGCGAGTTGCGAAGGAATGCTATTCCAAATCATTCTAATTTTTGGAACGACTTCATTGGGTGCATGCTTGGAAAAGTCCTGCTCGTATGCTTCTAAAATACGTTCTTGGATATTTCTGACTTCGTTAAAATCTTGATTATCCGAAAAATTCTGCACAACTTCCGGCATACCCCCAATATAGTAATATTGTTTTAATGCTTCAACATAAATATCTTTAAAAGCTGTAATCATAGCCACATCTTTTTTTACTAATAAATCGGCATATTGCTCTCGTTCCGTCGCCAATAAAAATTCCCTAAACGATAATGGATAAAGTTTTAAAAACTCAACCTTACCAACGGGAAATGAAGTACCATTGTGCAAGGCAATGCCAAGAAACGATCCCGCACAAACGATATGATATTCCGGAGCGTTTTCGTAAAAATATTTAAGGCTTGAAAGAGCTCTTGGAACTTCTTGCACTTCATCAAAAATTAGAAGAGTATTCGCAGGATCGATTTTATGCCCCACATACAATTCTAACCCCATAATGATTCTTTTTACATCCAAGTCGGAAGCAAATAAATTTTTCATTCGAGAATTGGAATCAAAGTTGATATAAACAGTATTTTGATATGCTTGTTTTCCAAACTCTTTCATAAGCCAAGTTTTGCCAACCTGTCTTGCACCTTCAATAATCAAAGGTTTTCTATTCTTTTTTTCTTTCCAAATTAAAAGCTGTTGTAAAGCTAATCTAATCATAAATTTACCTCAGTAATAGTATAGCCTATAATCACAAAAAATACAGGCACTTTTGTAATATTTATAACATTTTTTACAGCGTGTTTTAATACACAACTTTTACCTTAATTTCGGTGTATTGATTTTGGCGGATCATATCGTCACGCTTTTTGTAGTATTTTAAGGCATCTACAAACGGGATCGTGAATGATAATTTCCTCGTTGACAACCCTTCTCCTTCTAGAAAATCCATATACAAAATATTCGCTTTCGCTAACAACTTGGATTTTCGTAACAAACTTGTCAATAATCACGTCTTGCAGTAGCCTCCACCTGGCTCACTCGTTTTGCATTACTGCTTGTAAAATCGGATATCATTTCATCGTAAAAAGGAATAAAATCGGATATCATTTTATCGTAAAAAGGAATAAAATCCGATATTGCTTTCTCATAAAAAGGAATAAAATCCGATATCATTTTATCGTAAAAAGGAATAAAATCCGATATTGTTTTCTTGAAAACTTGGCAAGAGAATTTTAAGAAAAAAAAGCAGTCACTCTCCGAGAAGAATGACTACTAAAAGGTTGTTTTTGATTAATTTTTACCGCTTTTAAGGGTTAATTTTTTAGCCCCTAGGATTACGGATATTAGCTTGTGCTGCAGCAAGACGAGCAATAGGTACTCTAAATGGAGAGCAAGATACATAGTCTAAGCCAATAGCATGACAGAACTCAATAGAAGAAGGATCTCCACCATGTTCTCCACAAATACCGCAATGAATATCAGGTCTTGTTGAATGGCCTAATTTAACTGCCATATCCATTAATTTTCCAACACCTGTTGTGTCTAATCTTGCAAATGGATCAGATTCATAAATCTTAGCACCATAATATGATGGTAAGAACTTACCAGCATCATCTCTAGAGAAACCAAATGTCATTTGTGTTAAGTCATTTGTTCCAAAGCAGAAGAATTCAGCTTCTTTAGCAATCTCATCTGCTGTTAGTGCAGCTCTTGGAATTTCAATCATTGTTCCAACTTCATACTTTAAATTAGCTTTAGCTTCTTTAATTACTTCATCAGCAGTTTTTACAACAACATCTTTACAGAACTTCAATTCCTTAACATCTCCAACAAGTGGAATCATAATTTCAGGAACGATATTCCAATCTGGATGTCTCTTTTGAACAGCAATAGCAGCTTTAATTACAGCCTTTGTTTGCATAACTGCAATTTCTGGATATGTAACTGTTAATCTACATCCTCTATGTCCCATCATTGGGTTGAATTCATGTAAGCTATCGCAGAATAATTTAATTTCTTGCTTTGTCTTATGTTGAGCTTCAGCCAATTTTTCAATATCTGAATCAATTGTTGGAACGAACTCATGTAGAGGTGGGTCTAAGAATCTGATTGTAACAGGTTGACCTTTCAAAGCCTCCATTAATCCTTCAAAGTCAGCTTGTTGCATTGGTTCAATATCATTTAAAGCGGATACTCTTTCAGCAACAGTTTCTGAACAAATCATTTGACGGAATTTATCAATTCTTCCTTCTCCGAAGAACATATGCTCTGTACGGCACAAACCAATACCTTGAGCGCCTAATTCTGCAGCTCTTTGAGCATCAGCAGGAGTATCAGCATTTGTTCTAACACCAAGTGCCTTATACTTATCTGCAAGTTTCATGATTCTTCCGAAATCTCCGCTGTTTGGATCAGCAGGAACAGTCTTAATAATTGTATCGTAAATTAAACCTGTAGAACCATCAAGAGAAATTCCATCCCCTTCTCTAAATGTCTTTCCGCCTAATTCAAAATATTTTTCTTCTTCGTGCATCTTGATGTCTCCACAACCAGAAACACAACATGTACCCATACCACGAGCAACAACGGCTGCGTGAGATGTTTGACCACCACGAACAGTCAAAATACCTTGAGCATACTTCATACCTTCAATATCTTCTGGAGAAGTTTCAAGTCTAACAAGAATTACTTTCTTTCCCTTCTTTCCTTCAGTAACAGCATCTTCTGGAGTAAATACGATTGTACCAGCAGCAGCTCCTGGAGAAGCAGCAATTCCTTTTCCTACAACATTTAATTTGTTAGCTTCTTTCAATGCTTTAGCATCAAATGTTGGATGTAATAACATATCTAATGTCTTAGCATCAATTTGAAGTAATGCTTCTTGTTCTGTAATCATCTTTTCGTCGATTAAATCACAAGCAATTCTTATAGCAGCTTGAGCTGTTCTCTTACCATTACGACATTGAAGCATGAATAATTTACCATTTTCAATAGTAAATTCCATATCTTGCATGTCTCTATAATGAGCTTCAAGTTTATCACAAACTTCAAGGAATTGATCATATGCTTCTGGGAATCTATCTTTCATTTCCTCAATTTTCATTGGAGTACGAACACCAGCAACAACGTCTTCACCTTGTGCGTTTACTAGGAACTCACCCATAAGTCCCTTTTCACCAGTAGCAGGGTTTCTTGTGAATGCAACACCAGTTCCTGAATTATTGTTTAAGTTACCAAATACCATTGGCATTACGTTAACTGCAGTTCCCCAGCTATATGGGATATCATGGTCCATACGATATACGTTGGCTCTTGGGTTATCCCAGCTTCTAAATACGGCTCTAATAGCTTCGTTTAATTGTTCCTTTGGATCTTCTGGGAAATCTCTTCCTAATTTTTCTTTATATTTAGCCTTAAATTGATTTGCTAAATCCTTTAAATCTTCAGCTGTTAATTCAACGTCGAATGTAACTCCCTTGTCTGCTTTTTTAGCATCAATTAGTTTTTCGAATTCTTTCTTTGAAACTTCCATAACAACATCTGAGAACATTTGAATAAATCTTCTGTAAGAGTCATATACGAATCTTTCAAATTTTGGATCTGGATTTCCTTTAATCATAGCTCTAACAACTTCATCATTTAAACCTAGATTTAGAATTGTATCCATCATACCAGGCATTGAAGCTCTAGCTCCTGAACGAACAGAAACTAATAAAGGATTATTTAAATCTCCAAATTTCTTTCCGTTGATCTCTTCCATTTTGGCAACATTAGCCATAATTTCTTCCATAATGCTGTCATTGATTTTTCTACCATCTTCATAGTATTTTGTACAAGCTTCTGTTGTAATTGTAAAACCTTGAGGTACTGGTAGACCAATTTTAGTCATTTCTGCAAGATTTGCACCTTTGCCACCTAAAAGTTCACGCATTGTTGCGTCGCCTTCTGTGAACAAATAAACATATTTTGTCATTATTACTCCTCCTTCGAGTATCAAATTATAATTTTCAGTAGTTTTATTTTACAAAAAATATGCGCGTTATACAAGTATTATTACGCGCTATTATATATTTTTATAAAAATTAACACTTAAAGAAGTAGAAGCTCTTTTAGTGAGTTTATGTGAACGTTAAATGTATGTAGCAAATAATTATAATAATCTCTTAGTGTTATTGCTTTACTCTCATATCCTAAGGCTAATAACATCTTTCCCATATATGTAAAAAGAGTCTTTTTTGGCGTATCACTCTCATAACATAGTTCTTTCAAACACTTTAGTGCTGTAATAAATAACTCGTTATTATAATCGTCTTCCATTCCCATTTTATCTATAATTTCAACAACAACATTTGCCGCATAAAATTTGACAGGATCTAATGCGACATCATAAAAAGAATCAACTAAATCGCAACCTGTTAAAGTTCCATTTTTGGAATTTGTATTGACATAATAATGGCCAAAACAAAGAGGAGCCGCAGCATATTTTAACTTGGCTTTTTGCTTTTTTACACCTTTTGCAATTATTGATATTTTACCTTTATTTACTGCATATAAAGTTAATATTTTATCATTATCTTTATAATCAATACTTTTAAGGCAAAGAGCATCAAAACTAATATCCATTATCGTCCTTTTGTATATCTTTGTATAAATTGTAAAATTCTATTTTTCCGGTTTTTTCAAATAATTCCCAAATCTTTTTATTCGCCTTTTTCATATTACTTATATTGCGCAATATTGACAAAAATATACTACAAATTATTTGAATAACCTAAATTGCTTAACACACTTGGATTGTTTCTCCAATCCTCTTTAACTTTGACAAAAATAGTCAAAAATACTTTTGTTTGTAAAAGCTCTTCCATGTCTTTCCTTGCTTGTGAAGAAATTTCTTTAATCATAGCCCCATTTTTACCTATGATTATAGATTTATGAGCTTGTTTTTCACAAACAATGTCAGCATCGATATCTACTATTCCATTTTCTCTGTATTGAAACTTATTTATAACAATTCCAACACCATATGGAATTTCATCGCCAAGCAATTTTAATGCTTTTTCTCTTATATATTCACCAACTATAAATCTAGTAGATTTATCTGTTATCTCATCTTCGTCAAACCTTGCTTCTGCCTCTGGCAAAATTTTCTTTATTTCACTCTTTAGATAATCTACATTTTTACCAGTTTTTGCAGATATAGGAATAATAGCTAAAACGGAAGAAACATCTTTTAATTGTTCAATCTTTTTAAAAATCACATCTTGCTTAACTTCATCGCATTTGTTTATTGCAATAAAAAATGGAGTACCCATCGATGCATATCTTTGTATTTGACTAATTTCTTTTTCATCTAAAGCTTTATCACAAGCAATTATATAAACTATTGCATCAACGCCATCAATTGATGAAGATACGTTTTTCATCATATATTCAGACAATCTGTTTTTTGGATTATGAATTCCTGGAGTATCAACTAAAATCAATTGAGAATCTTCATCGTTAACAATACCTAGAACTCTATCTCTTGTAGTTTGAGGTCTAAATGACACAATGGATATTTTCTCTCCAACCATATAATTAATCAATGTAGATTTTCCTACATTTGGTTTTCCTATAATTGTTACATAACCAGTTTTAAACATTTCTCTTTAAATCTAATCCTTCTAATATTTTTTCCGCATGACCCATCATAACTACCTCATCATCTTTTTCGATATGATCAAATCCTAGCAAATGCAAAATACCATGTAGCACCAAAAAACCAACTTCTCGATTAAAAGAATGTCCATACTCTTCAGCTTGTTCTTGCGCCCTTTTTTCGCATAGCATAATTTCACCTAGCATTATATTTCCACTTTCAGGGTCAATGTAATTGCGATAATCTTCTTTTTTAAAAGGAAACACAAAATTGCATATTGGGAAAGATAAAACATCGGTAACTTTATCTATTCCCCTTGTATGTTTATTAGTATTTTGGATTGTTTCTTCTGTAACAATTGAAATCTCAATTTCAAAAATATCACTTAACTCAAAATGATTAAGTGCGGATTTATAAATCATGTCAAGAAAACGTCTATTAATACGAGTTCCTTTTGTTTCTCTATATATATCTAAACCCATTATCTACGCTCCTTAGCTTTATCGTAGTCAATTCGCTCGTGAAGCATTGATGGCATTGCTTGGCAAATACTTGTCTTTATCTTTTGTAATTGAAGAATAGATATATCACATTCTGACAATTGTCCATCTAATATTCTTCCCTCAATAATTTCATAAACAATATTTTCCAATTCTTCATAAGATGTAGGTTTTTTAGATCTAATCATAGCCTCACACATATCGCAAATCATTATTATTGCGCTATATTTTGTTGAAGGCTTAGGATCTGGATATCTATATTTATCCGCTTCAAGATTTCCCTCTGTAATTCCCTTGGCTTTCAAATAGAAGAACATAAGTGTAGAATCACCATGATGCTCTAAGGCTGCTTTAATTACAGTATCAGGAAGATTATGCTTTTTCAAAATCTGTGCACCAAGCTCCGGATGTTCAATAATAATTTTTACAGACACGTCTATAATCAAATCATCGTGAGGATTATATCCTCCTTGTTGATTTTCAATAAAATATTCTGGATTTTTAATTTTTCCAATATCATGATACATTGCACAGGCTCTTGCCATAAACGGATTTAGACCAATTGCAATTGCACAATTTTCAGCCAATGTAGAAACTGTTAGCGAATGGCTAAATGTACCAGGTGCCTTTTCTTTTAATTCTCTTAATAGCGGCTGATTTAGTGAACATACCTCTGCCAATTTAAAGTCTGTCCAAACTCTAAATATCCTCTCATATACTGGTAAAACAACACTTACATAACCTACTGCAACTGCGCTTCCAAGGAAACTAAAACAACAAGTCTTTAACACCGATACAAATGTACTTGCTTTTTCAACAATCCCAAGAGGAATAGCAAATGGGAGCGAAATTAAGCCAATTAATAATGCTCCGCATGTAATTTTAAATCTCGTGTAGCCTCTATGAACCAAGAATGTCATACATATAGAACTCAATAGACCTATACACAAACCACCAATTTGTCCAATTGTTATTGAACCTTCGATTAAAAATACTGAAAGTGGACAAGTAACAAGTGAAATTAAAAATGTTCCTATTGCAGTCAATATTCCTATTCTTTGAGATATCAAGATTGAAATCAATAACGCTGCCGTTGCTACAGGAACAGCATATGGCGAAACATGGACATACATCAAACAAGAAAACATAGAGCCAAGTGATATAGAAATATTTATAATCAAATATTCTCTTAGTCTTGAAAAACTTTTGTATGATCCTTTTACGATTACCATATGGTAAACAAATACAATCAATAAAATTCCAAATACAATTAAATCTACTAAAAGCGTAAATGGAACAAAATTGACAAAGTTTTTAAGATTTTTACTTACTATTCCAATACATACAAAAGATGTTAAAGTAGAAAAACAAATAAGGCCTAATATATAATTAAACCAACGTAGAATTTTCTCCTTTCTTGAAGATTTTTCATTTTCTATCATCGCTTTCTCCTTTCTTTTCTTTTGTTTCATATTCAGAATATGCTTTAACAATTGATTGAACAAGTTCGCTTCTAACAACGTCTTTTGCCGTCAAATTAATTATAGCAATATCATTAATCCCTTGTAAAATCTTTATAGCATGAGACAATCCAGACTGTTTTCCTATAGGCAAATCAATCTGCGTAATATCTCCTGTCACAACTATTTTGCTTTCTTCTCCCATACGAGTTAGAAACATTTTCATTTGTTCTTGTGTGGTGTTTTGAGCTTCATCTAATATTATAAAAGCATTAGATAGCGTTCTACCTCTCATATAAGCTAGTGGAGCTACTTCAATGTTACCTTTTTCTATTAACTTGTTAAATGTTTCCATTCCAAACATCTCTTGAAGCGCATCATACAAAGGTCTTAAATATGGATCAACTTTTGCCGTTAAATCTCCTGGCAAAAAACCAAGTTTTTCACCTGCTTCAATTGCAGGTCTAGTTAAAATAATCTTATCAATTTGTTTGTTTTTAAAAGCAAGCGCAGCTAAAGCAACTGCTAGGTAGGTTTTTCCAGTTCCTGCTGGCCCTACGCCAAACACTATAGGCTTATTCTTTATTGCATTTACATATCTAGCTTGTCCATATGTTTTACAAGATATTTTTTTGCCTTTATAAGTAAAACCTACAAGTTGAGTTACATCATCAAGAGCATCTAAGTTGTCTTCGTCTATTAAATCGCTAATCAAATCAATATAAACTTTGTTAATCGTATTAGAACGAGATTTTTGCAATAAAAATGTACAAAGGTTCACAGCTTTGTTAACTTTATCTTCTTCTCCCTCTATTATTATCTTTTGTTCTCTTAAATATATTGCAACATCACAAATTTTTCTAATGTATTTTATGTTTGAATCACGATTACCAAATAACGCAATTTGATCTTGCATATCCAAAATTTCTATTGACGCTTCTATACTTAAACCTCCTCAATGCTTATGCATTGCTCTAATTCATAGTATATATCTATAAAATAACAATTGTCTATCTCTTTTTTTATTACGCGCACGTTAATAATACTTGCTTTAGCGCTATAATTTTCAATAAAACTTTGCTGCTCATTAGCTATTATTTCATTAAGTTCCATTTCGTCAATTTCATATTCTACGCAATGGATTTTGTAGCACTCAACCCTATTGATTTTTAAGGCAAATGCATTATATGTTGATATGCTTGATATAAACTGTGCAAGATTGCTATCGCTTTTTATGTTTGAATATATTTTCCTTCCAAAAGCATAAAAAGAATACATGTTTTTAGTTTTTTCATATTTCTTTCTTATTGCCTTTTTGGGAATAATAACATTTTGATGCTTATACACTTTAGCGTAAATACTTCCTTGAGGAATAACCTCAACTACATTTTCCTCATAATCTATATAGCTTCCTTCAATTAATTTATCTCCCTTTTTTACAATATCTCCTTTCTTTACGAGTGCCCTTCCGCTTTTAACATCAACTCTTGAAACAATCCCATTCTCTTGCGATATAATGCAATCCCCAATTGAATAATCCTTATGCTCTTTATTTAAATAAATTGTAACGTTTAATACATTGTTATCAAAAACAACATCACACATTGCAATACGAGAAAAATTAGTTAATAAATCAATCTTTATTTCTTTAGCATTTGTATACTCACTTTTAGAATAATTTTCTTCAATGTATTTTTGAACTTCCATCTTTACAATCTCATCACTGCAATCAATGCTTATACTAGAAATATTTCTTAAAGCAACGAAAAATGCAGATATTAAAACAAGAATAATTAATAAAACTACCTTCTTTGAAATTGCTTCCCAATTTTTTTCATATACAATATTTGCTTCTATTTTATGTCTTTTTATTATCCTTTTTACATCATATAAATACGAGCGACTTATATAAACATTACGCTCATCAACCTTAACTGGAAATCTGCCTTTACAGTAATTTAAAAAGCTTTCAAGATTTGAAATGTTTTCAATTTTTATATATTTCGTATTTCTCTACTGCTCCTTGTACGATTAATTGA
>SAMEA3663028__coassemble_282_pt1 | contig 21993 bp, 21 predicted proteins | sample SAMEA3663028__metabat2_low_PE_020 | metagenome-assembled genome bin SAMEA3663028 (sample SAMEA3663028) | pig gut metagenome | biome: pig gut; feature: pig-associated habitat; material: faeces | place: France | collected 2012 | reverse complement strand
TTTGCTTCTATGGTTCTTGCAGCTGTTTTACTAGCGCTTGTTTGTATGCTTTTTATGCTTGTTCCAAAAAACAATTTTGTTGTAAATTTAATGGCTATTATTGCATCTATTTTAACCTTTGTATGTATGCTTACATCTATAAACAATTTAGAAGCAGAATTGTCTTTACCTAGAATAACAAGTATTTTAACAGGAATAGGTGTATCTATTGTTGCCTTATTTGGCGTAGAGAAGATAAAAAATATAAATCTAGTTCTTATTCCAATAATTGTAGTTTTATTTATTTTTATGGCAATAAAGGCTCCAAGTATAAAGGGTGAAGGGGTGAGTGTTTTAAATTCTATAAAATATGTTGGGATGAATTCTTTGCTTGGAGGAGCGGTGGTTACAAAAGAAGAAAAAATGTCACTAAAAGATAAATTATTATCCTCAATATATATTGTTATTATGTTTATTGCTTTGTTTTATCTTGTCTATAAAATAGCAATAGTTTATAAGGATTCAGCGCTTCCTGTTCTTAGCTTTGCTAAAGAATATAAACTTGATGCTATCTATGGAATATGTGTTTATTTTGCAATAGTAACAACGCTTATATCAAGCGCACATGTTGTATATGAAAACAGCAAGAATATTTTAAATGTAAAAATATGTGTTGGTTTTTTTGTGGTGTTATCTTTAGTTTTTCACGAGCCAGATTATAAAGGATTTTCAAGTATTATATACCCCATATTAGGTTATATGGGGTGTGTTTATATAGTTTATAATCTAGTATTAATTGTCAAAAGAATATTTTCTTCTAATGATTTTGTTAAGGATTTCAACAGAAAAATACATTATTGCAGCCATAAGACATAGAAGAATTGTTGATGTCATTACAAGGTCTAATTTAAAAGTTTGTTTTCCATAAACAATTAAATAGCCAAGGCCCTTTGATGAAACAAGATATTCTCCCATAATAGTACCAACCCAACATAATCCTACATTTATTTTCATACAATCTACAATGACAGGAATATTGCTTGGCAAAATAAGTTTAATTAGAATTTGCAGTTTAGTAGCATGCATAGCTTTAAGTAATTTTATTTTGGATTCTTCTACTTTCATAAAGCCACTAAGTATATCCATGATTGTTACAACAATTGTTATAAGTAGCGCCATAACTATAATAGCTTTTTGATTTGCACCAACCCATAAAATAATTACTGGACCTAATGCAATCTTAGGAAGGGCACTAATGACAACTAAATGTGGTTCTAAAATTTTATTTAAAATATTAAACCACCACAAAAGTATCGCTATAGATAAACCAAAAAGCATAGATAAAGCAAAAGATAAAACAGTTTCATATAATGTGACATATGTGTGATATGCCATATTTGATGAAACAAATAATTCTTTTAAGGTTTTTACAATCCTTGAAGGAGATGAAGTTATAAAGGAATCTATAATGTTATACTTTGCAAGAATTTCCCAGATAAAGACAAAAGCAACAAGCAAAAACACTCTAAAAAAATTGATTGTTATTGCTTTTATTTTTTGCTTTTTTAAATAAATTAAATGGTTTTTTGAGATATTATTCATTTTGTTTCTCCATTGTGTTTTTTAAACATTCATAGATAATATCAAAGTAATAATGAAACTGTTTCGTTTCTCGTCTTTTTAGAGGGCTTAAATTGTTTATTTCATCTAAGTTTAATTCCTTAATTACATGAGCTGGTCTATTTGATAAAACATATATTTTATCGCATAAAGAAATCGCTTCTTGTATATCATGAGTTACAAAAACTGCGCTTTTTTTCTCCTGTTTTATCATAAAGTAAACATCTTCTACTAAATCTAATCTTGTTTGATAATCAAGTGCTGAAAATGGCTCGTCAAGCAAAAGTAAAGAAGGCTTTAAAACAAGAGTTCGGATTAAAGCAACTCTTTGCCTCATTCCACCAGAAAGTTCATTTGGAAAAGATTTTGCAAAATCAATCAAATTATATTTTTTTAGTAATTCATAGGCGTAAGATTTGTCTTTTTCTTTTTTAATTTCGCAGCCAATCATTATGTTCGAAATTACATTTCTCCATGGAAAAAGTTCATCTTTTTGGAGCATATAACCTGTGAAATTTTCATTTAATTTATCTTGAGTGTAGACTTTTCCATTCTCTGGACATATTAGTCCAGAAAATAGAGATAAAATCGTACTTTTGCCACAACCACTTGGGCCAATGATTCCGACAATTTCATTGTCAAAAATCTTAATATTTAAGTTTTTCAAGGCAAGAGTTTCATTACTTTTTGTATGATAAGCGTATGACACATTGTATAAAGAAGCTATTTCCATATTTAACCTATATATGAATTATCCACAAGTTGATCAAAAGATACTTTTTCACTTAGAATTTTTCCTTCAATAATTCTGTCTTGAAGTTTATCAAAATCTTCTTCTTTCATTCTTGGAGTTGAGCAATAAGCATCAATCTTTTTATATGATTCAATTGCACTTGTTAACACTTCAATAGTTGTTCCATCAAATTGCGAAATAATGCTTTGAGCAATTGTTTTAGAGTCGTTTTGTTGGACAAAATCCATGCCTTTTACTATGGCTCGTGTAAATGCATAAATCTTACTTGAATTGTTTTTCATATAATCGCTAAGAGCCATAAATGCAGTATAAGGATATTCGCCAGCTTCCTCGCCAACAGAGGCTACAATATATCCTTGATTTGCTTTCTCCATATTAGTTGCTGCCGGTTCAAACATAGTGCAATAATCGCCAGTTCCGCTTGTAAAAGCAGATCCAATTAAATCGTATTCAATGCTGTAATTGATGGTTACATTTTTGCCATTTATTAGTCCATTTTTACTAAGACAATATTCGACAGTTAGTGCAGGTACTCCGCCTTTTCTTCCGCCAATTATTTCCTTATTTTCAAGATCTGTCCACTTAAAGGCAGACTCTATTTTTCTACTCATTAAAAATGAGCCATCTTTTTTTGTTAATTGAGCAAATATTTTTGGATAATTTACTTTTCCTTCTTTTAAAACATATATAGCGGCTTCAGGACCCATTAAACCAACATCAGCAGTGTTTGTTAATAGAGCAGTCATGCAGTTGTCTGCACCTCCGCCATTTGTTAAAGATATATCTAAACCTTCTTCTTCAAAGTATCCATTTTCCATAGCTACATATAAAGGAGCATAGAAAACTGAATGTGTTACTTCTATAAGTTTTATCGTGTTAGAATCTTGCTTTTTTTCGCAACTAAACAAGCATAAACTAGAGCAAAAAAGTACAAGTAAAACAGCCGAAATTATTAGTATTTTTGTCTTTTTTAGCATAAAACCTCCCCTTAGTATATCGATATGATTTTTTTCTCAAAAAAGTTAATGAGAATAAGAAGGGAAAAAAGATTATTTTCAATTGACATCTAAAGGACAAAAGTTGGGCTGTTTTTTTTATAATATATATGCGCTTATTTTACTTGTATATATAATTGCGTGTGTGTTAAAATCTTAAAGATATTTGAAAAGAGGTATTTTTATGAAGTTTGAAAAAAAAGATATATTTACTATTCCAAATATTTTAACTTATTTAAGATTGCTTGCACTTCCATTCTTTATTTGGATGATGATAGCAAGTATTGTTAATAAAGCCACAGACACAAGAGGTATTTATCATTTTGTAGCTTTTATAATTTTCATTCTTGCTGAAATTACAGACATTGTAGATGGACACATTGCAAGAAAATATAATATGGTTACAGACATAGGAAAGATAATTGATCCAATTGCAGATAAGTTGTTGCAGGGCTTTACTATTTTGCTTTTAGCAATTGCTGTAAACACATGGTTTGTATGGATTTTTGCTGGCATTTTAATATTCAAAGAAATTTATATGGGCGGAGTATTAAAATACTTTATGAAAAAATCTAAAAGACAAGTTGAGCAAAAAGCTAATAAAGTTGGAAAGGCTGGAGCGGCAATGAATTTTGCTGGTCTAATATTGACTTTTGGATTATATGTTCCAAACTTTTTAGGCTTATTTGATTTTCCTGAGATTTTATTAGGAAAGGGTGGTATTGCTTATTATGTTGATATGGTTTATTTATTTGTTTGTTGTTTTGTACAAATATATGCAGCTACACAATATACAATCATTTATAACAATCAGCTTACAAAATTAAGAGAAAGCGGAATTTTAGATACATTGGATGATCAAGGAAATCCAATTTCTAAAGAAGAAAATAATTAATTATGGATTGGATTGAATTCAACCCACAAAGAATACAAGAACCAGGTGTAATTGTTGGTTTAATAATAATTGTCATATCAGTTCTTGTCTTGATATTTGCAAATAATATATCGCAAAAAATAGCAGCAAAGTACTCAAAAAATGTTGAAACTTTGACAATTACTATAAAGTTTATAGCATTAGGGTTGGCAATAGTTGGGTGCTTAGTTGCAGTATTAACACTATAATAGAAAAAATTAGATTGGAGTATAGATTATGGAAATGGAAAAAAGTTATAATCCACAAAAATTTGAGAACCAATTATATAATGAATGGGTTCAAAGTGGAGTATTCACAGCTAAAGTAGATAAGAAAAAGGAGCCTTTTACTATTGTAATTCCGCCACCAAATATAACAGGACAATTACATATGGGCCATGCATTAAACAACACAATACAAGATGTTATTGTTAGATTTAAGAGAATGCAAGGTTTTTCTACTTTATGGCTACCAGGAACTGACCATGCATCTATTGCTACAGAAGTTAAAATTGTAGAAAAGATGAAGGAAGAAGGTATTAAAAAAGAAGATATTGGTAGAGACGGCTTTTTGGAAAGAGCATGGGCTTGGAAAAAACAATATGGTGGAAGAATTGTAGAACAACTAAAAAGATTGGGTTCTTCTTGTGATTGGACTAGAGAAGCTTTCACAATGGATGAAAGATGTTCAAAAGCCGTAAAAAATGTTTTTGTTAAGTTATACAATAAAGGCTTGATTTATAAAGGAGCTAGAATAATAAACTGGTGTCCATGTTGCAAAACAGCATTATCTGATGCTGAGGTAGAATATGAAGAACAACCATCACATTTATGGAATATTAGATATCCTCTTGTAGATGGAAGTGGAGAGATAATTGTTGCAACAACAAGACCAGAAACTCTATTTGGAGATACAGCTGTTGCTGTTAACCCTAAAGATGATAGATATAAAGACATGATAGGCAAAATGCTTAAATTGCCTTTAACAGATAGAGAGATTCCTATAATTGCTGACGAATATGTTGAAATGGACTTTGGTTCTGGATGCGTAAAAATTACTCCAGCGCATGATCCTAACGACTTTGAAGTTGGATTGAGACATAATTTGGAAGTTATAAGAGTTATGAACGATGATGGTTCGTTAAACGAAAAAACTGGAAAATACAATGGCTTGAGTAGAGAAGCTGCTAGAGATGTAGTTTGTAAAGATTTATCAGATCAAGGATATATGGTTAGCATTGAAGATTATAATCACAATGTTGGTCAATGCTATAGATGTCATTCTACAGTTGAGCCAATTGTTTCTAAGCAATGGTTTGTTAAAATGGAACCTCTTGCTAAACCAGCTATTAAAGCTGTTAGAGAGAAAAAGACAGAGTTTATACCTGCTCGTTTCACAAAGGTTTATTACAATTGGATGGAAAACATTAAAGATTGGTGTATTTCTAGACAATTATGGTGGGGTCATAGAATTCCAGCATATTACTGCCAAGATTGTGGTGAGATGATGGTTGAAGAAACTGCTCCATGCAAATGCAGCAAGTGTGGAAGCACAAATATTAAGCAAGATGAGGATGTTTTAGATACATGGTTCTCTTCTGCTTTGTGGCCATTCTCAACGCTAGGATATCCAGATAAGACAGAAGATTTGAAATATTTCTATCCAAACTCATTGTTAGTTACTGCATACGATATTATTTTCTTCTGGGTAGCAAGAATGATTTTCTCAGGAATAGAGCATATGGGAGAAGTTCCATTCCCAGAAGTTCTTATTCACGGAATCGTAAGAGATAAATACGGAAAGAAGATGAGTAAATCTGCAGGAAATGGAATTGATCCTCTTGAAATCATAGATAAATATGGTGCTGACTCATTGAGATATTCTCTAACTCAAGGTATTGCTCCTGGTGGAGACACAAGATATATTGATGAGAAAACAGAAAGTGCATCTAACTTTATGAATAAGATTTGGAATGCTTCAAGATTCGTATTAATGAATGCAGAGGGAATTAAACCATCTAAGATGGGTGAATTTAGATTAAATGATTCAGACAAATGGATTTTATCTAAATTAAATACAACAATAAAAGAAGTTACTAAGAATATAAACAAATATGAAATAGGTCTTGCAAGTGCAAAATTATATGATTTTGTATGGAGTGATTTCTGCGATTGGTATATTGAATTAAGTAAAACTACATTATACGGTGAAGATAAAGAAGCAAAAGCAAATACAGTTGCTGTATTGTTATATGTTTTGGAAAACATTTTAAAACTTATGCATCCATTCACACCATTTATAACTGAAGAGATCTACAAATATTTGCCAACAACTAAAGGAAGCATCGTTATCTCTGCTTGGCCAGAAGCAAATAAAAAATATGCTTTTGCTAAAGAAAGAAAAGAGTTTGAGAAGGTTATGGACTTAATCAAAACAATTAGAAACATGAAGGCAGAAAGAAATGTTGCTCCTTCTAAAAAAGTTGCTATTTATTTGATGAACTCAACTCTAAAAGCAAAGAATGTAGCATTTATTCAAAAGCTTGCTGGTGTTAATGAGGTAACATTTATTCAAGATAAATCTGCATTAGATAAGAATATGGTATCTATGTTTGGTTCATATGGAGAAGTTATTGTTCCTCTTGGAGAACTTGTTGATTTACAAGCAGAAAAAGCTAGATTGCAAGCAGAATTGAAGGTGGTTGAAAGTGAAATTAAGAGAAGTCAAGGAATGTTATCTAACCCTGGCTTTGTAGCAAAAGCACCTAAGCCTTTAATTGAAAAAGAAGAGAATAAATTGAGAGATTATTTAGATAAAAAAGAAAAATTAGTAGCACAAATAGAATCAATGTAATATGGGAAAATATAAATATTTGTTTTACGATTTTGATGGCACAATATCCAACACATATGAAGGTGTTGCTGAGGTATTAAAAGCCACATTTGATCATTATGGATTAGATGTTGATCCATCAATGTATAGAAAATATATTGGACCTCCAATTAGTGAAACTTTTGCTTCTTATATGGGAAATGAACAAGCATATGAAGCAGTTGAGTATTATAGGGATCAATATGTTTCGACTGGAGCAATTTACAAGACAACCTTGTATGACGGCATAAAAGAGACTTTTGAGAGTTTGCATAATAAGGGTTATAAGGTATGTGTTGCTTCTTGTAAAAAGCATGAAGAAGCTGTTCATTTGTTGCAAAGATTTGGTGTAGACAAGTACATAGATTTTGTATCTGGCCTATGTTATAATAAAAGAGAAACTAAAAGAGAAGTGCTTGAATATGCAATTCAACAACTTAATTGTTCGATAGACGAGTGTGTAATGATTGGAGATACTCGATTCGATGTTGAAGGGGCAGAAGAGTTAAACATGGATTGCATATTATGTTTATGGGGCTTTGGCGATTACGATAAGATAAAAAATAAAAATGTCGTGTTTAGAGCTAAAGATCCATATGAAGTAGAAAAATACATTGAGGAATAATTATGTTTAAATATGCAAAAGGTGCATTTAAGTTTATAAAAAAGAATTGGAAAGGCGTTTGTTCTCATGCATTAATTCCGGCAATAATATATTCAATTTTTATTTTGCCTACAAGCGCATTTGATTATATTATTGCTCATTTAGGGGATTTTAATAATGCAAACTTTTGGGATATTTTTACTTCAATAAATGATTCATCTCAATGGAATAGGTGGGAGTATGTAGTTTTTATTATCTTACTTACAATTTCCACAATTTTTATTTTTAGTTCATATATTGGAAAGATTCAAAATAGAATGAAATATGGTAAAACCGTTTATCCTGGTTTTAGAGGAATTTTAAAAAGAACTAACGAAAACATGTTTGCGACAATAAAGAGTGTTATTGCAGTATATATTGCTTTAGAAATATATGCATTTGCAATGAGCGTGTTTATGTCATTGATTTTAAGGGTAACCACTCAGCCGGCAGCAGTAATTATCTTGATTTTATTAGTTGGTGCTTTATCGCTTGTTTTAGCTATGTACATTTTAGCTTGGTTTTCTTGTGTTTTGCCAAATATGACAATGAGAAGACAAGGTCTATTTAGATCGATACCAGAAAGTATGAGAATGGTATCTAATAATATTGGAAAGATTTTCCTTAATTTAATAATACCACTTATAATTAGTTATATACCTGTAATTATATTTGCTAGTTTAGATATTGAGTTTAATCATATTGCATTAACTATAATTAGATACGTTTTCAATTTCATATTCTTCTTCTTTAGTTTTGTATATTACATAACAATAATGTATGTAATATTCTTTGATTTAAATGACATAGAAAGAGAAGATTTAAATCAAGAAAATAAATGGAGGATTTAACATGAAAGTAAAGAATGTTGCAAGTATTTTGTTTACAAAATTTAACCTTGTATTTAAGATGATAATATTTTTATTAATTCTTTCATTTGTTTTGGCAATTATAAGCAGCGCGTTTTTCTTGCCAGTATTAAATGGATTGAGAAATGATATAGAAGAATTGAATCTTGTTGATAATGCATCAGATTATATAAAATCGTTACTTAAAGGTGAAGATACAAGTGAATCATATGATGCACTTGTTGACTCAATAAAAAAGGTTCCAGCAATTTCAGATAAATGGGATATTAATATTATTTTTTCTGTTGTATTCTTATTGTTAATAATATTTATTTTCGCAGTGTTTTACTATATGGCATATTATACGGTAGGTGACATTTTGTATTCATTTATGTCATCAAATAGTAAGTTTGGATTTACATCAAACTATATTTATAATATGAAAAAGAGTTTCAGATTCGCTTTAATATATGCAGCAATTGTTATTTTATATTATTTTATAATGTTCTCGTTAACATTTATTATAGCTTTGCTATTTGGAAAAGTATCTGCATATTTAGGCTTATTTGTATTCTTCTTGCTAGCATATGGAGTATTAGCATTAAGAAGGGCATTGTTTGTATATTGGATTCCATATTTAGTAATTGAAGGATGCACTCCTATTGAGGCATTAAAAAATAATTTTAATCATTTAAAAGGACATTTTTTAAAGTTCTTTGCAGAATATTATGTTGTTTATCTATGTTTTGTAATGACATCGTTCCTTGTTTCGATATTCACAGCAGGAGTAGGAATTATTATCAATTATGCAATTTCATGGCTTGTAATGCAAATAATGGACAATGTAGAATTCTATAATTTAAAAGGAAGAAAATACTACATTGATGAACAAACTGTAGTAGATCCAAAACTTAAATATAGAGATGCAGTAATTGAGGACGATAATTTTTCTCTTTAAAAAATCCTTATGAGTGACGATAAACCCGCGGTTTGTGCAGGGTGGGTCCACTGAAAATAGTTTTTGTAATCCCTAGGCAATTTGAGAATAGGGCACGCCAGCTGCTATTTTACTTCTATGTCCCGATAATATAATTGGCGGTACATGTGCACCCATAAGGTCACTTATATTATATAAATATTCAATAGGCTTTTTCAATATCTGCTTAAAAATTTTACATTTGTTTTTTGTAAATGCAAATTCCAGTAGTAAAAACAAATTGTATTGAGTCATATTAGCATAACAAGATGAAAGCCTTGATGGGTCATATTTTTCTTTACATAATTTATATTAAAGATTTATAATGATTACGCATTATTTTATGAGGAAAACATATATGGAAAAGATATCTTTAAAAGAACTAAATAGGAACTATAACAATTATTCAGGAAAGCAAGTTGAGGTATATGGATGGGTTAGAACTATTCGTGATAGCAAGAATTTTGCTTTTATTGAAATAAGTGATGGTACTTACTTTAAAACAACACAAGTTGTATTAGATGCAACATATGAAAATTATAAGACAATAATTTCTCAAAATGTTGGTGCAGGACTTAAAGTTCAAGGTGAAGTTGTTGTAACACCAGAAATGAAGCAACCTTTTGAAATAAGAGGAACAGCAGTTTTTGTTGAAGGAACATCAACACCAGATTATCCATTGCAAAAGAAAAGACATTCTCTAGAATATTTAAGAGAAATTGCTCATTTAAGACCAAGAGCAAATACTTTCCAAGCTGTATTTAGAGTTAGAAGCGTTGCAGCTCAAGCTTTGCATGCATTCTTTGCTTCTAGAGATTTTGTATATGTTAATACTCCATTAATTACAGGCTCAGATTGTGAAGGCGCTGGAGATATGTTTAGAGTAACAACATTAGATTTAAATGATTTACCAAAAACAGAAGAGGGCAAAATTGATTTTACAAAGGATTTCTTTGGTAAGAGTGTAAACTTGACAGTATCTGGACAATTAAGTGCAGAATGCTACGCCTTAGCTTTTAGAAATGTATATACATTTGGTCCAACATTTAGAGCAGAAAGAAGTTATACAAATAGACATGCTGCAGAGTTTTGGATGGTTGAGCCAGAGATAGCTTTTGCCGATTTGCATGACGATATGGATTTGCAAGAAGACATGATTAAGTATGTAATTAATGATGTTCTTGAAAAATGTCCAGAAGAACTTGCATTCTTTAACAATTTTGTAGATAAAGGATTAATCGATAGATTAAAACATATTGTTTCATCAGATTTTGCTAGAATTTCTTATACTGAAGCAGTAGAGATTCTTGAAAAACATAAAGATGAATTCCAATTCCCTGTATATTGGGGTGCTGATTTACAAACAGAGCACGAAAGATATTTGACTGAACAAGTATTTAAAAAGCCTACTTTTGTTACAGATTATCCAAAGGAAATCAAGGCCTTTTATATGAGATTAAATGATGATGGAAAGACTGTTGCAGCTGCAGATTTATTGGTTCCAGCGGTAGGTGAAATTTGCGGAGGAAGCCAAAGAGAAGAAAGATTAGATTTACTTTTAGATAGAATGAAAGAACTAGGACTAAAAGAAGAAGATTACTGGTGGTATTTAGACCTTCGTAAATATGGTGGTGTAAAGCATGCAGGATTCGGTTTGGGATTTGAAAGATTAATTATGTATTTGACAGGAATGCAAAACATAAGAGACGTAATTCCTTTCCCAAGAACAACAGGAACTGCAGAGTTTTAATAGTTGGTGCTGGCGTGGCACAGTTGGTAGCGCAAATGATTCGTAATCATTAGGTCACGAGTTCAAATCTCGTCGCCAGCTCCATAAAAATGGTTTGATACAAATATCAAGCCCGTTAGAAATTATATATTTATATAAAAGCTAGACACAAATAGGTTAATACCTAAACGAGTCTAGCTTTTTGATTTTACTTAATAAATCTTAATAGAAAATCTGCGATACCAATGATAACAAATCCATTGTTATCTAAAGATTCTTCAAGGGGTCTATTAATTACGATAATCTTTTGAAAAGAATCATTTAGTGCAATAAAGGGTCTAATTTCTCTTGTTTTGGTCTCTAATGAAGAAATATCACTGCTGACTTGTATATAATATTTTTTTGATCCCTTTTTAGCAATAAAATCAATTTCATAGCATTTTCTAATGCTTTTTCCGTTTTTATCTTTTTCATATTTTTCAAAAGACCCGACATTGACCGTATAACCATTATAAATCAATTCATTGTATATCATGTTTTCAATCATTTGTCCTTCGTCTTCATAAGCGAAATTCAATCTTGCATTTCTTAGACCATTATCTACAAAATAATATTTTCTAAGAGCACCGATTTCATTATTTCCTTTAACGTCGAATCTTCTTACTTCTTTAATTATAAATGAATCAATAAAATAATTTATATATTGCTCTACAGTATCTTTATCTATCTTGCTTCTTGTAGTGTTTTTATATATATTAGCGATTCTCGTGCTATTGAAAAGTTGCCCGGTTTCTTCACTAATAATATTACATAGAGAATCTAATGCTTCGCTTTTTTTTAAATTATTGTGCTCAAGTATATCTTTGAAGTAAGTCGTCTCAAATAAATTTTTTAGATATTCTTTCTTTTGTTCGCTCTCTTTTAAAACAGCTAGTGGCATACCACCATATCTCATATATTCAAATATAGTGTCAGAAGAGGAACTATTTTTGTAATTACAAAATTCTTCAAATGATAAAGGAGTTAATGTAATATTTGTAGCTTTATCTCTAAATTCGGTAATAATGTCACTGGATAACATTTTAGAATTCGATCCTGTAGCATAAATATCTATATATTTTTCTCTCGAAAGGCCTAATATTACGTCAACAAAAGTAATAATATCTTTGTCTTCTTTTTTTGCAATTACATATTTTCCCTCAGTATAGATTGGATTTATGATAGAAGAAACTAGTTGCAATTCATCAATAAACACATAATTCATTGTGTCTTTATTGCAATGCTCTCTAATATATTTATCTAATTCAATTGGGTTTCTATATTTAGCGTTTTTTAGCTCATCTAAATCTATTATAATAATCTGATTCTCTGACACTCCGGTTTCAATAAGGTGCTTTTTAAAGATTTCTTTTAATAAATAGGATTTACCGCATCTTCTAATGCCAGTAATGATTTTTGGAAAACCATTATTTTTTGCAGATATTAATTTTGATAAATATTGATTTCTTTCAATCATAACAAACCTCATTTTTCATAGAATTCTATGTTTTTTTCGATTATATATTAACATGAAAAAAGTGCCAACGTCAATTGGCAAATCTCTTTTTTCATAGAATTCTATGTTTTTTTAGAATAATAAAAACATTTTCTAAAATAATATTAAAATAACTATATTTACTAAAGAACGCAAAATGAAAAGCAAAGAAAATCTATTATTTATAAAAAGCCTTAATAGGTTTCATCTAAGTATTAAGCCCGTTAGGGATAAATAAAAGATCGTACAATATGTTTTTTGCAAAAAATAAAAATTTTTTTAATTTTTGAAAAATGTTGATGTAATACAAATGAGGTGATTGTAATGTTACTTAAAAGAGAAAGGTGTTTAGAGAAATATGTCCTTTTTATGCAGATTAATATAAACATAATACACTAAAAAACGCAAGATTCAACGATTGTATAAGGTGATATAGTAAAAAATATATAATTGGTATAATAAAAGTTGTTACCGGAATTATGAGATGTGGTAAATCATACTTATTATTTGATATTTTTTACAATTTAAATAATATTGATAGATCATCTAGTATAGTAGTTACTATACTAAACAGATTAATATTGTGATTTTTTGCCATAAAAGTCTTATTATTTCATATTTTGTCTAAATATGGTTTTGTTTTGCTAGTTCATATGATAATATTAAAGTGGTATGAGTTGGGCGCAACAATTATTTATAGTTTTAAACAATATTAACAATGTAATACTATATTTCATTGGAATTCCATTTATTTTGCAGATGATATATATGTTGTTGTTTTTCTTGCCTAAGAAAACATTCACAAAATCAGATAAAAAATCTAAGATTTGTGTAGTAATTCCTGCTCATAATGAAGCTGATGTTATTTATAACACGGTAAAAGATTTAATAGATAAGCAAACATATCCAAGAGAAATGTTTGATGTTTATGTTGTTGCTCACAATTGTACAGATAATACAAAAGAAGAGGCAGAGAAAGCTGGAGCTATTGTATTTGAATTAAATGATGAAGATCCATCAAAACATATTGTAGCTTATGCTTTAAAGCATGCTTATGAAGAAATAATAAAAACTGGAATTCATTATGATTTTTCTATTAGATTTGATGCGGATAATCATTGTAATGATGAATTTTTAAGTTTAATGAATGATGCTTATAATAGTGGAGTGCGTATTGCTAGGCCATATGAATCTGGAATAAATATGACACAAAACTATTTTACGCAAGCATGTGGTTTATATTATACATTTGATTCACGTTTTTCTTCTAGAGCAAGGGAGAGATTGGGAATAGATGCTCATGTTAATGGCCCAGGTTCTTTGATTGCTTTTGATATAATTGAAAGAATTGGCGGATATGATACAACTTCAATAACAGAGGATACAGAATTTAATTTTAAGCGTATGCTTGAAGGCGAAAAATGTCATTTTGTAGAGGATGCTATTGTTTATGAAGATTTACCTTCTAATTTTACTGATACATTTAATAGAAATAAAAGAATTGCGTCTGGAAATATAAGATTACTTGGCAAATATACACCGCTATTCTTATGGAAGAGTATATCTAAACTTAGATTTTCATTTCTAGAACAAATTTTAACATATATGTTCAATATAATATGTATTTTATTGTGTACATGGCTTCCAGCCTTTTATATATATTCAGCTATTTATTTAGGTGTCAATGGATGTTGGACACAAGAAGCTACTGCTTTGTTTTTCAATTTACCAATTGGGCAAATAATGGGATTAAAATCTGTTCTTACAATTGTAGCTTTTGCCGTTTGTTGTTTGTTCTTGTTATGTGGATTAGGTCAAGGCTTTTTGCTTGTTCTACTTGATTATAAGAAAATGGGAGCAAAAACTAGAAGAGAGTTAATACCAGGAGTGTTGTTATTCCCAGCATTTACTGTTATATATTGTTTAACTATGTGTATTGGCGCATTTACAAAACCAAAATGGAACAAGATTAATAGAAACGTAAATCAGTCTAAAGAATAGATTTTAGATTTTTATATTTGTTTTAAATCACTTTAAGATATTTTATATTTCATTTTTTCATATATATAATTTGGAGGATTTTGAATGAAGAGTCTAGGTTATTATAATGGAAAAATTGGCGAATTAGAAGAAATGGAAATACCCATGTTAGATAGGGCTGTATATTTTGGTGATGGTGTATATGATGTTGCATATGCAGTTAATTATCAAGTTATATTATTAGATGAACACATAGACAGATTTTATGAAAACATTGCAAAAATGAAAATAAATCCACCTATAAATCAAGATAGTTTAAAAGATATTATTTTAAATCTTGTAAAGATGCTTGATTGTGGAGATTTGCAGATATATTTTCAAATGTCAAGGGGAAGTGGAATAAGAGAGCATGCCTATTGCGATAATATGAAAGGCAATTTGCTTATAATGATTAACGAAAAAAAGATCATATCTAATATAGATGTAGAATGTATTACAAAAGAAGACACGAGATTTTTGCATTGTGACTTAAAAACTTTAAATCTAATTCCAGCAGTTATGGCAGCTAAAGAAGCAAAAGACAAAAATGTATACGAAGTTATTTTTCATAGAAATGGAAGAATAACAGAATGTTCTCATTCTAATGTCCACATTATAAAGGGAAACAAATTTATAACTGCACCATTAGACAACTTAATACTTCCTGGTGTAAGTAGAAAACATCTTATAAAAAAAATGAAAATAAAAGGATATGAAATACAAGAAAGAGAATATTATTTAGATGAATTATATTCTGCAGATCATGTTCTTTTAACTGCAGCAGGAGCCCCATGTTTGAGCGTTAAGAAAGTAGATGGATATAGTTATAAAACAATAAAAATATAAATTATTTGAATCTGATTGCATTTCCACAAGTCCTATTTTTAGGACAGGCTAACATTGAAAAAAGAATTGAGATATACTATTATTAAAGAAAAAAAGAGGAAAAAACAAATGAAAAATCAGAATTCAAATTACAAGATTAAGCTTTTATTGTTATACGACATTTTAAGAAGAGAAACTGACGAGGATCATCCTTTATCTACTTATCAATTGATTGATAAACTAAAAGAAAAAGGCATATCTTGTGATAGAAAAGTATTGTATGACGATATAGATCAATTGAATGAATATGGATACGAAGTTTTGTCTACAAGAGGTAGATCAAACATGTATTTTATTTCTGAACCATTTGAATTTTCTGATGTAGAATTAAAAATTTTAATAGATTCTATTAATGCAGCGAGATTTTTGACTGAAAAAAAATCTAAAGAATTGACAAATAAAGTGTTGTCTTTAGCAGGGTCTCATAAAAGTGAGATTCTTATGAAAACGATAAAAAGCATTAATATAAAGAAAAACAATAATGAAAAGATATATTATGCAATTAATAATATTTTTGAAGCTATTGTTAAAAAGAAGAAAATATCTTTTTTGTATTTTGAAAGATCTCCAAAGGGAGAAAGGGTTATACGTAATAATGGAAAAGAATATGTATATACACCAATAGATATTTTTATTAATGAAGACTATTATTATTTGATTGCTTTAAGTGATAATCATGAAGATGCAACAATCTTTAGAATAGATAGAATGGACAATGTTGTTGTTACAGAAGAAAAAGCTAAAAGAGACAATATTAATATTAACGATATAAGAAAAAAAGCATTTTCAATGTATTGGGGCAAAGAAGAGCCTGTAACTATTCAATTTCATAGAAACATTTCTAATCAGGTTTATGATAAATTTGTTAAGCCATCAGTTAAACAAATTAATGAAGATTGGTATCAATTGGAGTCTAATGTAATAATGTCTGCTTCATTTTTTGCATGGTGTTTTTCTTTAGGCCAAGATTTAAAAATAGTAGGTCCATCATCACTTATAGATGAATATAAGATATATTTATCAAATGCAATAAATCAAGTATAAAATAAAATGTAATTATATTAATTAAACAAATTGACTCCTATTATTTTTAATAGTATAATAACTCCTAGTAAATTAGTAGGAGTTTTTTAATGAAATTATCTAGCAAAGCAAGATATGGTTTAAAAGTAATGTGTTTTTTGGCTGAACATATTGGAGAAGGAGCTATGCCGCTTTCTGTTATTTCTAATGCGGTTGAATCTTCAGACAAATATATTGAGCAAATAATTATGGCATTGAGAAAATCTGATCTTGTTAAGGCTACAAGAGGAGTTTTAGGGGGATACTATATAGAGAATCCTGATGAAATTTCTGTTGGAGCGATACTTAGGACTCTAGAAGACGGTTTAGTTATTGCAGACTGTTTGGCAGAAGGAAATGAATGCCCAAATAAAGCAAAGTGTCATACACATGACGTTTGGGATAAATTATACCAAGAAATCAATAATTTCTTAGATACAATGACTCTTACAAGTATTATAAAAAAATAAAGGACAAGAATATGGAAAAGATTTATTTAGATCATGCAGCAACAACATATGTAGATAAAGATGTATTAACAGAAATGATGCCTTATTTTACAGAGGTTTTTGGTAATGGTTCATCTCAACATTTTTATGGTAGAGATGCGCTTAAAGCTATTGATGAAGCAAGGGAAAAAGTTGCAAAGGCAATAGGTTGTAAAAGTAGTGAGATTTATTTCACTTCAGGTGGTTCTGAATCAGATAATATGGCAATTAAAGGATATGCGCTTGCTCATAAAGATAAAGGTAATCATATAATTACATCTGTAATTGAGCATCCAGCAGTAATTCAAACATGCAAAAAACTTGAAAAGTATGGCTTTGAAGTAACTTACTTAAAAGTAGACAAAGAAGGTTTTGTTTCTTTAAAAGACATAGAAGATGCTATAACGGATAAAACTATTTTGATTTCTATAATGACTGCAAATAATGAAATTGGAACAATAGAACCAATAGCACAAATAGGAGAGCTTGCTAAAAAGCATGGTATTGCTTTCCATACAGATGCGGTACAAGCTGTGGGTAATATTCCTATTGACGTAAAAGCAATGAATGTAGATATGTTGTCATTGTCTGCGCATAAATTCTATGGACCAAAAGGCGTTGGTGTTTTATATAAGAAAAACGGTCTAAAGATACAAAGATTCTTAGATGGTGGTGAACAAGAAAGAAATTTAAGGGCATCAACACTAAATACTCCTGGTATTGTAGGATGTGGCGCTGCTATAGAAAAAGCAGTAAAAGATATGGAAAAAAATAATGAAAAGATACAAGCAATTAGAAATCATTTTGTTCAAAGAGTAATTAATGAGATTCCTCATATCTATTACAATGGAGCAAAAGATCCTTCATTAAGACTTGCAGGAAATGCAAACTTCTCGTTTGTTGGAATTGAAGGAGAAGGAATCTTATTCCATTTGGATTTAGCTGGCGTTGCTGTAAGTTCTGGTAGCGCTTGTTCTTCTGGATCATTAGAGCCAAGCTATGTATTATTATCAATTGGCGTTCCAATGGAAGTGGCTCATGGTTCAATAAGATTTTCATTTGGAAAAATAAATACTTTAGAACAAGCAGATTATGTTGCTGATGTTTTAGTTAAGACTGTAGAAAAATTGAGAGCAATGTCTCCAATTTACGACGAAATGGTAAGTAAGAATTATTAGGAGGTTGAACAAATGTATAACGAACAAGTAATGAAAGAATTTCAAAATTTACAAAATGTAGGATATATAGAAGATCATAACGCTTATTCAAAAATAGGTAATGCTGCTTGTGGAGATATTATGGAAATGACTATGTATATTAATCCAGAAACAGATATTATTGAAAGAGTTGCTTTTAGAACGTTTGGTTGCGCTGCAGCTCAAGCAACTTCTTCAAGAGCAACAACTCTAGTAAAAGGTAAAACTGTACAAGAAGCGTTAGAATTATCTAACAAAGCAGTTGTAGAATCGCTAGGAGGTCTTCCTGCTCAAAAAATGCATTGTTCTGTTCTTGCAGAAGAAGCAATTAAAGCATGCGTAGAAGATTATCTATCTAAAAAGAATAAATAAGTATGTGTTTTAATTTAATATATGAAAATATAATCGATATAGCAAAAGAATCCCAAATAAAATTGGGATATTCTTTTTCTGATTTTGAACTTTATTATCCAATTGAATCTCTAAAACGCATAATTGGTCAAAATTTGGACACATCTAAATTGATCGAAGGAATTGTTGATATATCCAAAGAGCATAAAAATACCACCGGAATATGGGATGTAAAAGATATAAAAGATGGAAGATTAAGCATTGTTGTGCCTAAAGAGGCAATGAAATATATTAACGAAAACATTTCAAATGACTTTTTAAAAGATTTTATAGATGAGATTAAAAATCCTATGACGAATATTGAATTAATAAAAAAAGTTTTTGAAAAATATTCTTCAGATTATACATGCGAAATTGAAAATGATAGTGAAGAATATGAATATGTTATGTATTTTAATGACGATAAAATAAACAAATATGTTTATTGTATACATTTTGAATTTGGGTTTGTTTCATATCATAGGTTTTTAAAACAAGAATATATTGCAAGAAAATAAAAAACTGGTTGAGTTGATTTCAGCCAGTTTTTTTTAGATTAATTTACGATAAAATTTGATCAATTTTTTCTTTTATCATTTGTTTTCCTTGTTCCTTTATATTTCCTCTTAATTTAGTAGCAAGGAAATATGCTAAAGAAACTCCAATTGTAAATCCAATCACTGTTCCAACTTTCATTTCAACCTCCTAAGGTTATTTTGTGATAGTTGGCATTTCAATATACGAAGGATTTTTTATATTACATTCAAATATGTAGTTGTGATAGATTCGTTTTGCTAGTTCCTGTTGTTCTTTTGTTCTTACAGTCCATGCGATAAAAAGCAAATTAGGATGATTTTTCTTAATATTCATATATCGCTTATATTCGCCATTTAATATGCAAACCGCCATAAAGTCTACTTTTAAATGTTGAAGTGCAGATAAAGCAGCAAATCTTTGCCATGGAATATAATCATATAATTGTCCTAAAATTACTTCAGGATAGTGTCTATGCATATAATTTACTACATTTAAGTCAAAGCTTTCTATGCAGTAATTGCCTTTATATGTTTTTAATCTTTCCATAACTAGTTTGCAAACAGTTGCTGGTCTTGATGTCTTTTTAATTTCTATAATAAGACCTACTTTGCCATCGACAACTTCAAGTATTTGATCAAAAGTTGGTATGTGTTCATCTGTTTTAAATAATTTGTATTTTTCCAAATTATTTGTGTCGATATTCTTTATTCTTGCTTTTATGCCGCATGTTCTTAAAAGAGTAGAATCATGATGCAAAACAAGTTTGTTATCATTTGTTAAGTGGATATCAAATTCAATTGGATATCCATGTTCTACAGCATTTTTATAAGCTGCCAAAGAATTTTCCGGGATTGTTATGTTGTCATGTAGTCCACGATGGGCTACTGGTTTTTCTGTAAGCCAAGATGTATTTTTTTCCATATTAATAGCCAAGCTCCTCATTTATGATAATTATATAAACTTTATTTTGATGTCTTGTTGGGTGATGCATTATAGTGGTTACATTGCAAATGCAATCAGAAGAAGGACAATCATCACAAGTTCCAATATTAGTTACACAAGGTGTAGTTTTGTTTAATCGTTTACAATTTAAAGGTGCAGATATAGTTCGAATCCTTTTTATCGCTTCGTCAATATTTTTAGTTATTTTGTTTACTCCTAAAACATAAACGATGTTTTTTGGGCCAAAAGCAAGAGATGATACTCTATTTGCAGAACCATCTATATTGACTAATTCGCCAGATTCAGTAATGGCATTAGTAGAAGAAACATACCAAGTAGATGCTGCTGCAAGTTGATAAACCATGTTTTGTTTGCTAGGATCGCAAAGCGCATGGGAATTAACTACGTTGCCTCTTTTTACGAAACTAGCTCCAAGATCTAATGCTTTTGTAGTCATTGAGCCACCCATTCCGATTGAATCATTTGGTGGTATTAGATCTAATATAAAATTCTTCGCTTCTTCCTTTGTTTCAAAGAAATATGGAATGAAGCCATTTTTTTTCAAATTATTAATTAGCTCTGAGTAAATCATAAAAAATACCTCGCAAGTAATATTATATCACTAATGATATAAATGTTGTATTTTTATATCGATTTGATTATAATTTTTTCTAGTAGGAGCATTTTATGTTTTTTGATAAATCTAAAATAAGAAATTTTTGTATTGTAGCGCATATTGACCATGGTAAAAGTACTTTAGCAGATTGTATTATGGCTGTTACTGACACTGTTTCGGCGCGTGATGCTCAAGCACAACTTTTAGATAGCATGGAACTTGAAAGAGAAAGAGGCATTACGATTAAATTGACTCCTGTTACTATGCAATACAAATACGAAGGTGAAACTTATTTATTTAATTTAATAGATACTCCAGGACACGTAGATTTTACTTATGAAGTTTCTAGATCTTTAAAAGCTTGTGATGGCGCAGTTTTAATTGTTGATGCATCGCAAGGAATAGAAGCTCAAACTTTAACAAATGTATATTTGGCTTTAGATAATGATTTGGAGATTTTGCCAGTTATAAATAAAATCGATTTGCCATCAGCAAGACCAGATGAGGTAAAAAAAGAAATAGAAGATGTAATTGGTCTAGACGCTTCGGATGCTCCGTTAGTTTCTGCAAAATTATGTACAGGAATAGATAAACTTTTAGAACAAGTTATTCATTTGTTACCACCACCAACAGGAGATGAAAATGCACCATTAAAGGCGCTAATATTTGATTCTTATTATGATGCATATAAAGGAGCTATATCAATAGTTCGTATTTTTGATGGTAAAGTCAAAGTTGGCGATAAAATCAAGATGGTTGCAACTAAAAAAGAATATGATGTTACAGAAGTAGGCATCTATACTCCTAAGCCAACTCCGCTTGATGAATTGTGTGCAGGTGATGTTGGATATATTTGTGCGTCTATTAAAAATGTTTCAGATACAAAAGTTGGAGATACGATTACTTTGGCTAATAATCCTTGTTTGAAGCCTCTTGATGGCTTTAAAGAAGTTCAACCAATGGTATTTAGTGGTATTTATCCAATTGATGGAAATA
>SAMEA3663028__coassemble_239_pt1 | contig 24202 bp, 21 predicted proteins | sample SAMEA3663028__metabat2_low_PE_020 | metagenome-assembled genome bin SAMEA3663028 (sample SAMEA3663028) | pig gut metagenome | biome: pig gut; feature: pig-associated habitat; material: faeces | place: France | collected 2012 | reverse complement strand
TTTTGGCATTTTATCTGTTTTAAAGAATGCTCTTTTATTCTTTAAATTATATTGAATAATTAATTTATTATCAGTTCTTTTTGTTAGTTTATATATAATATTTTTATCAAAAATTACCTTTTCAATCATATTATTCCCCTCTGTTGGCTATATATTATAGTATATATTGGTAAAAAAGTAAAGAAAAAAAGGTCAAGACTAAAAATCTTGACCTTTTTATGATATCTCACTAAACTGATTTTAATCTACCATTTTTTAACAATTCTAGCATTCTAGTATTCTGCTCTGCAGTTCCACGGTAATCGCTTATATCGTTAACTTCTGCAAGTTTAGCACGGTATTGATAAGAACTATCTACTCCTATTTCTTTCAAAGCATCTACAATTGAAACACCTGTATAAGTAGTATTTGATAAGTAATTAACTTTAGGTGTTAGTATCTCATTTACTCTAGCTTGCACTTCTGCATATCTATCTCCTAAAACTTTTTTTCTTGCTTCACCATTACCGTATTTACCAGCTATAACTTCCTTAGCCAATTCTTCTACTGACTTATTAACTCGTTTTGTAAATAAATCTTTTTCCAAATACTCGGTAGGATTAATTCTTATATTGTTTTCGTTTCTTACTTCAAAGTGCAAATGACCGCCATAAGCAGTACCTGTAGCACCCATGTATCCAAGTAATTGTCCTTTAGATACTCTTTGACCTTTAGATACTTTTACAGTGTTATATGCCATATGTGCATATAAGGTATAGTATCCATTATCATGTTTAATTTTAACATAATTACCATAACTTCCGTTAGGCTCAAAAGAATTACAATTATTTCTTACTTCAACAACTTGCCCTTCAGTATGTGCTACGATATTTCCAAGCGTATATCCTTTATTAACTATATCGATTCCGCCATGTTGTGCACCTTTGTATTCTTGTGTTACTTCACAAATTCCACTTTCTAATACTCTACATTTCATTACTATCATTTCCTTTCTTTTCAACACCTTTTTGGTATTGTGTACCAAAATAAAAAGCGATTATAATTTGGAATAAACTATAAAATTGCTCTCCTGTTACAATTTGCAAAAATGTTAATACTACAAATGCTATTGTCATTAATACCGTCACAAATGATTTTACATCGTTTAATGCTTTTTTCATTAAATTTTACCTTCTTTCTTTAAATTTTCCCACTTATCATGAACATAACTATTACCACCATGTTGGCAGTAATAGTCATATAATTCGTAACTTCTCATTTTTTGCTCTGCTGATATTTCTTTTCTATCGGCTAATTCCATCAAGTTAATTAAATCTGTTTTTATACTTGATAAATTATTCTTTGCCGTTTCATCTTTTACTTCTTTGATTTCTTTTTTAATTGGTTCTAGCCTACTATCTATCACACTAGTTAAACTTTTTACTGTACCTTTTTTTAAATATGTTATACTGCCAATAAGTGCCACTATAAATGCTAATGTTTTTGCAATTTCTCCTAAAGTTATACTTTCCATATTACATATCCTCTTCTATATAAATTTTTTTACATTCTTCTAAACTAGTTATTTGATCACCTAAAAATATCACCGATGAATAATATGGGAAATGTTCTGGTTCAATTAATCCATTTTCATCATATTTTGCCGGTCTATAGACATCATTTATATCTCTTAATTGTTTTCCCTCGCTAGCAATTAACAATTTAGGTTTTGAATGTCCTACATATTGCATACTATCACTCCTTTCATTAGCTCACTGTCCATCCTTTTTCAGTTGCTATTGCAATTTCTTCAGCAGTTAGTTTTGCTATATTTGTTGTACCAATACTGAATGTTTGAGCTTTGCATCCCTTTGCTTTTATGTCATATAAATTATTTAATATATTTATTAATGATTCTTTTGTTAATTCTTTAGAACTTGATAAGCCAAATAAATAATTGCTATAATTAGCAGAGTACGAAGTAATATATGCTTTGCCTATATTTTCTAATCCGTCAAAGTTTTTTAATTTAAGACATTGATTAAATGAATTCGTTATACTTTTCATCTTATCTGCTTTTAATTTTGGAATAGTTTCTAATTTAGAACAATTGTAAAAAGCATATGAAAAATCATTGACATTAGATGTATCTAAGTTAGATATGTTTAAATTCTGCAAAGAAGAACAGCCACTAAACATATTTCTTGCGGTTGTTAAACTCGTACCTGTAAAACTACTTAAATTAATTTCTTGTAATTTAGTATCATTTTGAAACATACTGTCCATATTTTGCACTTTGCCCGTATTAAAGTTACTTAAATTTATAGTTTCTAATGCGTACATATTATTAAACATAGATGTCATGCCTGTTACATTAGATGTATCAAAATTACTAACATCAATATTTACAAGTTTTTGGCAGCCATTAAACATACCAATCATATTAACAACTTTTGAAGTATCAAAATTATTCAAATTAAGATTTGTTAATGCACGACAATTATAAAAGGTTGATCCCATATTTGTTACATTCGATGTATTAAAATTTGATAAATCTAAACTTATTAATGATGTGCACTGAGAAAACATATCTCTCATTCTTTGTATATCACTCGTATCAAGACTATTAATTTCATTGTCTAATTCAGTACCAGGATAATTATAAAAAGACACATATCTTGGTTTATACTTTCCAGTTTCTACTGTTACTTCACTGTAACCATCTAAATTTTCATCACTTGCCTTATATATTCCATTTTTAGTTATTATCTTATTTGCTACATTAGGATTATAACCTTTGACTGTTACCTTAGATAAACCTGTATATCCAGTATCAGGAATTATCTCTTGAGCTGCTCTAGTAGGTGTGACTTCTTTTTCCTGAGTAATTGGATCAACATATATAACTGTATTATTGAGTGAACCATTTAACGATTGCTTAGTATTTAGATTGCCACTAAGCTTTTGCTTTTCCTGTATCATAAGTCTGCACCCTCTGGATAAAGAATTAATTTCTTTGCACCATCATTATCATAACCTATGATTGTTGAATCGCCATTTAACTCTATTTCATACCAGTATTCAATAGGCTTGCTTGCCATTTCACCTATTTTCATATCCTCACCAGATACATCTATATCTACACTATTAGAACCAACAGTTGGTTCTAATACTTTTTGTAAAACTGGTGGTTTATCCAATTCTTTCTTTTTATAGATTGAAAATTTAATCTTATCTCCATCTTTAAAAGTATATTTATTGTCTCCATTATCGATAGAAAATTCTATTAGTAATCTATCTCCCCTATTAATACGAATTTCTTTATCTACTATTTTCATATATTATCACTTCCTTTCTACTTCCATTTACCCTTAGCAATTATATGAATAGTATAATAAGCTTTATTTGAAATTGCTCCACGAGCAACTGCAAAAGTACCAGGTTTTGTTTTACTAACCGCTGGATTGGTATTGTTACCATCGACTCCTAATACTCCTGTATATTGACCAGCAAAGTTTGGAGAATTATGTACTAAGCTTGCACTAACAGTAGGTACATTTATAAACGGTACAGGAAATTCATGAGGTTGAAATACACCAACATACCAACTACCCCAAGTCTCTGTAACTGCCACTGTAAGTTCTTCTATAAAATCACATATCATATCACCATTAGTAAATTTAATCCATGAGCCTTTTTCATTTGTTCCAGTCTCATGAATTACTAATGCTTCTAAATCGTTTACTGTTAATTTATCAGTAGATAGTTCCCTTATCCAAGCACCCTTACTATGATGTTTTTCTGTAGGCACACTATTTACAAATACATTTGTATAATCATCATACTCACCTATCTTATCGGTAGCCATTAATTCAAAATCGTAATTTTTGGTATAATCAAACGTACCTGCTATAGCAACATTATCTACTTTGAATGTATTATCTATATAAGTAGTTAATAATGTTGCCCATGCATTGTATTCAGTCTCTTCCTTTAACTTATATCTAACTTTGAACGATATTATATTGTCCGTAGTTCCAATTTTACCATTAAAAAAATTACCTGTTAGGTAAATTTTGCAATCGGTTGATGTTCCGGAACTTCTCTTTAAAGCAACATCAGTTTTATTAATGGATACTTGAATATAATTAATGAAATCACATACTACAGGATATTCTTCTGATTCATTTCCTCTGCTATCTACACAAGTAACAATAAATTTAGTCTTTAGTGCATTATTTTCTTCATAATAAGTTTGGATATCATTTAGATTAACTACATTACTTGTTGATAGTCCACTGTCTTGTGTACCATTTTTTACTCTATAACCAGTAATTGTAGCACCAGTTGGAGCATTTGCACTTATTGTAAATTTATTCTGTGATGCATGTCTTAATACATTAGTAGTTAAAGCCAATATATTACTATTTAATTCAGTTCTCGTTACACTGCTAATAATAGGTTTATCAGTTATGTATAACTTAAATGTTGCCTCTTTGGAACCTATCAAAGTATTTCCATTATAAGTTTTACAAGTTACCTTTGTTTCAATCCCACCTTTAGCATATGATCCTGTATTAGGATAAGCATTTTTTATCTGACTAATAAGTTCTTCACCCATTACCCATGGATAGTTAGACAAATTAGTTTTTTCTACTATTGCCCCTGTCAGTGTTCCAATGGTATAAGTTAATGTACTTGTAAATGAATCCACCTTTTTACCTATTGTAATTGGTATATTTTGTCCCAAATCAGTATTAGATATTGCTATATCACTTGCCCTAGGTATTGTAGGTAAATCTATTTCCTTACTTATACTACCAACTGGATAATAACTGCTTAATTTACCATCAACACTAAATGTTATCCTCATTTTTTGAGTACCATTATTTTTATGAGCTATAGAAATATTTGAGCCACTAACCCATGTTTGATAGTTGTTGTCGTTAAATGAATAACTTCCACTATTTACGGAAATTGTTTTTACCGTTTCCCAACTGCCTGATTCATTTTGTTTTTCTATTTTTATGCTAGCACTTTTCGTACTATTGTAGGGGTAATAACTACTGTTGTTTCTTTTTACTTGGCCAGTGATAGATGTTATCTTAGTAGTATTAGTAGATATATTATCTTGTACAGAAGATATACTATATGTTATTTGTAAATTAAATCCACCACTTGGTGTGCCTATGTTTCCATTAAAAGTTGCCACACTACTCATCTCCTATCCAATACCATGCTTGGCATTCTCCGTACTTTTCATCGTTAATCTTTTCTTTTTGGATTATACCTTGCTCTTTAATTGTTCCTAATATTTCAAGTAACTTTAAATAAGCACCAGTTCTATCTACTTTCATAAGCAAATTAGCTAAATCTTCCCTCAATTTACCATCACTAACATACAATCCCTTGTTATTTAACAAAGATACTATGTCCTCATCGCTTTTAGATAGTTTTAAGCCATCTATATCGATTGTAACAAGGGTATTAACAAATTTCTCTACACCATTAGTATTTATATATTCAATTACACTTGCTTGCCATTCGCTTTTTGTTTGAGTAATTCTTGTGCTAAATTCTTCTGTTATAGTTTGCTTTTGATTTTCTAATTTTTGGTCTAGTTCTGTGCTGTTGGTATAGTTATTATTCAAATCTTTATTAGTGTCATTGATTTGATTTTGTAAATCATTTAATTCATCATCCACAACTATTAACAAATCAACTACTAATTTTTTGGAATTATTATAAGTAGTATTATCTTTTGCATAAGAGAAATCTATTACAAATTCATTACTTAAACTAGTAATAACAGTACTTGTTAGAACTGATAAGGTTATTTTATTATTTGATAATCCAAATGTGATGCCTGTATTCTCACTTTGAGAACTAACTGTTGATTCTACTTCCGAACCCTCAAATTTAGTACTATATCCCACTGAATAATCTTTATTTTCAAGTGGTTTAAGTTCACTATCAACAGGTATTGTTATATTGTATATATCTAGCTCAGTTTGATATTTTGGCACTGATTTTTCTATCGTTGTAACCCTTGTACCAACAGATGAAACAGAATTAGATATTTCATCTACTGTTTGTTCAGTTTGGCTTTGTTTTGTTTCAAGTGTCCCAATAGTTTTGCCTTGTTCATCAACTAGTTTAGTAGTATTAGTCATAGTAGTGTCTAATTTATCAACATCTTTTCTTATTTCGGTAACTGTTCCACTTAGTATAGTAAGATTTTCTCCCACTTGATTTGCTTTTGTATCATCGGTATACTTAGTAGCAATTATCCAGTCATTTCCTTCAAATATTTCATCCTTTGATTTAGTAGTTTGACATCTATATAATTCTTCATCTTTAATCCATAAATCTCCACAATCATAAGGTGTTGTTGGTTCAACTACAAAAACTCTTCTCTTACTATCAGCGGTATCTTTAGCACTATTTGCTATTGCAAGAGCTTGAGTAACATCATTGTCGGTAATTTTTATCCAACTATAAACATCATTATCAAGTGAGTATCTATAGGCGTAACCAGTATCTTTATCATAATAAAGGTCTCCTAAGTGATTATTTTTTTCATTATCAGTAGACCAATCTTTAGCAGGCTCATTAACATCCGTAGGAACCCCAGAATAAAACCAGGTAGTAATGGTTCCATCTACCTGGTCTTGAAGTTCTTTTAAGTTCTTTCCTGTTGCAATAACAAAGCTATTTAACTCATTTTCTACTTTATTAAGTCCGTTTTTTTGCAATTCATAGTTTTCTTTTAATGTCAAAATGTCATGGAGATTGTACTTTCTTTCTAAGTCTTCTGGTGTTCGTAACTTATTTATATCTCTTTTATTTATCATTTTGTATACACCTTGCCATTTCTTACTTTGAATCCAAGTTCTTCTAATATTTCTTTTTTTTCATCAATAGAAATATCTTGCTCATTTATATAATTAATAATTTGATTATTATAATTACTATAAGATGTATAATTCATCTTAATAAGCATTGCCTTTTGAGGAATAGTTAAGTCCAAAGAATTAACATACTTGATAATTGCTATTTTTCTACTATTAGAACTATTATATTGCCTTTTTAATTCTTTTATTTTATTATCATATAATAAATAATCATTATAACTAGTAATTAATTTAGCAGTTTTATATTTTGCATTTGTAGTATCAATTTTAGTCCACTCATCATTATTATTTTTATAATATTCTTTATCATTAATAATAGCATAATTGTCATACAATTCAACTTTAGAATAGTTGTCTAAAGCTTTTTCTGACAATTCATTGATTTCGTTTTGAACTTCTTTACTTTGATTATATTTTTCACTATCTTTTAAGGAAGAACTTTGTATTTCTCTCTTTTTAGCATATAGCTTACTAATTTCACTTTTAACAGAATTAATATACTTATTTTTTAATATATCCTCATCTGTAGCACTAGAACTATTAGATTTTTTAGTTAATTCTTCACTCAAACTATAAAAATCAGAGATATTTTGATTTTTTAAAGAACTATCAACAGTAAACTTATCCTTAATTGGTGCTAGTAATTTTCCTGTAAAACTATCACTTCCACTTTCGGCTGCTTGAGTTAAATAAGGCAATGTATAATCTCCTATTGCTCCAGCATATTGGTCTAAAACATAATTAATTTTATATGGGCTTATATTTAACATCTTTCCTAACCAAATACTAATACTATCTGTTGTTTCATCATACTGTTCTGCATTAGGCAAGTTTTGAAGTCTTGTAGGAACTAAATCACCGCCATACCAAGTTTCATTATTAATTGCTTGCTTTATAGGAGCAATTAAACTACTTTCATTTGGATCTGATGGTAATAAATTATTTTCAATCAAGTCTGCAAAACCTTTTAAATCCATTTTTTTGCCTTCTACACCATTTAAAGCATTTTGGAAAAATGATTGAAGAACACTAACCACTCTACCTTTTGGTATCCTAATAAACTCACCATTATCATATTTACCAATTATATAATAATTATTTTTTACATAATCGGATAGTTCTTCATAGTCATCATCATCGCCCCAAATCATATTCATTAAAAGCGTTGGAACAAGTCCTGCTATTGTCCATCTAACCGCCAACCTAGTAATTCCTTTAATACCTTCAACTCTCGCTTCTTGAACATTTCTTACTTGTTTTGTAGTACCTTGAACTCCAGCATTTAAAAATGTTACTCCATTTCTATCAAGAGTTTTAGTTATATCTCCGCCTCTTTTAAAGTTAGTAGTTATTTCTGAAGCATTATACATAGCAGTTTCTATACTATCTCCTGCTTCGATGGAAGAAATAAACTCGGCAAGTCTAGGTGCCATTTCTATTAATTCATTTATCTCGCTAATCTTTTTTAATGGAGCTATTTTATCTAATTTGCTAGGTGCTATATTAGTTCCAGTATTATAATTAAAATATGTCTCATAGGAGCCACCATTAGCAATATATAGTTGTTTGTATTGTCCATTATTTTTTATCTGTTTTATTGCTTCTGGTAAATTTTTAATAAATAATTTAGGATGTTTACTGTTAATACTACCATCTTGAATATCTTTTAAAGGATTAGTTATCATAAATGTCGGATTATATTCAGTAAGCAATCCCCTTCTAATATTATTTAATTTATTTAAAAGCTTAAATGTTTTAATGTTACTAGGTTTCAATGCCTCATATATTTCATCTGATATTTCAAAAGTTACTTTTTCACCTTTATCAAAAACAGTTAAAGTTGCAGGACTAGTCTCACTACTTTTTGCTAACAATTCATCACTATTTATTTCTTCAACAATATTATCAATATTTTCCTGATTTCTTATTTGTTCGGTTTCAATACTATTTAACAACTCAAGTCCAAAATTATTTCTTAAAGCAGAGTTAACAGTTTGCATAGTTCTAAGTGCCATTGCATCTTTTAATGGAATTATGTTGCCATTTCCACCTTTAGCTTTTTTTACAGGATTGTTAACACTTGCTTTTTTACCTAATAAGAAATCCATTTGAGTTTTTGTTTTAGTTTGTTCTCTAATGGTAGGTACATAATGTGGATATTTTTTATTGTAATATTCCATACTATCTTTTGATAATACTCCATATTTAACAAGCATTTCTAAATTAGCATTATTATATTCGTAAATATCATTAGCCCAAGATTCAAATTCAGGATATTTATTTTCATATTCATTGACTATCTTTTCCGACATATCAGAAGTCATACTATCCCCAAATACAGCTTTATTTGCTTCATTAAATCTATTTTGTAAACTCATTCTATCAATATTGTGTTTATGATACATATATTTACTAAAATCATCTAACAAGCCACTATTCTCGATAGGCTCAAATATTTCATATAAACCCTTACCAACTTTATTACCTTTTTCATCCACACGACCATTACCAATTATCTGATTAGCAATTCCATTAGATAAAAGCGAATAATCATATTTTGAACTTAACTCTTTATTTTTAACTTTTCTTGCCAGTTTATCAACATAGTATCCTTTATCAATAAACTTAATAGTAGCAAGTTTTCTTAACCAATTATCTTTTTCTTCAATAGTAGTAGGTTTTTCTCTTAATATTTCTGCCAATTTTTCGGATTCATTTTTAGTATTTTCTTTAGTTAATTTTGATATTTCGTTTGGATTTAAAATACTACTTTTCTTAGAATCATTTTTTATATCTTCTCTAATAGGCAATTTAATATCAGACATTTTAGTTTTTGTTCCGGCTGATGGAAAATTATCTTTTAAATATTCATTCCACTCTTTAGTGCTTTGAGAATATTTAGTAGGTAAAACATCATAAACTTTTGCATATTGGCCTTGTGTAGGATCTATCCATGCAACGTCATTGATATTTACTTCTTTTGAATAAACTTTACCATTACTAGAATAACTTTCTGCTTCCATTTTAGATGGAGATACAAATATGCCTTGCTTTATAGGATACGAAGAATACACAGTTATTTTACCGCTATCAATAGCATTTTCTATATCTTGTCTTGATAAATCAGGATTATATTCATCATAATCAATCCAATCATTATCATTTATTGTTTCTTCTAATGTTTTTATATCTTCTACATTTCTTATCCAAGTATGATAATCATCATTAACAGGATTGTTATTTTTTACAATATCTAATTGTTTTTGCTTATGATTATTAGAAACAGAATTTCTGTTCTTACTAATAATGTAATCTGATACGTCTAATTCTTTATTATTATTTAATTTTATTTTGACATCGGCATTATCATCAAATATATCATCTAAAATGAGTTTTTCTGCTGGTATTTTAAATTCTAATTTTGTGTTTCCTCTACCTTCTGATTGGCTAGCACTTTTAGAAGTACTAAAATAAACATATGGTTCTTTGGCAATCATTTTGCCAGTTTGTCTTATTTTATCAGCATTTTCGTTAGTGGTTTGATGGTATAGTGTTACATAGCCATTTTTATCAACTTTTGCACCAACCGTTTTAATTTCTTCTATCAAATCTTGAGTATCTAATAGTTTATCGCCAGATACCCTTTGTTCCAAAGAAAAAGAACTATTATTTAGTTCTTGCGTATTATTTTTGTTTGTTGGAATAGAATATTTAGTAGTAGATGATGTATTACTATTGACATTGTTGCTTGATTGTGGTATATTATTTGCAGAAAAACCAGTAGGTCTATGCAGGCTTGTACCTGTTATACCGCTGGTTTTTTTGACATTATTAATTTCATACAAATATTTACCTTTATCTGTTATACCAACATTTATGTTTCCTTTAAAAGTTTTTCCATCTAATTTGAATTCAAAATCATAATATTCCCAATTTGCAAATTTACTATTTGTTTTCTTGGCAATACTATTTTCTCTTAATGTTGCTATTCCCAGCACATTTTTTAATTCTGGTGTTAATTTCATTTTTTCAACAAAGTTTTCTTGTTTTTTTCCAGGATTAGTATATTTTTTTGATGTTTTTTTATTTATTTCAACACTATCGTTATTGCCCAATCTTGTATTACCTATTAAATAATCTGTAATATACATTTTAGCTATTTTATTATAGTCTTTTTCATCAACACCATCAAATATGTCTTGGTCAGTATCAACATTAACAAATTTATTGCCATTACTGTCTTGTTGAATACTAAACATCTTATCTTTAATATTACTTCTATTGCTATAATAAGCATCTTCCCACATTTCTTTTAAGTTTTCAACAAAACTTACATACTCATTAGCACCAGTGCCCTTAATTTTTTCTGCTAATTTTCTAATATTATTTAGTATTTTCTTAAATATATTTGGTTTCTTTTCAACAACTGATTGAATGAATTCTCTATTGCCAAACAATTCACCACATACATCTGCCACTACTTCATCTGATACATCATCAGTTTTGTATCTTTCTTTTAATGATTCTAATGATTTTTCAAAATCAGGATCTTGTTTAGCATAATCAAGTATTAATTCCTTCATTTCTTTTGTTGCTATGTCATGAGTTATTTCATGAACAACCAAAAATTCAACATAATTATCAGCATTAGGATTTAATTCAATTATAGTTTTACCATTTTCTTTTGTAATTAATCCATTAACAGGTACACCTTGCTCATTAGTTATATTAGAATTAAATCTTATTATATAATTTCTATCTTTTATTATATTCTCTAACAACTTAATAGTGTTGTTCGATCTAGCGGTATTGTTTAAATACATGCTGGCTGTTCTTCTTAATTCATTTATATTTGCATTAGAACTTTTAACATATTGATAATTGCCTATTGGAATACTATAATTAGCATTATTAACACTAGTTACATCAATACTTCTTAATTTTTGAAGAACATTACTAATTGAAGAATATTGTTGTCTAGTTAAATCTTTAGTTGTAGTAAAACTCATGTCTGGTCTTACTTCACTTACATAATTCATAGCAGTAGGCACTTTTATACCAACTTCATTTAACATTGTTTTAATGTAACTACCTTTATAACTTTCAATACTAGGATCTCCTAATTTAAACCCTTTAATATCATTTAATATTTCAGGGCTTATTTTAGCCATATCAACCTTTATATCACTAGTAGGAATATTTATATTAGAACTATTAAAATCGTTCACAGTTGGCAAAATAGCCTTATCAGAGTTATTAATATTACTTTGTTGATTATATACTGGCAAATTAATGCCACTTTGACTTGATTTTTCTTGATTAACTATATCTTGTACTGTTGGTAAACTTTCTCTTGTTGGTAAAGAAAAACCTGTATCAGTATTTTGATTTTGAATGTCATTTAACTGTTTTTTTAATTCATTTAAATATTGTTCTTGTTGTTTAGTTATATTGTTGTTTTTTTCTAAAACTTCTAATTGTTGTATTTCACTTTGTATTTGTTCTAAATTCTCACCATTGATATTATGTGATTTATCATTAATATTTTGATTTATATTATTTGTAGTGTTTGTATTATTTTCTTGAATTTGTGATTTTTCATCTCTGTTTATTTTGTTGTATTTTAATTCACTAACAGTTCCTGGTGCTTCCAATATTCCGCCAATAACACCGCCTACAACAGCAGCATTCCATACTTGATTCCAATCTATTTTTTCGTTAGAACTATATGTTGCATTTTTTAAATATGGATTAAGAATTTCCGACATTGCTTCTTCAAATCCTTCACCAACAATATGATATCCATATTTAAGAGCTATATTGGCTACTTTTGAACTTGCCTTTTTAGATATTTTATCTATTACTTTCTCAGCACCATAATCTAAAAATCCTTTACCATTAGTTCCAGGAATTCCGCCGGTCATCATTTCTGTAGCAAATTCTACAGCCGCACTTCCTTTAGCATATTTTTCTGCTTGTTTAGTAGTAGCACCTTCTCGTAAAGCTTGCTCATATCCACTACCATAAGAACTTGTATACATAGCAACATTACTAGGAGCATCTATCGCTAATTGAACTCCAATTTTTTTAAATTTACTTAATTTATCTAAGCCATCTATTTTTCCAATATTTGCTCCGCCACTCAATAATGCTCCTTCAGCAATTCTTACACCCTGTTGCCCTAAGCCATATGCTATTTGACCACCAATATTATTTTTCTTTATTATTGAACCATTTATTGCTTGATTTTCCAGAGAATTTTGTAATCCTGTTTTATTCCATAACTTTTGAGTAAGATCTTTTTTTATAAAATCATTACTGTTTTCTGTTTGTCTTTGAGATAAATCTTTTCTTCCAAGTAAATTATATGCACCGCTCATAACTTTTGAGTTAGCTTTATTCATCCAGTCTAATTGACTTTCAGCTTCTTTTACAGCACCTTTAGTAACTAAATTACCAGTGGATTTGATACTATTTTTTATTCTTTGCATTCCAGAGTATTTTAAATCTAATGTTCCATCATCATTTTTTATAATTTTTGTTTTCTTTTCTATTTTTTGTTTTGATATACTTCCGTTTGAATTAGCTATAAACAAATATCCCATAAAAACTACTCCTATCTTCCACCACTTTTACCACCGTAACCAGCTGATTTTGTTCCACCGCCTTTACGGGTGTTTGCAATTCTTATATAACTATTGCCTTTTAAATAATATATAAATCCATCTTTACCTTTATATACAGGATAATTTTTACCATTTATTTGAAAAATATCATCTGTTTTTTTATAATTCGAATTTGAATTAGAATTATTACCATTCAATTCATTTGTTCCACCAATACTATCATAACTAGCATTTATACTAGCCCATTTTTGAGCATTAGCAATAGCATCTTGTTGTTTTTGATATGCCATTTCTTGTTCCCATCTTTGTTGTTCTAATCTTTGTTGTTCTTTTTGATATGCCATATTTTCATTATATTGTCTAATTTTTTCAGCTGTTTCATTCTCATAATTAATTTGGCTCTCAACATCCTTATATCTATTGTAATAATTGTTATTAATAGTGTTATTCCAATTCAATCTATTATTTTCCTGCTCTGTTTTATAATTAAATCCTTCTAATGCAATATTTAATTTATCTTGTAATGCTTTTAAAGCATTTTGAGCTAGTGTTTCATCGTTAGATAATTGTGCTTGTCTAATTGCATTATCAAACTCTATTCCAGCATCTTGCATAGTCTTTCTAGCAGTACCAAGTCTATTTTGATAAGTATTATACATATCAACTTTTGAGCTTTCAGCATAACCACTATTAGATAATCCATTATTTACAACATTTTCTCTACTAACACCATATTTATCAACTTCTTTTTGGTAATCAATATAAGATGCTTTAGCCTCATTTTGATATGCTTGTTCAGATTTTTTTCTTTGTTGCTCAATTAAATCTTTCTGATATTCAAGATTTTTGTTTGCCATATCTTTTTGAGTATTCTCCCATCTATCAACCATATCTTGTTGTTCTTTAGTAAAGTTATTTCTTTCATTTATTAAATTATCATAAGTTTCATTATACTTAGTTAATTCACTTTGTTTTTCGTTTTCAACATCCTTAAATCTTTTGTCATCATAATTAACATCATAAATTGCCATATCTTATCACCTCTTTACATATCCGCCTACAAATGATTCTAATGTATAGTTATTTAAACCAAATGGTTTAGTAGAACTGAATTTCATTTGTAATCGTTTCCATTTTTTCTTTTTAATTCTATAAACTATATATCCTTTGACATTGTCATAAGTATTAACTTCTTCAAAGTCATTATTATCAGTTTTAACTTCTATCTTTATGCTTTCACCTTTTACTTCAGCAGTACCGCCTCTTTTATTAGTTGTCTTTTGATATTCTGGGTATTTGAAATCATCATGCTTAGTAGTCCAATAAGAATTTATTTCGCCATTAGTTTTGGTTAACTTATAAATCTTATTATTGCCACATAAATAAAGCACTCCATTTTTAACTGAGGTACAAGTAATATTGCAAGATAACTCCCAATAATACCATTCATATTCCACATTTATATTTTGATATTTTTGTCTACTATCTGCCAAATAAATTTTGTTATCTATAATTACTAAAAGATAGCCCTCCCACTCTTCTAACATCATATTTTTATAATTTGATTCTTTTAGTAATTTACCATCAACCATACTAGATCTATGTGCTAGTAATTGCTCTGAAGTAATATTTCCACTAATTGCTTCCATACCTCTATCAGAAAAGAAAACTATATCATCATTAAAGTTAATTCCAGTAGAGACACAACCTGTTGTTATGCTTGAATGTGCCGATGGATATATTTTTCCATATGTACTATCAACAACTGGGTTATGATAAAAGACTGTTGTATTAGCTTGTGATGGTTCTTTTACTGCCCATAAGGCATTGTTGCTAGGTATTAATGCTTTAACCTTTGCTAAATCCATTCCCTCATTATAATAATCCAAATCACTAACATATCTAGGATCTTCTAATGAACTATGAAATATTGCATTAGGATAATCTTGGTTTCCACTAAAAAATACTCTATTATCAAATACTGCTAACATAGTGCATTTATTTATTCTATCTCTATATCCTGGAATGGTTTTTCTAAACAATATTTCTATATTATGTTGACCGTCAGTAGTTGGTTTTGCAGGAGCAGTATTAAAAGTAATGCTTCCTTCTGTAACATTAACAGTAAAGTCTTTTCCTTGTACATAAGTTATTTCGTTTAAGCCTATTGATACTTTTGCAGTTACTACATAATCACTATCTATGTTTTCGGTATCTAGTTTAAACTTTGTCGTTACACCATCACCTATTCTCAGATTCTTTCTAAGTCCAGTAAGTAAATTTACATCTTGATATGTTGTTCCCTCCTCAGTAGGATCTCCTATGGTAGTAGTTGGTATAGTGCCTTCTACTTCTTTTATTTCAGTTCCATTATATTCAAGATAATTTAAACCATCTTTTATATAAAATATATTATTAAATATAAATGCCTGACTTCTAATCAAATTCATCCCAGTAAATATTAAGGTATCATTATCATAAAGTTTAGTTCCAGAATGAACTATTTTATGAGTAGTATTACCTATGTCATAAAAAAAGAGGCCAAATATGGTATTATCGTATTCTTCTACTAATTCCATATCAGGCCTTGTTTCTATACCAGCACTATTATTTTTATAATTTTTCCACATATTTAAACTATCAGGGCTTCTTGATAAATTAGTATCACTATTACTGAAATCAACGCCAGCAAAATTATCAACTTTTCTTGTTACTAATGCTCCACTAGGAACACCACCAGAACTACTATAAGAACTCATAAGTATCATCTCTTTCTAGATAAATACTGCCAGTATGAAATCTTGGATCTAATCTTTGCAACATTTGTTCATATCTATTTGAATAAACTTGTCCGTAACTAGCTGATATATCAGATTTAAGTAAATCACCAGCCACACCATAAGGCATTATTTCAAGTACATCTGTTGATAAATCAAAAGTAAACTCACTATCTTTTGTATCAGCAGTTATTTGTTTAGGATACTTATAATAATATATCTTGGCAGTACCATCACCATAGAAATTAATAGTATTACCTATAATATCATTTTCAACTCCCCTGACAATGTTAATTTGAAATAAATCCTTTGCTATCTCAGAAAAGTCAATCTCATCACCTTTAGTTACTTCTAATTCTTCTTTAGCAGGTATTTTTTTTATTCTGGCAAGTTCATTTTGAATCTGATTTATAACATCATTTATTTTATTTGCTATATCAGGATCATCAGTTAATAAGGCACTTTTATCATTTATTTCCTCAATCAGTCTCAATACTTTTTTCTTCATTTCTAGTAATGTCATACTATCACCTATCCTTTTGGATTAATATCTGTATTATCTTTGTATATTTCTTTAATTTCTTTAATTTCTTTTTCCAAGTCCTTTAGTTTATAAACAGGCACATTAGGAATAATATAACCATCTGTCTCGCTCCAAATTAAAATCGTTTCTTCTGGTATTATTTGAGTTAATTTACTATACTCTATACTCTTTATTCCATCATATTCATTTTCTTTATTAATCTCAGTGGTTAATATTAAATCTTTTAAAGTTTGATGCACTGTTTTATCATCTGTATATTCATCGAACTCAGTTTCCTTAGTTATAGTTCTTCCGTAATATTGTCTTAAACTCGGCTTTATTGTAAATAATTCGTTGTTCATTATTTTTCCTCCTAATTGGTTGCCATACCTAGATTCGAACTAGGGAATGTTGCAGTCAAAGTGCAATGTGTTGCCACTTCACCATATGGCAATGAAAAGAGGATTGCTCCTCTTATTTTACATCTCAGTTTTCATTATATAGATTTCTTTAGGGTTAACAATCTTAGCACCAAATACATATAATCCTTTTAATGCATCTTGGAAAGCTTTTTCTGGTCTATATGCTTCTACCTTTTCAATTTGTTCAGCGAAAGCAATAGCTTTTCCTGTTCTTAAGATGTTATAAGTTACATCATCAGAAGTAGAAGAAGCAGTCTTTTTACCAGTAGGCAATAGATTTTCAATGCAAACAAAAGCATTGTTAATCTTACCAACAGCACCTTTCTTGATTATTTCAGGATTATTTGTAGATAGTTCGGTTAAAGATTGTCTATAAGTAGTAAAGACTTTTGGAGATACTTCAAGATATAATGATTCTGATACTGGAACATTATTCTCATATAATTTAGTGAATCCTGCTTCAACACTAGCCATAGCATTAGTTGCAGTTAATGCAATAACTGATGAACTTTGTGCTAAAGCACCTGATGTAGCCTCTGTTGCAGTTTTTACAATAGAAGCAACATATTTATCCCCTTCTTCTTTTAATCCGATAGCAGATTGTCTTGAAGCTTCTTCCATTAAACCAGGAACTGATTGTGCTTTATCAATATCTTCAACCTCAAAATTAAAGTATCTGTATTGATTAAGTTGCAATAGTTGACTAGAATCAGTTAAACCTTCAAGTTCTATTTCTGTACCTTTAACATAATTCTTTATAGTAGGTCTAGAAACACTTAAAATCTTTACTTCTTTAGCATTCTTGCTATCCTTTTCATATTTGAAATCACAATGGTTTCTTAGAGATGTAATGGTATCCAATGCTTTTAAAATCGATTTACTCCAAATCGTTTGTTGGAAATTAGTTACAGCCATTTTAACACATCCTTTCTATATAGATAGAAATTATTTTTGAGTCATAGTCATAGATCTACGAACTGCTTCCCATATTTTAGGATTGTCAAGTTCTTCATCAGTTAATTTTCTTATTTCATCTTCTGTATAATAATCCTTAACTTTATCTTGAGCCATTGACTTCATACTTCCTATCTTTTCAACCGTTGGCTTAACAGGTTGATTTAATTTTGTATACATTTCATATACTGTTTTAATAGGTGTATTTGAATTAAATTGACTAGCAAAAGATTTAAAACTATCATCTTTTAACACATCTTCTTTTACACCCAATTCTGCTAACTCTTTAACTTGTTTTTGATGAGTTAGTTCATCTGCAAGAGTATTAAATATAACTTTCTCTCTAGGTGTCATTTTATCAACACCAATAGTGGCTAGTCTATTTGCCTCTTCTTGCATTTCTTCAAATCCTAAATCAATGATTTTAGTAGCCTCTGCTTTACCTAAAATCTTTTCATCTTCATCAGAATATCTAGGTTTTGAATAAGCAGGTATATCAATTCCTTGTTCTTTATAGAATTCTCTCATTCTTTGATTAGATTCAGAGATATCTTTAGTTCCAAGTCCTGCCTTTAATATACTGTCAGTCTCTTCGTATTTGGCTAATTTATCAGAATATTGCTTTTCCATCTTTCTTTTTTCTCTTTCGATTTTCTTTGGAAGTAAGTTATTTATTCTGTCATTAACCATTTTTTCAACTTCTTCTGCAGTATAAGTTTTAACTTCTTTTTTTTCTTCTTCTTGAGAAGTGGTATCAGTTAATTCTATACCTTCCTCAAATTGTTCTACTGCTTGAGCATCAGTATTTTCAGTTACATCTGTAACAGGTGTTTGAACATCATATTCTTCGTTCATTTTCTTTCCTCCTATTTTTTTAAGTGTTTGACTTCACTATTCCATCTTCTTTTAAAGTCTTACAATGCTTGGACTATTAAAAAACAACGACTATTGTGTAGCCATTGCTTGATTAATTAATTGGTTTCCATATTGCCCTATACCAGTTATATCTTGTTGATTAGCAATAAACTTATTAGCTCTCATTTGTAATGCTTGAGCTTGTGTTTGAATATCTGCTATTCTTTGCTGAGATTCTTTCATTTTCTTTATTGCTTCTTCTAACTTAGATTTAGGCATTGAACTATCATCATCTAATAAATCAACATAAACTTCTAACTCAGATAACTTTTGATTATTGAAATATCCTGCTTTTAACATATTTTCAAGCGATAATTCTTGAGCGAACTTATCATAAGGACTTTTAGGTGTTATATCAACCTTTACACTTGCTTGTAATTCTTGCAACACACTATAAGGCACTTGTACTGGTTGTGACATTATTTCTCCAGTACTAGGATTAGTTTGTTCATAATCTATTACTAAACCATCAGTAGCATATGTCTTCCACATGTCAAGCCATATTCTTGCTAAATCTTCTAATGTAGTCTTTAATGATAATGTTTGTTCTGTTACTGGCATTTGTGATGCTTGTTGAACTGCTAATATAGCCTTGCCACTAGCACTTTCTGGATTAACATCACCAGTAGCAATGTCTCCAGCACCAGCAAGTTCTCTAGTAGTAGAAATAAGTTCATTCATAACTTTTTCTACATCCGAACTCATTTGTGCTGGTTGAATCATGCCAACTATCTTTTTTACATCATCTACTGTCTGACCATTTGTTTTAATAGTTCCACCAATTTTATCAATTGCACTTGGATTTTGTATCTTTGTTATATCAACAATTTTCTGTGGATAAGCGGTAGTTTTAGCAGATATTAACCTTCTCATAATAGTTTTATTTATTTCTAACTGATTAGGTATTAAGTATCTTACTTCTCCCTCTCCTCTAGCGTATCCTTCTTTTTCTTCCCATAGCATATGAGTTATAGGATAAAGAGTAAGACCAGTATCTTTGTCTTTCTTTAAATCACAATACTGTGTTGCTTGTGAGAAGTGAACTGTACCATTTTCTTTATATAATTTAGTAATAACAGTTACCATATCATCTTTTTCTTCTTTAGAATCATCACCAGGTTCCTCAAAAGTATCATTATCGCCAATTATATATTGTATTTTCTCTTCTGATACTCCCTCACTTTTAGCCATTTCTACAACATTTATTACTGGTTTTCTATGCTTAATTAGTATATAAGGTTGGTTTTGAATATCAGAATCATTTTCATTGCCATAAAGGACATCATTTTTAGATAATATCTCATTCGTTGGCATATTATTTTCTTCATCATAATCAACATAAATAGGACACTCATCATTAATAGCAGAATTTTTACTCATACTTCTAGTTTTATAATCCATATTATCTTTTTCCCATACTTTATTTGCTAATTTATTTAATAATTCACAAGTTTTTATAGCAACTTCTTTAAAATCTTTATTTTCAAAGTTTTCAGCACTATAAACAGGTTGGTAAAGATTATTATTAATAATACCAACTTTATATTTAACTATAGGTTTGATTATATTTAATTGTATAGGCTCTATTCCACTTATCTTTAGGCCTTCCCATTGATTACCATTGTACATGCGATAATTTCTATCAGTATCTGAATAAAGATTTTTTAAACGATTATAATTTCTTCCTCTTTCATATAAATCCCATATTTGTGTTTGTTTTAACTCTTTTAAATCCATTCTGCACCTCCTAGTCTATGTCTTTTTGCCCTAAACCAGTTCCATCATAATTATCTATATTGGACATCATAGTTTCAAAAGCGGTTTGTCGCTTTTTTTCTTCAAAACTTTCCATTTCATTTCTAACTATTTTTACTGGATTAATTTCTGGCATTTTTATTTCTTCATTATTCTTTAACTTTTGACCATTTTTAAGTCCTAAGGTATAAGATGTAATTATAAAAATACCAAATAAAAAAAGTAATGCTATTGTTTCCATTACTTATCACCTTTTTTTGTTTTCTTTTTAGGTTTAGTTTCTTCTTTTTTCTGAATCATTTTTTCTTCTATTTTGTGTCTTTCTCTATATATTCTCTTTTTCATTATACAATCACTATCTCCTCTCCATAATCAGCCTCTAGTGGCTCTTCTGACTTGAAATTGAATGCTTGACTTACTTCTATCGGCTCAACATCAAATATTACTTGTGTTCTTGAATAATAGGCTATAGCAAGCCCCATAACCAAATCATCATGGGCTCCTTGTTGTGCTTCTGGCCTTCCCTTTTCATTTCTGACAAAAGTTAGCATCTCTTCAAGTGTTAATTTATCATTTATTAGTTCAACAGATTCACGGACTATTTTAACTAGTTCTGCTATTATAACAGGTCTTGTTAATGAAGTGGTCTTGAATCCATAAGACTTGTCCATTATACCTGTATATCTATCTTCTTTCTCCCTTACGAACATATTAGGATAACCTAACCTTACTAGTTCTTTATTAGGAAAACTACTAAAGTTACTTTCAATACACATAAGAGCAGGTGTTACTACACCAGTTTTTAAGTTTTTATTAGCGTAATACCAACCTAAACAATACATTTGCCTTACATATAGATCCTCATCCATTTGATGTCTTAGCCTTGCAACTTGTTTGCCAGTCTTTGCATTAAGTACATGTCCAGTAAACCAGTCAGAGCCATCACCAGCAGTATCACCACCTATGCAATATTTGTATAGATTAGGCTTTTCATAAATAGAAATAAACCCTTTTTTGTCATTTACCCAGTGAATATTTGATATCTTCTTTCCAACAGGTAGAGTATCATTATAGTCATATTCAAAATAGCCGGTCTTTATAGGCTGCGGCAACTCTTCTATTCTATTAATAACAATCTCTTTATCGAAAACACAAGTTCCACTACTGATAAATGCTTCATGAGGATTGATGGGATATTCTTGTTTAAATTGCTCAGCATCTCCCCCACAATTGTTTTTAATGCACCATCTTCTCCATGAAAGTTGTTCTAATGATAAATCATATATTGTTTTAAGTTTTATTTCTTCTTCGGTAAGTTCAAATCCAGTATATGGCATTTTATAGTCATCTAGTTCATTCCATCCTACAAAGACAGGTATGAAATCACTTTCACCTCTTACTGCCATATCCCAAAGTTCTTTAAAATATTCAAAACCATTAGCAGTAGATTCAATAACAATCATGGTATTTGGTAAATTAGGAACAGCTTGAAATAATCCTACAGTAGTTTCTTTTGCATTGTTACCCCAAAACGCCAACTCGGATATATGCAAATAATTGAATGTATCTGATCTTCCTACACCACTAGAACCTGCTGTCATACATTTTATTTTGCTTTTTAATCCTGTTCCATCTTCATTATCAAAGATTAATTCTTTGGCATTACTTCTTTTTAATGCTGGTTTCATTTCTTCAGGTAAATTATCATACATTCTTTTACTCATATTGAACAAGTTTGTTGTTGCTTCTTCTTTATGAGTAATAATACCTGCATTAACATTAAATTTAGTTGCTGTATTTTTAAAAATGATACTTTCAGTCAAAGTACTAAAACCAATCTGTCTAGCTTTTAATACAATAATTCTTATTGGCTTCTTTTCTTGAGCCTGTTGTTTTATTGCATCGTATAACTTTTGTTGTCCTTGATTAATCTTCAAATCAATTATTTTACCTGACTTATCTCTAATTTTAATGAATTGCTCTATGTATTTCTTGGTATTAATACTCATCTTCTTCACTTACTTTTTTTAAAACTTGTTCATAACTTAAAGATACATTTCCTTTAATATTTGTTGTATATTCGCCAGTCATTTTATTCATAATATCGATAGCTTTCATTTTGTCTGAAATATAAGCTTCATTCTCATATGAATTACCATTACCATCGTATGAAGTGTGTTTAATATCACCTTTTACTACTTTTGATAACCATATTATTCGTTCTTTAGCACTCATAATAGCCTTATCTTCTAATTCTTTCAATAGTTCCTTATACCTTTCCTGAACCTTTGCAGAATTAAATAAAGTACTTGCATGCTCATCTATTGCTTTATCGCTGTATTTAGATTTATAAACATCTTTATAAGCTTGCCTTTGACTCATACCCTTAATTATGTTTTGAATAAATTTTTCTTGTCTCATATTTAAAGCCATCTTCATCACTTCCTATTTTTATACAAGTTTGCCTTCTTGTTTTTCTTTTTCCTCTTTTCTCTTTTATTATTTTCTTTTATATCATCTTTGCAGTAGTTGTAATCACTACATACTTTGCAATTAAAGCTCTTCATACATTTGTTCCAATTCATAATTTTACCCTTTTTGTATACTCTTCTTTTATTAATATCTTTCCTTTTCTACTTCTCTTACCGCAATATTCTCTTTCAAAACCTGTTAAAATATCATCTATGTACCTTAGATTTTCTAAATCTAAATATCCTTTGTTCTTCATATCCAGAAACTCACTTGTTATATCATAGAATCTATCTTCATCTTTACTTTCTATTAAATGTAGATACGGATGTGAAGTTTTACCACATAATATTATCCCGTTCCAATAGGAATATGGTCCATTGTTTCTATTAGCTACTAAGAAATGATGAAATGTATATATATCTCCCTTTTGCAGAGAATATCCCATAAAATCGTGGTTCAACTGTTTAATCTTGAAATCATTGATTAATAGTTTAGTGACCTCTTTCATACGATCACCCCTTTGCTATGTTTAATTCTCAATAGAGATATTTGCATAATAAAAGAGACTATTAGTCTCTCATAAAGAAGTTTATATGATTCGTTTTAGTAAATACTGTACTAATGATATAGGTGTCAAATTTCACCAATACTCTATAAGTTTTTTTCACTAGAGTTGCTAGGACGGTTGAGTATAAAACCATAATTTAATATGTTAAAAACCTCTGTCTTGTTTTTGCATATATCATCAGTACACTACTTATTAAAGTAGTGTGAGGTATAAATGTGTGAATTGTTTATTTTCTCACGATACTAGTGTATACCTAATTTTGTCCGATTTTGTCCGAACTTTCATTTTTATATAATT
>SAMEA3663028__coassemble_221_pt1 | contig 25105 bp, 40 predicted proteins | sample SAMEA3663028__metabat2_low_PE_020 | metagenome-assembled genome bin SAMEA3663028 (sample SAMEA3663028) | pig gut metagenome | biome: pig gut; feature: pig-associated habitat; material: faeces | place: France | collected 2012 | reverse complement strand
ATGTCCAGAACTATTAAATGAAATAGGCTTTTTGATTAGTCCTTTATAATATGATTCGTCTATTGATTTTTCATTTTTTGTAACTCTTGTTCCAAAAGAGGTCTTCATTATAAAATGTGTCGCAATAAGAGGTAATACTATTGTCCAACCTAGCACTACATAAATAATTATAAAAAAAATTCTTAATACTGTATTTCTTTGTGTTTTCATACTTTAATTATACAATATTAATCGATATTTTTTTGAAAAATAATGCCAAAAAACATATATTTTCTAATTAAAAAGCCATACGATATTTTCTCTATACCGTATGGCTTAATTTTTAATAGTTTTATTGTACTATACTACACCTTCTGCATACATAGCATCAGCAACTTTTAGGAAGCCAGCAATATTAGCACCAGCAACCAAATTGCCTTCTAATCCAAATCTCTTAGCGGCAGATGAAGCATTATGATAGATATTAATCATAATATTGTGAAGTTTTTGATCAACTTCTTCAAATGTCCAAGAATATCTCATTGAGTTTTGGCTCATTTCCAATGCGGAAGTAGCAACACCACCTGCATTTGCAGCCTTTGCAGGTCCAAATAATACATTATTATTAATAAAGTATTGTGTAGCTTCAATTGTAGAAGGCATATTAGCACCTTCTGATACAGCCATAACACCATTAGCTACTAGAATTTTTGCATCTTCTAAATCTAGTTCGTTTTGTGTTGCGCAAGGTAAAGCTATATCGCATTTAACTGTCCATACGCCTTTGCAGCCTTCATGGTACTCAGCATCAGCATGATAGTTAACATATTCTTTAATTCTCTTTCTTTCTTTTTCTTTAATTTGCTTAATTAGGTCTAAATCAATACCGTTTTTATCATAGATATAACCATTTGAATCAGACATTGTAACAACTTTTGCACCTAATTGTGTTGCTTTTTGACAAGCATAAATAGCAACGTTACCTGAACCTGAAATAACAACAGTTTTTCCTTTGAATGAAGTGCCGTGGTCATTTAACATTTCTTCAGTAAAATAACATAATCCATATCCTGTAGCTTCCGTTCTTGCTAAAGAACCTCCATATGTTAATCCTTTACCTGTTAAAACACCTGAGAATTCGTTACGAATTCTAGAATATTGACCATATAGGAAACCAATCTCTCTTGCTCCTACTCCAATATCTCCTGCTGGAACGTCTGTATCAGCAGCAATGTGCTTACACAATTCTGTCATAAAGCTTTGGCAGAATCTCATTACTTCTGCATCGCTCTTACCTTTTGGATCGAAATCTGAACCACCCTTAGCACCGCCAATTGGCAATCCTGTTAAGGAGTTTTTGAAAATTTGTTCAAAACCTAAGAACTTAATAATTCCTTCGTAAACTGAAGGATGGAAACGCAAACCGCCCTTATATGGACCAATTGCTTTGTTAAATTGGATTCTAAATCCTCTATTTACTTGTACTACACCATGATCGTCTACCCATGGAACACGGAATTTAATAATACGATCTGGTTCAACCAATCTAGCCATAACACCAGATGTAATATATTCTGGATGTGCTTCTAAAACTGGTTCAAGAGATTCTAAAACTTCTCTTACTGCTTGGTGGAATTCTGGCTCACCTGCATTTCTCTTTACAACTTGATTATATAAATCTTGTATATATTGATTTTTAAAACTCATCTTTGAGTCCTCCTTAAAAAAAATAAGTGCTTGAAATCATCGCTTAATAAGCGATATATTCCAAGCACCATTGCTTCTTTATTATAGAATTAATTATTTTGTTGTATTCTTAACTAATTCAAGAATAGCTTTATCAGCATTATCTCCACGTCTAGAACCGCTTTTTAGTACGCGAGTATATCCACCCTTTGTACCTAAAGATTCAGCTCTCTTTGCATAAAATGGAGCATATTCTCTGAAAATCTTTTCAACTAGTGGATGATTAACATCCTTAGTTCTTTCGTTGAAATCTGACTTTTTCTCGCCTTCTGGCTTGATTTCTTGTAAGTCTCTAAGACTTGCCATAAGCTTTCTTCTTGCGTTAAGTTTCTTAACACCGTCATTTACAAATTCAACTTCGACAGACTTGCCATCTGTTGTCTTTACAGTCTTTGTTACCTTTACTTCATCTTCATAAGTATTGATAGCTAATGTAAGTAACTTTTCAGCATAAGCTTGTGTTTCTTTAGCTCTTGCAACTGTTGTTTCAACACGTCCGTTCCAGAAAAGTTCAGAGGCTAAATTTCTAATGATGGCCATTCTTTGTGTTGCTGTTCTTCCTAACTTTCTTGCCATTTTTATAACCTCCTATTATTCTTCCTTGTTCTTTAGGCAAAGACCAAGTTCCTCTAATTTTACTTTAATTTCTTCAATGGATTTTTTACCAAGATTTCTTGCTTTAATTAAATCATCTTCGCTCTTCTTAACTAAATCTTGAACAGTGTGGATTCCCATTCTCTTCAAGCAGTTATAAGATCTGCATGAAAGATCCAATTCTTCAACGCTTTGAACCTTAGCTGTTGTTTTTGCTTCATCTTCTTGAGCTTCAAGAGAGATAACGTCTTTCATGTTTTCAGAAAGATTTACAAACAAGTTAACTTGATTTGACATATAACTAGCAGCGTAACTAATAGCTTCTGTTGGTGTCATTGCTCCATTTGTTGTTACAGATACTGTTAATTTTTCATAACTCATATCTGCACCTTGTCTTGCTGTTTCAACTTTATATGAAGCTGTTTCAACTGGAGTATAAATTGAATCAATATCAATAACGCCAAATTCTGAAGTGTCATCCATACTATGGCTCTTAATATGTTCATTAGCTGAAACATATCCTCTTCCAGCTCCAATTTTAATTGTCATATCAATTGAAGCGTTGTCATCTAATGTGCAAATAACCAAATCTTTATTGATAATTTCAACATCAGCTGGGCAAACAATATCTGCAGCAGTAACAACTCCTGGAGTATGTTTGCTAATTACACATTTAGCTGTGAAATTAGGATCTTCTGTATTAGCTTTAACTGCAAGGCTCTTTATGTTTAGGATAATATCTGTTATATCTTCTTTAACACCAGAGATACATGCAAGTTCATGTGGTGCTCCTTCAATCTTAATTGCTACTGGAGCTGCACCTGGTAAAGTACCTAATAAAATTCTTCTAAAACAGTTTCCTAAGGTTGTACCAAAACCTCTTTCTAGTGGTTCTACAACAAATTCAGTTGTATGTGCATCTATTTCCTTGCATTCAATTCTAGGCTTTTTAACATCTACTTTTATCATTATTTCCTCCTAAAATGATTAAATGATAATTGTGACTAATTAAATAATTAATTAGTTATTATTTAGAGTACAATTCAACGATTAAGTGCTCTTCGATCTTTTGATCAATCTCTGATCTAACTGGCAATTCTAAAACTTTTCCTGTTAAAGTAGCATTATCGAAATCTAACCAAGCTGGCATAATTACCTTCTTTTCTTCTTTCAATGCTTTAAAGAATGTTTTGTCAACTTTTGTTTCTTTAACAGCAATTACATCTCCCTTCTTTACTAAATAAGATGGAATGTTAACAGTTTTTCCATTAACTGTAATTGTTGAATGGTTAACTAATTGTCTTGCTTGATCTCTAGATACGCCGATACCCATTCTGTAAACAACATTGTCTAATCTTCTTTCCAAAAGAATTAACATGTTATCACCGGTAATACCGCGCATATTTTCAGCTTTATCGAAATAGCCTCTGAATTGTTTTTCGCACAATCCGTAGATTCTCTTAGCTTTTTGTTTTTCTCTTAATTGGATAGCATAACCAGATGTCTTTTTCTTAGCAGCACCATGTTGTCCTGGAGCTGAAGCACGTCTTTCCATAGCGCACTTATCAGAAGAGCATCTAGCACCCTTAAGCATTAATTTTGTTCCTTCACGTCTACATAGGCGACATGCTGGTCCTGTATATTTAGCCATTTTTGATACCTCCTATTATAGTCTTCTGCGTTTTGGTGGACGACATCCATTGTGTGGGATTGGAGATACATCTTTAATAAGTGTTACTTCTAATCCACATACTTGAAGAGCTCTTATAGCACTTTCACGTCCTTGTCCAGGTCCGTTTACATATACTTCAACACTCTTCATTCCGCAATCTGCTGCTACCTTTCCTGCATCTTCTGCAACGATTTGAGCTGCATAAGCAGATGACTTTTTAGATCCACGTAATTTTAGTTTACCAGCACTTGACCAGCTAACTGCATTACCTTGTGTATCTGTAATTGTTACAATTGTGTTATTGAAAGAAGCGTGAATATGTACGCATCCTTTTTCAACACGACGTTTAGCGGTGTTACGCTTTTTTGCTGTTGTTTTAACTGCTGCCATATTCTACCTCCTAGTCTTTCTTCTTTCTACTTACAGTCTTCTTTGGTCCTTTGCAAGTACGAGCATTTTGCTTTGTACTTTGTCCACGACATGGAAGACCCTTACGGTGTCTAACACCTCTATAACATCCAATTTCTTGTAATCTCTTGATGTTTAGCTTTACTTCACGTCTTAAATCGCCTTCAACCATGATGTTGTTTGCGTCGATATAAGCACGAATAGCATCAACTTCTTCATCTGTTAAGTCCTTAACTCTAGTATCTGGGTTTACGCCAGTAGCTGCAAGGATCTTATTAGATGTAACTACACCTATACCATAAATATAAGTTAGTCCAATTTCTACTCTTTTCTCGCGTGGTAAATCCACTCCGGCAATACGAGCCATTCACTACCTCCAATAAATAGTTTTTAATATTTTTTTATATGTTTTTTCGCTATTTGGTATTAAATTATCTGTAAAATTTGGAATGAGATAATTCTTTGCCGCACCAAAAATTGCGATTATTGTCATTATAACCAACAAATTATAACATTCAAATTAAGCACTTGGCAAACATTTTGCTATATATAAATAACAAAATTTATCCAACATGACTATATGAATGTCATATTGGAAAATTTCTATTAACCTTGTACTTGTTTATGTTTTTTGTATTTTGAACAGATAACCATTACTTTTCCGTTTCTTTTGATTACCTTACATTTATCACAAATTGGTTTTACTGATGGTCTTACTTTCATTATTGTATCCTCCACTTAGTTCTTATTACGCCATGTAATTCTTCCTTTAGTTAAATCATATGGGCTAAGTTCTACTTTGACAGCATCTCCTTCTACGATCTTGATGTAGTTTTTTCTTAGCTTTCCTGACAAGTATGCTACGATAACTGCATTATTTGTTAACTTAACTTTAAATGTTGTATTAGGCAACACTTCAACTACTGTGCCTTCTGCTTCGATTACATCTTCTTTAGACATTGATACCTCCAATCAAAGTTTTTATTACATCAGATATTTCTTTATTTGAAATATCTTTATTGCTAATTTTTTCTGCTAGTTCACTATTTGATTCTACAAGCAAAAGATGTTTTATATTCTTTTTCTTTAAGTTTTCAAGTTTTTTTATACATCCATCACTAAGTAAAACATAACTTGAACCAGCTTCAACTATATTGTTTTTAATTACTATATAGTATCTTTTTGCGTCATGACCTTTTTTAGATTTTACTATATCGCCAATATTAAACATATTATAATGATAAGATCTCATATCCCTCTTCTGTTATTAAAACAGTATTTTCATAATGAGCTGATGGTTTATCATCTTGTGTTACTATTGTCCAACCATCTTCTAATTGGAACACTTTGTAAGTTCCCATATTAATCATTGGTTCTATAGCTATGGTCATGTTATTTCTTAATCTATAACCAAAACCAGGTTTTCCGTAATTTGGAACTGCTGGATCTTCATGCATATCTTTTCCTATGCCGTGTCCAACTAAATCCCTCACTACTCCATATCCAAAGCTTTCTGCATAAGATTGAATTGCATGTCCTAAATCGCCCAATCTTACTCCTGCTTTCAATATTTTTACTCCCTCAAAGAAACTTTGTTGCGTTACATCTATTAATTGTTGTTTTTCCGCAGAGATTTTGCCTACTGCAAAAGTTCTTGCTGCATCTCCATTCCAACCTTTGTAAATTGTTCCACAATCAATTGAAATAATATCGCCTTCTTCAAGGATTACTTTCTTAGATGGGATTCCATGTACAACTTGTTCATTAACTGATGTACAAATTGAAGCTGGGAAACCGCTATATCCTAAGAAAGATGGTATTGCATTACATTTTACTATATAGTCATATGCAAGTTCGTCTAATTTTTTAGTTGAGATTCCAGGTTTGATATGATCTTGCAACATAAGCAAACAATCTCTATCAATTTGATTTGCTTTGCGCATTAATTCAATCTCTTCTGAACTTTTAATTGTTATCATCAATAACCTTCACTATGCTATTATAGACGTCCTTGATATCTTGACTTCCATCAACTGTATATAAAATTCCTTTGTTTGAATAATATTCAATTAATGGAGCTGTTTGTTTGTTATAAACCTCTAGTCTTGATTTAACTGTTTGTGGCTTGTCATCTTCTCTTTGATATAACTTTTGTCCACACTTTGCGCATGTATCACTGCTATATGTAGAAATATGATAACTTTCACCGCAAGCACACATTCTTCTACCAGCGATTCTGTCTACGACTTCATCCTCATTAACTGCAATGTTAATTGCCATTTTAATTTTTTCGAATGAATCTAAAGCTTTTGCTTGTTCAATTGTTCTTGGGAATCCATCAAGTAGATAACCATTTTTGCAATCATCTTCTTGAAGTCTATCTTTAATTAGTCCAATTACAATTTCATCTGAAACAAGTTGTCCTTTATCGATGATAGCTTTTGCTTGTAGTCCTAAAGGTGTACCAGCCTTTATATTTGCCCTCAATATATCTCCTGTAGATATATGAGGCAAATTATATTTTTCACAAATCTTTGTTGCTTGTGTTCCTTTTCCTGCGCCTGGTGCGCCTAGAAAAATCATACTTAACTTATCCATTATTTTAAGAATCCTTTATAATGCTTAGACATATATTGTTGTTCTAGAGCCTTATCTAATTCCAAAGCAACAGATACGACAATCAACATTCCTGTAGCGGAGAAAGCGTTGCTTAATCCGATTTCCTTACCAATAGCATTGAAGGCTAATGCTGGAATGATTGCTATAAATGCTAGGAATAATGCTCCAAATAGAACTATACGATTATTTATCTTTGCTAAGTATTCAGCTGTTGGCTTACCACTTCTAACACCTTGAACTGTTCCACCATATTGTTGCAAGTTACGAGCAACATCTTGTGGATTGAATTGAATTTGTGAGTAGAAATATGAGAAGAATACTACGAATATAAACATAAATAGATAGTAAACAAGATTTCCAACCCAGAAGTTTCCAGTCCATGTTCCACTAGCATATAAATATGTGAAGTAGAATGTATAAAGTGGGCTTGATGAATCAATAAATGAAACAATCATTTGAGGGAACATCATAAATGCAGAAGCAAAGATGATTGGCATAACACCGCCTGATGTTATTTTCATTGGGATGTAAGTAGATTGTCCACCATACATCTTATTTCCCTTTACCATTTTCGCATAATTTACTCTTATTCTTCTCTCACCGCCATCCATAAATACGATTAGAGCAAATAGAAGAATAACTATTAATAAATATCCAAAAATATTCCAAATATATGTTGCATTTTCGCCAACTTGTTTAAATGCGTTAATCAATCCTTGTCCAAATGTAGACACGATACCGATAAAGATTATTAAACTTGTTCCGTTTGTAATTCCATATTCAGTTATTCTTTCACTTAACCACATTACGAAACATGAACCAGCCATTAATGCAATAATTACAATAATACCTGTAAACCAGACTGAATTTTCGCCTACGATATTTGAATCAAGAAGACCAGCATTGTTATAAGTTACAACAATTCCTATACCTTGAACTAATGCTAGACCAAGGGCCACAAAACGAGTAATAACAGTTACTTTTTCACGTCCATCATCGCCTTGTTTCGATAATCTATCCAATGCTGGAATGATTAATGTTAACAACTGCATGATGATGTAACTGTTAATAAATGGTAATACGCCTAAAGCAAATAATGTTCCGTATTGTAATGATCCACCACTCATCATACTCATAAGTGTAAGCAATGAGTTATCAGCTAAAGCGCTTTCAATAGAATCATAATTAATACCCGGAATTGGAATATAGCAACCTAATCTAAACACTAGCAACATAGCTAGTGAGAAGAAAAAGCGTCTTCTAATTTCCTTATCGCTTAAAGCATTAACAATTCTTTGCCACATTATAGCACCTCTGCTTTGCCACCTGCTTTTTCAATTTTTTCTACAGCTGACTTAGTAAACTTGTTAGCTTTTACAACCAACTTCTTTGTTAATTCTCCATCTCCTAGAACCTTAACACCGTACTCTTCAATCTTACTAATGATTCCAGCATTGTATAAGATTTCTGGAGTAACTTCTACACCATTTTCAAATTTTTCTAAATCACTGATGTTTACAATTGTATATTGTTTTGTAAACTTAGCGTTTGTAAATCCACGCTTTGGAAGACGTCTGATAAGTGGCATTTGTCCACCTTCAAAACCAGGTCTAACTCCACCGCCACTACGAGCCCATTGACCCTTATGGCCTTTTCCTGAAGTCTTTCCTAATCCTGATCCAATTCCTCTTCCTAATCTTTTTGAACTTGTTCTTGCTCCTTCAGCTGGAGCCATAGTTTCTAATTTCATTATCAAGTCCTCCTATTAAGCTTTTTCAACTTTGATCATATGAGAAACCACTTTGATCATTCCTAAGCTGCAAGCATTGTCTGGAATTGTATTGCTATCACCAGGCTTTTTTAGTCCAAGTGCAGCAACTGTATCCTTTTGTTTTTTTGTACAAGCAATTGTACTTTTTACTAACGTTACTTTTAACATGATAGCCTCCTTATGCCTTGATTTCTTCAACTGTCTTACCACGTAAAGCAGCGATTTCTTCAATTGTTCTTAAACGGCATAATCCGTCAAATGTAGCTTTTACACAGTTGATTGGGTTATTGCTTCCGATAGACTTTGTACGGATATCTTTAATTCCAGCTACTTCTAGAATCAAACGAACAGGACCACCTGCGATAACTCCAGTACCTTCTGTTGCAGGCATTAAACGAACTTTACCAGCGCCAAAAGCACCTTCAATTTCATGAGGAATAGTTGTTCCAACTAGAGCAATCTTCTTCATGTTGTTCTTTGCAGCTGCAGTTGCTTTACGAATAGCATCTGGAACTTCTCCAGCTTTACCCATACCGATACCAACTGTACCTTTTCCGTCTCCTACAACAATTAGTGCAGCGAATTTCATTGTTCTACCACCCTTAACTGTTTTAGAAACACGGTTTACACATACTAATTTATTTAGTAATTCATTTTCTTCATTCTTTTGAAACTTTTTTTCTCTTGCCATCTTAAGAAACCTCCTAGAATTTCAAGCCAGCTTCTCTGGCACCCTCAGAAACAGCTAATACACGACCTGTGTATAAATATCCGCCTCTGTCGAAAACAACTTCCTCAATTCCTGCTGCTAAAGCTTTCTTTGCTGCTGTTTCTCCAACGATCTTAGCAGCTTCAGTTTTAGTTAAATCCTTAACTTTAGCTACCATATCTTTGTCTAAAGTTGAACAAGATACTAATGTAACAGCCTTAACGTCATCAATGATTTGAACAGAGATATTGTTTGTGCTTCTGTAAACATTGAAACGAGGTCTTTCTGCAGTACCAGAAATCTTATTTCTTACTCTAAGATGTCTCTTTTGTCTAATTGCATTCTTATTAATTTTAGTAATCATAATATCTTATCTCACTCCTTATTTCTTACCTTTGCCGCCTTTCTTGCCTTCTTTACGAACAATAACTTCACCCTTATATGAAATACCATATGCATGGTAAGGTTCTGTCTTTCTGATTGCTCTAATATTGGCAGCTACTTGACCAACTAATTCTTTATCAATTCCCTTAACAGTTACTTCTGTTGGGCTTGGGCATTCATAAGTAATACCTGGAACTGGTTCAAGTGGTACATTATGAGAATAACCAACTTCAAGGATAACTTTATCTCCTTGTTTAGATGTTTTGTAACCAACACCGTTAACAACAAGAGTCTTTTCGTAACCTTTTGTAACACCTTCAACCATGTTTGCGATCAATTTTCTGTAAAGACCATGCTTAGCTTTTACATCAGCTTCATCGTTTGCACGTGTACAAATGACATGATTATTTTCTACTTTTACAGTAATAACTGGAGCAACTTCTCTTGAAAGTTCGCCCTTAGGTCCCTTTACTGTTACAACATTATCTGCGCTAACTTTAACTTCAACTCCTGCTGGAAGTTGGATAGGCATTCTTCCAATTCTTGACATAAATATCTACCCTCCTATTACCAAACGTAAGCTAAAACTTCGCCGCCGACTTTGTTGGCTAAAGCTTTCTTATTTGTCATTACACCTTTATTTGTAGATAAAATAGCGATTCCCATTCCACCTAAAACAACAGGCATATTTTCTGTATTAGCATAAACTCTAAGACCTGGCTTAGAAATACGCTTAATATTTGTAATTACGCTTTCATTCTTTGGTCCATACTTTAATGTAATAACCAAATTATTATCAACAATCTTAGTTCCTTCAATATATCCTTCTTCAAGTAAGATTTGTGCGATTGCATTTTTCATCTTTGAAGATGGCATCTCAACTTCGTCATGCTTAGCTACTAAGGCATTACGAATACGAGTCAACATATCTGCTATTGGATCTGTCATTTCTATATCCTCCTACCAACTTGCCTTCTTTACTCCAGGGATTTCGCCTTTATAAGCTAATTCTCTGAAACAAATTCTGCAAATTCCATATTTTTGTAAAACAGCGTGTGGTCTTCCACAAATTTGGCATCTTGTGTATGCTCTTGTTGAAAACTTTGGAGCTTTTTGTTGCTTATTAATCATTGCTTTTCTTGCCATTTTTCTAATCTCCTATTACTTTGCAAAAGGCATTCCTAGTAAAGCTAATAAAGCCTTTGCCTCTTCATCTGTTTTTGCAGTTGTTACTATACAAACATCAAATCCTCTAACTTTCTCAACTTTATCGTATTGAATTTCAGGGAAGATAATTTGTTCTTTAATTCCTAAAGCATAGTTTCCACGACCGTCGAAAGATTTATCAGAAACACCCTTAAAATCTCTAACACGTGGTAATGCAATTGATACTAACTTATCGTAGAAATCATACATTTTCTTTCCACGTAATGTAACTTTAGCACCGATTACCATGCCTTCTCTTAACTTAAATGTAGCAACGCTGTTTTTTGCCTTTGTTTGAATTGGGGCTTGACCAGCGATAGCCTTAAGTTCTTCTACAGCCAATTGTAAGCTCTTACTATTATCTTTAACATCACCAAGTCTCATATTAAGAATGATTTTATCAATCTTAGGAACTTCATTGATGTTTTTATAGTTGAACTTTTCCATTAATGCAGGAACGGCTGTGTTCTTGTAAAGTTCTACTGTTCTATAAACTCTGTCTGCCATTTATTCATTCCTCCATTATTCTGCTTGTTCTGTTTTTTCTACTTTCTTTGTAGCTGTCTTTTTAGTTGCTGTTTTCTTTGCTGCTTTCTTAGGAGCTGCTTTTTCTTCTAGAGAAGCACCGCAAAGTTTACATACTCTAATTTTCTTTCCATCTACTTCTTTATGAGCAACTTTAGTTGCCTTGTTGCAAGCTGGACAAACTACCTTAGCATTTGAAGCATCGATAGGTCTTTCCTTTTCAACGATACCACCCTTTTCTTGAGCGTTACGTGGCTTTACAAAATGTTTAGCCATTGTTATTCCTTGTCCTTGTACAACAATTTTATTATTAGATGGATCTACAGATATAACTGTTCCAATTTTACCATTATCATTTCCAGCGATAATTTTTACTGTGTCACCTTTCTTGATATTCATACCTTCTCCTCCTATATAACTTCTGGAGCTAATGAGATAATCTTCATGTAATCTTTATCTCTTAGTTCTCTTGCGATAGGCCCAAAAATACGAGTACCTTTAGGTTGCTTTTGGTTGTCAATAATTACAGCTGCATTATCATCGAATCTGATATGAGAACCATCAGCTCTTGATACGCCCATAGTTGTTCTAACTATAACAGCTTTAACAACATCGCCTTTCTTAACAACGCCACCAGGAATAGCTGATTCTACAGCAGCAACAATAACATCACCGATGTTACCACTTCTTCTGAAAGAACCACCCATCACTCTAATACATTTTAATTCTTTAGCACCAGAATTATCTGCAACAGTAAGTCTTGATTCTGCTTGTATCATTGTGTGTTCCTCCTACTTAGCCTTTTCAATAATTTCTACAACTCTCCAGCATTTATCTTTGCTTAGAGGTCTTGTTTCTGCAATACGTACTGTATCGCCAATTCCGCATTCATTTGCTTCATCATGAGCTTTTAACTTCTTTGTCTTTGTAACAATTTTTCCATAAAGAGGATGTTTAACACGCTCTCTAATTTCTACTACAACTGTTTTGTCCATTTTGTCACTAACAACTAAACCAGTTCTGCTCTTTCTTAGATTTCTTTCCATGATCGTGCTCCTCCTTACTTAGCCTTCTTAGCTGCTTTTTTAGCTGGCTCTTTAGAAATGCCAAGCTCTCTTTGACGAATAATTGTATTTACTTTTGCAATATCTTTTTTGCAAACAGCAAGTCTCATTGGATTTTCTAATTGACCTGCTTTATTTTGAAAACGAAGATTAAATAGCTCTTCTTTTAAAGAAGTTAACTTGATCTTTAATTCTTCATTTGTCATTTCGAAAAAATTACTTGTTTTCATCGCTATTTACCTCATCTGATTTTCTAATAAACTTACATTTAACTGGAAGTTTATTTGCTGCAAGTCTTAATGCTTCACGTGCTGTTTCTTCTGGAATACCAGCCATTTCAAACATTACTCTACCTGGTTTTACAACTGCAACCCAGTATTCAACACTACCCTTACCAGAACCCATTCTTGTTTCAGCAGGCTTCTTTGTGATTGGCTTATGAGGGAAAATGTCTATCCATACTTGGCCACCTCTCTTAATATAACGAGTCATCGCAATACGGGCAGCTTCGATTTGATTTGATGAAATCCAGCTTGACTCTAATGCTACAAGACCGTATTCGCCGTAAGCGATTTTGTTACCCTTGTTAGCATGTCCCTTCATTCTTCCACGGAAGACACGACGTCTCTTTACTCTTTTAGGCATTAACATTATACGTTACCTCCTTTATCAGCCTTTACAGTTGTGAACTTACCAAGCTTTTCTCCCTTGTAAATCCAAACTTTAACACCGATTTTACCGAAAGTTGTATTTGCTTCAGCAAATCCATAATCGATATCAGCTCTAAGTGTTTGTAAAGGAATTGAACCTTCATGATAACTTTCAGATCTAGCAATTTCTGCTCCATCTAAACGACCAGAAACCATTGTCTTAACACCCTTTGCTCCAGCCTTCATTGCCTTGCTAATGCTTTGTTTCATAGCACGACGGAATTGAACTCTCTTTTCTAGTTGAGCAGCAATTGATTCTGCAACTAATTGAGCATCAGTATCAACCTTATTAACTTGTAGAATTTCTACAGAGATTGATTTGTTAGGAACGATTTTCTTTAATTCTTTTTCTAGGTTTTGAGCACCTACACCATTTTCTCCAATCATTGCACCTGATTTAGAAGTATAGATGATAACCTTGATACTATAATCATTATTTGCTGTTGAAGAAATCTTTCTTTCAATCTTGATTGAAGAGATAGAAAAATCATAATACTTAGTTTTGATTGTTTTTCTAATCTTGTTATCTTCTACTAAGCATTTAGAAAAACTCTTTTTATCTGCATACCAAGTTGTATTCCATTCTTTAACAACACCAATTCTTAATCCAGTTGGGTTAACTTTTTGTCCCATATGTTACCTCCGATTAGTCAGCCACTACATCAAGGATGATAGTGATGTGGCTTGTACGCTTATTGATTCTTGCGCCGCTTCCTTTAGCTCTTGCTCTCATTCTCTTAAGAATTGGGCCAGCATTAGCAAAACATTCAGCAACGTATAAATCGTTTTTGTTCAATCCTAAATTGTTTTCTGCATTAGCTGCAGCTGAATTTAGAACCTTAATAAGTTGTTCTGTAGCAACCTTTGGTGTATTTTTTAAGATTGCTAGAGCATCTGTATATTTTTGACCTCTGATAACGTCAAGAACAATACGAACCTTATCTGGAGATATTCTTACATATTTTGCAGTAGCACTTGGACGCTTATCTGCGCTTTCGTGTCTTGCAATAGCTTTTTCTCTAATTCTTGTAGCCATTAGTATTTACCTCCGATATTATTTTCCACCTGTTGTCTTTTCGCCGGCATGACCTTTGAAAGTACGTGTAGGTGCAAATTCACCAAGCTTACAGCCAACCATTTCGTCTGTAATATATACAGGAACATGTTTTCTACCATCATGAACAGCGATTGTATGACCAATCATATCAGGATAAATAGTAGAAGATCTTGACCAAGTTTTAACTGTTTTCTTAGTATTTTGTTCATTCATTTCTTTTATTCTTTTTAATAATCTTTCTTCACAGAAAGGTCCTTTCTTTAATGATCTGCTCATCTTACGTCCTCCTAGTTAACACGCTTAATAATCATCTTGTTACTCTTTCTCTTGTTTCTTGTCTTATGACCAAGAGCAGGTTTACCCCATGGAGTAACTGGGCTTGGCATACCAACTGGAGACTTACCTTCACCACCACCGTGTGGGTGATCGCATGGGTTCATAACAACACCACGAACAGTAGGTTTAACGCCCATATGACGCTTTCTACCAGCTTTACCAAGAGATACGATTTCGTGATCAACGTTACCTACTTGACCGATTGTAGCCTTGCAAGTAATAGGAACATATCTCATTTCTCCGCTTGGCAATCTTAAAGTAGCGTATTTTCCTTCTTTAGCCATCAATTGAGCTGCTTCACCAGCTGCTCTAACTAATTGGCCACCTTTACCAATATTCATTTCTACATTGTGTACCATAGTACCAACTGGAATATTTTCAAAAGGAAGAGCGTTACCAACTTTAATATCAGCATCTTTTCCGCTCATAACCTTATCTCCAACTTGTAATCCGATTGGAGCTAAGATATATCTCTTTTCGCCATCGGCATAGTTTAATAAAGCGATATTTGCACTTCTGTTTGGATCATATTCGATTGAAGCAACAGTAGCTGGAATTCCGTCTTTATTACGCTTAAAGTCGATGATTCTATATTTAATTCTATTTCCACCACCGATATGTCTTACAGTGATTTTACCTGAGTTGTTTCTTCCGCCTGTTCTTTTAACTGTATCTAAAAGACTCTTTTCTGGAGTTGTCTTTGTGATTTCGCTAAAAGTAGAAACTGTCATAAAACGACGAGCAGGTGAAGTAGGTTTATATCTTTTTATAGCCATTTCTATATCCTCCTACGCTAAGCTCTCAAAGAACTCGATTGCCTTACTATCTTCTGTAAGGAATACAACAGCTTTCTTGTAATCAGATGTATATCCTTCTGATCTGCCCATTCTCTTCTTTTTGCCGTTTACGTTAACTGTGTTAACTTTAGCAACTTTAACTCCGAAAATGTCTTCAACTGCTGTTTTGATTTGAGTCTTAGTAGCCTTCTTAGCAACTTTGAATGTATATTTCTTAGTTGCAATTCCGTCATAACTCTTTTCTGTTAAAATTGGGCTAATAATAATGTCAAAGTTTTTCATTATGCATTTACCTCCTCAAGTTTCTTTTCAAGCATCTTGATGGCATCAACAGTCATAATACACTTTGTATTAGCAGCCAAATCATAAACGTTTAATAAATCTGCAGTAGTAACAGTTACATTTGCGATATTGTTACTAGCGATTTGAACTGACTTGTCGTCATTAGCAATAACAACTAAAGCTCTTTCTTTAACGTTTAAATTCTTTAACATATTTGCAACAATTTTAGTTTTTGCTTCAGCAAGTACTAATTCATTTAAAACTATCATATTTGAATCAGCGATTTTAGCAGATAAAGCGCTCTTTGTAGCAGCGATTCTCATCTTCTTGTTGATCTTTTGGCTAAAATCTCTTGGCTTTGGTGCAAATACAACGCCACCACCTGTCCATTGTGGAGCACGAATGCTTCCTTGTCTAGCACGACCAGTACCCTTTTGTCTCCAAGGTTTCTTTCCGCCGCCGCTTACTTCTGTTCTTGTAAGAGTGCTCTTTGTTCCTTGTCTTTTATTAGCAAGTTGAGCAACTACTACTTGGTGAATTAAAGCTTCGTTATATTCTTGTCCGAATACAGCATCGCTTAATTCTAATGGCTTATTTAAGTTTTTACCATTCATATCAAATACATCAATATTCATAAGTCACCTCTTAAGCCTTTACAGCTGTTCTAATAACAACGATGCCGCCCTTAGCTCCAGGAACTGCACCCTTAATTAATAGTAAATTACGTGCTGCATCGACTCTTGCAACAGTTAGATTTTGTACAGTAACTCTTTCATTTCCCCAATGTCCTGCCATTTTCTTGTTTTTGAAAACTCTAGATGGAGAAGAGTTTGCACTCATAGAACCAACACCTCTATGGTAACCAGAGCCGTGTGCCTTTGGTCCAATATGATGGTTCCATCTCTTTACAGCGCCTGTAAATCCATGACCTTTAGATGTACCGATAACATCAACTAGATCTCCTTCTGCAAATACGCTGCAATCGATTACTTGACCTAATTCATAAGATTCAACATTGTCCACTTTAATTTCTTTCAAAACTTTCTTTGGAGCAATGCCAGCCTTTTTGAATTTTCCCATTAATGGTTTAGTAACGTTCTTTTCCTTAGCATCACCAAATGCTACTTGTAAAGCGTCATAACCATCTTTCTCTTGAGTCTTCTTTTGTACAACTGGACATGGACCAGCTTCTACAACTGTTACTGGAATAACAATACCATCAGCGGTAAAGATTTGACTCATTCCTAATTTCTTTCCAATGATTGCTTTATTCATAGATAAAGTTCACCCTCCTAATTTATTCTTGTTGGTTTCCCAACGATTGTTGTCAATTATAATTTAATTCTGATATCTACACCAGCTGGAACATCTACTTGCATTAATGCATCGATTGTCTTCTTTGTAGGATTGTAAATATCAATAATTCTCTTATGAGTTCTTAACTCAAATTGTTCTCTGCTATCTTTATCTTTGTGAACAGATCTTAAAATTGTAATAATTTCTTTTTCTGTTGGTAGTGGAATAGGTCCTGATACTTGTACTCCACTTCTCTTTACTGTTTCAACAATCTTTTCAGCAGCTAAATCGATTAAATTGTGATCATAAGCTCTTAATTTGATTCTTACTTTTGTTTGTCCTGCCATAGTTTGCATCTCCTTTCCTAACTTAATTTTGTATTCACGCATCCGTGTGTTTCGCTCTGACTTTTTTAAAAATGGCCCAAAAGCCACAGTTAGTCGCCCGATTGTCGGACTCTTGTCCACGAAAGTTCTCTGTTTTTCAGTAACCTCCCGCTTCATCCCTTTTCGTCAGCGCTCGTTTATAATAATATAACGTGTATTTTTTAGTCAAATTGAAATTGTAAAATTTATGTAAAATTATTAATTTTTTTTATTTTTTTTCTAATTTTTAAAAAAATCTCTCGAATTTTCATCGAGAGATCCTTTTATCGTTTTTATGTTTTTTATTAGCTTCTTGCTGCTTCATTTAGTTTTTTAACAAGTTCGTCTACATCTACTCCATGAACTTCTGCAGCCATTTCTATTGTTTCGCCTCTTGCTATAGCGCATCCAAAACAGTGCATTCCTATAGATAATAAAGTTTCAGCAATAGCATCTGAATTTCCTATTTGTATAGCATCGCCAATTAACATATCCTTTGTAATTTCTTGCATCGTTATATCCTCCGTATTTATATTATTATCCTATAAAATATTTATATACCATATATATTATAAACGCACATACTGCCGCAATTGCAAGTCCTAATCCTGTGGCTTTAAATGGAGATACCGGCGCCTTACCTACACCTTTTCCCGTTCTACCATTTAATATACATGGATAAATTTTCTTCTTATATTTATAATGTATTATCCAAACAGGAACTAATACATATTTATATTTTATATTAGAATAATTCGTAGATACATTTAAATATCCTAAAGTATCATAATGATATCTACTTAGTATCCTTTGTCTTATTGTTCCGTCTGCTTCTTTTTTTGCATCATCCCAACTATCATCTAGACTTTTTGAATATCTTTCAGAATTAAAACCTGAAATATATTGTGAATTATATTCTAAAGAATTTTCTGTATCAAAATATCCAAGTTTAGATAAATCTTTTTGAGAAATCTTTTGCGAAGCTTCAATTTGTATATCATCAAAATCTAAATTTATAAATCCTGTGTCATAATACCATTCTGTATATGTAACGACTCTTCTGTTTTTTCCCGAGCCTACTGTTTTTGATCTTGTTATTCCATACTTAATAGAATAGGAAGATGAAGTAGATGTATCAAAAGTAAATATTGGAACATAGACACCACTTGTATCCATTTTTCTAGACAAATCCTTCAATTTGCTTGGTGCCATCTTTTTTGACTTCATCCATTTAGCATAATATTCTTCAAGTTTATTTCTTGGAACAGCAAAAGGCAAAATAGCATTAGGCTTTAATCCTGGAATATCATCAATCATTGCGATGTTTGACGCACCACAAAATGAACATTTTGACGCCGTTTCATACTCTAAAAAATCAACTACTGCACCGCAACTTCTACACTTGTAAGATTTAGCCTCACCCCATGGCTCATACTCTTTTTCACTAAAACTAGTATAAGTCAATTCCATTGCTTTTTTAATTGATTGTAAATCAAATAAAGATGCACAATGTCCGCACTTTAACTTTTGACTTTCAGGATCAAAAACGAGAATGCTACCACAATTCTCGCATTTATAAATTTTACCTTTTAATTCTTTTTTACCGTCATTTTCTGACATATTTTATTAAATCTTAGCGCCGCATTCAGGGCAGAATTTACCTTTTCCAGAAACCTTTGCACCACACTCTGGGCAAACCCTTTCTGTTGCTACAAATTTATAACCACATTCAACGCAGAACTTTGCTGTCTTTTTGTTTTTTGAATTACATTCAGGACAAACCTTAGAATCAGCATCGCTGCTTAAAGCCTGAGACATATTATCCGCATACATTTTTCCAAGTCCAAGGCCAGCTCCTAGAGAAATTCCCATTCCACTCATAGATTGACCATTCTTTGCTGCATCCTTCATAGCCTCAATAGATTCCATTTGAGCATAGCCTTGCATTGCTCCGTTCATAACTCCAACATTTGTTCTCTTATCCATCATCTTCTCAACATCTTCTGGCAATGATAGATTTTCAATATATAAAGAATTAAGCTTAATACCAATTTCAGCAAAATCATTTTTTAATCTTGCTCTTGCTGCATCAGCTAATTCCTCATAATGCATAGACAAATCTAATGCTGGGATCTCAGACTCAGCTATAACGTTAGATAAAGTAGATGTAATAACCTTTCTAAAATAGTCATCAACTTTAGAAATAGTCAAAATACCTTGTGCTCCACATAACTCTTCCATAGAACTTGTTGGATCTCCAACACTGAAAGAATATGTACCAAAGCCTCTTACTCTAACCATACCAAAATCTTGATCTCTCATCATTATTGGATTAGAAGTGCCCCAATTTCTATTTAAAAATTGTTTTGTAGAAATAAAGTATATTTGACCTTTATATGGACTTTCCCATAGATATTTCCAGTTATACAATGTTGTTAAAATAGGAAGATTTTTAATATCGTCCAATTTATATGTTCCGGGAGAAAAAACATCCGCAATTTGTCCTTCTTGAACAAATATGGCTTTTTGACCAGGATTAACAACAAGAACAGATTTATTCATAATTTCACGTCTGTCTTCTAATGGAAATCTATACACAATGACATTCTCATCTTGATCTTTCCATTCAATAACTTTTCTAAATTGTTCTTTTAACCAACCCATTTTATCACCTCATGAATACATAAATCGTTAAATATTTTATAATTAAAATATTACGTCCTTAAACATTATATTCCAATTTATTTTTGATAGTCAATGTATAGTCAAAAAATGTACCGTTTTTGGTAAAATAGTCTATTTTGCAACGAATTTTTGCATTTTGTTGCAAAAATTAGTATTTTTTTGTAATTTTTCAAAAAAAAATTTATGGACAAAAAGAATAAAATGCAACTATTTGTAAATAATAATCATACAAGCAAAAAGGAGGATCTTATGAACAATAAGAAAGAACAAAAACAAAGTTCTTGTAAAAATCAAAAGCAAAATGCTTCTGAAAGAAATAGCCAAGAAAGCAAGTAATTTTCAAGATTTACAAGATCAATTAAAAGAAAGAGAGTTGCCATTATAGCAACTCTCTCTCAAATTATATGATAAGGGGGAAAATTATGAGCTATTTATTTTTTACACGATAAGTATAAATCTAAAAAAAAGTATTGTCAACACTTTTTATCATTTTTGCAACAAAATGTTGCGAAATTTTTATTTTTGGCAATTTTTGTCACATTTTTAATATTTTTTTTACATTTTTTATACAATTTTTATACAATTTTTAATAAAACTAGATAAATTTTATTGCATTTCTAGATATTCTTCATAAGTTGTTAACTTATCAAATGTCTTTGTGCCATTAATTTCTATAATTCTATTTGCTACAGTTTGCATTAATTCTTGGTCATGAGATGCAAATAGTATATTTCCCTTATAATTTATCATGCCTTTGTTCAAAGAAGTTATAGCTTCTAGATCTAAGTGGTTAGTAGGTTCATCAAGTATTAAGAAGTTTCCTCCTGTAAGCATAGCTCTTGCCATCATACATCTAACTTTTTCTCCTCCACTTAGTACACATGCTTCCTTTTGCGATTCTTCTCCAGAGAAAAGCATTCTTCCAAGCCAGCCTCTTAAATATGTTTCTGTATGGTCTTTAGAATATTGATCAATCCATTTTACTAAAGATTTATGAACCCCATCAAAATAACTATCAAAGTTTTGTGGAACATACGATTGAGTTATCGTCTTTCCCCATGTAATTGTTCCTGAATCTGCCTCTTGATTACCCATAAGTATTTCAAAAAGCATAGATATTGTTGTTGCCTTATCTGACAAGAAAGCAATCTTTTCATCTTTTTGAACAGTAAATGAAATATTTTCAAAATAACCTTTCTTTGTCAAATTCTCTACAACTAGAATCTCTCTTCCAATCTCTTGAGTGAATTCAAAATTAATATATGGATATTTTCTCAATGATGGTTTTATATCTTCTAATTTCAACTTTTCAAGTTCTTTCTTTCTTGCTGTTGCTTGCTTAGCCTTTGATGCGTTAGCAGAGAAACGTTGAATAAACTCTTGTAATTCTTTTGCTCTTGCTTCAGCTTTTTTATTTGCTTCTTTTGCTTGTCTTGCCAACAATTGGTTTGTTTCATACCAGAAATCATAGTTGCCGACATACATGTTTATCTTGCCGTAATCTACATCGCAAATATGTGTACAAACTTTATTTAAAAAGTGTCTATTGTGGGAAACTATAATTAAAGTGTTTTTAAACTCCATTAAGAATTTCTCAAGCCACATAATTGTCTTTGCATCTAAATCGTTTGTAGGCTCGTCTAGAATTAAAATATCCGGATTTCCAAACAACGCTTGAGCAAGCAATATTTTTACCTTTTGCTTACCATCAAGTTCACTCATTAATATATCATGATATTCATCACCAAAGCCTAATTCGTTTAGCAACGATGCAGCATCACTTTCTGCTTCCCATCCTCCAAGTTCACTAAATTCGTTTTCAAGTTCACCAGCACGAATTCCATCTTCATCAGAAAAATCTTCCTTCATGTAAATGGCGTCTTTTTCATCCATAATATCTACAAGCTTTTTATAACCAAGCAAAACAGTTCTCATTACTGTACAATCGTCAAAAGCATTGTGGTTTTGATTCAAAACACTAATTCTTTCATTCTTTCCTACAGAAACTGTTCCTCTTGTTGGTTCTAATTGCCCTGATAATATTTTTAAAAATGTGGACTTTCCGGCACCGTTTGCCCCGATGATTCCATAGCAATTTCCTTCAGTAAACTTTAAATTAACATCCTCAAATAGTTTTCTTCCGCCAAATTGCAAAAATACGTCTGTTACTTGTATCATAAATCTCCTTACATTATGTTGCCTAAGGCAACTTTATATTTGTCATATTCTAAAAATTGTAATTGCTCAGATTCAATTTCATAGTACAAACTAAATTCTGCTTTTTCATTTTTACCTAATGAACTTGAAAAATTTTCGCTTGAAATTGGTACTGCCCCATTTACTTTAAAATCTCTTTCTTTTAACTTTAAAGATTTTTTAGCTTCAATTACAATGTTAACTCTTATAATTGTTTTTTCACTTGTATCTTCTTTTTGAAGATTTAAAACTTTAAATGAATATTCATCATTTTGAGCTTCTTGATTAATAGAAATCTGCTCTAATTCAACATCCATATATTTATCTACAAAATATATTACGCAAACAACAGCAGCCACAACAACAATAGTTATGGCTATAAGTCCAATAAAAGCCTTCTTGTTCTTTACCTTTACCATCTATTTTTCTTGCTTAGCGAATTAATAAAACTGCGACCTAAGTCAAGCACAACGTCCGCTGTTTCTACTATGGTTTTTTGAACATCTATATGGTTTATCTTTTCCTCGCTAACACCTGCAGCTGGATTAGAAATAACAGATACCCCTAAAACCTTCATCCCTGCATGAGCTGCAGCAATTGCTTCTATAACGGTAGACATACCAACAGCATCCGCTCCAAAAATTTTAGCCATTTTTATTTCAGCAGGAGTTTCATATTGAGGTCCAGCAAATTGCATGTATACACCCTCTTTCAACTCTACATTCTTAGATAAAGCAACGTCTTTTGCAAGTTGTATTAATTCTTTATCGTACACCTCACTCATATCTGGGAATCTTGTTCCAAAACTGTCATAGTTTTTTCCTATAAGTGGAGAAGGAACACAAGTAGAGATATGGTCTTTAATAAGCATAATTGTTCCTGGCTTTGTGTAAGTAATTCCACCTGACGCATTTGTTAATATAACACATTCCACACCAAGCAATTTCATTACACGTATTGGAATAACAACCTCTTCTGCACTATATCCTTCATAGAAATGTATTCTTCCTTGCATTATAAGAACAGGGACAGAATCTATATATCCAAAAACAAATCTTCCCTCATGTCCATCCACTGTAGATTTTGGCATTCCCTTTACTAATTGGAAAGGAATAGAATATATTGAATCAATATTTTCCGCCATACTTCCAAGCCCTGTTCCGCACACTATAGCAACCTTTGGTTTAAAGTGAGGGATTTGCTGAATAATTGAATTATAAACTGCATACACTCTAGAGATTTGATCCATTATTACACGCTCCTTATTTACTAAATATTTGTCTTGAACCAGGTTTTACTAATTCTATTTTTCCTTCTTTGCACAATGGACATTCTTCTGGTTCATAAGAAACTATATCCATACTTATTAGCGCAACATATTTAACACCAAAATCAACCTTGCCATTGCTTCTATCTGTTATAGATGCAACTGCTACAACTTCTCCGCCTAAAGATTTAACTAACTCTATTACTTCTTTTACAGAGCCTCCTGTTGTAACAACATCCTCAACAACTAATACTTTAGCTCCTTTTGGAATTGTAAATCCTCTACGCAATGTCATTACACCATTTTCTCTTTCTGCAAATATATTTGGCTTTTTTAATTGTCTAGCAACTTCATAACCCATTAATATTCCTCCTATTGCTGGAGAAATAACTAAATCAACTTCTATATCAGATAACTTTTCTGCAAGAGCTTTACATAATTTTTCGCTAGAATCTGTATCAACAAATATCTTTGCGCTTTGCATATAAGTATCAGAATGTCTTCCTGATGTTAATTTGAAATGACCATGTAAAACTGCTCCCGTCTTTTTATAAATTTCTAATGCTTCATTTTGTGTCATATCTAACCTCCGTTAATTTAAAATTAATGTTCCTATAATTTCATTTATATCTAAGTTTTCTCTTTCTAAATATGCGTCTAAATCTTTGGCAATCTCATACGCTCCCATTGGATTTGTAAAATTATATGTGCCAATTTCAACTGCACTAGCTCCACAAATCATAAACTCTAAAACATCTGTATAACTTGTAATTCCGCCTAATCCGATAATAGGAATTTTTACCGCATTATAACAATCCCAAACCATCTTTAAAGCCACAGGTTTTACACATGGACCACTCATTCCACCATTATTGTTTGCAATTATTGGTCTACGAGTTTTGTAATTTACTGCCATTGCAGAGATTGTGTTAATTAAAGAAATCGCATCCGCTCCACCAGCTTCTGCTGCTCTTGCATTATCTGCAATATTAGACACGTTTGGAGAAAGCTTTGTAATAACAGGTTTTGAACATACATCCTTAACTGCTCTTGTCACTTTTTCAACCATTTCAGGTTTAACACCAAAAGCCATACCTCCAGCTTTTACATTTGGACAAGAAATGTTTAACTCAACCATCTTTGCGTTGCTATTTGAAATCTTTTTAGCAATAGCAATATAATCATCTATCGTTGCTCCAGCAACATTAGCAATTACTACCACATCTTTTTTTGCAAGTTCTATGTCATCATGGGATAAATAATAATCTATTCCAGGATTTTGTAATCCTACAGCATTTATCATGCCACCATATGTTTCTGCTATTCTAGGAGCTGGATTTCCATCTTTTTTATTAAGTGTTAGTCCCTTTGTGCAAATACCACCAAGATTTTGAATATCATAAAACTTATCATATTCTTTTCCAAAACCAAATGTTC
>SAMEA3663028__coassemble_196_pt1 | contig 26781 bp, 20 predicted proteins | sample SAMEA3663028__metabat2_low_PE_020 | metagenome-assembled genome bin SAMEA3663028 (sample SAMEA3663028) | pig gut metagenome | biome: pig gut; feature: pig-associated habitat; material: faeces | place: France | collected 2012 | reverse complement strand
ACTATATACTGCTAAGATGTAAATCTTGGCAGTTTTTTATTATTACAAAGATATTTTAAATAATTTGATATATTTTTATAAAAATAGTATTATTATTTGTGATAGAAGGCAAAACAATATAATATTGAGGAAAATATTTATGAAAAAAGAGAATCAAATTGAAATTACTGAAAAAATAAAAGTATTATTAGACAGATATTCTATAGGCAAAAAGCCACTATCCAAACTTCTTAAATGGGGCGAGGGCACAATAATTAGGTATTTAGAAGGGGATTTGCCTTCAGAAAAATATTTAGCATGTCTAGAGGAGATATATTCTGATCCAAATAAATACTTGGAAATTTTAAAAAGTAATAAAGATCAAATTACTAAAGTTGCGTATAATAAGTCATTAAAAGCCACAAATAATTATATTTTGCAATCACAACATGGTGATTTTTATAGTGATATTCCACTATCTAATATGGTAAGAGTTGCAGCTGATTCTATAAACATTAAAGTTGCCGATGTAGATGAAAATAAAAAAAGCATTTTAAAATCAATAGATAGAGCATGTCAAAAAGAGGTTCAATTATTAGTATTAAATGAATTGTGTTTAACAGGGTATACTTGTAATGATTTGTTTTTACAAAACAAACTAATAGATAAAGTTGAAGAGGCCTTAGAGAAAATAAAGTTATATACAAAAGATAAAAATATAATAGTTGTCGTAGGTGCTCCTTTAAGATATTTATCAAAGCTTTATAATTGTGGTGTTGCAATTGGTGATGGAAAAATTCTTGGTGTAGTTCCAAAGATAAATATTCCAAATTATAATGAGTTTTATGAAGTTAGGCATTTTGTCAGCGGAAAGGATGTTTTGTCTCAAGAAATAAAGATTGGTCAAGATATAGTCCCATTTGGCAGTAATTTGCTATTTAGATGTGAAAATAACAAAGATTTTGTTTTTGGAATAGAAATATGTGAAGATTTATGGGTAAGTATTCCTCCTTCATCTAATATGGCAGAAGCAGGAGCAACAGTAATTGTCAATTTGTCTGCTTCTAATGAAGTTATTGGAAAAAGCGATTATAGAAGAGATTTGGTTTCTTCTCAATCTGCAAGATGCGACTGTGCGTATGTGTATGCTAGCGCAGGAGATGGCGAATCAACACAAGATTTAGTTTTTTCAGGACACAATATAATCGCAGAGGATGGAATAGTATTAAATGAAACTAAATTGTTTAAAAACAATATGATTATAAGCGAAATTGATTTAGATAAAATTACACATGAAAGACAGAGAAAAAACACTTTCAGCTCAAATCAATTTAATTATAAAATGATAGATTTTTCTTTAAATTTAAAAGATTTAATTGTTCATAGAGTTTTCCCAAGATTTCCTTTTGTTCCAAACGATGAATCTATTAGAGAAGATAGATGTAAACAAATTCTTGCTATGCAAGCAAATGGATTAAAAAAGAGAATTGAACATATACATTGTAAAAAAATCGTAGTTGGATTATCTGGAGGTTTAGATAGCGCTTTAGCTATTCTTGTTGCAGCTGAAGCAATGGATTTATTAAATAGAAGTAGAGAAGATATAATTGCTGTTACAATGCCATGCTTTGGTACAACGCATAGAACAAAATCTAATGCAGAACTTTTAGCTGAAGGATTAAAGACTTCTTTTATGGACATTAATATTTCTAAAGCTGTTAAACAACACTTTGAGGATATCAATCAAGATATAAATAATTTTGACGTCACATTTGAAAATGGACAAGCAAGAGAGAGAACACAAGTGTTAATGGATATTGCAAATAAAGAGGGAGGAATTGTTTTAGGAACAGGAGATTTATCTGAATTAGCTTTAGGATGGGCAACATACAATGGAGATCATATGTCAATGTATGCAGTAAATGTATCTATTCCTAAAACGCTTATTAGATATATCGTAAAATATTATGCGGATGAACTTGCTAATGAAATAACAGCAAAAGCATTATACGATATATTATCAACACCAGTTTCTCCAGAACTTATTCCAGCAAAGGGTGAAGAAATTACTCAAAAGACTGAAGATATTGTAGGACCATATGAACTTCATGATTTCTTTTTATATTATGTTGTTAGATGGGGATTTAATCCTAAAAAAGTATATGCAATAGCAGTAAATACATTTAAAAATGTATATAGTAAAGAAACCATATTAAAATGGCTAAAGAATTTTTATCGTAGGTTCTTTATGCAGCAATTTAAACGCTCATGCTTACCAGATGGACCAAAAGTAGGTTCTGTTTCTCTATCTCCAAGAGGGGATTGGAGAATGCCGTCAGATGCTATCTCTAAGATGTGGCTAGAGGAAGTTGAAACTTTATAATAAAATATTGACAAAAAATGGCCATTAACGCATTTTAGTTTAGTATTTGACTATTTGCTTTTACAATTGACAGTTTTCTCCTATTTTAACAATATTTTTAGGAGAAAATAGTATATTTTATTCCTAAACGATTGACTTTTCTCCTATTTTGGTGCAATATTTAGGAGAAAAACAAAAGGAGTAGGACAATGAGAATTTTTAATTATAGAGAACTTAAAGATAAAAAGTGGGATAATGAAATTATTGCTTATGTTGCTCAAATTCACGAACACAAAGGGAAACAAGAAATGTTTTTAAAGCAAAAACCCGAAGAACTTGAAAAGTTAGTTGAAATTGCAAAAGTTCAAAGCACAGAAGCTTCTAACGAAATTGAAGGCATTAGAACAACTTCAACAAGACTAAAACAATTATTGAGCGAAAAAACAACTCCAAAGAATAGAGATGAAGAAGAAATCGCTGGATATAGAGATGTTTTGAATATTATTCACGAAAGCTATGAGTATATTCCAATTACTTCTAACTATATTTTGCAATTACACAAAATATTGTATAGTCATTCTGCAAAAGTTATTGGTGGAAACTATAAAAATGTTCAAAACTATATAAGTGCAACTGATAGCTATGGAAAAACTTATACATTATTTACTCCACTTGCACCTTATGAAACTGCTCCTGCAATAGAGAATATTTGTGATGAGTTTAATAAAGCAATGGCAGAAAGCGAAGTTGACCCTTTGATTTTAATACCTATCTTTATTCACGATTTTCTTTGCATACACCCATTTTTAGATGGAAACGGAAGAATGAGCCGACTTCTGACAACCTTGTTACTTTATAAATGTGGTTATTTAGTTGGTAAATATATTTCACTAGAAGCAAAGATTTCTAAAAATAAAAATCTATATTATGATGCTCTTGAACAATCACAACAGGATTGGCATAATGGAAATGATAATCCTGAAGCATTTATTAAATATTTGCTTGGCATAATTATTTCTGCTTACAGAGATTTTGAAGAAAGAGTGGATATTGTATCAGACAATCTACCTGCGATTGAAATTGTTAAGAAAGCAATTATTACAATTCTTGGTAAGTTCAACAAAACAAACATTATTGAGCTTTGTCCAACACTTGGAGTTAAATCTATTGAAAGTGCTTTGAAAAAATTAACAGACAACGGTTTAATTGAAAAGCACTCGGCAGGCAAAAGCACTTTCTATACAAGAAAAAATATCTAAAACAAAAAAAGCTGCTAAGAAAAATTTATTTCTTAACAGCCCCTTTTTTGTTTATATGATTATATTAACCATTGTTAATTTGCTCAATTAAGCTATCTGGATAAGAAAAGTCTGTACAATCTTTATCTGTATAACTGTATTTAATATTTGATACAGAATCAGCTGAGCCTTCGAACCTTTGGATTTTGCCGCCCCATTTTTCATCTATAACATAAGATTTAGTAAGTCCGCAATCCCATATTTCTATTGTTACTTTGCAGTATTCATATTTGATTCCAGAACCGCCATTATCATTGTCTAATTTTGATGTTGTTTCAGAATCAGCATTTGCTTTTTCAATGTCTACTTCAAAATATATTTTGTAATATCCATCTAAATGTTCAATAGTAACTGTAGATGCATTAATTAAATCATCTTTAACTGTTGATAAAGCAACTGTGTCTCCTAAAGAACCAACATTAAGGGCTATTTTTTGCATATCTACATATTCGCTTAATGTGTTATTTGTTCCGCTGTTTTGTTTGTTCCAGTTACTACTGCTTTGCTTTTTCCATTTAGCAATTTCTATAAGACCAGTTTCCTCATTATATTTCATATCTGATAAGGCTGAGTCCATTCTATGATAAACATTATAGTGAGCATATCTAATGTTTGCGCTTTGAACAAAATTAACAGCAAGAGCATTAAAGTTGTGGTTGATAGGCATTTTTAATGTTGTATCATACTTAACATCTGTTGTTTCTCTACGTATTCTTTCATATATCATAGTTCCATAATTTGAACCTAAGTTTGTTGTTCCAACTTGATATCTAAAGAATGCATATTGATTAACAAAAATTTCATTACCTGTTGTAAATAGTACAGCAGCGGCTGCTTTATATGCATTAGATTTAGATGAATCATTTAAGATAGAAGTCACATCATAAGTTACAGAACTTGTAACTGCACTTGATGGGGCAGCAGTATAATTAGCCAACTCTAAAGAAAAATCGATTGCATCTTTTACTTCACCTGTTTGAGAAGGAGATAGTAATGGCATGATAACAAATACTGCTAATACTGCAATAAGAGCAACACCTGCAATTACTGAAATAGCAATTGCTGCTTTTTTACCTTTGCTTAATTTCTTTTTTGAACTTTTCTTAGATTTCTTTGAGGCTTTTTTAGAAGGCTTTACGTCTTCCTCTAGTTCATCGTCTTCTTCAACTTCATCAAAATCTTCGATGTCGTCAATTTCTTCCTCGAATTCTTCATCTAAGATTTCATCTTCAAGTTCTAAATCTTCTTCGCTTCTTTTCTTAGCCATAATTTAGCACCACCTTATTTTTATATTATAAGTATAAATGTTAATAAAAAAACAAGTCAACATAAAATAAAAAAAGACTATATTGTCATGCTATTTCGTTGTTTGTATAAATATTATGCTAAAAATGGGCGATGTTGACTTTATAAGATTTATCTTATAAGATAAAATAGTACGAGGTAAAAAATGGTTGAAAATATTGTTTTATATCCACAACACGTGGCTAGATTATTAAAAATTAGAGATAAAATTTACACAAAAGTCGCTACGCTTTTTTGTAAAGCAGCACTTTCAAAAGAACCAATAAAAAAAGATATGCTAGATAAAGCAGAGTTTGTAGATTACGAAACCGGCATGGTTTGGGGATCTAAGTTTGATTGCGCTTGGTTTAAATTTGAGGGAGATGTTCCTGAGAGTTGTAAAGGAAAGCATATAGTTGCTCTTATAGATATTCAAGGCGAAGGTGTTGTGTATCAAGATAATGAAGTAAAACAAGGTATAACTCAAGTTTTAACTGGAATAGATATCCTTCAATCTAGAAAGGGAAAACAAGTTGTAGATTTATTTAAATTGGCAGAAGGCGGCGAACATGTAGAATTAGTTGTCGATGCTGGATTTAATGGCAAAAAGAGAAAAGAAGGCGTTAAGGTTGCGTTAAAGAGAAAAGATATAGCCATTTGTAATGATGATATATTGGAATACTATTATGATTATCTACAATTGCTTATGGTTTTGTTGACTAAAGATAAGAACAATTTGCTTTCTGAATCTAAAGTTAAGGAAATAAAGAAAGCTTTAAATGAAAGTTATGCATTATCAAAGAAGAGTATTGATAAAGCTCATGAAAGACTTGCAAAAGAAATAGTTAAGCCAATTGACTATAAAGCGACAGAATATACAGCTATAGGTCATGCGCATATAGATTTAGCTTGGCTTTGGCCAATTAGAGAAACCAAGAGAAAGGGAGTTCGAACATTTGCTACAGCAATTAATAATATGAACAAATATCCTGATTATATTTTTGGCGCATCTCAAGCACAATTGTTTCAATGGATAAAAGAGGAAGAACCGGAATTTTATGAGGAAAAAGTAAAAAAAGCCGTTCAAGAAGATAGACTAGAAATTCAAGGGGGAATGTGGACGGAGAATGACTGCAATATCCCTTGTGGAGAATCAATTATAAGACAGTTTTTATATGGAGAAAAATTCTTTGAAGACGAGTTTGGCGTTAAATGCAAAATGGTTTGGCTTCCTGATGTGTTTGGATATCCTGCTTCTTTGCCACAAATTTTCAAAAAGTGCGGTAGAGATTATTTTATGACAATAAAACTATCTTGGAATACTCATAACAAATTTCCATATAAAACATTTATCTGGAAAGGAATTGATGGTAGCGAAGTAATTACTCATATGCCACCTCAAGGCGATTATAATTCAACTGCATCTCCAATGGCGATTGTGAAATCTGAGCAAAAAAATAGCGAGAAAGAAATTGTAGATAAAGCATTACTTGTATATGGAGTAGGAGATGGAGGCGGTGGCCCTGGAGAAGCACAACTTGAGTTTGTAAAGAGAGAAAAATCTTTATCTGGACTAAATGTTGTTAAACAGGGAAAAGCTGAGGAATTTTTTGATGATTTAGCAGCAAATTATTATGAAAAATTGCCATCATATCAAGGCGAATTATATCTAGAAAAACATAGAGGAACATATACTTCTCAAGCAAGAAATAAATACTATAATAGAAAACTTGAAAAAGATTTGCACAATATTGAGTGGCTAAGTGTTATTGCACAAGTAAATCAAATAGAAGTTGATCAGGAAAAAATTGATAAAATATGGCAAGAAATTTTGTTGTATCAATTCCATGATATTATTCCTGGTTCATCAATTAAAAGAGTATACGACGAAAGCGTTGAGAGATATAAAGCACTAGAAAAAGAATTAGAACAAATACAGTTATTTATTCTATCTAAACTTGCAACAAAACAAAAATTAACAGCAATTAACGGAACGGATTTTGACAGAAAAGAGTACGTTAAACTTGAAGATCAGTGGTATTTGGCTGAGGTTCCAAAATATTCAGCTGCATCATTGTTACCTGTAGGTCAAGTTGAAGATTTAGCATATGGCGATGATTATATTTCAAACAATAAGCTAATTGTAAAGTTTAATCTAGATGGAAGTATTTGCTCGCTTATAGATAAAGAGCATAATTCAAAGGAATTATGTTCAAATTATTTAAATAAACTTGTAGTATTCCAAGATCCAATTATGCATTACAATGCATGGGATATAAAAGAGGACTATAGAAAGCTAAAGAAAGAACAATTTAAATTAATCAATTTTAATTCGTATATAGATGGACCTGAGGTTGTTAGAGAAAACACATATGTATATAACAAGAGTACACTTGTTCAACATATAAAGATAGACAATGACTCTAAAATGGTTACATTTGAAACATATGTAGATTGGCAGGAAGACAATAAGATGCTTAGAGCTGAGTTTGAACCAACTATATATTCAGATGTAGTTAACTGTGATATTCAATTTGGAAATATTGACCGTTCAACAAAAGAAGATGATCCTGTTGAGAAAGCACAATTTGAAATATGCGCTCACAAATTTGTCAATCTAGATGATGAAAAAGAAGAATATGGATTGGCTTTAATCAATAATTGTAAATATGGTCATAGAGTAAAAAGCGGTTTGATTTCACTTAATTTATTGCGTTCTCCACAATTCCCAGATCCAACATGTGATAGAGGTAGACAATATTTCTCATACGCCCTATATCCACATGACGGCAAATGGAATGACAGTGATGTAGTAAAACAATCTTATATTTTTAACAATCCACTTTTAATTAGTGATTATATGGTGGATATTGGCAAGCTAATTGATATAGACAATGAAGATGTAATTGTAGAAACAATAAAACCTGCTCAAGCAGAGAAAGGCATTGTAGTAAGATTATATGAAAGATATGGAAGCAGTTGCGATGCTAAGTTAAAAATAGGAATAAAAGCAAAGAAAGTATATGAAACAAATATGCTTGAAAAGAATAAGGTAGAATTGTCATCTTCAACGCTTCATTTTGAACCATATGAAATAAAAACAATTCTAATAGGGTGGTAATATGGCAAAGTTTGATTTATGTGGAAAATGGAAATTTAAAGAGGTAGGAAAAGAAGAGTATTTAGATGCTACTGTTCCTGGGTGTAATTATTTAGATTTAATCAATAATAAAATAATTGATGATCCTTTTTATAAAGACAATGAACAGAAATATTATTGGGTATGCGAAAAGGATTGGGAATATGTAAAAGAGTTTAGTTTAGAAGATGAGATTTTAAAGTCTGATAAATTGTTTTTGCATTTTCAAGAATTAGACACAATAGCAAGTGTCACATTGAATGGAACAAAAATTCTAGATACGGAAAATTGTCATATTGCATACGATGTAGATATTACAAACATTGCAAAAAAAGACAATTGTTTATCTATAATATTTTTATCTCCAGTTAAATATGTTTTGGAAAAACAGAGCATTGAAAAATGTCCAAATAATTCAAATGGATTAACAGGAGTTGCCCATATTAGAAAACCTCAATGTCATTTTGGATGGGACTGGGGTCCAAATTTAAATCCTTCTGGTATATCTAAAGAGGTTTATATTGAATATTTCAATATTGCAAGAATAAGTGATGTAGATATTAGACAATTCCATGATGGTGAAGTAACAGTTAAAGTAGATACAAATATTGATCAATTTAAAGATGAAGATGTTGAAATATGTACAACCCTTACTTCTCCAAATCAAGAAAAAATTGAAATTAAATCAGCTCATTGCGAGTTTAAAATAGATAAGCCTGAGCTTTGGTATCCAAATGGATTATTGGATAGATTAGAACAACCTTTATATTCTATAAAAGTAGAAATAAAAAAGGAAGGTAAAGTATTAGATTCTATTGAAAAGAAAATAGGACTTAGAAAACTAGTTTTAAATCAGCAAAAAGATGAATATGGAAATAATTTTCAATTTGTTGTTAATGATGAAATTGTTTTTTGCAAAGGGGCAAATTGGATTCCTTTAGATAGTTTTAATTCAAGAGCAACTAAAGAAATTATTGATGAATATATAAAAATCGCTCTAGATTCAAACTTTAACATGTTGAGAATTTGGGGCGGAGGATATTACGAGTCTGACTATTTGTATGAACAATGTGATAAATATGGAATATTGTTATGGCAAGACTTTGCTTTTGCTTGTCAAGGATATCCGCTGTTTATGGACGAGTTTAGAGAAAATGTTTTAAAAGAAGTCAAATATAATGTAAAAAGGTTGTCTTATCATCCATCGCTTGCAATATTTGCAGGAAATAACGAGATAGAGGTTATGTGCAATGCGTGGATTTTGAGAACAGATTATATTAAATGGAACGAGATTTTCTTTTATGATATTTTGCCTAAAGAAATAAGAAAATATAATGATTATACTCCATATATTCCTGGAACTCCTGTAGGATCAGGGCATTTGAAAGATGTATCTTCAGATAATGTGGGAGACACTCATTTGTGGGCAGTATGGCATGGACTACAAGATTTAAAATATTATAGAAAGAGAAACACTAGATTTTGTAGTGAATTTGGCTTTGAATCTTTGCCAGATATAAAGACAATTCAAACGTTTGCAGATGAAGAAGATTATGATTTAAATGGAAAGATTTTTAACGCTCATCAAAAATGTGCAAGTGGAAATAAGAAGATGCAGTACTATATAACAACAAAATATAGATTGCCAAAGAATTTTATTGATTATATTTATTTGTCACAGATATGCCAATCCGAATGCATTAAAGATGCTACTGAATATTGGAGAAGAAATATAGGAAGATGCAATGGATCTTTATATTGGCAATTCAATGATTGCTGGCCAGTATGTTCCTGGGCGGGCGTTGATTATGGAAGAAATTATAAGGCATTACAATATGATGCAAGACACTTCTTTAAAAGCGTAGATGTATCTATAGAAGATTCAAAAGAAACTATTAAAGTATTTGCGCATAACGATACTATAAATGCTCAGCAAGTTGTAATCATAATAAAATTAATTACTTTTGATGGAAAGGAAATATTAAAAGAAGCGTTCAATGTGGAAATTGGCAAATCGCAAGCAAAATGTATTGTAGAATATTCAATAAAGAGTTTAAAAAAGCTTACAAATTTAAACAAGGCAGTTTTAGTGTGTGACCTAATGGAGAATGGAGTTGTCACAAATAGAAAAACAATGCTGTTTAAAAAGGAAAAAGATATAACTCTTCCAAAAGCAAACATTGATATTGATGTTTCTATAGATAATGGAAAAGCTGTATATAAAATTAAATCGGACAAATTTGTGAGAAAATTAATGCTTCATCAACAATTTGTTCATGCGCCTTTATCTGACAATTTTATGGATTTAATTCCAAATGAAGAGATAGTAATAACTCAAGATGCAGAGGGGGCAACACTTGATAAGATAAGAAGCGGCTTGACACATTTTGATATCTCTAGAGTTGAACCTCTTCAATCTAAGTTTAAAGATTTCATTGTTAGAGCAAAAGTGTTTATGATTCCAATTAATTTTGGAAGTTATATTTACTATAAAAGTCTATAAAGAAGCGTTAGTGTAAAAATAAAGTCGGATGTAAATGTCCGACTTTTTAAATGCTTGGTTATTCTATTTATAGAATAAAATTCAAAAACAAACTAGCTGTTATAGTTATCTATTTTTGGTGTTTCATTAAACTCTTTAGGTGAAACTCCAGTGATCTTTTTAAATACTCTTGAAAAATATAATTGATCTGTAAATCCGCACATTTCAGCTACTTCATATATCTTGTAGTTATTTATATTTTTTGAAAGTAATAATTTTTGTGCAAAAGATATTCTTGTAGTATTCAAAAATTGTAAAGGAGAGATTCCTTTTTCTTTAATGAATTGTCTTCTTATGTAGTCTTTAGATAGATCAAATTGAGAATAGATATCATCAATATCGAAATCTGGGTCAGAGAAGTTCTCTAAAATTGCATTTGCAATAATTTCAATATGTCTTGATGTATGATTTGAACCGCCAAGGCTCATAAGCATAGATAAAATTAGCTCAGTGAAAGAAATTATAATATCGCTGTGTTGAGTTCCGTCAGTGTTAAAATATCTTAAACACATAGATAAAATGGCTAGTAAATCCTTCTTTTCATTGTCGTTAATTAAAACTGCACCTTTGAAAGCAGGTGACCAATTTGCAACAGTCATATGGATATTTCTAAATCCATTTTGAGAAGTATTTGTGTGAGTTGTATAAGGAGGGATAACAACCACTTGATTTTTAGAATAATGAATAGCTTGACCGCCTTCAGTAGCAATTACTCCGTTTCCGTTTGTGCAATAAACTATTTCCCAATAATTATGTTGATGTTTTTGAACATCGTATGTTTTCATATTTTTTCCAATATAGTTTATAATAGCCATTTAATTACCTCTTCATTTGCGAATGTAGGATTAATATAACACACCAAAACCATTTTGTCCATAATTTTTATATTATTAATATTGTAAAATTTTACGCTCGTATTTTATAATATAAGAAAAGCACATTGGGAGATTGAACTCCTAAATCGTATAAGGAAGTATATTTATGAAAAAATATGAAATTTATCAAGCTGTAAAGAAAGAAGGCGTTGTTGTCGTTATAAGAGGCAAGAGTGTTGAACAAGCAATTAAGACTGTAGAAGCATGCTATGCGGGCGGTATAAAGATTATAGAAGTAACATTTACTGTTCCAAGAGCTGATGAGATAATAAAGCAATTGGTAGACAAGTATAAAGGCACAGATATGGTTGTTGGCGCAGGTTCAGTTTTGGATCCTGAAACTGCAAGAATAGCAATGCTTGCTGGTGCTCAATTTATTGTTTCTCCAGCTTTAAATGTTGAAACAATTAAGATGTGTAATAGATATGGGGTTGCAGTAATGAGTGGTGTATTTACTCCAACAGAAGCAATTACTGCTCTTGAATATGGTGTAGATATTATTAAGATGTTCCCTGGAGATGTAGCAACACCAAAGGGATTAAAAGCACTTAAAGGACCTCTTCCTCAAGCAAATATTATGCCAACAGGTGGCGTAAGCATGGAAAATGTTGGGGAATGGTTTAAAGCTGGCGCTTATGCTGTAGGCGCTGGTTCATTTATAACAAAGGGTGCTCAAAATGATGATTATAAAGAAGTTGAAAGAGTATCTAGAGAATTTGTAGAAAAAGTTCATTCTATTATTGGAGGTTAACAATGGGAAAGGTTTTGACAGTTGGCGAAATTATGATGAGATTACAACCACCTAGTTATCAAAGAATTATGCAAGCAAATAGTTTTGATATAGTATTTGGTGGCGGAGAGGCTAATGTTGCTGTTTCTTTATCCGAGTTTGGTGAAGATGCAGTATTTTTTACAAAGTTGCCAAATAATGTGTTGGCAGATAAGTGTATAAAAGAATTAAAAGGATGGGGAGTAGATACTTCAAAAATAGTAAGAGGCGGAGATAGAATTGGAATTTATTTCTGTGAAAAAGGATGTTCTCAAAGAGCTAGCAATGTTACATATGATAGAGCTAATTCTTCTGTTTCTCAAATGGAGATATCTGACTTTGATGTCAATGAAGTATTAGATGGAGTTTCTTGGTTACATTGGACAGGTATTACTCCAGCTTTATCTGATAAGGCTACTGATTTTCTAAGACATATATTAAGAGCTGCAAAGATGAAGGGCATTACTGTTTCTTGCGATTTAAATTATAGAAAGAAATTGTGGAGCAAGGAAAAAGCAAATAAAGTAATGAGCGAACTTGTAACTTATGTTGATGTATTGATTTCTAATGAAGAAGATTCAAAAGATGTATTCTCAATTGAGGCAGATAATACAGATATAACATCAGGAAAAATATCTAAAGACGGATATGTTTCTATCGGTAAAAAATTAATGGAAAAATTCCCAAATTTAAAAAATGTTGCGTTTACTTTACGTGAATCTATTTCTGCTAGTCAAAATGGTTGGTCAGCAATTTTAATGGATAAAGATAATGTTTATGCATCAAAAAAATACATGATTCAAATTGTAGATAGAGTTGGCGGTGGAGATAGTTTTGGTGCTGGCTTAATCTATGGTCTAAAGAATGGTTATAGTGGACAAGATACAATAGAGTTTGCCGTTGCAGCTTCATGCTTAAAGCAAACAATTGAAGGAGATTTCAATATTGTGTCTGTTGACGAAGTAAAGAAACTAGCAGGAGGAGATGGCAGTGGCAGAGTTTCAAGATAGACCTGTAAATTTATTGAAAACAAAAAATGCAGTAGATTTATATAGCAAAGTCAAAGATTTGCCAATTATAGATTATCATTGTCATTTATCTCCTAAAGAGATTTATGAAGATAAGCCTTTTTCAAATATTGGAGAGATGTGGCTTGCAGGCGATCACTATAAATGGAGATTGATGAGAGCTAACAATGTTGATGAATATTTTATTACTGGTGAGGCTTCTTGGGAAGAGAAGTTTAATGCATTTATAGAAACAGTTGCAACGGCATATGGAAATCCTATCCAAGATTGGGTAGCGCTTGAGCTTGAAATGTTTTTCGGTATTACTCTTCCATTGAAAGCAAAGAATGCAAAACAAATTTGGGATCAAGCTAATATGCAAATTATTGAGAAACAATTAAGTCCAAGAAAACTTATAAAAATGGCCAATGTTGAATATATAGCTACAACAGATGATCCTACAGATTCTCTACAATGGCATAAGTTGTTAAGTGAAGACAAGACATTTGATGTAAAATGTGTTCCTTCATTTAGAGTAGATAATTTATTGCTAGTAAAAGATGCAAGTTTTGTAGAATACATAAAGAAATTAGCTGATGTTTCAAATATTAACATTGTAGATTTAGATTCTTTAGAAAAAGCAATTGTATCTAGAATGGATTATTTTAAATCTCTTGGTTGCAAATTCTCTGATGTAGGCATTCAAGGTTTTCCAAATAGAATTGCAAATAAAGAAGAAGCAAACAAAGTATTTATTTCTTTGCTTAACGGACAAAAAGTATCCGATAGTGAATACAATGGCTATTTAGGATATATGTATATATTCTTAGGCAAGGAATATAAGGCAAGAAATATGGTTATGCAATTACATTTAGCAGTAACTAGAAATAGTAATTCGAAAATGCTTGCACAATGTGGAAAGGATGCTGGATTTGATTGTGTTGGAGAGATTATTCCTATAGCGGATTTAACAAGAGTATTAGATACTTTAAATTCTTTAGATAGTCTTCCTGAGACAATAGTATATACTTTAAATCCATCAATGTATTACACATTAGTTACTATGTGTGGTGCTTTTAGAAAGGTTCACGTTGGTATTAGTTGGTGGTTTTGTGATCATAAGAGAGGAATGTATGAAACTTTGCAAATACTTACAGAGCTTTCTCACATAAAGAGTCTTGTAGGTATGCTTACAGATTCAAGAAGTTTTCTATCTTATGTAAGACATGATTATTATAGACAAATCGTTTGCGATTTTCTTGGTGGACTTTGCAAAGAAGTTGACGAGGATGCAATCGATGTTGCAAAAGCGCTTTGTTATACAAATGCAAAAGATATTATAAAGGAGAAGTAGATATGAGTTTTAAAATGACATTTCGTTGGTATGGAGATAATGACAAAATTTCGTTAGATTATATTCGTCAAATACCCGCAGTTGAAGGCATTGTTTCAGCTATTTATGATGTTCCAGTTGGCGAAGTTTGGCCACAAGAAAGCATAGATAAAATGAAAAAAGAGTGTAATGACAAGGGCCTTACTTTTGAAGTAGTAGAATCTGTTCCTGTTCATGAAGATATAAAGCTTGGAAATGCAAATGCGGCTAAATACATAGAAGTTTATAAAGAAAATATTAGAAGACTAGGAAAAGCTGGAGTTAAATGTATTTGCTATAATTTTATGCCTGTTTTTGACTGGTTAAGAAGCAATTTATCCAAGGAATTAACAGATGGATCAAATGCGCTAGCTTATGATCATGCAACAGTTTTAGCGATGAATCCTTTAACTAGTGAATTGTCTTTACCAGGTTGGGATTCTTCCTATACAAAAGAAGGTTTAAAAGAGTTATTAAATCAATATAAGGACATTGATGAGGAAAGACTTTGGAAGAACATGGAAACATTCTTAAAAGAAATAATTCCTGTTGCAGAAGAAGCCGGAATAAAAATGGCAATACACCCAGATGACCCACCATGGGGGATTTTTGGTTTGCCAAGAGTTATAACTTGTGAAGAAAATCTAAAGAGATTTTTAAAACTTGTAGATAGTCCAGCAAATGGTGTTACATTATGTACAGGCTCTCTTGGAGTAGCATCAACAAATGATATTGTAAGCATGATTAAAACATGTAAAGGAAGAATGCCATTTGTTCATTTGAGAAATATAAAGATAACTGGAGATCATTGTTTTGAAGAAAGCGGACATTTATCTTCAAAAGGTTCTTTAGATATGTACAAGATTGTTAAGGCTTTATATGATGATGGATTCGATGGATATGTTAGACCAGATCATGGAAGAATGATTTGGGGAGAAACAGGAAGACCAGGATATGGTTTATATGATAGAGCATTAGGAGCAATGTATTTGCAAGGAATAATAGAAGCTGTAGAAAAAGCAGATAAATAGGAGATTGAATTATGAAAGTAGATATGTCAAATCAAGTTGTTGTAATAACAGGTGCCGGTGGTGTATTATGTGGAGCCATGGCAAAAGAATATGCAAAAAACGGAGCTAAAGTTGCAGTATTAGATTTAAGACTTGAGGCTGCACAAGCTGTTGTTGATCAAATTGTTGCAGAGGGCGGAATTGCTAAAGCATATGCTGTAAATTGCTTAGAAAAAGAATCAATGGAAGTTGCTCGTCAACAAATTAATAAAGATTTAGGAAAATGTACTATCTTAGTAAATGGTGCAGGTGGAAATAATCCTAAAGGAACAACTACAAATGAATATTTCTTTAAAGAAGATATTGATGATGAGGCAAAAGTTTCTTTCTTTGATTTAGATCCAAACGGAGTAGATTTTGTATTCAAAATAAACTTTTTAGCAATTTTCTTAACAACACAAGTATTTGCAAAAGATATGGTAGAAACAGGAGGAAATATTATTAATATTTCTTCTATGAATGCATATAGACCTTTGACAAAGATTCCTGCTTATTCAGGAGCTAAAGCTGCTGTTTCAAACTTTACTCAATGGTTAGCAGTTCACTTTGCAGGTGCTGGTATAAGAGTTAACGCTATTGCACCAGGATTTTTTGTAACAAATCAAAATAGAGCTTTATTGTTTAATCCAGATGGAACTCCAACTAAGCGTTCTGAAAAGATTTTAGCAGGAACTCCTATGAGAAGATTTGGAGAACCTGAAGAACTATTAGGCACTATGATGTGGTTATCTGATGATTCTGCATCAGGATTTGTAACAGGTGTAGTTATTCCTATAGATGGAGGATTTAGTGCTTACTCAGGAGTTTAATAAATGAAGAAAGAAGTAAAAGTAGTTATTCTCGGACTTGGAAATAGAGGTAAAAACTATGGTGGACATTTGGCAGGTTTGCCTAATGTTAAGATTGTTGCTATTTGCGACAAATATCAAGCCAAAATAGATAAAGTAAAATCTGCATGGAATGTTCCAGATGAGATGTGTTTTACTGATGAAAAGGACTTATTTGCATTAGGTAAAATTGGTGATGCAATGGTTATTGCAACTCAAGATAGAGATCATTATGGTCATGCAATGAAAGCGCTTGAGTTGAAATATAACTTAATGATTGAAAAACCTTTATCTCCAAATATTGAAGAGTGTCTTGAGATGGAAGAGTATGCAAGAAAACAAGGATGTAAAGTTCTTGTTTGCCATGTATTAAGATATGCTCACTATTATAAGAGAATTAAGGAAATAATAGATTCTGGAATACTTGGAAAAATAGTGTTAATTAATCATGATGAAGATGTAGCATATTGGCATTTTTGTCATTCATATGTTAGAGGCAATTGGAGAAGAGAAGAAGAAACATCTCCAATGCTTTTGGCAAAATGCTGTCATGATATGGACTTAATGTATTGGTATGCATCAAGCAAATGTAAAAGTGTTCAATCGTATGGTTCTTTGTCTTTCTTTAAAGAAGAAAATGCTCCAGAGGGTGCTACTCAAACTTGTTTTGATTGCCCACATAAAGATACTTGTATTTATGAGGCAACTTATCAATATGTAGGAAGAGATAAAGGATTTCTTCGTCATGAAAAGAAAAAATATAAATGGAAACCATATGCCTTTGTTTTATCTGAGAAAAAAGAAGATATTATAAATGCTCTTAAAAATGATGAAAGAGGAAAGCTATGGTCTAGGTGCGTATTTAAGTGTGACAATGATGTTGTAGATTGCCAAACTGTAAATATGGAAATGGAAAATGGAGTAAAAATTCAATTAAATGTAAATGCTTTTAACGAATTTGATCATAGACATACTGAAATTAGAGGTTCAAAAGGTATTTTGATTGCTGACGATAAAGGTAGTGTTCTAAAACTTCAATTATTCGGCAAAAAAGAAAAGAAGATAATTGTTAATTATATTCCTGTAATAAAGGGTCATTTTGGAGGAGATCAAGGCGTTATAAAAGCGACTGTTGATTTAATAAATGATGAAATTGATCCAAATGGACAATATACATGGATACAAGATACAATTGAGAGTCATAGAATTGTTGCTGCTGCTGAAATATCTAGAAAAGAAGGCGGTAGAACTGTAAATATGTCGGAGATACCAGATATAAAATGTTAGAAAAGATAGAAGAGTTTAATTGGGTTGTTACAAAAGAACAATCCAAAAAGCATGTTGTTGATACATTTGAAGTAAAAAAGGCTTATAAGAAGTTAATTTTTTCTTGCTCTTATAGTCCAAAATATTTGGAAGATCAGCAAGAATGTTTAAAGCTTATGAGAGAAGCAATTGAAAAAGCTGGCTTAGAACAAACAGATTTTTCGGATATTGATTTGATAGAAAGAGTGCCACTTGCTAATCATATTTCTTGGTCTATAGATTCGCCTAAGGAATGGATAGGAACAAAGCACAAACACAATCCAAATCAAATTTTGACAATTTCGCCAGAAAAATCTACATTTGGCTTTTTTAATACTCCTATTTACGAAGGACAATGGAGGATTACAGCATCTTTAAATGCAATATTGACTGATGAAGTTGAGATACATGTACTTGTTGAGGGAGAGATAGAAGATGAAATGGATTAGAGTAGAACTGCACAATCATACAATTGCATCAGATGGAGATATGTTGCCTCACGAATTAGTTGAAAATGCAAAAGTGAGAAAGTATAAGGCGATAGCTGTAACTGATCATAATACAACTGCTCAATGTCAAGAAGTAATAGATTCAGGAAAAGAGGAAGGAATCGTTGTTATTCCTGGAATTGAATGGACAACCTTTTGGGGACATATAGTTGTTCTTGGAGGACATAGCGATATAGATTGGAGAACAATTACTTTATCTAATATTGATGAAAAAATCGCTAGAGCAAAAGAACTTGGAGATATTGTTATTGTTGCTCATCCAAAAAGGTTGGGAACACCATTTTGCTCAGAATGTAGATTCTTATACGATTTAAAGCATTGGGAAAATGTAGCAGGATATGAAGTATGGTCTCACTATTCTCCATTTTCTAAAAAAGAATCTGAAATAGCTAAAGAAGAATGGGGCGAATTGCTTTTAAAGGGAAACAAAATCGCTGCAGTATATGGATATGATTGGCATACGCCAGATGAGGATGGACCTGAATATGCTTACACGTATGTAGGCATAGAAGAAGATACTATTTCTGTAGATAACATTTTAAATGCTATAAGAAAGGGAAGAACATATATCTCAATGGGTGTTGAGGTAAATGGAAGTTTGAAAAACAGAAGTGGAGTTTATTCGCCAGGAGATGAAATTAAACGCGGAAAATATAACATAAATCTTGAAGCAAAAGTAGCAAATGATTATGCAAAGAAATATGATTGTGAAATCAAAGGCGTAAGAATGCTAATTAACGAAAAAGTAATTTATGCAAAAAGATGGCATGGGGATAGTGTATCTATTCCAATAACGCTTTTGGATAAGGGTATATTTAGAATTGAAATGTATGGTACTGTAGAAGGAAAAGATGGAGATGTTTTAGTTTGCAGTCCATACTATATAAAATAATTGGAGGAGAAAAATGATCACTGCACATGGAGGCTCTTTCGGTTCAGGTAGAAATACTACAAAGTATTTAAACCACACGGAAATATTTGGCGCAGACGCTATAGAGGTAGATATATATAAACATTTTGGAATTTTATATATTTCGCATTTGCCAGCACCATTTACTTGCTTTAAAAAGATAAAACTTAGAGAAGTGTTCAAGCTAGTAAAGGAAAAGAACATAAAAGTAAATTGTGATTTAAAGCAAAGACACATAATAAACGATGTAATTAAATTGGCAAAATCTATGGGTGTTCAAGACCAGTTAATTTTTACAGGATGTGTTTCCGAATTTGATAACATAGATTGCGGTGAAGCTTGGTTTAATAGATTAAAAGGATTGCCATATATTAGACAAAATATAGCAAAGATTAAGGATAGAATAGATAGTTATAACAACCCTCATTTTATGGGAATCAATTTAAACTATAGAAGAATAAATGGAAAATTTGTAGAAGAGTGTAAAGCAGTAGGGCTAAAGATAAGCATATTTACAGTTGATGATATAGAAAAATTAATACAATATGTACCAATTGTAGATGGCAATATTACAACAAATCTACCACTTGTTGCACGTAGTTTGTTAAATAATTCTAAGGGGAACTAATATGGTAAATGTTGCAGTTGTTGGCGTAGGTAGAATGGGTTCAAAGCATGCAAAAAATTTGGCCAAAAATATTAAGGGCTCAAATTTAGTTGCAGTTTGCGATATAGATACTCAAAAGGCAAATTATTTTGCAAAATTGCTAAACACTCATGCATACTATGATGCAGATGAAATGTTGCAAAAAGAACAACTTGATGCTGTTGTTATTGCAACACCTCACTATTCGCATGTTGCTATTGCTTTAAAATGTTTAGAAAAAGATATAAATGTTTTATGTGAAAAACCAATTTCCGTTACTACATTTGAAGCAAAAAAGCTTTTAGAGGAATACGAAAAGAAGGAAAACCTTATTTGTGCGATGATGTATAATCAAAGAACAAATAGGATGTATAAAAAGGCAAAGCAACTTATACAAAATAATAAAATAGGAAAAATACAAAGAGTTAATTTTACTATAACAGACTGGTATCGCTCTCAATTCTATTACAACATGGGTGGTTGGAGAGCAACTTGGACTGGAGAAGGTGGTGGCACATTAATTAATCAATGTGTTCATCAAATAGATTTAATTCAATGGCTTTTAGGAATGCCAACAAGTATTATTTCATATTGCAAAAGTGAAGGAAGACGTATTACCACGGAAAATGATGTGTCTTCTATTATGCGTTTTGAAGATCAATTTAATTGTATGTTTTCTGCCTCTACTCATGAGGTTCCAGGTGAAAACAGATTAGAAATAGCAGGAGATAAGGGTGTTATAATTATCGGCAAACGTTTTATGAAATATAGAATAAATAAACTTGCTGAAAATGAAATCAATCTAAGATCAAAAAGAGACTATGGCAATAAAAAAGATAAAACAGGTAGAGTTTTTTATTCATCATATGGACTTTTATCATTAATTCAAGATGGAATTTATGGACAACAATTTAGAATTTTAAAAAACTTTATTGAGTGTATAGAAACAAAGAATAAAGAGGGCATAATTGCTGATTTAGGTGAAGGGATAAAAGCTTTAACTATAATCAATGCTTTAAATATGTCTTCTTGGAAAGAAAAAGAAATCGCTATTCCATATAGCGATGAAGAATATGTAACTTTATTAGAAGAGAAAGTAAAAGAAGAGAGAGTGGAAATGCCACCAGAAGAATCAGATGAGGAGGAGAACAATGGCTAATATTAAGATTTCAGGTTTTTATGATGAAGTAACTTCAGATTTAAAAACACAATTGGAGATGATTAAGAGTTTTGGAGAAGAATATCTTTGTCCAAGAAACATTAATGGAAAGAACATAGCTGCATATACTGCAGAGGAATTTGAAAAAGACATTAAACCTATGCTTGATGAGTATGGTGTAAAATTTTCTTCAATTGGATCCCCTGTTGGAAAAATAGATTTATATGATGAAGAAGGATATGCTAATCAACTAAAAAAATTAGAAGAGCTAGTTAAGATTTGCAAAATAATGGATTGTAAATATATTAGAATTTTTTCATTTAAAGTTAAGCCAGGCAATTATGATGAATATTTTCCACTAGTTGTTAAAAAATTGAGAGGATTTTTAGATGTTGTAAAAGGTACAGACATTGTTTTGTTGCATGAAAATGAAAAACACATTTTTGGTGATGAACCAAATAGAGTTTTTGCATTATATAAAGAAATGAATCATCCACAATTTAAATTGTGCTTTGATGCTTCTAACTACATTCAATGCGGATATGATGCGCCTAAAGCATATGAGATGTTAAAAGATTATACTGTATATTACCATATTAAAGATTGTTCTTTAGAAAAGATTGAAGTACCAGTTGGTCATGGTGCTGGTGGATATAGAGAAATGATTAATGATTTAATTAATAATAGAAATTATGAAGGGTTCTTTACTCTTGAGCCACATACTCATAGATATGCTATTTGCAAAAATATTTTTAATGCATTTTGTTGGCTTGCAGCACTAATTCCTGCTGCTAATATTAATAAATGGCATACAGTATTTAGAAGAATAGACAAAGAGATGGGCGTTAAAAAATGGCAAAAAGTTTCAAGAAAAGAAGTTTTTGAATGGCAATATAGCGAATTTAAAAAAATATTAAAAGAAGTTGAAAATAAAGGAGAGTAAAAAAATGGAAAAAGTAAGATACGGAATTGTAGGAATCGGAAAACAAGGTGGTAGATATGCTCGTTTAATGCACAAAGGCTTAGATAAGAATGCAGTATTAACAGCAGTATGTGATATTGCAGAAGATAGACGCGAATGGGCAAAAGCAAAGCTTAGTGGAGTAAAAGTTTTTGATAACTATCAAGATATGTTTAAAAGCGGCGAAATAGATGCTGTACTTATTGAAACTCCTCATTATTTTCATCCAGTTATTTTAAAGGATGCTATTGATGCTAATTTGCATGTTATGTCAGATAAGCCAGCAGGCGTTTATACAAAAGCTGTAAGAGAAGCTGCAGAATATGCAAAACAAAAGCCAGAACTTAAGTGTGCTTTATTATTAAATCAAAGAACAAGCAAAGTTTATAAGGCTGCAAAAGAAATTGTTGAATCTGGTGAACTTGGCAACTTAAAGAGAATCGTTTGGATTATTACAAACTGGTATAGACCACAAGCATATTATGATCAAGGTGGCTGGAGAGGCACATGGAATGGAGAAGGTGGTGGAGTATTAATCAACCAAGATCCTCACCAATTAGATTTGTTCACATGGCTTGCTGGAGAAAAGATAACAAAAGTTTGGGCTAAAGCAAAAACTGTTGGAAGAAATATCAATGTTGAAAACGATGTTACTGCATGTTGCGAATTTGAAAATGGAGCAACAGGTGTATTTGTTACATCAACACACGAAGCTCCTGGAACAAATAGATTGGAAATTTCTGGAGATGGTGGAAAACTAGTTATTTCTGGTGGAGCAGATCACACAATGAAACTTGAGTTTACAAAACTTGACACTTTAGAGCCAGAGTTCTCTAAAACAAACAAAGTGTTTATGGGTAAACCTAAGACATCAAAAAGAACAGTTAAGTTTAATATTATAGATATATTTAAATATGTTATGGATCAAGGTCAACATATTGCCGTTATTAGAAATTTCTCTAATAATATTTTAGGAATTGAAGACAAGCTTGTTGGAAGATATGAAGAAGGATTAAATGGATTGACATTCTCTAATGCTATTCATTTGTCTTCATGGCTTGGAAAGGAAGTAACTCTACCTCTTGATGAAGATTTGTTTATCAAAGAACTTGAGAAGAGAAAACAAGAAGAATTAAATAAAACAAAACAAGGATAATTATGACAGTAGAATTTAAAAATGGAAAAATAATTGAAAAAGTACCTTTTAGTAAGAAGGTGGCTTATGACGTTGCGAATAATCTTATATCCGCACAATTTGACGGAAGAGGCGCAATCTCTAAATATGCTGTAATGAATAAATTTTCTGTATTTTCAGCTTATTATACTCTAATTAGTGTTGATGGTGTTTCGTTTGATTGGAATGCAAAAAAGACTGTAGAAATGGTTGGAAAGCAAATGATTATTAGTTTTAAGGCTAAGGATTTCGATATGGTAATTAATCAATTTTTAGATCAAAAAACTAATTGCATTTATGTTGAAAACAAAGTTACAGCAAAGAAAGATATGGATTTTAGAGTAGTAAACAATTTTGGTATTAATTATTCTTCTTATGTAGAACAATTATTAGCAAACAGATTATCTCCAAAAACAATAGCTACATTAATTGGTGGATTTTTAAAGAAAAAGAAAAATGGTTTAACGATAAACAATGATGGTTCAGGTTATATTAGAGGAGACGTATTAGGAGATTTCTACTTAGATATAGCTATATCTGAAGAACCTGTAGCTCTTGAGGCCGAAAGAGGATTTGTTAATCAATTTGGATATGGTTCAAAGATTTCAAAAGACGAGACAAAGATTTATAGATATGTAATTTCGGCTGGAACTAGAAATGATTTTACATATGGAGATGTTCAATATGCTTTGAAACATTTTGATGAAGCATTTGCGGATTCTAAGGCATATATAGATATGTTAAAGTGTCCGGTGAAACTTGAAGACGATTTTATGGAAAGTTACTACAAATCTGTTTTAAATGCTTCTTTGTCCAATTATAAAGAATTAGGAAAGTTCAAAGGTTTTTTAGCAGGAATAGTATATCAATTCCCAGCAAGAACATATTATAGAGATGCATATTGGACGGTTTTGAGTGTATTGCCAGTTAAGCCTGAGCTTGTTAGAAATGAAATTATTACACTTGCAAATGGAATTAACGATAAAGGTGAGTGCCCAAGTGCAGTTAAGTTTAATTTTAAAAACTATTGGGGAAACCACTATGATTCTCCATCTTTCTTTGTAATGATGGTATATGACTATATTGCGCATACAAATGATAAATCAATATTAAGTGAGGCCGTTGCATGTGGAACAGTTTTAGATAGCGCAAAATTAGTTATGGATAGATTGTACCAAGAAGTTGATAAAGAAACAGGATTATTGCTAAAAAGCGGTAAGTATAATCGTAGAGATTGGTGCGATAACGTATTTAGATCTGATTATTGTACATATGATGAAGCTTTATATTGTAGAGCTTTGTATTGTTTAGGAGAATTGTATTCTCTATCTAATAAAGATTTGTCTGAAAAATATTTAGCAATGAGTGAAAAGGTAAAAAATAGTATAAACGAATTGCTTTGGGACGAAGAAAAGGGTTGGTATGTAAATTACAAATCTAAGGATTTTGTTGAAGATAATCTTTCTATTGATACAGTAGTTACAATACTATTTGGAATTGCTGATGAAGAAAAATCAAGAAGAATATTAACTAATATGGAAAGGTTGCTTGAAAGCAAAAACAATAAAGAACAAGTTGCTGGAGATTTTGGAACTTTAGCGGTATATCCATTCTATAAAAACATTCAAGACATTGTTCAAAAATCATCATTGCCATATTATTATCATAATGGAGGAGATTGGCCATATTTGTCATGTATTTACGCATATGCAAAATTAATGTATAATATGGACTATAAATATCCATTAACAAGATGGTTTGAATATAACATTGAAAGGGGTAATTATACACCAATAGAGTTCTTTAGCCCTGTTCATCCAGATGGTTCTATGCTTCAAGCGTGGTCATCAACTGGAGCTTTCGTATTAAGTTATCCAGATGGACAATTCTTTAATAAAAAGATACAAAAATAATTAAGATAAGAATATAAGGAGGTTAATGATGAGCGAAGAAACAGTTGCAATTAGCGAAGAGAATACACCTGTTGAAAGCGTTGCCACATCTGAGAGTTTTTCTGAAGAAGAAAAGCGCTTGATGAGTAAAAAGTATTTAAAGACACGCGACTATGCTTTATTTTCTTTGGCGCGTTTTGCTTCTTCTGCTGTAACAGGTTTAATTCAAGGATATTTGTTGTTTTTCTATACTTCATGTGTTGGAATTAATGCAAATGCAGTAGGAATCATGTTCTTGATTTCCAAGATTTTTGATGGATTAAATGATCCGATCATGGGAGTTATAGTAGATAAAACAAGAACAAAATGGGGTAAAATGAGACCTTATTTGGTAATAGGAGCTATTCCTTGGGGTGTAATTACTATTCTGATGTTTTTACCACAAATTTATGCGGGAATGTCGATGTCTGGCAAGATCGTATATATGTACGTTACATATATATTATATGGATTATTAGGAACGATAATTGGTATTCCATTAGATGGAATTCCTGCTGTTGCTTCACCAAACACTCAAGAAAGAGCTAAGATTATTTCTATAAGCCGTATTTTGGGAAGTATTGGAGAACAATCTGCACTTGTATTATTGACACTATTCTTGTTGTTGACACATGACGATTATACAAGTTCATATATGTGGATGGGTATAATCATTGGCGTTTTAGGACCAATATTCATGGTTCTTGGAGCAATTTCTATAAAAGAAAGATTAGAGCCTACATCTCAAACACCAAGTATTTTGGAAGGATTTAAATATTTGTTTAAAAACAAGCAGTTTATGCTTTTGATTTTATCCAACTTATTGACGTTCTTTAGAAACTTAGTTTCAGCAATGATTATTTATGTAGTTTCTTATGTTGTAGGGAAAGGATCTTTGCAAATTCTGTTCTCCATACCTGGAGCTGTCGCCTCGATGGTCGGAATGATGATTGCGCCAAAATTAAGAACTAAGATGGATTCTAAAAAATTATTTATTTTTGCTACATTCTGGCATTCATTAGCACTTGCATTAATCTTTGTAATTGTAATGATTATTGGTGTAGATAAATTGCCATATGTATATGGCTGGTTGACACTAGCATTATTAATGTTTATTGCAATGATTCCGGTTGGAATTTTAAATGTTATTCCACACTTGATGGCAACAGATACATTGGATTATTGGGAAGATAAAACAGGAGAAAGATGCGAAGGTATCACATTCTCATTAATGAGTTTAAGAAGTAAAATTTCAAGTGGATTTAAGGATTATTTCTTAAGCTTCCTATTGATGTTCTTTATGTTCGCTCAACCTTCAGGTTATATTGAAGGCCATAAACCAATTCAAACTGAGTTTACAAAAGTGGGATTAGTTATGATATATACAATTGTTCCTGCTGTTACAAACTTAATTTCAATAGTACCAATGTTGTTCTATAAGCTAAGCGGTAAAAAGATGGCTGAGATTCAATCAAGGCTAGAAGTTGCTCGTTTAAAAGATGCTAAGCGTATGGAATCAGAAGCAAAGGGAGAAGCGCCTACTGTAGAAGATGTTGTAGTTGATGCTCCTGTTGTAGAAGGAGGACAAGCATAATGAAAAAGAAAGTATTATTTATTTTAACAATAGTTATACTTATGGTTGTTGTTAGTTCGATGTTGTTT
>SAMEA3663028__coassemble_154_pt1 | contig 31002 bp, 23 predicted proteins | sample SAMEA3663028__metabat2_low_PE_020 | metagenome-assembled genome bin SAMEA3663028 (sample SAMEA3663028) | pig gut metagenome | biome: pig gut; feature: pig-associated habitat; material: faeces | place: France | collected 2012 | reverse complement strand
GCAGCTGGCGGTGCTACTAAAGACGATATTGCACAAATATGTTTTGGATACGGAATGTTTACTGGGGCATTAGGCTTGCACTGTGGATTGGAAAAAATAGGCGCAGCTATTATCCCTTCATCAACTGGTAATACTCAAAAACAATTATTATACATGAAAGATTTTGGAACAACACTATTAGTTGCAACGCCTTCATATGCAATGAGAATCGCTGAGGTTGCAAAGGAAATAGGAATGGATCCAAAAAAGGATTTAAATCTAAGAGTTGCTTTAGTTGGAAGTGAACTTTTGACAGAAGCAATGAGAACAGAGATGCATAAAGTCTATGGAGATAAACTTCTTGTAACACAAAATTATGGCATGAGCGAATTGATAGGACCTGGAGTTTCTGGAGAATGTGAGTATTTGTGTGGTATGCATATTAATGAGGATCATTTCTTAGTTGAGATTATTAACCCTGAGACTGGAGAAGTGTTAAAACCAGGCGAAAAAGGGGAAGTCGTTGTTACATGTTTAGATAAAGAAGCTTTACCTCTTATTCGTTATCGTACAAGAGATATTTCAAGATTGTTCTTAGAAAAATGTAAGTGTGGAAGAACTACTGCTAGAATGGAAAATTTGAGCGGAAGAACAGATGACATGTTAAAAATAAGAGGTGTTAATGTGTTCCCATCACAAATAGAAGAAGCTCTACTATCTGTTGATGGAATTGGACCTCATTATGAAATTATTGTTGAAAAAAATGGAATGTCTGATGTATTGACTATAAGAGTAGAAATTGCTCCAGAAAAAATGCAAGATTCATTTGCTTTTATAAGCAACTTACAAAAGGAAATAAAAGAAAAGATTAAATTTATATTGGGCTTGGATTCTATAGTAAAAATTGAATCTCCAAATACACTTCAAAGATTTGAAGGAAAAGCAAAAAGAGTAATTGATTTAAGAAAATAGGAGGTTAAAGATGTACATAAAGCAATTATGTGTTTTTTTAGAAAATAGTTGTGGAAAATTAGAATTGTTAACTGAAGTATTATCCAAGAACGATATTAATTTAATTTCTATGAGCATTTCTGATACAAACGATTTTGGTGTTGTAAGATTGATTGTATCTGATCCAAATAAAGCTCAAGATTGTCTAGTTAGAAACGGATTTGCTTCTATTGTAAACGATATTATGGCAGTTAAGATTCCACATAAGCCAGGTTCATTAAATGGTTTATTAAGAGCATTTTCACAAAAGGGAATAAACGTTGAATATGCTTATGCTTTAACTTCTGGAGATAATGCATCTATATTGATGAAAACAAGCAACGATGAAATTGCTTCAAAAATTATTAAAGAAAAATATGGATTCTGCGAAGCAGAAGAAATATATAATATGTAGATATGGTAATAGATTTTCACAATCATACATATCCAGATAAAATTGCAGCCGAAACTGTAGAGAAATTATCTACAATTTCAAATACTGTTCCTTATACAAATGGAACAGTGGAAGGCCTTAGCAATGATTTAAAAGAATCAGGCATCGATTTAGGCATTGTTTTGCCTGTTGCTACAGCCCCAAGACAAGTTGAAAAAATTAACAATACAGCAATAAATGTAAATGCTTCATATAACAATTTGATTTCTTTTGCAGCAATGCATCCTGATTACGAAGAATATAAACAAGAGATAAAAAGAATCAAGGAATTAGGATACAAAGGAATAAAGATTCATCCGGATTATCAAGGATGCTTTTTCGATGACATTAAATATTTAAACATTTTAGAAGAAGCATTTAAAAATGATCTTATTGTAGTAACACATGCAGGAATAGATATTGGGCTTCCAAATCCTGTTCATTGTTCAGTAGATAGAGCAATAAATGCCATTAATATATTGCAATTAAAAGAAGAGAAATTAGTATTAGCTCATACTGGCGGATGGAGACAATGGGATCAAGTTTTAGACAAATTATGTGGTAAAAACGTATATTTTGATACCGCATTTTCTATTGGAAAAATTCAATACAAGGATAGCAAAAAATATTTTAATCTAATGGATGATGATTTGTTTATAAAAATCGTCAGAGCGCATGGTGCAAACAAAATCGTATTTGCTACAGATTCTCCTTGGGCAGGGCATAGAGAATCTCTTGAGGCTTTTAATAAGCTTAGTCTTACAATAGAAGAAAAAGAAGCTATTCTATATAAAACTGCAAAATCTCTTTTAAATATTTAAGTTTAGGTAACAAAAAAGGAGCTTATTCATAACTTTTTGTTTTTGAAAAGCCCCTTTTATTTTTTCTTGTAGTTAATTATGATCTTGCTATTTTATTTACAAGTCCCATATCGCACTTGCCAGCAAAATTTGTTTTAAAATGTTTCATGATTGAAGGCATTGATTTGTCTTCAAGTTTATCTATCTCAGCTTTGATTTCTTCAGCACTCATTAATTTTGGTAAATATTTTCTTACTGTTTCAATTTGTACATCTAGGCTTTTTACGCTATCTTCTCTGCCTGCTTTTTTAAAGCCTTCTTGTTCTTCAATAAGTTCTTTCTCGCATTTTTGTAATATTGAAACTATATCAGCTTCTACAATTTCCTCACCCTTGGCTCTTTTATCAATACTAGCCATAAGAATCTTGTTTACAATTAAATCATAAGCGTTAATTGCATCTTTGTTTCTTTCTTTCATTGCAGCGATTTTTTCTTTCTTAAAAAAATTAATATCCATATTAACACCTCATATATTTTTCATAGTTATTTGTTTAAAAAAATCAAGCCGAAGCTTGAAGATTTTAAATGTTAGGGAACACTCTTCCAAGCAAATCATCGAGCGAAACATTTAGATAATCTGCGATTTGACATAAGCAAGACAAAGAAGGCTCAGCCGTTCCATTTTCATAATGAGAAATGGTGCGTTGAGAAATACCAAGATAATCTGCAAGCTCAGTTTGCGATACTCTTTTTGCTTTACGTAATTTTCTTAAATTCTGTTTAAATGTCATACTTCGTTCCTTATTTATTGCTTCTTAATTATATCATATTAAAATATGATATTCAATAATTAAGACAAAATAATTCTAAAAAGTTAATTGTAAAAGTAAATGGTCAAATGCTAAACTAAAATGCGTTAACAGGGCATTTTAGTTAGTCAATTTTGGTTTTTCCCGCATTAACGCATTTTTTTATTAACATTTGACAAGATTTTGAAAAATTTCTGTAATTTGTTGCAGTTTTTCGTAATGGCATCTTGAAATTTGCTCCTTATTTGAGTATAATAAGATTAATAAATCTGTAATTTGTTACATTTTTTCGTAATGGAGATAACAATGGAAAGCATAAAACGCAATATTTATCTTAAAAAGTTGATTGACAGAGAACAAAACGGGCTGGTCAAAATCGTTACCGGCATCCGCAGGTGCGGAAAATCGTATCTTCTTAACAACCTTTTTTGCAATTATTTAAAAGAAAAAGGTGTTGACGATAGCCATATCATCAAAATATCTCTTGACGATGACGAAAACGAGGACTTGCTTTTGCCAAAAGCATTGAGCCGTCACATCAAGAGTCTGATCGTTGACAACGACTTATATTATATTCTGCTTGACGAGATCCAATTAGCAGATAATTTCGTCGGCATTTTGAATGGGCTTTTGAAATTGCCGAACGTGGATATTTATGTTACAGGTAGTAATTCCAAATTTTTATCTACTGATATAGTGACGGAGTTCCGCGGACGCGGAGACGAAGTGCGCATTTTGCCACTTTCATTCTCTGAGTTTATGTCGGTTTATGACGGCACCGTTGCGAACGGATGGAAGGATTATTACACATACGGCGGTCTGCCGATAGTTCTTTCGCAAAAGAGCGAAGAAGCAAAGATGAATTATCTCAAAGGGCAACTGAAAAACGTTTATCTGAACGATATCATCGATCGTAACCGCATTCAGAACGAAGAACAAATCAACGCCGTTGTTGAGATACTCGCTTCAAGCATCGGTTCTCTTACTAACCCGCTAAAACTATCAAACACCTTCCGAAGCGTTGCAAATTTGCCGATTGCGGATAAAACGGTATCAAACTTCCTTTCCTATCTGGAAGACGCTTTCCTTGTTGACAAAGCCAAACGCTACGATGTAAAGGGTAAGAAATACCTATCCACCCCGTCAAAATACTATTTTACCGATCTCGGTCTGCGTAACGCCGCGCTCGGCTTCCGTCAGCAAGAAGAAAACCACATCATGGAGAACATTATTTATCTCGAACTTCTGAAACGTGGTTTTTCCGTTGATGTTGGAATCGTTGAAGTCGCTAAGCGGAATGAAGAAGGTAAAATCGTCCGCAACTATTACGAAGTAGACTTCATCGCCAATCGTGGAAACAATAAATATTATATTCAATCGGCGTTCGCAATGGACACCGAAGAAAAACAAGAACAAGAAAAGAAGTCCCTTATGAACATTAAGGACTTTTTCAAAAAAATCATCGTTGTAAAGGACGACATCAAACGCAAACGCGACGAAAACGGCATCGTAACTATGAGCATTTACGACTTTTTGCTTGACGAAGAAAGTATGGATTATTGATTTTGCAATTAACTCTTAAAAAAACTTAGTTGTTGCCGTAAACTTTTATGCTAGACAATACTGGATTATTTCTGCTTTGATTTATTTTTATTCTTATTCCTACAGAATTAATTAGTTTATCTGGGTTTAAACATATTATCTTTTTAGAACCAATAATTGTAGAGTTGCTCACTAGAGTATAAGAGCCATCGCTTAGTTTCAAATATACAGAGAAAGATTCTACTCTTTGACTAAATGATATATCTTCTGATAAAACAATAGTATGAACTTTTTTAGGTTCAGAAAAAGTTAAATCATAAATATAATCGTTGTTTTTTGATTGATATGAACCAGTATCTCCCTTCAAGGAGTCTAACTCAGTATATGAATATTGATTTACGCAATCACCAACGGTTATATTGTAAGCTATTTCATTTGAAAATCTATCTTTTATAGCTTGCCCAAATTCAAGAAGTCTTTCTACATCTTTATCTGCAATTCTTCCTTCCTTGTTTGGTGGCACATTAAGAAGTAGGGAAGAATTTCCGCCTACGGATTTATAGTAGATGTTTAATAATTGTTGTAAACTTTTTGGCTTTTGATATTTATGATAAAACCAGCCATCATGAATAGAAACATCTACTTCAGCAGGAGCCCAAGTTAATTCATCATATGCTTGAAGCACACTTCTACTTCCTAAATCTTCGCTATCGTATTTTATATTCTTAAGAGCTTTTCCTGTCTTTTCATCAGTTTGAGAAATTTGAGCTACTTTATCTGGGTTTGTTGCTCCGCTTCCAACAACGCTCCACTCAGATTCACGAGCAACACCTGCTTCGTTTCCAACCCATCTTACATCAGGACCAGATACGCATATAACTGCATTAGGTTGCAATTTTCTAATTAATTCATAGTATCCTTCCCAATCATATTTAAAATCTGGATCCAAATCTTCGCCACAGGCACCATCAAACCATACAGAGAATAATTCTCCATAATTAGTTAATAACTCAGTTAATTGGTTTTTAAAGAAAGTATTGTACGCGTTTGTTCCATAAGTGCTTTCATGTCTATCCCATGGAGATAGATAAATTCCAAACTTTAATCCGTATTTTGCACAGGATTTAGATAGAGTTCCAACAACATCGGTTGTATTGGATGCGTTTGAAACATCATAATCAGTGTATTCACTAGGCCATAAGCAAAAGCCATCATGATGCTTTGCAGTAAGTATAATACCTTTACTGCCAGATTTAGATAATACATCACACCACTGATCAGTATCTAGATTTGTTGGATTGAATTTTTTAGGATCAGTTGTTCCATCTCCCCATTCTTTGCCAGTAAAAGTGTTCATTCCAAAATGAATGAAATTATAATAGCCAAGTTTTGAATGTGCAATTTGTCTTTCACTTGGTTTAACAGATATATATCTTTCAACATCTACACTATATTTTAAAGGGTCATTTTCCGTTGCTCCAGATAAAAAAACAACATCGTTTGAAGAGTAATTTATTTGCTTTGTAGAATCGTAATAATTATATTTTTTTGAATTACAAGAAGAGAATAAAGATATCATAAACATGACTCCTACTATTAATAAAATATAAACATGTTTCGCTTTTTTCATGAAATAATTAATTTAAAAGGATTAATCTAGATGCGCTTTTGTGCTCTTAACACCATAATACTTCATGTTGTTTTCTATCATTTTCTTTTCCATAGCATCATGAACTCTTTGCATTAATTCATTAACTTGAGCATGACCTTTTAAATCAGGGTTTGGATAGAATGGTTCAAGTATTTCAATAGAAATCTTAGGTCTTTTCAAAAACTTAGTTAATTTTCTTGGTCTAAATAAAACAACTTGAGCGATAACTGGAACATTGTTTCTACAAGCAAAAGAAAAAGCCCCTGGTTTAAATTTTCTAATTCTATCATACCATGGCCACAATGATGCTTCAGGGAAAAAGTGTACGAATTTTTTGTTTTGTAGTAATTCGTCTACTTCTTTAACAAATTTGATAGTTCCAGATGTGGTATTTGGAATAGGGAAAGCATTTAACCAATGCACAATATGTCTAACATAAGGCAATTGGAAAGTTGTATGAAGAGTTGGAAGATATGACATTTTAGGCCAGTTTGCTTGGCAAGCCATAACGCAATCTATTCCTACGCAATGATTAGAAACAGTTATTGCTCCTTTTTTATCTTTAATAACTTTGGCAACATGCTTTTTTCCTTTGATATAAAAACCGAAAACAAATGTATCAACAATTGATAAAAGGGCAATTCCTGTAAACCAAAGCAAGGTCATAAAGAATCTTTTCACAGGGTTATGAATAACATATTCAAATGAATCGTCAAAAACAACTCCATCGACAAAGGTATTACTTCCAACAATATGAGCGTTTTCATCCTCTGGATAAGTATCTATATTGCCAACAGGTATGATGTGCTTCTTCTGTTTTTTACCGGAATTGTCTGCAATAGATTTCTGTTGATCAATTATAGCGTCTTTGGTTTTTTGTTCAATCTTATCGTTATCTACCATATTTTCACCTTTTAAATCATATTAGCATTAAAAAAAATAAGTGTCAAATTATATAGTTTGTTCTATTATCTAATAAAAGAAGTTGTACTATTATTTTAAACAATATGCGCGTATATTATTAATATAATTATCTATAATAATATTTGCTTGAATAAATACGATTAATTTGTTACTATAAAGAAGATATTCAAAGCCTGAATTAAGAGGAAAAAAGATGAAAAATACATCAAGATTTTTATTTATATTGATTGTTTTGATTTTACTTATGACTTGCATGGTTGCTTGTAAAGAAAATGAAGCAACTATTGCATCTCCTGAGGGCTTAGCTGTAAATGGGGCTATGTTTAGCTGGAGTTCAGTTGAGGGAGCGGAAGGTTATGAAGTTGTAGTAGATGAAAACGATCCGGTTTCAACCATAAATACTTATTATGAAGTTGATATGTCTGAGCTAAAAACATATTCATTAAAAGTTAGGGCATTTAAAACTAGTGAAAAGGGAGAAAAAGTATACAGCGAATATGCAACTCTTTCTCATACTAAGACAAACAAGTTGGCTAAGCCATCAAATGTTGCATTTGATTCAGAAAATTCAAAACTAGTTAAATGGGATCCTGTTGAAAACGCAAGTTCATATTTATTAAATATTTTCAATGATAAAAATGTTTTACTTGATACAGTTTCTACTACATCTACTTCATTCTCTTTTGACGAATCAAGTGTTAATGAAGAAGATAGAAAATATTCTTCAACAGGAAGATATACTTTATATATAATGGCAAGACCGGGAGAAAACAATCCTACTTATGTTTCATCTGAATCTGTTTCGATTGTTTATTGTGTACAAAAAGTACTTGCAGCTCCAAATATGTCAGGAATAACAACAACAAGTGTTAGATGGGAGTCAATTGGAGGAGCTACATCATATAAATTATTTGTTTATTATGATAATCCAGATGGAGACGATATTCTTGTTAATGAGTTTACAACTACATCAACATCTTATGCTATTTCCAACTTTGATCTTAAAACAAATGGCCACGGTACTTATTATTGCAAAGTGCAAGCTATAGGAGATACAGGAGAGAATAAAGTATATTTAACAAGCGATATTTCAGAGCGTGATACAAAATATGATTTATGGGTTCTTCCTGCATTAAGACAAAGCGATATTACTTTATCTGAAGTATCAGGAAAAACACAAATTGAAGTGAAGTTAAATTATCTTCATAATTTGTCTTCAATATCTATATCTTTACAAACAACAACCGCATCAGGTTCTTCACAATTATCTTCAATTGAAAAAACCTTATTTGCTCAAGATGCTACAACAACATATTTTGAGACATTAGATGCAGTTGCAAATAAATTAAAGCATTATTATACAAAAACTCCAGGTTATTACACATTAGCTACAACTTATGATAGTGGAGCAACATTCTATACAAAAAATGGAGAGGGTGTATACACTGAGGCTAATGTTGAAAGCGAAGAAGTTTTCAATGCCGGAGAATATTATGTTTATACTCCAGATAAATATATCGAGGCGATAGGTGAAGATGTATATACTCAAGTAGGCGAAAACGAAGAGTTTGATAAATCAAAGGTTTATTATATACACAATGGTGTTTCTTACGTTATATCTGCAATAACCAAATTTGAAGATGGAGTAACTTACTATACAAAATCTACAGCAGATCTTGTATTTTTACCTGGTGTAACTTACTATGAGGTAGATGAAGTAGTATTCACATTTGATTTAGATGATTTATTTGAAAATAAAGATGATAAATCATATTATGGAAAACTATTTACAATTACAACAACTGTTGTAGGATCTTCAAATAGTGTAATTTCACCAACTACTGTTGTTTTAGAAGAAAAATATTTAAGTTATAAAAAGCCGGAAGTTGTAGATAATTCAAAAGAGTTTGAAGAAGCTCCTGAAGAGATAAAAGCTATGTTTGCAGGTAAGGAGAATTACCAAGCAAAATATAGAGAATTCGTAGATGCATATAACGGATGGTACTATATTACATCTATGGGAGAATTACAATATTTAAGAATAGATGCATTAAGCAACTATGTTGTAGTATGTGATTTAGATAATGAATTATATGAATGGAATCCAATTGCTAATTTTGATGGAATTTTAGATGGATATAATCATAGCATTTCAAACCTTATATATTGCGAAGACGATTCTGTATTAGATCAACAATTAGGATTAATTAATACAAATAGAGGAACAATTAAGAATTTATTTGTTATCAATGTTAAGACATTAATTACAGGGCCAAAGACAGGTATGCTTGGTGGTATTGTATGCGAAAATGAAGGAACAATAGAAAACTGTTTTGTATCAGGAACTTTAACAAGCATTGAAAATATAGGCGGAATTGTTGCTGAAAATTCTAATAGCGGAATTATTAAAAATAGCCAATCTATAACAACAATTACAGCACAAAGTGTAGCTGGTGGAATCGCTGGATTCAACTATGGAACAATTATAGGCTCATATTCAACAAAAGATATAACAGCAAAAGAAGCGTTATTCTTAGTTGGAGATTTTGAAGCATTAAAAGCTTATTATGAAGGTGATAATACTACTGAAATCTATGTAAAAACTAATGATGAATACGAAAGCATTGGCGTATATACAGATGGAAAATACGAAAAAGAAAATGGTGACAAATATGATGCATATTATGTATATGGTTCAAGAATAGCTTTTGTAGGCGGATTGGTTGGCTACAATACAGGAGATATTAATAATTCATTTGCTCTTGGCAATGTTGAAGCAAAAGCTAAGGATGTAGCATACGCAGGTGGCTTAATTGGATATAGTGAAAGTGGCACAATTGAAAAATGTTATGCTGGAGAAAAATTCTCTCTTGATCCAACAAAAAGATCTTTAGTATCTTCAGAAGCAGCCGTAGCAGCTGCAGGTGGATTTATCGGAAGAATTGAAGCTGGAAGCATTACAAATTCATATTCAACATCAAGAACTGTTGCTTCAGACAATTTCGGTGGATTTGTTGGATACAATGTTTCTGCCACAATTTCTTACTGCTATTCAACAGGTGGAACATCAAGTCAAAGTTCTATAAATAAAGGAGCATTTGTTGGTAATAATACAGGAACAATAAATAATTGTTATTTCTATAACTACTTTGCTTCTGAAAACTATAACAATATAGACTCATGTGCTGAGCAATGCGCATCATTAGCAATCGTTGCAGAAAAACTAGCTTCAACAGGAGCATTCAATACATTGTTGTATTCAGATTCAAGTATTAACGATTCTGATAAATATAGAGAGCCAACACTTACAGGATTAATTTATACTCAAGAATATGAATTACAAAAAGGCTCAGGCGGATACATTAACGAAGGTGCATATTTAGTTGATTTAGATAAAGTAACTAATATTACTGCAGATAAAAATGTTGAATATATCACTATTGGTGATAATACAAGAAAAGGAACAATTGTAGTTGTTTTAGCTACAGATACAGCAAGAGTTGCATTCTTAGTTACTGTTAAATAATTGAATTAAAAATCTTATAAGATGTTTTCATTAGTGCAATAATGGAAACATCTTTTTTATGGCTTATACGTAAAAAAATGCATAGTAAATGCAATAAATAAAACAACTTTAAAGGTAGATGCAAAAACAGGTATTGGTTGTTAAGATGCGTGAGTATATGTCCGCATGAAGCAAGAAGCATTCTCCTATAATGGTATCTATTGCTGCAATGGCCAGGAAGAAATACAACAAATGGTTGTATGGGCTATTAGAATATCTAGCATAGGTTATATATTTATGGGATTGTCGATAGGAGTACAGGGAGTTTTGCAAGCACTTGGATATGCATTAAAACCACTTATAATATCTTTATTAAGACTTGTCGTTTTGGTCTTACCTTTAGTATGGCTATTTTGCTTATCGTCAAATGCGTCAATGCTGGTTTGGATAGCATTTCCAATAGCTAAATTAATTACTGCATTAATATCTGTTATATATGTGTATAATGCTTATAAAAAGAAAATTAAAGGAATGTTTATATAGGAACAAAATAGGCATGAAAGTTTTCAATCATGCCTATTTAATTATATAAATTAGTTATATGTATTAGTTATTTTCACTTGCTGAGTCTAAAGCTACCTTTGCATCAACGACTACTTTTTTGTTATAACAATCAAAAATAGAGTCTACTTTTTCTTTATCTAAAATGTTTTTCTTTGTTTCAAATTTGTATGTAATTAAAGAAACAATAGGGACAATAATCAAATTAACAAGCATAGCTATTGCGCCAGCTACAACTGCATTTGCAAGATTTAGTTTTTCGCCAGAAGATAGAGTAACAGTTAAGAAGTTCCATCCAGCTAATTTATAAATTAAAGAGAATATCATGATTGATAAACCTACAACAAAGCTTGTCCATACAGAAGATTTTGTTGTCTTTTTCCAATATAGCCCAAATAAGAATGGTGCAAGAAAAGCTCCAGCTAACGCTCCCCAAGAAATACCCATCAAAGATGCAATTTCGCTAAAGTTATATACTTTTTGTATAATGGCGATTAATGCGGAAATCACAATGAATACAGCAATGAATATTCTCATTATAAATACTTGTTTTTTGTCTGTCATATTTTCTTCTTTAACCAATCTGCCTTTAATTAAATCAAGAGTCAAAGTTGAAGAAGAAGTTAATACCAATGAAGATAAAGTAGACATAGAAGCGCTTAAAACTAAAATTACAATTAGTGCCATTAATAAATCAGAAGTAACAGCTTTTTCAAGCATTGTTGGGATGATAGAATCAAAATCTTTTGTATTAGATACAAACAATCTTCCAAAACCACCAAGGAAGTAACATCCTCCGGCAACTATTAATGCAAAAATTGTTGATATGATAGTGCCTTTTTTAATATCTTCTTCACTTTTGATTGCATAGAATTTGCCAACCATTTGAGGAAGACCCCATGTTCCTAAAGATGTCAATATAACTACAAATAGTAAAAATACTGGCATTGGGCCAAAGAAAGAGGTATATTCCCATCCAATTTCAGGGGAAGTAGCCATTGATTGCATTGCTGCTGTTAAACCGCCTTGAGAAGATAGTACGGCTCCAATTACAGCCACAATACCTATTATCATAATAAAGCCTTGAATAAAGTCATTAACGGCTGTAGCCATATATCCGCCAACAGTAACATATACCGCTGTTAATAGAGCCATAATGCATACAATAATAATGTAAGCAAGATTTTCATTAGTAAAGCCAAATGCTACAGTAAATAGTCTGCTTAAACCATTAAATAAAGATGCTGTATATGGAATCAAGAAAATAAATACAATAATTGCTGCAGCAACTTTTAAGGCTGTTGAATCAAATCTTTTTCCAAAGAAATCTGACATTGTTTTACTATCTAATTTTTGAGTCATAATTCTTGTTCTTCTTCCAAGAATAACCCATGCTAGTAAAGAACCAATAATTGCGTTGCCTATACCGACCCATGTGCTAGATACGCCAAATAGGTATCCAAATTGTCCCGCATAACCAATGAATATAACGGCACTAAAATAAGAAGTTCCATATGCAAAGGCAGTAAGCCAAGGACCAACAGATCTTCCACCAAGAACGAAGCCGTTAACATTTGTTGCTTTTTTTCTGCAAATAACTCCAATTGCAATCATTAGGCCGAAAAACAAAAGCATCATTAAAACGTTGACAACAACCCTCGATGTGCTTGATGCTAATAAAACTGACATAATTTTCCTCCAAAATATAAAAATCCTCTATGTATTAAACATAGAGGACGATTTTTCACCGTGGTACCACCTCAATTCGTAAGCAAAACTTACCTTAAGCTCAAAGCATTAACTCTTTTACGGCGGTCACAATTCCGTTACAGCCTACACATAATATATTATACTTCGACTGTACAGCTCCAAGAATGTATTCGCTATAATCAGGATATCATTTTTCAGCAAACAATGACTCTCTAAAAACCATGAATAATAACTACTTGTTTCTCTTCATTGCCTTTAACAATTTGATTTTATAAATAATGATATATTTTGTCAATATATACAAAAAAAATATGCTAAAATAAAGCTATGAAAAAACTAACACTATTATTTGATGCAGATGATACTCTTTTGGATTTTGATGCTGCAGAAACTAATTCAATTACTAAAACTTTAGAAGAATTGAATATTCTACACTATGACAACATAGTTGAATCTTACAAGGCTTTTAATTTGCAGTGCTGGAAAGAGTATGAAAAGAATTTGTTAACAAAAGATCAACTTGGGCAAGAAAGATTTAAAAGACTATTTAATAAATATAAAATTGAAGATTTAGATTGCAAAAAAATTGGAGATATCTATTGGAAATATTTATCTCAAGCGCATGAAGTTATTGAGGGCGTACATGATATGCTTAAGCAAATCTATAATAAACATGATTTGTATGTTATAACCAATGGTGTTTATGCTATTCAAACATCAAGATTCAATAAGGCAGGATTAGAGCCATATTTTAAAAAAAGATATATTTCGGAATTGATGCAAACAAGAAAGCCAGACAAATTGTTTTTTGATCTTATAGAAAAAGATTTGGGTGGGCTAGATAGAGAAAATACATATATTATTGGGGATTCTCTTTCATCAGACATTCAAGGTGGAATAAATAGCGGAATTAAAACTATATGGTTTAATAATAAAAAAGAAGAAAACAACGCATCAATAACTCCAGATTATACGGTATATAACTATACGGAGTTGCTAGAACTAATAGATAAATTATCGAGGTAACATAAATGGAAAATTTTACATACTACTCGCCAACAAAAGTTTTATTTGGAAAGGGCTCATTGCATCAGCTTTCTAATGAAATAGCACAACAAAACGCAAAAAAAGTGTTAATTGTGTATGGTTCAAATAGAATAGAAAACAATGGTTTGTTAAACGATGTTATCAATCAATTAAATAGCATAAATATAGAGTTTATGACTTTTATGGGGATTAAGGCTAATCCTACTTTATCTTATGCAAAAGAGGGAATAAAAATAAGTAAAGAATTTAAAGCAGATTTTATATTGGCTATAGGTGGCGGAAGTGTAATTGATACAGCAAAAGCTATTGCTGTAGGCAGTATAAGTGATAGAGATTTATGGGATATTTGGTGTGGCAAAGAAACAATTGAAGATGTTCTTCCAATTGGTTGCATTTTGACAATACCAGCTGCTGGAAGCGAGTTAAGCAATAGTGCAGTTTTAACAAATGAAGAGATATGTCAAAAGCGTGGTTTGTCTAGTAATAAATATAGATGCAAGTTTGCAATTATGGATCCATTATATGCAATGACATTACCCAAAAAACAAATAGCTTGTGGCGTTACTGATATTATGATGCATACACTTGAAAGATTCTTTTATGCTAAAGAAAAACAACATAACACATTGACAGACTTAATTGCGATTTCATTACTTAAAACGGTTATTAAATATGGCAAGACTGCATATGATAATCCAAAGGACTATAATGCAATGTCAGAAATAATGTGGGCAAGTTCATTATCGCATAATGATCTAACAGGACTTGGCGGAATAAGCGATTTTTCTGTTCATCAACTTGGTCATGAAATAAGCGCAATGTTTGATATAACACATGGTGAATCATTAAGTTCTTTGTGGGCAACATGGGCTAGATATGTATATAAGCAAGATGTAGATAGATTTGCATATTTTGCCAATATGGTTTGGGATATTGAGGGCACGGGAGAAGAAGTTGCTTTAAAGGGAATAGATGCTTTAGAGCGCTATTTAAAGCAGCTTGATATGCCTATTTGCATTCCTGAATTGTCATGTGGTAAGCTTGATGAAAAAACAATTATTTTGCTTGGTAATAATTGTACAAGAAATGGTTCAAGAATGATTGGCTCGTTCTATCCGATTGATACAAATCAAGTTATACAAATATACACCCAAGCAAATAAAAATGCCAAATAATATTTATCGTTCGCCAAAGTGTCGAAAAATAAAAAAGTAGTTATCTAATTTGTTGCCAATATTATATATTTCGTATATAATTTAAACTACAATTTAAATAAATTTAAATAACCCGGAGGGAATTATGGCAGAAGAAAAGAAACAAAAAAGTACATTTTTGCAATTTATTTTATTTATCATTATGAGTTTAGTTGCTTTCGTTGTGCAAATTGTAATTATTCAATTTGGACCAAAATTGCTAGAGCTATGTGGTGTTGATGCTACAAAAAAATTTACTGCATGGATTTTCGGTAATTACACAATGGCTGCATTCATTTCATTCTTAGTAGGAAATGTTGCTGCGAAAGCTATTTCATATATTCTTAATAGAAAGAAAACATTTGGTGCTGTAAACAATTTAGTTTTCAGTATGACTGTTTATGTAATTATGTGTGTTGCATTAATTATTGCTGAAACATTGATTGGAGAACCTTTAGCAAATGCATACAAAAAATTATTTGCTAGCATTCCAGCTTTAGTTGAATGGGCTCCAACATTGTCTATGATCACATATTCAATTGCTGACTTCTTAATCGTATTCTTAATGGAAAAATTTGTTATCATGAATGACAATTTATTCAAGAAGTCAAAGGATGAAGCAGAAGTTGTTGATTCAGTTGAACCTGTTGTAGATTCAACAGAAGAAGCTAAAGAAGAAGTAGAAGAAGCTCCTGCTGCTGAAGAAACACCAGTAGAAGAGACACCTGCTGAAGAAGAAGTTAAAGAGGAAGCTCCAGTTGAAGAAACTCCAGTTGAAGAAACTCCAGTAGTTGAAGAGACTGTAGAAGAAGCTCCTGCTGCTGAAGAAGAAGTTAAAGAGGAAGCTCCAGTTGAAGAAGCTCCAGTTGAAGAAGTTGAAGAAACTCCAGTAGTTGAAGAAACTGTAGAAGAAGCTCCTGCTGCTGAAGAAGCACCAGTAGAAGCTCCTGCTGCTGAAGAAGAAGTTAAAGAGGAAGCTCCTGCTGCTGAAGAAGAAGTTAAAGAGGAAGCTTCAGTTGAGGAAGCTCCAGTTGCTGAAGAACCAGCAAAAGAAGTTAAAGAAGAACCAAAGGCTAAAAAGGCTACAGCAAAAGCATCTGGTAAGATTGACTTTGATTTAGGATTAGATGGATATCATTTCTATATTCTTGCTAACAACAATCAAATTATGTTTGAAAGCCAAGGCTTTGCATCTTTAGATACTCTTCAAAATGGTTTAGAAACATTTAAGAAAGCTTTAGATACAGGTATTGCTTCAGTTTACCAAGATAAAAATAATAACTATAGATTCATCATCAACAAGAGATATGTAGGTGAAGGATATAAGACAAGAGCTCAAGCAGAAGCTGCTATTGAATCAGTAAAGAAATTTACTGCAAATGGTAAAGTTCTTGAATATGTTGAAGATCCAGAAAAGAAAGCTGCATACGAAGCTGCAAAGAAAGGCATGAAGAAAGCTCCAAAGGATTTTGATTGGGATAAAGCCTTAGCTGTTCCTGCAAAGACTTCAGGTAAGTTCACAATTACAGAATTAGAAGATAGAGGATTCTTCTTCTCACTAGCAGCCAATAATGGACAAATCCTTTATACAAGCCGTTTCTATTCATCTGCTGATTCAGCTGCTGATGCTATCATTACATTTAAGAAGGCTGCATATTTAGGAAACTTCTTTATCGATAATGATAAATTTGGTAACTTCAGATACATTCTAAAAGGTGGAAATGGAAGCATCGTATATTATGGTGAAAGCTATAGCTCTAAGGATTCTGCAATTAGCAGTTCAGAATCTGTTAAGAAGTTTGCTGCATCTGCAAAGATTATTCCATTTGAAGTTAACAAAGACGAAGAATAATAATTTTATTTAGATTAAGCACTTAATTGATAAATTTTTAAAAGATAGAGATTGTATAATAGCGTAGTCACGATAGGCTTATCCTTAAAGTGGCTATGCTATTTTGTTTATATATGTGCATATGCGCATATGCGAATATATAGAAAAATTTATATTCGCTTGCGTGCATATGAGCAATATGCTATTATATTTTAGATTTATAAACGAGGTTAAAATAATGTTATTAAGTAAATTATGTTGTGAACGTGTAAAAGATGCACCTCAAGATGCAAAGATTTTAAGTCATATTTTATTGGCTAGAGCAGGATATATTAAGCAAGTTGCTAATGGTATTTATTCTATGACTATGCCATGTCAAAAAATGAGTCAAAAAATTCAAGCGATAATACGTGAAGAAATGGATGCATGTGACGGACAAGAAGTTCTTTTTCCTGTAGTAATGCCTAGAGAATTGTGGGAGACATCAGGAAGATATACTAGCATTGGCTCAGAAATGGTTCGTTTTAAAGATAGAGGCAATAGAGATATGCTTTTAGGAATGACACACGAAGAGGCTGCTGTTCATTTGGCAAACCATACAATTTCAAGTTATACACAACTTCCAATGATGATTTATCAAATACAAACAAAGTTTAGAGATGAAGCAAGATCTAGAGGCGGATTGATTCGTGTTAGAGAATTTACTATGAAAGATGCTTATTCATTCCATACAACATTTGAAGATATGGAAGAATATTACTACAAAATTCATAAAGCGTATAATCGTATTTTCCATCGTATAGGTTTAAAGAATTTTATTGATGTTAAGTCAGATACCGGAATGATGGGAGGAAGTGTTGCCCACGAATTTATGTTATTAACAGATGTTGGCGAGGATTCAATTGTTTTATGTAATTCTTGTGATTATAGAGCAAATATGGAAGTGGCAACATCTATTATTGACAAATATACATGCGAAGATGCTCCTTTGCAATTAGTTGATACAAAAGAAGACAAAACAATAGAAGACATTTGTAAGAGATTCAATGTTTCTGAAAAACAAACAGCAAAAGCTGTTGTATTTGCAGTTAAGGGCAATCCAGAAAAAGTAATTATTGCATTTGTTCGTGGAGACTTAGAAGTTAATGAAGCAAAATTAAAGAAGGCTATTAAACAAGATGTTGTAGCTTATGAGGGTGGCGCTTGTGAAGATGTTGTATGTGGACAAATCGGACCTATAGGATTATCTGATAAAATTACTGTAGTTATAGACAAATCTTTAGAAAATACAAAGGGAATGATTGTTGGTGCAAACATACCAAATCATCACTATACAGGATTCAATATAAATAGAGATTTAAAAGATCCTCAATTTTATGATATTTCAAAAACAAAAGCTGGAGATAAATGTCCTATTTGTGGTGGAGAATTAAGAATCGAAAACGGAATTGAAATTGGAAATATTTTCCAACTTGGAACAAAATATACAAAATCAATGGGCATGACTGTTGCTGGTCCAGATGGACAACCATTTAATCCAATTATGGGATGTTATGGCATTGGAGTTGGAAGAGCAATTGCATCAATAGCGCAAGAATCAAATGATGAAAAAGGATTAATTATTCCTATTTCAATAGCTCCATGGCCTGTTCATATGTGCGTATTAAGACAAGATGATCCTCAAGTAAATGAAAAAGCACAAGCATTATATCAATTACTTGAATCAAATAATATTGCAACATTGTATGATGATAGAAATTGTGGCGCTGGAATTAAATTTAATGATGCTGATTTAATGGGAATGCCAATTAGAATTGTAATCTCTCCTAAATCTCTTGCTAATAATTCTATTGAAATTATGATAAGAAAAAATAGAGAAACAATGAATGTTGAATATGATTGTGCTCTTGAAACAATCAAAAAATTAATGGAAACATTAATGGAAGAATATAAATAAGAAATAGTGAATTATATGAAAAAAGGCTACTTAGTAGCCTTTTTTTGTACATCTTTTGCAAATTATTTTAATAATATATCCAGATATTCTTTAATTGCTTTTTTAGCTTCTAATAAATCATGTTCTTTATAGTTGCCGCATTGCTTTTTTTCTGTACCTGGAACATAATCAAGTTCTAAACATTTTTTAAAACACTCTATAGTTTTTTCTTTTGCTTGTTTTTCTTGAATACCATATAAAAGCAAATAACAACCAGTTCTACAACCCATTGGCCCAAAATATATTACGTCGTCTTTTATATCACTATTTCGAATTACAGTTGCAAATAAATGCTCAATAGAATGTATTGCAGCATAAGATAAATAATCGCCTTTATTAGGGTATTTAAATCTTAAATCATATGTATAAACATTATGTGATTCACCAAGGCAATAAAAACCTGGAATCATAGTATCGTGATCAAGTTCAAAAGATTTAATATTGTCCATATATTCACCTCTTGAATTATTTTAACAACATATTAGATATCAATCAATTGTTTTTGCAATTTATTAACCTCAATTTTTGTGACAATTGCTTTGTTTGGAACTTTCATTTACGACATTTTTGCCAATAAACCATTCTATATTGACTATAAAATAAATATTTTTTATAATAAAAAAGAAAAAAAGGTTACTTAGAGGTAAAGAATAGAATGGTTAGTATTGCGATATGTGACGACGATGTTTTAGAGGTTGAACGCGCACAAAGATTTATAGAAAAATATTCACAAACAAAAAATGAATCTCAAATTTCAGTTCAAACATTTTTAAATCCATTAGAAATGCTCAATTATGTAGATAAAAATGTTGGTTTTGACATTTATATTTTGGATATTATAATGGACGGCATGAAGGGAACAGATGTCGCAAAAGAATTGAAAGCAAAGGAAAGCAATTGCGAAATTATTTTTATGACTACATCAAGAGAATTTGCAGTTGATGCCTTTGCGTTAAATGCAGTTCATTATCTTGTTAAGCCATATGATTTTGTGGATTTTTCGGAGGCTTTAGCTAGAGCTTTAAAAAGAACGGAAGTTGAAGAAACAGATTTTATTGTAAGAAAGACAGATAAAGGTGTAATGAAAATATTAATAGCTAATATTTGCTTTTCAGAATCAAGTGGACATTATCAATATGTACATATGAACGACGGCACTACATATAAGATAAGAAGCAAAACTTTTGAGTTATGGGAAGATTTAAAAAATTTCAATAGATTTTTAATTCCTCACACAGGGTTTATTGTAAATATGGATTATATTAAAAATGTCACATCTTACGGCATAGAAGTTTTGGACGCTAATATTCCTTTATCAAAAAACACTTATGGTAAAATACGAAAAGAGTATTTAGATTATATATTTGGAAAGTAGAAGTTAACAAATGGCATGGGTTGGAAAATTATTTTTATATCTTGTAACAATGATAGGAACAATTGGCCTAACCTATTGCATGATGGATTTTAAACTAAAAAGATATAAACAAATTCTCATATTTGCTGCGGCTTCTTTGATTTGTATTGTTGGCGATTTTTTTGTCAGCAATTTGCAAACTAAAAATGCAGAATTATATTATTCAATAATCTTGTTTTTCAATGGGTTATTATTATTTGTAGTTGTTTATGTATTGTCAAAAGATTCTTTCTTAAAAACTATGTTTGCAATATCATCTCAAGTCGATGCACTTATTATGGTGGTTTATATATCAAATACGATTTCTAGATATTTTGGAAATGTAATATGGATAGAAAGTATAGTTAGACTTGTTGCATTTTTGACAATTTATTATTTTTATAACAACGGGCTTCGCCAAAAATATAGGGCCTTTGTTGCAAGTTCAGAAGATAAGAAGGCATGGATTATTTTAGTTCTGATTCCAGTTGCTTTTTGTATACTATTCTGTTTAACAATCCTATATCCTATCACGATTATCAACAGACCAAATTATATGCATTATGTCATGCTATTTGAAATTGTTGCAATGTTTTTAACATACATTGGCATTTTCTATACATTCAATAACATCGTCGAAAAAAATAAAATAAAACTTGAAAATGAAAAAGCTATGCAAAAGATTGAATGGTGGAAACAACAAATAGATTTGCAAGAGAGAATAATAGAAAACTCAAGACAATCTCGTCATGATTTAAGACATCATGATTTGCTATTGATGAAAATGCTTCAAGAAGGAAATTATGAAAAAGCCATGGAATATTTAAAAGAGCATGGTGCAAAAATTGATAATGATGTAATAGTGAAATACTGTGAAAATTATACAGCAAATTGTATATTGACAATATATATAGAAAAGGCAAAAAAAGAGGGAATAGATGTCCAGTGTTTAGTTAATATTCCTGAAAGCATTATGATTGATGAAGTTGAGCTTGCAGGGCTTTTAGCAAACTTGCTTGAAAATGCAGTTGAAGCTTGCGAGAGGATAACAAATCCTGAGATAAAAAGATTTATTAATATTACTACACACTATCAAACAGGCTCATTAAGAATCCTTGTTGAAAATTCATGTAATCAAGAGGTAGAGTTTGATGGCGGGCTTCCAATTTCTACTAAACAAACAAAATCAGGGATTGGTGTTAAAAGTATCCAAAAAGTTGCAAGTCAATATAAAGGGCTTGTGGATTTTAGTCAAGCTGCAGGTGTATTTACCACAAGGGTATTGTTAAATTTATAATTATGGATTATTCAATTTCAAATATTCAAAATCTATTAAAATCATATAAGACAAGATATCAAGATTTGTCAGATTTATTGTGCTATCAAGAGGTTATGGTAGATAAAAAAATTTATAATGCCTATCTTAAAGAATACAATCAATTAAAGCCATTTATAGATTGTTTGGAAGATATTGAATTAATTATAAAAGAAAAAGAAAAAGCCACAAATGAAGCCTTAGAATTGGCGCTAAACGAAGCATACATGAAAGAGATCAACAAAGTACGCAATATGCTTCAAAAAGAAAACTTTGACGAATACTTAGGTGCTACATTAGAGTTTAATTCAATCGATAGAGATTTAGTAGAAAAAATTGAAAGCTGTGTTTTTGGCAAATGTGTACAAGAGGGGATAGTTGCAAGCATAGATAAAAACAAACTTATGATTCATGGAATAAATAGGTTTTCTCAGTTCAAGAGATATAATGGTACATACAAAATCGGTAAAAATGAAATAGAGATTTGCGTGTATCCGATTATTGAGAATATTGAAGATGTTGATTTATCTAATATTAAAATTGATTTTTATAGATCCTCTGGAGCGGGCGGACAAAATGTTAATAAAGTAGAAACTGCTGTAAGAATATACGACTATATGACTGGAATTGTTGTTACATGTCAAGATGAACGTTCGCAAAAACAAAATAGAGAAAAAGCTATAGATAAACTAAAAAATAAAGTTATAGAATTAAAAAAGAAAGAGTTGAAAAAAATAATCTCTATGCAAAAGCAAAATGCAAAAAATACATTTTTAGGTGAATATAAAAGCATAGAAGAAATTTTTAGTTGAATATGAGAACAATAAAAGCTACAAAAAATGCAATAGTGCTTTCGTCTTATGTAAGCATATACAAAACAGAACAATTCATTAAGCAAACGCAAGGAATTGTTGATTTAGATTCTTTTTTGCATTTATGTTATTCTGCAATAGTTCTTTCTTTGCACGAATTAAATTTAAAAAATAATCATTCTTATATTCTTCAAACATTAGAAGGCAATAATAAGTTTTTTATAAAAACAGCAAACAGCTTAGATAGAGATAATGTTAATTCTCAAGAATTAATCTTTTATAAATATATTGGACAAGGAAAAGTAGCAAGAAAAGGCGATAGAAGATTACTTAGATATATTAGTGCGCATGGCAGTGAAGATGTCTTATTCAATTTTTATGAGATAGAAGATAACGAAACGGACAATTTAAATAAGTTGTATGTTTTAGCCAATTCAGATAGTGTTAATTTTCCATTATTAAATGCTAATCAAAACAAAATTGTTAAGATGGAAGATAACAATATTCTTGTACAAGGAGTAGCAGGATCTGGAAAAACAAATATATGCATAGATAAGATAGTATATAGCGCATGTAGACACTATTCAGGTAGATGCTTATATAGCACCTATTCTCATGCTCTACTAGAAGATACAAAAAAGAGGGTAAATATATTCTTATACAACGTAGATCGTTTTATTGAAAAACACAATAATAATGAAATAGTATATATTGATTCTAACCATAAGAAAGCAGCGGAGAATTATCTTGGGATAAATATTGAAGGTGCTAATAATGACAACTTTATTGAAGAATTGAAGCAAATAAGTCAATACCTATCTACAAAAGTCGATTATTTTTTAATAGAAGATTTGTACTCAAAACACATAAAAAAAGATTTTAGCGTTGCTGATGAATCCACGTTTAAAAACGAATATTTAAAGAACATAAAAAACTATAATCTGTTAGCTAATATAGATAAAATAAAATATTTGTCTAATGAAATTATTTACAAGGAAATCTATGGTGCCATATTTGGATTTTCTCAAAATGGAAGAGAAGAAATTCTTACAAAAGACCAATATATAGATTTAAGACAAAACAGTTTTACAAGACAGGAAGCAGACATTATTTACTCTTTAGCTATTGATTATCTAAAGTTCATGAAAGCAAATAGCTATATTGACAACAATTTTATGTCTAGAGATTTATTAAAAGTTGCATCAAATATAAAATATTCGCTTGTTGTTTTAGATGAAGTGCAGGATTTCACGCAAATCAATTTGCTGTTATTTAAGAAAATCACTTTAAAAATGCTATGTGTAGGCGATGTTCTTCAAATGATTAATCCTTCTTATTTTTCATTATCATATTTAAAGAATCTAATGTTTGAGGAAGGATTAGTTAATGTTGTTGAATTGAAAAACAATTATAGAAATAGCAGAAAAATTGAGGAAATCGTAAATTGCCTTAGCCAAATCAATATTGAAAAATTTGGACTTCATAGTTTCGTACTAAAAGGCACAAGCGTAGATGTATCAAATGATACAAACGCATTGTATGTCAACGATGGAAATATGTTGAGTTTTTTAAAAGAAGGTAATTTTAGCAATTTAACAATAGTTGTAGCCAACTCATTTAAAAAAGAGCAATTAAGATTACTTTTGCCTAAAGTGGAAATATTAACAGTATCTGAAATCAAAGGATTAGAGAGAAATACAATACTTTTAGTTGATATTTTGTCAGATAACTACGAGAAATGGGATTACTTACAAAGAAGTGTATTTAATCGTAAAAAAGCTGAAGAAAATTCAGTTTATAGATATTATTTTAATTTGTTATATGTTGGCATAACTAGAGCTAAGCTTAACTTGATTGTTAATGAAAGAAAAGAAGTGTCTTTATTTGATTCATTTTTTAATCAGAACTTCAAAAAATTCAAGCCAAAAAATGCAGTTGAACTTTTAAGTGACATTTTAGAAAAAGACAATTTAAATGAAGATGACATTTATGAAAGAGCAATTGAGTTTATAAAACTTGAGCAATATGATAATGCGCGTTGGACGGCAAAGAAAATTACCAACGAAGAAGAACAATTTGCGCTTTTGAGAAAGATAGATATTTATGAAAAGTATGTTAGAAATAGATTATATAGAGAGGCAGGAATTGAGTTTTGGAAAAACGGAATGTTTGAAGAAGCAAAAGAACAATTTAAATTGTCTAATGATGAAAAGCTTATAGAGTTATTAGATGCTTGTGCAAATGGTAATGGACAAAAACTGGAATATGATATTGTAAAATTCTATGTAGATATAATGGATAATGATGTAGCTAAAAATCTAATATTAGATACATTAAAAAATGATCTTTCTTCATTAAAGGAAGAACAAAATATAATTAATATGAAAATAAATAAAAGGAAAAATAAGTAGGTGTATTATGGAAAAAGTTCAAGAATTACAATCTTTAATTGATGTATTTAAACAATATAGGGATTTATTGACTCCAATTCAATCAGGATTAAGAGATTTGGTTGAGACATATTCTTATATGGAAAATGATTTGAAAAAACTCTCTGATACCCTAAATGGTGACAATAAAACAAAACTTGATCAAATATATTCTGTGTTGTCTAAACAATATCAGAAAAATGCCGAATTAGAGTCGAACATTGATTTGTTTATGAAGAGTTCAAATAAATATACAAATGAAGTAGATAAATTGTATAAAAAGTTTGAGCAGATAGAAACAAATATTGAAATTGTTAATCAATTAGATGTCAAAGCAAGAGATCAAATTGAAAAACTTGAAAGAATAATTGAAGAAAAGAAAATTAATTACGATATTAAAGAATTACAAAGAATTTTGGATATATATAACAATAATGTTCAAAAAGTCAGCACCTTTATTAATAAAGATGTTGCTCAAGTTTTAAACGAAAACACAAGGCAAATTAATAGTATAAAAAAAGATAATGAGACAATGAACGAGATTGTCAAAAGCGAGCATGAAAGTATAAAAGAACTTGTTAGAACGTTTTCTGCAACAAATACTTTCTTAAAGAGTATTGTGGAGAAAGAAGATGTAAATGAAGAATATTTGTTTGAGATATTAGATAAATGGGCTAATACTAGAGGAATAAAAGTAAAGAAATAATGGATTTATTGCAAGCAATACAGAAAGATGATTTAAAAGAATTTGAATTGTTGATTCAAAGCGGCTATAGCAAACGAGTGTCGTTTGGTAGATTTCCTATTCTTTCTGTATGCTACTTATATTCAAGTAAAAAGATAATAAAAAAGTACGAAAAAGAGTTATTGCAATTAAATGATTACGAAATCGTAGATGAGAATAACGAGATATATATCAAATTTAAAAGCGTTGCTAAAAGGGTAATAAGAATATATGCAGGTAAAAACACTTATATATCTCCGCTTGAAATGCTACTAATATTAGGCAAGACAAATAAACTTGCTGATGTATATAAAGATGCATATAAAAATAGCGTTATACAAGAGAATTTATCTATTATTCAAAAAATTAAAACAGGCGATGTTTTGAAGGCCTTAGAAACAAGAATTGAAATACCAAAGCTTCCGTTAACAAAAAAGACAAAGCAATTGCTTATAGGAGCCGCAGCGTTGTTTACTCTAGTTATAGTTTTGAGCGCTTGTATGCTTGGCTGGTTTAATACTTTAGGCGTTGGAACAATAAATATGCCTCTACGAGTATATAATGATTCTCAATTTATTTCCTATATAAATAAAGGCGTAGATGCAATAATACTTGATCAAGATATAGAGATTGATTCAATAAATATTGATAATTTAAATACAAAGATTGATGGTAACGGAAAATCTTTAATTTTAAAAAATCAAAAAAATACATTATTTAATACCAATAACTCAACAATCACTAATTTGAATATAAAAGTAGAAGATATATCAATTGAAATAGAAGACAATTTTGCTTTATTAACTTTAACAAACAATGGAACTATATCTAATGTAACAATAGAAGCTAACTTAGATTTTGTAGTTAATGGTTCCTCTGACGAGGATGTAGTGGACATCTATGTGTCTATTTATTGTTATAAAAATTATGGTTCAATAGAAAATTGTTCATATAATTCAAAAATTGAGGGGGAGGGTAACTCAAAGGTTAATACTTCAATATCTGTTTTTTGTGGAATTAATTATAAAGATATAACAAAATGTTGGACCGGCGAAGAATTTTCCATAAAAACACAAAATGTGGACATTGGTGCAGTATCTGCGTTGAACATGGAGGAGAGCAATATTGTTTCATGCAAAGTTTTAGGCTCACTTGAACAAAATGGCATAGGAGTAGATTGGAATCCAAATATAGCTGGTGTATCAATTGAAAACAGTGGATATATAAAAGATATAAAAGTGTCAGCAACAATCACATGTACTAGTGATGCAAACGATAAAAATAGTTCAGGATATTTAAGTAATATATATACGGCAGGTATAGTTTGCATAAACGCATATGGGGGAGTAGAAAAAAGCATGTGTGATTCTAAAATATATGTAAACGGCAATTATAACTATGTCTACGTTGGTGGCATTGCTGCAATAAACTATTTAACAAGCCAAGATAAGGTGCCTGTTATAACGCAATGTGCAGCCAGGGAGAGCGTTGTTTTGGATATTCTTGATTCTCGTTCTACTGTTTATGCTGGAGGCGTTTGTGGCGCCGATTACGGGGTTGTTTCATATTCGTATTGCATTGGAGAACTTGAAAATAAAAAAGAAGTAACTAATTTCTATAGTGGTGCAATTGTAGGTGTTATTTCTTCAAGCATATATCAAGCATATTTATTGTTTGAAACATTGTATATATATGAAAATGTATTTTTTGTTACAGACGGCTTTTATAGTAGCGTTGGACAAGATATATCAAGTAGTTTTTGTGATTATGCCGGAAAGGGCTATTCAACAATTGAAGAGGTAAAAAATAAAGAGGTATATTGGGAATGAAACATAATAAGCCACTTTTGATTCTATATTGTTTATGTTTTTTAGCAGCATTTGTTGATGTTATATTTGTTATATATGCAGCGATTATGTTTGCGTGTATATATTTAGGAGTAATTATTCCTAATATATCATTGTTAATATGCTCTATTATAGCTATAAGTATAAATGGAATTGCACTGGTATATTTACCAATATATTTAAAAATTAGAAAGTATTAGAGGATTAAAATGAATTTTCAAAGAGCAAATCATAAATTGACATTATTAGAAGATTTTTATAATTGTTTTAATGAAGATACGCGTTTAAAAAGAAGGCATGGCATTGTTGAATATACAACAAACATGAAATATATACATGAGTATTTAAACGATGATAAAACAAAAAAAATATTAGATATTGGTGCAGGTACGGGAGCTTACTCAGTTCCACTTAGTAATGAGGGATATGAAGTGCACGCAATAGAACTTGTTCAACACAATTTAGACATACTTAATTCAAAGAAAAGCAATGTTATGGCAAGACAAGGAAATGCTTTAAATTTAGACATGTATCTAGATAATTCTTTTGATATAGTATTGTTATTTGGCCCAATGTATCATTTGCTAAAAGAGGAAGAGAAGATTCAAGCGCTAAAAGAAGCACAAAGAGTATGCAAAAAAACAGGGTATATTTTTGTAAGTTATTATATGAATGATTATGCGATTATAACATATGGCTTTATTAAAGGGAATATTCTTGAAAGTAAGAAAAAAGGAATGGTTGATGATGCCTATCATGTTGTAGCGCAGGAAGGCGATTTATATTCTATGGTTAGAATTGAAGATATAGATGCATACAATAATACGGTTGGTTTAAGAAGAGTTAAGATTATTGCCAGCGATGGAGCAAGCGATTATATTAGAACCCCATTAAATAAATTGCCTCAGGAAGCATTTGAAGAATATTTAAAATATCATTTGTCAATATGTGAAAGAAAAGACTTGTTAGGTGCAAGTTCTCATTTGATGGATATTGTTCAAAAATAAATTATTTTGCTCTAGATTTTATAAAAGTTTTAGTTAGTATTCCAAGTGTAATAATTAAAAATACTAGGCATGCAATAATTAATATTTTCCAGAAAATATTAGAAGATATTTCTTGTATAGAGAAAGATGAATTGTTAAAGAATCCACCTAAAAATTTAACAAAAGGATGGTCGCTAGACAAACCTAGAGCTTTTGCGATTTTTTCTATGTTAGATAGTTCCGTGTCACTGCTTATTTCTGTAGCGTGTTCAAGAATTAAATCGTCAATAGAGTATTTCGAAGTGGTTTTAATTATTCCATTTGTTTCTGCAATATAAGATTCGTAATCAATAGTTGAATTTACATCAGATGTTTTTTTGTAGAAAGTCATATAGGCATATAAAGAAATCATATAATTACCATCAGCGACGAATTTCATATCTGTTGTGTCGTACATTTCTACACTTTCTTTATTAAACCAACTTCTATCGCTAGTGTCGGTTAATGACCAGCCTTTAAATAAATAAACGGCATATTTGTTTCCAAGTGGTTTACCTGAGATCTCGATTGCATCATAGTTTTTTCCAATAAAGCCTTCAATGTCATTAGGAATAGTTACATCGTCTCCTGGTTGACCTTTAGATTCAGAATAAAGCATTCCGTTTATATAGAACTTAACATTGTAATGAATATATATAAATACAGCGTTTGGTTCTCCGCTAGATATGGTCGTTAAACAATTACCATTAGATGTGGTTGCATTTAATCTTTTGCCATCTTTATCTAATACGCAAAAAGAAGTTGTATTGTATTTGTCAAGATAATAGCCAATGCCTTCTGATGTATCGCTTAAGGATCCATAGCAATAGAATACATCCAAATGGGTATAATAATTTATTTGTCCTACATGCTCATAATCGGGGTTTTCGATTGCAGAGTTGTAATAGAAGACATCGATAGGATAAAGTTTGCTCCATTTTGCATATAACGTTACATTTTGTTCTACAAAATCCGAAGTTCTATAAGGATTGTTAAATTCTTCATCAAAATACCAATCGTGGAATTTATAGCCATCACGAGATGGGATGGATACTGTTTCATAGAAAGAGTCTCTTGAAACATAATAATTGACACAAGGAGTATCAAAATTTCCTTCATTTAATACATAAGTTATTGAATAAATTGGATATGATATGCAAATAGATTCAACTTCGCCCTGAGAAAACTTTGAAACATAATTTCCATTATGAGTTAATATTTCTATATTTTCGCTTGAACTTTTAATTTCAAATATTGAGCAACTTAGATTTGTATAAGTATCTTTCAAATTAGAACTATAATAATACAAGTTGTTTGTTGGTTTAAGATAATATGAAACTGTATCGACAACTTCTTCTAATATTGAATAATTATCTGTATATTTATATGTTACATCAATGTATTTAATTTCACTCCAACGAGCATATAATGATATATCCTGCTCGGTAAATGAGGAAGAAGTAAATGTTGAAGAAAAAGATTCGTCTAAATACCATCCGATAAATACATTTCCGTCTTTAGAAGGATCTAATATCTCATTTAAGTCATCTTTTATAAAATAATAGTTTATGGTATTAGGATTTATTCCGCCATTTAAATTGTATGTTATTGAATAAAAAGTATCTTTAATTTCTATTTTTGCTGGCTTTCCTTGTGTTGCAGTGCTTATATACATTCCAGAGTGGGTTGTAATACTTATTTCATTGCCATTTTCGTTATAGATAACTAAGTTTTCTAAACCTAACTCATTCTTTTTATCTAAAAGATTATCACTGTAAACATAGTATGCAGAAGTGCTATGTAAATATATGCTTACGCTGTCAACAACATCGTCAAATAATGTTGTTTTATCTGTGTGCAAGTAATGCACATCTATGTAGTCTAACTTGATCCATTTTGCATATAAAGTAATATTTGAAGAGTATGAAGATGGCTCAATAGATGTAACAACTTGGCCTGAGGAACTATTTAGAGCCCAACCATCAAATTTATATCCGCTTTTTGTTGGTTCATATAAAGTAAGTGTACTTGTTGTTGAATCAAAAGCTTTTGGATTATTTGAATTATTACTTCCGCCGTCTAATTCGTAAGAAATTGTGTAATATGGATTATACACATATCCCTTTGCTGGTGTGCCTTGAGTTACAGCAGTAATGTAATAACCAGTTTTAGAAGTAATTGTCATCTCGGCATCAGAAGTATTGATAAGTTTAACATTAGAACAATTATATTGCGTTTTAAAATATGTAATACCACTTGATGTGTCGTCTATCAAAGAATATCTATAATAAGCGTTTGAAACCAAAGTATAAGTTTGACTGCCAATTGCTGTTGTGGCGATTTGTCCATTACCTGATATATATTCATGATAAAAGGTGATTGAAGAATCAGCATAACAAAGATTGTCATTAGAAATTAAAAAACATCCAATCGTAACAATAAAAATTAATAATATTAAAAAAAATTTTGTAATATTTTTCATTATT